>Ga0209075_1004897_pt1 | contig 10519 bp, 7 predicted proteins | sample Stecom2011_FD_187523 | JGI IMG/M metagenome (GOLD analysis project Ga0209075, IMG submission 187523) | Agricultural soil microbial communities from Utah to study Nitrogen management - Steer compost 2011 (SPAdes) (version 2) | ecosystem: Environmental > Terrestrial > Soil > Agricultural land...
TTTAAATTATTGAATTATTTAGCCATTCATTTATATTATATATTATAACATTATTGATGCATATTTACGAATCTTAATTCCCATTATCTTGATTCTAATTCACCAAAACAACTGGTCTGATCGAAACAAGTAATAACAAAATATTTTTTTATGCATTAATTTGTGATATAATATATGTATATAAAATTTTGAATAAAAGGAAGGTGTCTATATAATGAAAAAATTACTTATTTGCTTCCTTGCATTTTTACTGGGTGCATCATTGTGCGGCTGCATTCCTACAGGCGGCGGTGACGATGATGATTACGACCCGAGTAAAGATTGGGTCAAATTTTCCGGACTGGACATTGAAGGCGCCCGGGCGCTGGTTACTTGGCCCGGCCAAGTCGGAGCAGACAACGTTGACGTACACAAGCTGTACAAGCTGACCCAAGATGCAAAGCTGGTAGAAGTCTTCCCCCTGGACAACCGTGGAAACAAAATCGATATTAATTTCATGCCCATAGAAATATACAACGTCAATGACAATTATCTGCTCATCTCCAACTCCAACGATTGGGGAGGAAATTCCCAAGGAACATATCTTGTAGAAAAATCAAACGGGCGTGTTACTAAAATCCCACGAGACGCCGGTTTTCCCGCCTATCATCTTGTTGACCGGAAAAACAGGGGCAAGGTCGTACAGACGGATGACTCCGGCAATATCTACTACATAGGGAACGATATGAATGATAGAGTAGGTGAGCGCATAGTTAAATTGACTACCGGCGCCGGCGTCAGGCATGAATATATCTCAAAAAAATCTGTAAAATACTTCCGGGTTGATCAGTACGGTAATGTAATGTATTACAATTATCTATATGATGATCATACTTATTGGTTGAATCAGAAAGAAATATCTATCGCTGAGGAAATCTTTCATAATTGCTTTACCCGTGACGAAGAGCTATATTTAATGACCAAGAATGACGAAGATCAATTGAAAGTGTGGCCCGTTAGTGAAGACGGTTTCCTTTCGGACTCCTTTACTCCTATCTCCTCAGATTCTGACTTTATGAAAGCTTCGAAACTTGATTATTGGAATCCACAACTTATTAATATAGACGATTATATCTACTTTTTACGTGATACGAGTCTAGATTATGAAATATATGAATTAGACAGTGATAATAATTTAAAAAATATCAGCGGGGTAATTAAGGGAGAACTATCACGTATATTTAGTTACGACTACACAGACAGCGCCCTTTATTTTGTTGGTTTAAATACATCGCAGGAATCAACCATTGTCAAATACACTCCAAATTCAGAAGCAATAGAAGAGACATATAATCTATCTAAATATAACATTGAACCACCTAGTCATAAACATCATCAAACAATAATCGCCCTGGGCAACGGGGATGTTCTATTTCAGGGAACACTTGTAGATAACGAGTTCCAGTATGTACTGAGCATCGCAAATCAGGAAGGCGTCAGGGTAGTGGCAGAGGCGCCTGCTGATTATATGGATATATATAAAGATCCCCACATCGTCTGTGAACGTATGGGATTTAGCGTCACCGACTAAGCAGGGTTTGGTTTGACCGGCAAAGTTTTGCACCAGAGTATAGTAGTTTATATGAATTAAGTCGCTGCTTACTTTCCACCCTACCTTGCTCTGCTAAAAAGGTTGTCTATATTTAAATATATAAAGACCAGAAAGCAAACTGCGGATCCAAATAAATCCGCAGTTTCTTTCTGGTCTTTTCCTCAACCGTGTACTACAATATCCCCAAAACGATACAAATTAAATGCTATTTCAAAATCCTCCGCAAGAGTCTTAGCTTATTCTTATAAGGCGTATACCTGATAGGAACCTCAAAGGCAAAGGTCTGCCGCAAGATACTCTTAGCGTGGGAGAAGGTGTCAAAGCCCTTCTTCCCGTGATAGGCGCCGATCCCGCTGGCGCCCACCCCGCCGAAGGGCAGGTGATAATTGGCCACGTGCATAACGGTATCATTGATGCAGCCCCCGCCATAATGCAGGTTCTTTACCACCCAGTCCTCGAGCTTTTTATCCTTGGTGAACAAATAAAGGGCCAGTGGCTTTTCCTTGTTTCTAATGATCTTTACAGCCTCCACAAAGTTATCAAAGGCAATGATCGGCAGGAGCGGTCCGAAGATCTCCTCCCTCATCACCTCGGAATCAAGGGCTGGTTCATCAAGGAGGGTGAGTTCGATCTTGAGCTTTTCCCGGTCACAGGATCCGCCGAAAATTATTCTCTCCTGCTCCGTCTTGATTATAGCCCGTAGACGGTCAAAGGCTTTCTCATGAATGATCTTACCATAGTCCCCACACTCCAACATATTCTCGCCAAAAAACTTCTTAACCGCCCTCTGCAGCGCAGATATTAACTCCTGCTTAACGCTGCTCTGGACCAAGACGTAGTCCGGGGCGACGCAGGTCTGTCCGGCATTTAAGGCCTTGCCCCAGATGATCCGCTGCGCCGTTTTCTCCAGATCCGCCGTTTGCTCCACCACACACGGACTCTTCCCCCCCAGCTCCAAGGTGACCGGGGTCAAGTGTTTGGCTGCGGCCTCCATCACGATCTTCCCCACCCGCACACTACCGGTAAAGAAGATATGGTCGAACCGGATCGCCAGAAGCTCTGTATTCACCGCTTTTCCCCCTTGGAAGAGCGCGATATATTCTGTGCCAAAGGCCTCGGTGACGATTTCTTCCAGTGCTTTCGCGGTATGTTTGGCATAACGAGAAGGCTTCAAGACCACACAATTACCGGCCGCCATGGCCGCTACCAAGGGAGTCATAGTTAATTGAAACGGATAGTTCCAAGGAGACATAATCAAGTTTACCCCCAAGGGCTGCCGGTGGATGCGGGATTTTGCGCCAACGCTCATGATCGGGGTAGGGGTTTTTTCATCCCTCATCCATCGTTTTAAGCGCTTTAAGGCCTGGGTGATCTCTGCATAAACCATCGAGATCTCTGTGGCATAACTCTCAAAAGCGCTCTTCCCCAGGTCTTGGTGGAGTGCGGTAAGAATCAAGTCCTCGCGCTTCTTTATAGTATTGTACAAGGTCTGCAACTGCTTAACCCTAAAGGTATAAGGCAGAGTGGCGCCGGATAAGAAATACTCCCTTTGCCTGTTTATGGTATTGATCATCACTTCAGCCCCCTTACACGCATTAAACATCCCTTCCTAATCCAGTATACGCCCAAGCGCTTTATGTTTCCCACAACGGTCTTCAAACACTTATCAAATATAACTTCAAATATAGTAAAGTTTATTTGGATAAATTTTCATTTCTACAATAAATTATATTATCCTTTGAACAATCCTCATCGATTTTTTATAATGTTTAAATATGACAATCATATCAAAAATAAAAGGTACAGTAATTTCATCTGTACCTTTTACCTAAACGCTGTATATGGGATAAAAAAACACCTATTCTACCTAATCAAAATTGGGTTTTCTCTTCTCTATAAAAGAATTAACTCCTTCCTTCCAATCCTCCGTATCATAAAGTTCCGCACCATGATGTAAATTTTGCCAGAAACACTCCTCTGAGGTTTTGAGCCAAAGTTCACGAACGGATTTTCTAATTAACCTCACGCTGGTCTGGGATTTACGGGCAACCTTATCGGCAAGTTCCAATCCTAATTCCAGCCCTTTTCCAGTTTCTGCCAAGCGGTTAACCAGTCCAATTCTTAGACATTCCTCAGCTGAAATAAATTCTCCTAAACACATAAGTTCAAGTGCTTTGGAGGGACCTACCAGCTTTGGAAGGCGGAAGCAACCTCCGCTACCGGGACGAAGCCCTACATTAACCTCACCAAACGCCGCACGGGCATTATTAGCCATAACCCGCATATCACAGGCTATACTCAACTCTAAACCACCACCGCTTACTACTCCTTCGATTACGGCAATCGAAAATTTATCACCACACTCCAAAATGTTAAATGCTTCATTTTCACGCAACAACTTTTTACCCACCACATCATCAGAGTTTTGATGAACCTCTTTAATGTTAGAACCAACACTAAAGGCGCGTTCGTTACCACATATTACAACGGTACGAACATCGTCATCTTTATTTATTTTCTTCAAAGTATAATGCAACTCTTCCATGATTGACAGGGAGAAAATATTAAGGGGAGGATTATTCAGAGTAATCTTGGCGACTTTATTCGGGTACTTTTCTACGAGGATACATTCGTTTTTATACTGAATATTCATTAAGTTTCACTCCTTGCATAAACACTCATTCTCAGACACTTAGCATATTCATTGATTTTAAGCTGTGAAAGTCCTCTTTCCTATTCCTATAACTAATGCGTTAAATACTTTTTGCTTAAATCTACACTTCATGAAGGGTTACTTTTTTTGATTACACCTTTTGCCAAAAGCTCCGTAATCTGCTCCTCATTATAACCACATTCCTGAAGAATGTTTTTTGAATGTTCCCCCAAATCAGGAGGGAGCATCCGCAAAGGCAAAGGTTTGCCATTATAACGGTTAGCATGATTTATCGCCCGTACCGTTCCTGCCACGGGATGTTCCATCTCGAATACAACTTGATTATGAATGACCTGCGGATCCTTTTCAACATCAGGATATTCGTTAACCGGCGCATGCCTAATGTTGTATTTTCCCAAAATCTCCATCCATTCGTCAGTGGTTTTTTTGCTAATTTCCGCCGCTAATATCCGGTCAATTTCATATCTATTACTAAAGGTATTGTCCACATCTCCCAGAACATTTTCACCGAAAGCCTTCTTTATCTTTTCTTCATCACGACAATTAACCGTTATATACCCATCTTTCGTCCGGTACACTCCGTATATTGCCGCATGAATTCGCGAAGCCAATCCCGTTTTTGCCCTAGGCAAGGTATTTCCACTATTTAGGTAGGCTCCGAAGGATTCCATCTGTAAATCAATGGCCGCATTCAGAAGACACGTCTCTACAAGATGTCCTTCGCCTGTTGTTTGTCTATTGTAAATAGCCGCAAGTATTCCGATGACCGAGAGCGCGCCTCCATGGACATCCACCACTGTATTACCCACTGGAACAGGCGGATGATCTCCTGGGCCGCTTTGCGCTATAAGACCACCCACACTCTGTGCAAGCACATCTTGTCCATCTTTCCGACTATAGGGCCCTGTCTCTCCCCACCCGGAACAGGAACAATATATAACACTTGGATTAATCTTTTTTAATGTCTCATAGGAAAAGCCTAGCCTATCCATGACACCAGGCCGGAAATTCTCAATCACAACATCATATGCCTTAACCAAATCATATATAATCTGTTTTCCTTCTTCTGTCTTTAGGTTGATCGCCATTGACCGTTGATTTCGGTTGGCGACTAAAAAAAATACACTCACACCGTTCAAGTAAGTATCAGCGCCAGACCATTTACGCTCATACGCGCCGGTCAAGGGCTCAATCTTGATGACATCTGCTCCTAAATCGGCCAGTGTCTGCACACCCGATGGGCCTTGTAAATATTGTGCAAAACTTAAAACTTTTATGCCTTTTAACACAGACCTCTCTCCTCGCTTTAGTGATTTTTTCCAACCGGTCTGGCACAAACTTGGATTGTGCCTTCCTGCGTTCTTTCTACAATTAACCGCTCTGCTTTTTCGGTAGTTATTGGATAGTCTTCACGCAAGTGACTGCCGCGTGTCTCCTTCCGCACCAATGCGGAATTTGCAATGATTCTTCCTGTTTCAAGAAGATTCCGCAATTCCAAAGCGGCAATCAGATCCTCTGGGGATACAATAACAGCATGCATATTAAGGTTTGTTTCGATCTCAGAAAGCTTTTTTATATAGGACTTCAATCCCGTCTCATTTCTCACGAGCATCAGGTTGCGAGAGGAATTCTCCTGTAATTCTTGTCGTAAATCACCGACTAGGTGTGTTCCGTTTTTTCCAGATTGTTTCAAGCCTTCGATTAGCTCGGAAAAAAGCTTAATCGATTCATCCATAGGCGTATCTGCTAGACACCTTCTTTTCCTTTTAGCCGCCGCCAAACCCGCACGCTTCCCAAACACTTGGCAAGCGGTTAACATACCTCCGCCCAAGCGGTCTGCCCCGTGAGGTCCACCTGCGACTTCGCCTGCGGCAAACAGGCCTTGCACACGGGTCTCACCGTTTTTATTCACCCTTAGACCACCATTCATCGCGTGCGCATGACAAGCGATTTCGATAGGTTTTTTAGTTATTTCAAATCCCCGTCTTGCGTAAGATTCACATATAGCGCGCCAAAGCTTTTCCGTTGCATCCGGGAGATTCTGTTTATCCAATTTTCCAATAAAGTCTGCATAGATACCGCCATTTATAGAGGTTCGTCCAGCGATGATCTCCTTCTGAATAGCTAATTCAATATAGCGTGATACCAAACGGTTCGTAAAAGGATAATGTGCCCCGTGCGACTCCATTACCATCTTTTCGGTGACACCTTTAGGTAAATAATCTGAAAGAAATTCCTTCCCTTGACTGTTCTTTAACGCCGGACAAAACGGCCATAACCAATGGGGAAAAAGCAACAACTCCGGAACTGTGCCTATACCGTATTGAACAAACTCCATATTGACCAGTTTCGCCCCGGCTCTAAAGCCTGCGGCATGCCCATCGCCTGTAATATCACTGGGATTCATATTAAACTTGAATAATTGTCCTGCGCCACCTGTACCCAAAACAATAGCGTTAGTTCTTACCAATACAAGAGTTCCATCGTGTTGTAACAAAAAAGCGCCTATAACTTCATTATCCCTGGTCACAATATCCACGAGCATAGTCTCTTCCAACACTTTAATTTGCCTGGTCTGGATTTGCCTGGTCAAAGCGGTTATGATTTTTCTACCATGGTCTTTTAACTTATAATTTCTTGCCCGTGAAGAAAAGCACCCTTTAGTAATTAAATAGTTATCATCTTTATCGCGTTCAAAGGTTACACCCCAGTTTTCCAGGTTGGGAATTGTCTGTAAGGCCTCAGTAGTTAAGATTCTGGAGAGTTCTTCATCACACATCTCCATACCCGATTGCAAAATGTCCTCTAAATGCAAATCGGGGGTATCTGTCGAATCTTCACACTTGTCCGCCACCGCTAATCCGGCAAATTCGGCAACAGGATACCCCGTGGCGCCACCGGCGCCAAGCCTTCTCTTGGTGGCCAGGATGACAAACGCACCGGCATCATGCGCTTCAATCGCAGCTCTAGCTGCAGCTCCTCCCCCACCGACAATTAACACATCAGCCCTATCTTCAGAGAACTCAATCAAAACAAACAGACTCCTTTTGGTTGTAAATTATTCTTTGTCAAAACAGTCTATATAAATTCCATATTCTTCTTTGATGCGATTATTTTAGTAACCGTTTTTACCTGTCCCCTTCTTCAACCGCTTGATCTTCTTCTGAAAGCTCCCTCATATATGATTTAAAGGTCTTATATAATGAAACCGAGAAGGAAACAACCGCAAGAATAATGATAGTACAAGCCACCGGTCTGGTGAAAAAGATACTCCAGTCGCCACTGCTCATTCGAAGAGAAGTTCTCATTTCCCGCTCAAACATTGAACCTAGCACTAAACCCAAAACACAAGGTGCAATTGGATAACGTGCTCTTCCTAAAAGATAAGACACTATACCGATGATTAACATAACCAGAACATCAAAGAAATTATTATTTAAGGCAAAAGCGCCAACTAACGATATTGGAATAATACCGGCAATCAAATAACAATTAGGGACGCTCAAAATCTTAATAAAAAATTTGATGGCGCCCATCTGGATAATAACCATAAAAACCGTGGCGATTAGCATCGTTGTAAAAATTCCGATAATTACCTCCGGATGCTCCACATACATTCTGGGACCTGGCTGCAACCCATGGATTAATAATCCCCCAATCAAAACGGCAGTTACAGCATCTCCTGGAATACCAAGAGTTAAAAGTGGGACTAAGGCGCCACCGCAGACGGAGTTGTTGCTCGCTTCTGATGCGATTATGCCGTGATGATTTCCTTTGCCAAATGAATCAGGATCCTTCGATAAACGTTTTACTTGATCATAGGCGAAAAAAGTAGCAACCCCACCTCCAACAGCTGGAATAACTCCGGTAAAAGTTCCGATAATCGAGGCCACAAATAAACTTACCTTCGCATCCCACAGTCCCTTCAGGCTAGGAAAAAAGTTCTTTAACCTGATTTTCTCGACTTTTTTTGTATTAATCTCCGTACAAGTATTCAAAACCTGCGGCAGAGAGTATAATCCGATAATTACAGGTGTTATTGATAGCCCTGCCATCAGCTGTATATTATTGTATGTGAAACGATAGGCTCCAAATATGGGATCAGTGCCGATCATAGAGATGAAAATGCCCAAACACAGCATGGTAAAGGCTTTTATAATGTTCTTTGAAGTGATGGCGGCGACGATCGTCAACCCGAGTAGTGCCAAAGCCGCATATTCCGGCGAGGAAAAACTCACACAAAGGCGGGCAAGATAAGAAGATAAGAAGACTAAAACAAACCAACTTATAACCCCCCCAAATCCGGAGGAAACAGCGGCCCAACCCATGGCCTCCGCGCCCCGTCCCTGCCGCGCCATGGGATATCCGTCAAATGTGGTGACCAAAGCATTGGGTGTTCCGGGGATCTTAAGCAAAATAGAGGCAACCGCGCCTCCTGCGATCCCTCCCACATATATCCCAATCAGCATACCTAAGGCGGTCACCGAGTCAAAGACGTATGTGAGCGGAATCATCAAGGCAATACCCATGGTAGCGGTAAGTCCCGGAAGCGTCCCAAAGGTAAGCCCCATAAATGTTCCAACAAACACCATTAGCAAGGTAAATGGATCGGATAATATGGAAAATACTGTCGATACAATCAGATTTAATTCAAACATCTATTTCCCCTCCTTCTTAGTGAAAAATTAAGTCGTATAATGGCTCGGGGAATGAGACTTTAAAAAGCACAGTAAATAAAACTACGCAAGCAGCGGTAAAACCTAAACTCACCAAAATGACCTGCTTCCATCCTCTGTTTGGTTCAAGTACTTTGCTTTGGAAAGAAAAATACAAAAATGAGCTTAGCGTAAATCCAATTACGTTCCATAATGAAGTATAAATAATAATAAAGATAAACGTCAAAACTGTTTTCTTAGGAAAAAAGGTTAATCTTTCTTTACGTTCCCGTTTATTCTTGACAAACCAGAACAGTGTTAAGGCAAAAATCATCACAGATAAAATAACTATTACAAAGAGTATTACCTTAGGAACATCCATAGGGGCCATTTCATTACCGGCAATGACGCCAAATATATTTTCAGCTGTAAAGGCTTCATATAAAAAATAAATCCCGAATAATATCAAAAACAGGGAAGCGCCTAATTCAAAGATTTTTATCTCTCTTTCTTTCATATGCTTATACGATAGACCTATAGATATAGGTGTATCGCTCCCCCCTTTCCTCTGTGGCGAGTTATTTTCTAAATAATCTTTAGTGTGAGTTCATTTTCATAATTATCTTGAGGGGTTCTTTGGAGTAAGTTTGTATTTTTTTCAGTACGAAATAATCCATGATATTGTATTTACATGCAGTGCTTTCGATGAATTCGGTATCCGCCTCTAATAAACAAATCTGTAGTCATAGAATACTGTAAAAACCGAATTCACCGAATCCTACTGCAAAATGTAAGTTTAAGTTAGTCTGATTCTCACAACCATAATGTGTTTATTGTTTATTCAAAATCCTAACATTATTTAAAGAACGCAACCCAGGTTTCTACACCGGCGTAGTACTCATCCCAGTTTTTCTGTAAATCGTTCCCTCTTGCAGTATCAAACTCATAGGCTCGATTCTTACCAAAGTTCTTTAATTCATCAGTTTCCATTGCACCGGCAAAGAGGGCGGAAAGGTAGGAAACAACTTCCTCATCCATGCCTGATGGACCAACAATGTACTGTCTAACGTAACCGATATTAGGAAAGTCTTCCGGAGTTAAGCCAAACTCATAAATGGCGGGAGTTCCCGGGAACAACTCTGATTCCTCCCCTAACACAGTCAAAACTTCCAGTTGGTCAATCTGGCCCATGATATCGCCGGGCGCACAAACCATCGCATCAATGTGTCCTCCCAAAAGTTCAGTTAGGGCTCTGGAAGCCCCATCAAACGGTACGGACTTAAACAAATTATCGCTATTATAGGCTCTACCTAAAGCAATTGTAATCGCATGTGAGCTGTTCAAAGTACCGTTATGTCCCATTTGAATGGAACCGGGGTTTTCCTTTGCCGCGTTAATCAACTGATCATAAGTGGCATATTTACCATTCTTCAGTGTCACCAAGATGGCGGGATATCCCATAAGCTGATTGATGAAGGTAACGTCTTCCGGTTCGCGATTAAAGAGGCCCTGAGCAAAAAGGGACTGCACACCAGTGCTTACAATACTGAGAGTATAGCCGTCAGCTCTGGAGGCAAGACACTTGTTTAAACCAACGGC
>Ga0209075_1004898_pt1 | contig 10519 bp, 9 predicted proteins | sample Stecom2011_FD_187523 | JGI IMG/M metagenome (GOLD analysis project Ga0209075, IMG submission 187523) | Agricultural soil microbial communities from Utah to study Nitrogen management - Steer compost 2011 (SPAdes) (version 2) | ecosystem: Environmental > Terrestrial > Soil > Agricultural land...
CCCATTGTCCAATATTCCCCACTGCTGCCTCCCGTAGGAGTTCGGGCCGTGTCTCAGTCCCGATGTGGCTGATCATCCTCTCAGACCAGCTACGGATCGTCGCCTTGGTGAGCCTTTACCCCACCAACTAGCTAATCCGACTTAGGCTCATCCAATAGCGCAAGGTCCGAAGATCCCCTGCTTTCCCCAAAAGGGCGTATGCGGTATTAATCCGAGTTTCCCCGGGCTATCCCCCACTACTGGGCAGATTCCTAAGCATTACTCACCCGTCCGCCGCTCGACGCCTGATAGCAAGCTATCTTCGTTTCCGCTCGACTTGCATGTGTTAAGCCTGCCGCCAGCGTTCAATCTGAGCCATGATCAAACTCTTCAGTTTAAATCATACAAGAATCCGAAGATTCTTAATTCTTGCTCAAGACAAAACTCAATTTTCGACGAGTCGCTGTCTTGGTATTTCTTGTCGAAATACTCCAGTCAGCGCCCACACGAATTACTTGGTTAATTTGTTAAAGAGCGTTTGAGCCGTTGCTCAATCAAGGTGGCGTATTCTACATCGTCTCGCCGCCTTGTCAACCGTTTAATCAAAGAAAGTTCAAACTCGTTTTCTTCAATACTTTCAAACAGTTGCCTTCTCGTTTCAAACCGCTTCAGCGGTGTGTCCCTCGAAGGAGATGCGCATTCTACAGACCCACGAATTTCTGTCAACGGCCATTTTGATAAAACTTCAAAATAACTTGAAATCGATCAAGCTGTGATCAAAACCCGGGCAATTTTCTTCTTTCCTGCCTGAATTACACAGCTATCACCCTCAACAAAGGCACGATCCCCCTCAAATTTCTGACCATCAACAAAAACCGCACCTCTCCCCAAAACGTCACGGGCAGCCGCACCGTTCTTTACCAACCCCGATAGACGCAACACTGAAGCCATCAAAATCTCGGACTGACCTTCCAGTGAAACCTCTACATCGGGTACGTTCTCCGGAATATCCCCCAGCGCAACCCGATTACCAGCCGACTTGTGGGCAGTCTGCGCCGCCTCCTCATTATGGAAGCGTGTAATAATCTCTTCTGCTAGCAGCTTTTTATAGTCCTGCGGGTTAGCGCCGCCATCTACAGCTGCTCTGAATTCGTTAACTTCTGCAAGCGGGCGGAAGCTCAAAAGCTCAAAGTAACGCCATAGCAGTTCATCAGGCACGGAAAGCAGCTTGGTGTACATTTCGCCCGGCGAGTCATTAACACCTATATAGTTGCCGAGAGATTTAGACATCTTCTGAACGCCGTCCAAGCCCTCCAAGATCGGCATGGTAAGGACCGCTTGAGGCTTCTGCCCATAATGCTTCTGCAAGATGCGCCCCATCAGAAGATTGAATTTCTGGTCCGTGCCGCCCAACTCAACATCTGCCTCTAAGGCAACCGAGTCGTAACCCTGTATTAAAGGGTAGAGAAATTCATGGATAGCGATGGGCTGTTCGGCGCGGTAGCGCTTGGTGAAATCATCACGCTCCAGCATCCGGGCGACCGTGTACTGCCCCGCAAGACGAATCATATCCGCAGCAGCCAATTTGCTCATCCACTCGGAATTGAAAACCACCCGCGTCTTGTCGCGATCCAGAATCTTGAACACCTGCTCTTTATAGGTAACCGCGTTTTGAGCCACTTGCTCATCGGTTAGCGGTGGGCGCGTTGCACTTTTACCTGAAGGGTCACCAATCTTGCCGGTGAAATCACCGATTAGAAAAATGACTTCATGACCAAGATCCTGAAACTGGCGCAGCTTATTGATGAGGACAGTGTGCCCAAGATGAAGGTCGGGAGCAGTGGGGTCGAAACCCGCTTTAATGCGCAAAGGACGACCTTCCTTTAGCTTCGCAATTAAGTCATCTTCGGGTATTAGCTCGTCTACACCGCGCTTGATAATGGCAAGCGCTTCATCAATAGGTGCCATGAATCATTCATCCCCAATCAGTTTCGCAATTTATCAGTTACAGACCTCTACAAAAGAAATCTGTGAGTTACCCGATGCCCTGCTAAAGTGTGAATGCTCAGTTTTTAAACAATTTCACGCAGTCTGGGCGGGCGCATTATATCAATGACGTCACAATAAATCCGACCGGCAGCGTAACAACCGTAATGTTCTGCGCTGTTACACATACTTTTTATACGGTAATCTGTTGGTCTATACTTGAACAATAGCTTTAATTGGGTAGTACAAGCTGCCGGAATACCGATTAAAACGGATGCGACACGTGCTGAATATGTTACCAAAAACCCACATTACCATCGCTGCAGCTGCAACAGTTGTAGTGACTACCGCAATTTTGATGAGCCCCAGCGCAGAAGTTGAGGCCAAGCGAATGTCCTACACGCTGGATCTGGAGCAGGGCCAAGCTTCGGCAATTATCTCGCAAAAGCCACAACAGGAACCTATAAAGGCCCCTGAGCCAGCAGCTGTAGAGCAACACTCAGAAATCACACCGCAGCAGGCTGAGGCGGCTGTTGCACCGGAACCCGAGACTCGTCTAACTTGGCAAGCATTTAAGATTAAGTCAGGTGACACCCTATCCTCACTCTTTAAGAAAGCCGGGTTAAATGATGGCACCATGCTTTCCGTCATTCATGGTGAGGGAGAAGCAGACAAGCTGCAGCGTTTATATGCAGGAGAAACGATTCGCTTCGCTATTGATAGCGAGGGCGAGCTCGCGGCAATTGAGCTCCAGCGTAACTTGCTGGAAACGCTAAAAATTGAGAAACAGGAAAGCTCTTATATCGGTCAGACTGAGCAGCGGGAACCCGAATCCAAGCCAGCATTTGCATCCGGCACCATCGACGGCTCGCTTTACCTCGCAGCACGGGATGCTGGCCTCAATGACCGGCTGACTATGGAGCTTGCAGGCATTTTTGGCTGGGATATCGATTTTGTCTACGATGTTCGCAAAGGCGATCAATTTGAAGTCGTATATGAAGAGCTCTACCTTGACGGAGAGAAGTTCAATACTGGCCGTATTCTGTCGGCACGCTTTGTAAACCGCGGCAAAGAAAACATCGCTGTACTCTACACGGACAGCAATGGCGATAGCGACTATTACACTCCAGATGGAAAAAGTATGCGCAAAGCTTTTTTGCGTACCCCCATCGACGCGCGAATTTCTTCTTCTTTTAATCTCCAGCGCCGCCACCCCGTGCTAGATGTTGTCCGCCCCCATGAAGGAACAGATTATGCTGCGCCGCCGGGCTCTCCTATCAAGGCGGCCGGTAACGGACGGGTGCAGTTTTCTGGCTGGAAGGGTGGCTATGGCCGCACAATTGTTCTAAAACATGGCGATAACATCACCACACTTTACGCACACATGAGCCGGATCGGTAAAGGCATGAAAACCGGCGCACGAGTCAAACAAGGCGACATCATTGGCTACGTTGGCTCATCGGGTATGGTGACGGGGCCGCACCTGCATTACGAATTCCGTGTGAACGGTTCACCTCGCAACTCCCGAACTGTGAAGCTACCAGACGCCCAGCCCATTCCGGCTGCCGAATTGGCAAGATTCAAAGCCCATACGGAACAGCAGGTTGCACAATTTGACGCCTTCAGAAGCAACTATAAGCACCTAGCCTTGGCCTCGGAAGACTAAAACCGAATGGAAACCTGGATCGGGCTCATGTCCGGCACCAGCATGGACGGCATAGACGCTGTGCTGGTGTCTTTTCAGGGCGAAACCCTTTGCACACATGCAACACGATCCTCCCCCTACCCTGAAGATCTACGCCAACGGTTAATACTGGCAAGCCAGAATCAGGCCACGCCAGACGAAGTGGGAGAGCTTGATACGCTGGTCGGGGCGCTTTTCGCAGACGCCGCAGAAGCCCTTATCCGCGAATCCTCCGCAGACAGATCCTCCATTCGAGCTATCGGGAGCCACGGACAAACCCTACGGCATCAACCGTCCGGACCCGCTCGATTCTCTCTTCAAATAGGGAACCCATCTATTATCGCGGAAAAGACCGGCGTTACATCCGTAGGTGACTTTCGCAGCAGAGACATGGCTGCCGGAGGGCAAGGCGCTCCGTTAGTTCCGGCCTTTCATCAGCATTACTTTGGTTCAAAAACCGAGGACAGGTGCATTCTCAATCTCGGAGGCATCGCTAACATTACTTGGATTCCGTCTGATCCCAACAGCTCGGTTACGGGCTTCGACACCGGGCCCGCAAACGCCTTAATGGACGCGTGGTGTCAGGACCAAACCGGCCGCCCTTACGATGAGAATGGCCAATGGGCTCAGGAAGGGATTGTTGATCAGGCACTACTCAGCGACATGCTTTCAGACGCGTATTTTGAGCGCCCGGCCCCCAAGAGCACCGGAAAAGAAAAGTTTAACCTGAGCTGGGTTAAAACCCTTGTACAAAGGCACGAGGAGGTTCGGCCAGAAGACGTTCAGCGAACTCTGCTACAACTCTCTGTGATAACGATTGTAAGGCAAATGCCTCAGTCGCCGGCTATGGTCGTGTATGCTTGCGGGGGCGGCACCCGTAACCAACTGCTCATGAAGGAGCTTGCTCAGGCATTGAGTCCTATACGGATACTCAGTACTGCTAAACTGGGCCTTGATCCTCAGTGGGTAGAGCCCACGGCCTTTGCATGGCTGGCCCGTCAAACCATCTCTGGTCTGCCGGGGAATCTGGCGGAGGTAACCGGAGCAAGAGGCCCACGGATACTTGGGGCGATTTACCCCGCATAAAACGAACAGCCTTTACCAACGGCTTGCACCCTTAAAGAAAAGCTCAACCTCCGTAGTGGCAAGACATCAAATAGTGAACGAACTGCCACAGCCGCAAGTAGCGCTAGCATTGGGGTTTTGCACAACAAACTGGGAGCCTTGCAAGCCCTCTTGATAATCGATGGTAGCACCAACCAGATATTGGTAGCTCATCGGATCAACCAATAGCACGGCCCCGTCCCGCTCTATAACCGTATCTTCTTCATCCTGACTTTCATCAAACGAGAACCCATACTGGAATCCGGAGCACCCCCCGCCGGTAACGAACACACGCAGCCTGAGGTCGGAATTCCCTTCCTCATCAACCAGTTCTCGTACCTTGTTGACTGCACTGTCGCTGAAAAACAGCGGTGCTGCCATTTGTTGCTGGACTACACTCAAGTTTGCCTCCGGATTACCTGATAGAACTACAGGGATTATGGTATTCCTGAGTAAAACAATCAACTATTCAGATTTACCGCTATCTTCTTCAGAAAACTCGTCACCCTCTGTACCCGATCGGTTATCACTCACCTCAGCGTGGGGGGGCTTATCTTGAGACAACAGTCCCGACGGTTCGCGCTGATGAACGAGGTTGCCATTTACTGATGAACCCATGGCCATCTGGATAAGATTGTAATAAACGCTACCGTTTATGGCGGCTTTTTCGGCGAGTTCAAGATGCGCAGACGCATGGACATCGCCATGAACTGTGCCATTAATAATAACGTGCGGGGCATCTATATCACCGGTAATTTCACCGACTTCGGAGACTCGTAAAACCGCATCACTGCCATCTTCAGCCAGCACTTTACCCCTAATGTGGCCGTCGACATGCAAGCCGCCCGAGAAACGCACATCGCCCTCGATAGTGGTGCGCGAGGATATAAGGGTGTCAAAGCTGCCGGTGGGCCGGCGGGGCTTTTGCTTTTTTCTCCCAAGCATGTCTAGTTCTCCGTTAAATCATCCCAGTCGAATGTACGTTCAGCCTGAGAGGATTTGCGCCCCTCGGCCTGAGCAACCACCTGCACCTCCAGTGGCTCGAACCCCTTAGGCAAAGCCAGCTTACCCTCCACATCCTGAAAGTACCGAAAGCGGAATTTGACACCAAGATCTTCTATTTCTTGGGATAGGTCACGTAGCGCAATAACTTCTTTTTGCGCATCACGCATACCTATTATGTTGACCGCAACCACTCCAGAAATGTAGCTCTTGTTGTTGCCCACCTGAGTCAGCACCAACTTGAAGCTATACACTCCATCCAAACGATCGCTGGCCAGAGAAAAGCGGTCAACCTGCAAGCCTTTGCTGGTCTCCGAAGGGGCCATAATATTTTTATAGAAAGTTAAATCTGACTGCAGTGCGCCAACGCGAGTTTCCAGATCAACGATTATGTTCCGGGCCTGACCCAGAGCTTGCTCGTCAACCAGCTTTCCACGCTCAAGATTAACCAACTGCTGCTGCGTTTCCCGATAATTGCTCTCCAGAGCTGCAATCTCGACTTCTAACTCTGCAATTTTAGACTCTAACTGCTCATTAGAGGTCTCCGCATTAATAGAGCGAGAGCCTCCTTGAACCAAACCGCCATAATAACCGGCTGCGGCAGCGACAACGGTTAAAATAATTAGAATGACCGCCCACCTCAACCGGTCTCCCGGGCGACGGCGGATAACCACATATTCATCTGCCGGTTTCCGTTGTTCGCTCACGGGTGTTCCTTAGGGCAAGAGCGCGGGTGCTTCGAGGCCCAGAGTTTCTTTCATGCCAAACATGATGTTCATGTTCTGAATAGCTTGGCCAGCAGCTCCTTTAACCAGGTTATCAATAACCGAGGAGATGATCACAATGTTACTCTGCTCCTGACGGTGCAAAGCCATGCGGCACAAGTTAGCGCCCCGCACACTGCGTGTCTCGGGATGGCTACCGAACGGCATTACATCAACAAACGGCTCATCGCGATAGCGCTCTTCGAACAGATTTTGCAGGCGGTCGAAATCAACCGGATTTTTCAATTCAGCATAGAGTGTCGCCTCTATGCCACGAATCATCGGAACCAGGTGTGGCACAAAGGTAACGCCGGTTTCCACACCCGCCGCCTTGGACAACCCCTGACGAATTTCCGGCAAATGACGATGGCCTGATGCACCGTAGGCCTTGAAACTCTCGCTTATTTCACCGTGCAACATACCGATCTTGCCCTGCCGGCCACCACCACTGGCTCCGGACTTTGCATCGGCAATCAGGCGCGACGGGTCAACCAGCCCCTGCTCAAGCAGAGGAAGGAAACCAAGTTGGACTGCTGTTGGGTAGCACCCCGGGTTGGCAACCAGCTGCGCTTTGGAAATTTCATCACGCACCACTTCGGGTAATCCGTAAACGGCTTTCTCTGCCCACTCCGGCGACTCGTGGGGCATGCCGTACCATTGCGACCAAACCGTCAAGTCTTTCAGTCGGAAATCGGCCGATAGGTCGACTACCCGCACACCTGCAGCCATTAACTCGGGGATCATTCGCATGGCAACACCGTGTGGTGTTGCAAAAAACACCAAATCACAGGCTGACAGCACTCCGGAGTCGGGCTCTGAATAAGCCAAGTCAAAATGCCCACGGAGGTTCGGGTACATGTCGGCCACCGGCACTCCGGCCTCCGACCTTGAGGTTATGCAACTAACCGTAACTTCCGGATGGACAGCGAGAATTCTGAGCAGTTCGACGCCGGTATACCCGGTGCCGCCCACAATACCTACTTTAATCAAGTTGCTCTCCAGCGACGTCGTGTAAAGATTTATGGGTCGTTCTTTGTAGCTTAGCTACTTAGTCTATCATGATAAACCAACGACTTATTGCAGCTTGCAGAGCGACAGTTACAATGATGTCAGAAACCCTCTGGGAAACCATCCCCCTGTACCGGAACTCCGGCACTCATGAATAAATTCTGGCACCAGATTGGTGAGAAATTCATCTCTGCTTTTCCGCGCCGACTATCCGGCGTGGACTCTTTGCCGCAACTGGCTATTCTTGGCCTGCTATCCGGATTGGTAACCGGCGGGGTCATTCTAGTTTTCCGTTTGGCCATTGAATGGCCACTAGAGTACTTCCTGCCAGGTGAAGGCTCCGAGGCCTTCGAGAGCTTAGACATTCTTACTCGCGGACTATTACCACTGGCTGGCGCTCTTGGCCTTGGCCTTCTGCTACACCGGCTAGCCACCCATGACAGAAAGGTCGGCGTTGTTCACGTAATGGAGCGCTTGAATTACCACCAAGGGTACATCACGGCACGCAGCGCAGTTATCCAATTTATTGTTGGTGTTACCACCGTTGTTACCGGGCAATCGGCGGGCCGTGAAGGGCCTGCTGTGCATTTGGGCGCTGCGTTTTCCAGCCTTATGGGGCAGTGGATGCGGCTACCAAACACCAGCATTCGCACGCTGGTTGCCTGTGGCTGTGCAGCGGCCATTTCCGCCTCGTTCAACACGCCCATCTCCGGCGTCATTTTTGCCATGGAAGTGGTGATGATGGAATACACCATTGCCGGTTTCACACCCATCATTCTTGCTGCCGTAAGCGCTGCGATTGTATCGCAGGTTGTGTACGGCACCGAACCCGCATTCAGCGTGCCAGCGCTAACAATGAATTCACTGTTGGAGATACCCTGGATTTTAGTGATTGCCGTTGTTATCGGTGTTGCAGCGGCGCTGTTTATCCAGCTGGTCGATTCCATGGGGCGCTTCAACCATCGCCCTATTTTGCTCCGAGTAATCATTGCTGGTGTATTGATGGCACCGGTCGCTGTTCTTGTGCCCCAAACAATGGGCATCGGCTATGACACGGTGAATGAAACCATTAATGGCGAGCTAGGCTTCTGGCTGCTGCTAAGCGCAGGAGTGGCAAAGTTGTTGATCACGGCCCTGACTGTGGGCTTGGGCATGCCCAGTAGCATTATCGGCCCAACGTTGTTCATGGGCGCAACACTCGGTGGCGCAATGGGACTAGTCGGCGCAGAAATATTGCCTGCTCAATCCTCATCGGTTGGCTTTTACGCCATGCTTGGAATGGGCGCGATGATGGGGGCGGTGCTGCAGGCGCCTTTGGCGGCACTAATGGCTTTAATGGAGCTGACACGTAACCCGCACATTATTCTTCCTGGCATGCTGATTATTACAACGTCTTCCCTTATCACCAGTGAAGCCTTCGGTAAAAAGTCGCTATTCCTAACCGTTCTGAAAAGTCAGGGCCTGAGCTACCAGAGCTCCCCGGTTATTCAGGCCTTGCGCCGGGTCTCTGTGGCCGCGATCATGGACAAAAGTATTCTGCGCATCGAGAGGCACCTGACCCCCGAAGAGGCACGAAAAGCTCTCAAGGCGGAACCGAAATGGCTAGTGGTAGAGGGCAGCACTGGGCCAACAACTCTTTTGCCAGCTGTTGATCTGGCACGGTATCTAGAGGATTCAGAGGAGGGGGCTAGTACCGATGAGACGCCCCCTGTCGAGTCTATTGATCTGATGGACATTCCCGCAAACCGGCGTGATATAGCGCCAGTGCAATATCAAGCCACTCTTGAAGAGGCGATGCATGAGTTTGAGACCACCAGTGCGGAGGCCCTATATGTGCAGCGCCATGTGGCACCAATGATTCAACGGGTTTATGGCGTTGTCCTTAAATCTGATATCGAAAGCTATTATCAATATCGACGGAGTTGACCAATGCTGTGGGTTAAAGCCTTTCACATAATTTCTCTGGTGTGCTGGTTCGCGGGTATTTTTTATCTGCCAAGGCTGTTTGTATACCACGCTGCCTGTGAGGATGGGCCGGGGCGCGAGCGTTTTAAGATTATGGAGCGCAAGCTCTATCGGGGTATCACCACACCCTCGATGATCGCCACCGTCACTTTTGGCGTCTGGCTGCTCAGCTATAACCTATCCGGATACTTCAGCCAAGGCTGGCTACACGCGAAACTGTTACTCGTAGCGGCACTGATTGCCTATCATTTTTATTGCGGGTACCTAGTCAAGGTGTTTCGCGACGATCTCAACACACGTAGCCATGTCTTCTATCGCTGGTTCAATGAGCTGCCGGTACTCATCTTACTCGCAGTTGTTATTCTCGCTGTCGTTAAACCGTTCTAGGGAGTTTTAGCCATCAAACACTACACTCGCCCTCAGGTACTTGTTCTCTCTGGCCTTGACCCTTCCGGTGGCGCCGGAATTCAGGCTGACATTCAGGCCATCACCTCTCTGGGCTGCCACCCCCTACCGGTACTCACCTGCCTGACCGTTCAGGACACCCGCAATGTGTACGGAGCTGAAGCCATTGACGCGGAACTCATTCGCAAACAACTGCGATGCGTTTCTGAGGATGCCCCAATACATGCGGTGAAAACCGGCGCTATGGGCAACTCTGCAGTGGTCGATGTTTTGGTGGAGTTTCTTGGGCAACACCCCGGCATACCGGTTATAACTGACCCGGTGATCAAAGCAGCAGGAGGGGGCGACTTGGCGGATGACGAGCTGCTCGCCACCATGAAAGAACAGCTATTCCCGCTGACTGAGATGATCACGCCGAATGGCATAGAGCTGGCCTTGCTCGGAGAGAGTGACGACCCGACCGAGGCTGCGCGCAAGCTGCTAGCAAGTGGCTGCGCTTCGGTGCTTGCAACCGGAGGGCATGGATTAGGTATTCGAATCACCAACACTCTCTACAACCACTCGCCTACGCCCATGTCTTGGGAAATTGAACGTATCGGCGAGGAATATCATGGCACCGGCT
>Ga0209075_1004899_pt1 | contig 10518 bp, 7 predicted proteins | sample Stecom2011_FD_187523 | JGI IMG/M metagenome (GOLD analysis project Ga0209075, IMG submission 187523) | Agricultural soil microbial communities from Utah to study Nitrogen management - Steer compost 2011 (SPAdes) (version 2) | ecosystem: Environmental > Terrestrial > Soil > Agricultural land...
GTGCCCACGACCATCAAAAACACCAGGGTTACTGCAGGAATAAAGACAGGAAACAGAATCATGTGGCGGGGTTGCTTGGCAGTCTTTTCCATGAAAGGCTCCTTGAGGGGTCAAAGTGCTGGAGAGGATTTTCGCTGCTGTGTAGCTTTGCCTATGGCACAGGCTAACAGATTAAGGAAAATGGCAAAGATTAAATTTTAAAATTTGCCCCGCAGGTAGCTGTATTTCTGCTTGGGCGGGGTGCTGGTTTTTGCAGGACTGCAAGCCTCCAGTTCGCTGTCGTTTGTGTCTTGTTGTAGCACGGTACCGGGAGGGTCTCCGGCCAAGGGTGCCAGGGATAGCGCACGTGTATATCTTTGCGTCCTCCTTGGCTTGGCGGGGTGATGAATTCGGGTGGCAGGTCGGTACCGACTCGGGGCTTGATGCGCAGGAAGTGGCGCATTTTTACTACATCGTCCACAGTGACTTCGCTGGCCTGGTTGGTCCAGCTGTTGCGGACGTAATTGACCACTTCGGCAATGTCGGCATCGCTGAGCATGCTGAATTCCGGCATGCTGAAGGCCATGCGGTCGTGAGGGGTGTCCGGCATGCGGCCGCCGCTCATGGTGATCTGCAGCACCGAATCCGCATGGTCGGAAAATACAGCGGTGTTACCGTCCAGCGCCAGTTGAATACCGGTGGCAGCTCGCTGGGCTTGTTTTCCAGGTGTACGGGTTTGACTGCCTGCATGAAGTAGGTGTACATGGCGGCCAGGTCTTCATTGGGCATGATCCCGGCAGCCAATGCGGGTGAGCTGCTATTTTTGCAAAAGCTTTGCCAAAAGTGGCAAAAGCCGCCTTACGGCAAGGTGAATCAAAATTGATGGCCATTGACACCCAGCCGTTCATACAGCGTGAAGCCTGCGTCATCACCCGTGTAAAGAGCCGCTTGCACCTGCTCCGCGTCAGGGTTGGCTTCACGGCATTTGTTGCGCCGCGTGTTTCACTCGCAAGATTTCAACACTACGGGATTCATCCAGCACCCGATAAAAAATGATGTAGTTTTTGTGGACTACCAGCTCCCGCAACCAGTCAGGCAAGCCTGGGCGGCCTATGCGGCCCAGGTGGGGGTACTCGGCAAGCTGCTGTGTCTTGTCGCGCAGTTCATTGCCAAACCTCTTGGCGCGGGCAGGGCTGTCCTTGGCAATATGGTCAACGATATTGTTCAAGTCGGTCTCGGCAATCGGTCGCCAGATGACGTTATAAAGATTTTTTGACTTCGCCATAGGTTAGCCCGGGCGCTTCTTGTTTGCGGCCATGTGGCGGGCAATGCGGGCATCCATTCTGGACATGACTTCATCGTGCGGGATGCTGGGCCGGGAGTCTTCAACAGCCTCTTGAATCTCTGCTGCCAGCCATTCGTTATAGGCTGCTGCTTCATGGGCCTTGCGCAGTGCCTGGCCGCGGTTCTCGGTACGTTTTGCCGGTTCTCGTTCGCTTGGGTCCCACTCTCTCGCATCAAACTTGCCGATGGTGATGCCAACATCGCGCAAGACGTTCAAGGCAGCGGCTATGCTGGCAAAGCGACGTGGCTCACTGCTCCGAGCTTTTGCCAGGACAGCACCCGTACCGCTGCGCGTTGCGATATGAATAAGGAACGTACTCCCTTGTCCTTTCAGGGTCACATCCGAAACACCGCCGCTTTCGCTGGCAGTCCTGAGTTGCTCAAGGGTCATGCTGTGCATGGTTCGTCCTCCTTGCGGTTGATCTTTAATGTTAAGCGTGCACGGTTTATAAGAATCGTGCAAGGGTTTCTAGACGAACATAGACACTGCCCAGCTCTCCCCCTCTGTCAGGCCGTGTGCCGAAAACAGACGGATACTGTTATCTATAAACAGGCGCTGGCCGAGCAAGACTTGGTCAATATCTGGCTCTGATCAGCCTTCATCAGCCCCTGCGTTTAACCTGCGTCGATGCCAATCCAGATAGTCCTGGTGCCGCTCATCCAGCCAGCGCAGGCGTAGCCTGTCGGTAACACCCAGAGTTTGTAGTTGCATACGATCAACCTGGGACGAGAAAACGATACCGCCCAGCGCGTCAAAGCTGATCAAAAAGCGGTCAAACAGCGCGTCCAGGTGGGCGCAGAGCAAAAATCCGTTAAACACATCCAGCCGTTGGGCATCGCTTTGACATTCGGCCCAGGGCAACGCATGGCTGGCGCGAAGTAGCTCGGGTATGGCAACCCCTGTTACTGCGCAGGCTCCTTGCCAGTAGTCCAGCATGGCGGCGCGGAATTTTTCCTGGCCTACGCGCTGGCGTACTGTGCGCTCCACTTCGGTCTGATGCAGTGCCTCGGGTATGCGCAGCAGCTCGTCCGCCACACTCAACAGATAGTCATTAACCGCCTGATTGGGCAACGCCCGCGACAGCGCCGCTGCACGGCGCAAAAAAATATGCAACGCCGCTTCATTGGTGCAGGGATAGTCACCCGCCGGGTTGCGGGGAAAATCCCGGTCCAGCTGTTCGGCAAGTCCGGTGGAAACCTGCTGCAAAACGACCACATACTCGCCAGATTCAGCCCTGATCTGAAGCCGGGCGGGGTGTCGGGCGGAGCTCAGCTCAACACTGCCATCCGGCTGGCGGCTGGAGTTTTCAAAGCCGTTGTCATAACCGGCTTTTTCGGTCAGGGTGGTTTGTAGCAGGTTCATTGACGGCTCCGTACTACAGGGGAATGGTTCCGATATTTTTCTTCAGCAATGCCTGGGTTCGCGGCCTGCCCGCAGCGGAGGTCTCAAAGCCAAGGCCATAGCGGTAAATTTCTGGCACGTACAGACGCTCATCACCGTGCTTGCCGTCAGTGTCTTCGTAGATCACGCCCAGATCTTTTAGCGACTGCAACATTTTTGAATCAAGACCGGCCTGTTCCGCGCTAAAGGGAATTTTGATAGGGCGCAGATTTTTGCTTTCCATGTCCGCGCTCCACCTGTGTAACACCTGAATTTCAAGCTTGGCTTCTTCGACCTTTTCCTCACTGCAGGAACTGATGGCCTTGCGCATGGTTTCTGGTGCCAGTAATCGGTCGTTCCATCTGTCTCCACTACGATCCGTTTCAAGTTTCGCAGCAAATTTGAGAAAGCGAACCAGATCACGCGCCTGAATATTGCCTTTCAAATCACACAGAGCGGTATATACCCAACGGGCCGAAAGGGCTTCTTTTGACTTTTCGCTCCCCAGCTTGGTACCCCACAGCTCTACCAGCTGTCTTTTCAGATCTTCCATCCCCATAGATTCTGCTTTTTTCTTGTCTGGATATAAGCCTGACTGACAGCTCAACATATAAGCCAGGCGCAAAAAGCTTTCCGCATTCCAGTGCAGGCGAAAAGGCTCAAAGCGGTTTAGCAGTTGAGCCACGTTTTGACGGATTACGCTTTGCACATAGTCAACACGCACAAATACCAGCAGGCCAATATGCGGCTCCTTTAGCTCACTGATCCGGTTGGGTAGTCTAAACAAAGACTCCAGAGCGGCGCGGGCGGCCTCTTGCTCCAGATCAGGAAACGCATCTTCCAGGCCATCAAACACCAAAACCAGGCGTTGCCCCTTGCTGCGTATCAGCTCGTTCAAGTCAGCCAAACCTGTGCCGGACAGGCCAAACTGGCGAGCAATCAGCTCATCCCAAAAATCATCCCAGTGCTCTGGTGATTCTTGTAACGCCTTATCCTTTTGGCGGGTAATCTGGGAGAACGTCAACAGCCCATCGTCCGCCAATTCAAGTTGTTGCAAGCAGGCACGCTGTGCATTTTTGATTTCGCCGTCTGGCTTGTCAGGGGTGTCTTTGGAGAAAAGCACCGGAAAAATAGCAGCGTCGGATGCTGCTTGCTCAAAACCAATGTTTTCCCGAAAGCTTTGCCAGCTCTGGCATTGCACCATCTGACGAAACGTAAAGGTTTTGCCCGACCCCTTGGCACCGATAACCAGTGCGTTGGGCAGCTCTTTGGAAAAGTGCTTCCCCAAATTGATCAAGGGCTCAATAGCCAGCAGGCTGCCCAGATTGTTGCCTTCAGCAAAGGCTGCTTCCGTGCATATTTCATATAATTTTCGCGCCAGCTCTTGTCGCTCCTGTTCTGTGCGCTCATTTTTTTTCTGGCCACCAATATTCAATCCGGGCTGCACTGCATAAAGTGCTTTGGCCCAGCTTTCCGCCGCATTGAATAAAGGAAAAGCTTCGGAAAATCTTGCCAAGGCTTCATCAATATCACTGATAGACATCAGGCTGTTATTGAAGCTGGCTTCAAGCCATTCAATGTGTGAAACCAACGGCTCGGACGAGGGATATGCCTGCTCAAGCCTTTTAATGGCGTCTGCATAGCTTGCAGACTCGCGCAACTCTTTGGTGAGCAGGCTCAACACAACGCTAGGCCTGGCCCTGGCTTGTAGGTCTTCCGGCAAGCGTCGGTTATAGGTGTGCAAGCTGCGTAGCACTTCCGTCATGCCCAGTATCGACTGAGGTGCAACCGTGGTAACAAAAAAGTGGTCAATACGCGGATCAAATAACAAAGGGCTCGCCAGCTCGCTCAGGCCCGCGCGCAAATCAATAAACACGGCATCTGCCCCCAGCTTTTGGCCCAATGCATGCAGATGATCCGTTAACTGCCAGGGATTCGCTGGATTACGCGCCAGATGTTCGGGTGTGACCGGCATATCCTGGATCTCGCTTAAATCCAGGGCTGCTGGCAGTACAAACAACTCTCGCTCCAGTCCATTTACGCTATAGGAGGTTTTCTTTAACTCGGCGGCAAAGTACTCCAGCGCCTCATCCGTACTGGTCGGCGGGTAGTGCAAAGCCTCAAGCAGCTGTACAAACGAAACGCCAGGCCTGTTTATATCACTGAGCCAAAAAGTTACGCCGGGCGCTTCCAGGTCGGCATCCACCACCAGGATCTTTTTGGGCCCGTCACTGCTCTCTTTAAAACAAGCCGTTACATAAGTCATCAAGGCGCTGGTGCGCCCCACGCCACCCTTGAACGAGTGAAAAGAAACCAGCTCCGGGCCGCCAGCAAACTCAGCAGGTATTTTGACTGTTTGATAGAGCTGGGCGGGTGGTTCACGTAGCAGTTTTTCATCTGCATTATCGTCCTGTTCAGGATCAGGCAAATAGACCACATTCTTCCACAGCGGATACTCGGGCGGTGTGTTCTTCTGCATGCCAGTATCCTGAATCAGGTTGACTGGATAGCCCGTTGAGCCGATTTTCAGCTCGACGTGTCGCCCGGCTTCAGCCGGCAGATAAAGCCGCCCAAACACCTTGGTCAGCCACTGGTCTACCTGCGATTCATCACCGTTGTGGTAAATATCCATGCCAGAAGCAAAGCAATCCACGGCCAGGATATTTTCTGGCAGGTCAGCCCAGCGGTGAGTTGTTTGCTTGAGCAAACGCTCCACATCCAGCCAGGTCAACAGGCGCAGCTGTGTTCCTGTCATTCTGTTCATTGCAGTTCTCCTTTAATCCAGTCCAGTACTTGCTCAAGTTGTTGTTCGCACGCCATATCAGTTGGGTGTAGGCACTGGCCGCCATAGCGCCAAACCTGGTGTAAAATTTCAATACCGCCATTACGTGGTATTTGTTTCTTACCTTGTATTACTACAGGGCTCATTTGAATATTTATTGGTATGCTGACTTGGCTGCCAACTCTGAGTGCTGATAATATTTTACCCAAGTCATGGCCTGTGGCCTGGATATCTATATCATCAAAAAAAGACTTTTGCCGACGTTTAAGCCACACAGCCTTCAAGCCACACTCTGCTGCATAAAACAACAATAGCCGGTGTTGATTGGTTCGGGTATTGCCGGCGACGGGCTTACAGATACTACTTAACTGTCGCCAAGCTCGTTTAAGCTCTTGGTAAGTAAACGGAATAGCCAAGCTAAATCTCCCTGTAAATGTCTGGTTTTTTACTTGATCGGCCTGCCTAAACCCAGCAATTGGGGGCTTCTACACAGTTTAATGTGCTGCTGCATATATTCATGCTTTTATACATTCTATGTTAGCACCCTCTGGGAACTTCCCAGGCGATGACGAAATAAAAGACCATCTTCGCTATTGGCTGACAGCTTGAGGCGCTCAAAAGGTTTTAATTCTTCAGTAGGCTCAGTTGAGGTGGTGACTATGTATTGAAAATAATCACTCTTATTTGAGACTACATGCTCAAGCAGTGACCATAATATGGTTTCGCTCATTTCTGCTTCGCGGGGCGAGTCATGCAACAAAAATCCGGGATGAAAACTTTCCTTGCTCTTACTGTCGAGTAAGCAGGCGATATCTCCAGCTAGAATTTCTAAAACCTTGAAGGTTGTTGAGTGCATTGGCCCCATCTGAAATGGATGGTTGCGGTGCTTATCCTCATCGTTGAAAACGCCCCATTGGAAAGAGGGCAACGACTTGGCAACAGCCTGCATAGACTCACTAATCGCCCGGCGACGCCCCTTTACGGCCTCACGCTCCTTCTCGTGCTGTATTTGAAGTTGCTCGCGACGGTGCCGAGTCGACTCCAACTTTCGCTCCATTGTTGCGATATCGGTTGATTGGGATCTTCCAGATGCAACGCCTTCGTAGTATTCATAGTCCTCGATGGCATCACTGAGAAGTTGGTCGGCTGCCAAGGCTTGTGCATGCCTGAGTATAAGCTCGGTTTCCCGCTGTTCGACGGCTGCAACTTGTGCATTCAAGGGCTCTGCCTCAGCCTCCAACTCATCCCGTCGGCGACGCAGGGGGGGCAGTTCGTTTTCAAGTTCCTCTTTGGAGCGCTGATGCAGAGTGAACCGCTGCTTCCTATCGATCTGCATTTGTTCAATCCGCTCCATCACATGGCTGCAATCCCTGAGCAATCGATTTCCTGCGTCGCAGCGAGTGAGTAGCTGATGTTGCAAAGACGACACCTCTTTCTGCAACTCGGCTACCCGCTGCATGTCACCAGCCAGCATGGCCTCGCTCTGCTCGATCTCATTGGTCAGAAGGTCAATTCTCGCTTTCAGCGGCGCTCGCTGCTCCACCAGCGCCTGGCGCTCTGCTGCAAGCGCCAACCGTTCAGCTTCAATTTCTTGCAACTCTTGCTGATAGCCGTCATGCCGTTGCTTGGCGAGAGCCAAGAGATTTGGGTGTTCAAACAGGCCATCCTGCCGGAAAGGCGTAGTAACGGGGGTGTGGAGACGTTGAGTCAGTTGGCGACGCACATGCCTCAGTAGCTGGGCGGGTTCTTCTCGCAGTGCTTGCAGCTTAGATTTTTGTTCCTCAATCTCCCTAGCGGTGCTATCCAGGTCGCGCAGTGTTGTCGCGTCATGCAACAGACCCAACACGATTTGCATGAGCGCAGCAGGCGACCTTGCTGGCAGACTGAATCCAACACCATCGGCGCGCCACTGGTAATAGTTGTGGTAGCGCGCATTCTGGTCGCGGGAACACCAAGCCAGAATCTGGTACCACTCGATGGATTGCTTCGAGGTTGGCAACTCCTGAACGGGCAGGATTTCGACTAGATGCTGGCGCAGTGCAGCCTGATAGGCACTGAACTCGTTTTCGACTTCATTGGCCACCAGTTGCCGCCAATCAGCAGATCGCGATGCTCGGTAGTGTTTCTGATGCAGCCAAGGTTTCAAAACTGTCCAGACTTCGCCACCGACATGAACGCGGGCGGCTACAGCGCCCTCTTTTAGTTCACGACTATTCAGCAATTCATCGCGCAAAGCTGAACCACTCGACCAGAGCGGATCATCCAGTACAAAGCGCAGCAACTGGCAGAACGCAGTCTTACCCACACCGTGACCTGAACTGCCTGAGCCCGGAGGTGAGACGATAAGGTTCAGCCCGCGCTGCAATGGAATTTCGCGCAAAGGCTGCTGAGCTGTCAGCGAGTCCAGAAGCCACAGAGTTTCTACCCACAGGCGTGGTTTGGCAGGGCTTGTCGGCAAGGTTGCAGCGTCGGTCATATCCATTATCCCCGTTTGCGTAGCTCGTCGGTTTGTGCAGTCGGTGTCGAGCCTGACAGCGCTTCTGCCAAGGCCGCTTCTTTCTGGCAACGTGCTTCGATCAAGGCTCGTGCCAGCGACTCGGTACGATGGTCGCCAATGACTGAGCCTAGTGCTTCGGGATTGCGAATGGACAGGGGGGCAGTCACGGCTACACTCAATAAATCACGAAGCCAGCTGCAAATGTGCGGCCAACGTTCCGTATTCACTGGCGCCAGCCATTCGTACAACAGCTCTGCATGCGGAGAGCCTTCTGGTAGCCGTGCTCCGAGAATACGCCGCAAGCGATTGTCGTCACACGCTCCAGCGTGCAGAAGCACGTCGCAGATCAGGCCAGCCAGCCAATCCTCTGCCTCGGAAGCAGGCGTACCGCCTTCGGCATAGACGGGAAGCGGCACGGTACGTCGCGTCGGTTTGACGGTGGGCACCGTGATCGGCTGCGGTTGTTGCAACGCATCCCACGCCTCCAGCACCAGCCTTTGGGTGCGGTATTCGCCAAACTCCTTCAGCTCTTTGTTTTTCAGCACACGGAAGGTTTCGCTCGGGTAGTCGTCGCCCATGATGTCTGCGGGGTCGAGGATGTAGCGAAGTTCGTCCCGGGTGAGGCCGTAGAGTTTGGCGTAGTAGGCATCAAGCTCGGCGCGGAGCTGGCTGCGGCGCTTGTCGTTCCAGGTAAAGGGTTCGCCGTGGTAGCCGAGGTCCCGGGCCCAGCCGCGCAGGTCATGGCTGGTGTAGGTGAGTTCGAGTACGCGGGGGACGATAAAGTCGAGGTCGGCTTGACTGTAGCTTTCTGGTGGTAAGACCGGAAACTGTTTCATATAAAAGTAGTTAAGTGTTGTCCCGCCTATTTTTTGTCTGGCAACAAAGTCAAAAACAAGCGCGCTCAAATTGCCCAAAAATACTGCTGACTGCTGTGGTGTAACTTTGACCCCTAAAAGATACAAGGGGATTTTATTACCCACACCCGCCAACGGTATCACCGAAGCAATTACCGTGCGCTCGTTGGTTGCGTTGGTAATATCCCGCCAGCCCATCAACCAGTCCCTGTCCCATTCCTTACCCTTGAGCTTGGCTTCAACTTCGCTGCGGGCCACCCAGTAACGCGGCTGGATGCCGAGGTCGGGGTCTTGTTTTTCTGCTGCGGTGAGGTCACGGGTTTTGCCGTCGGCGTCGTAGGTGGCAAAGCGGTGGTCGAAGTGGTGAATCAGCTTGGCTTCATACAGCGGCAGGTCGTGCTCGCCGGGCTGGTCTTTGAACAGATGGCTGTCGTTGGACATATCCAGCAAACGCATAAACTCGATACCCCAGGGGTTTTGTTCCGGCTGTATGACTTTGCTGCCGGATTTGACCGCCTCTTGAATCAGCACCGGAGCGGCGCGGTAGAGCTTTTTGGTCAGCTCGGCGTCACGCTCGCTGCGAAATACCGGGCAAGTCAGGGTGTTGGGGTTGATGAGGCGAAACTCTTCTGGCGTGAGACTAAAGCGGCGGCGTGGGTCGGCCAGTTGGCTGACCTGGGTGGCGAAAAAGACAAACTCGGCCTGTTCAGCTTGCCCCAGGGTTAGCAGGCAAAATTTATAGCTGTGGTGTACACCAGGGAAAACGGCCTCACGGTTCTCCAGGTCCAGCAGGCTGACCAGTCGGCCGGTTTGGGAAATATGGCCAAAATAGGCCTGAGTGCTGGCATCGGTGGCAATACCCGTCGGAACAATAAAACCGGCAAAACCCTGCTCGTTCTTGGTGATATGCAAGATGGTTTCCGCAAACAGGGCATAGGTATTGACGTCGCCCACGCCCGTCAGTGGGTAGCGGCCGCCGTCGTTGCCTTTCACATGGGCAAAGACGCTGCTGGCCTCGGCCTCGCGACGGGCCTGGATAAACTCACGATAAAGCTGCTGCTCCTCCAGGCTGATGTTGTGTGCCAGCCCGTGCAGGTGGGCGGCCAGCATGCCTTCGCTGAGCCACTGGATGCGCTGGCTGCGCTCGGCCTTGTTTTTGGCTTGGGCAACATCGGCATTGCGGGTGGCAAAAAACTCTTCTTCTTGCAGCTTGATGCGCTCCCATGGCGGGTTGGCCAGCACGCAGTCAAAACCGCCCTGGGCAAATACCTGGGGAAAAGCCAGTGGCCAATGGAACACGCTGGCGGCGCGGCAGGCTGCCTGTGCGGCAGCGCGCTGTTGCAGGTGTTGTGCGTGGTGGTTGTCGGGCTGGGCCATCAGCTCCAGCATCAGGCTGGCGGTGGTGGGAATCTTGTCTTGACTATCCGGGGTTTTCTCCAGCAGGTAAGCGCCCACCAGCAGGTCGGCGGCATGGTGCAGCGGGCTGTTTTTGCTGTGTTGCAAAAAATCCTGGTAGGCACGTTGTTTGGCGCTGATGTGTTGCAGGTTGTCTTGCGGCAGGGCTTCGAGTGCCTGCAGCGCGGTGAGGCTGTTGTTTTGCTCCAGTGCCAGGCTGAACTGCGGGCTTTTGCGTTGTTGCTCCAGCTGTTTGAGCGCCTGGGTGTTGGCTTTGTTGAGCTCA
>Ga0209075_1004900_pt1 | contig 10516 bp, 8 predicted proteins | sample Stecom2011_FD_187523 | JGI IMG/M metagenome (GOLD analysis project Ga0209075, IMG submission 187523) | Agricultural soil microbial communities from Utah to study Nitrogen management - Steer compost 2011 (SPAdes) (version 2) | ecosystem: Environmental > Terrestrial > Soil > Agricultural land...
CAGGCTGGTCTTGCCGGCGCCCAGCGGGCCGGCAATCACATGGGTGGGAATCTGTTCGAGCATGACGCCTATGGTGCGCCATCCGCCGCCACGGCGAAACCTCAGGCCCCACAGGGCCACAGCTCGACCGCCGGCTGCTCGTGGCGCGGCGGGCCGAGCCAGTGGGCCAGCGGCCTGCAGCTACCGGCGTGACACAGCTGGTAGTCCCCTGCTTCCGGGGTACGGCCCAGACGCAGCAGCGGCAACGCCGGCACTCGTGGTTGGTAGTGCCAGGCGCCGTCGCGCAGCACGGCACCGTCCGGCACTTCCATGCCGGCGCCGGTGCCGCGGATGCGCGCGGCCTGCAACTGCAGGCCGGCGGGGGTCGCCCGGTAGTCCTCTTCCCAGCGGATCTTCTCGATGGTGTGGGTCCAGGCCAGGGTGAACTCGGCGGTGGGCACCTGGGCCCACAGCACCCCGGCCAATCCCAGGCACAGACCGATCATTGGACGACCGGCTGGCTCCGGCGCACCCGCACCCAATGCTGGGCGATCACCAGCACGCCCAGGGCGAAGCCCAACTGATCACTGACCGGTACCGCCAGCACCAGCGATACGCCGGCAGCAAACGCCAGCAGACGCTCCCACCAGGCCAGCGGCCGGCTGATGAAGCCGACCACCGCGAAGCTCCACAGGGCCACGGCGGCAACCGCCTTGCCGAACATGTACAGCGAGTCCAGCAGGCTGTCGCCCTGCAGCATCAGCGCCGGATCGTAGACCGCCATGAAGGGCACCACGAAGCCCGCCGCGGCGATGCGGATCGCCCACAGGCTGATCTTGAAGCCGTTCTCCCGGGCAATCGGCGCGGCGGCGAAGCAGGCCAGCGCCACCGGCGGGGTCAGGTCGGCCATCAGCCCGAAATAGAACACGAACATGTGCGAGACGATCAGCGGCACGCCCAGGTCGAGCAGCGCCGGCGCGGCGATGGAGCTGGTGATGATGTAGTTGGGAATGGTCGGAATGCCCATGCCCAGCACCAGGCAGGTGATCATGGTCAGCACCAGCGACAGGAACAGGTTGTTCTGCCCGATGGCCAGGATGTAGCCGGCGAAGGTGGTGGCCACCCCGGTCAGCGACACCACGCCGATGATCACACCCACCAGAGCGCAGGCGATGCCCACCGGCACGGCGTGGCGGGCGCCCTCGGCCAGCGCATGCACGCAGGCGCGCAGGGTTTCCCGACCGCCCCTGACGAACCAGCAGGCGGCCACCAGCGCGAAGATCACCCCGAACACCACGCCGATGCCCAGCTTGAAGAAGCCCGCGCAGGCAATGCCCAGGGCGATCCAGAACACCATGCGCAGCATGTTGGACGACACCCGCAGGATCAGCGCCGACCCCAGGATGACGATGGCGGTCAGCGCCAGGCCGACGGTGCCGGAGAACATCGGGGTGAAGCCGGAGAACAGCAGGTAGACCAGTACCATCAGCGGGATCAGCAGGAACCAGCGCTGCTTGACCGCTTCCCAGGCACTCGGACACTGGTCCTTGGGCAGCCCCTTGAGATTGTCGCGGCGGGCCTGCAGGTGCACCATCCAGAACACCGCGCCGAAGTACAGCAGCGCCGGCAGCAGGGCCGCCTTGGCCACCTCGACATAGGGCACGTTGATGGTTTCGGCCATGATGAAGGCCACCGCGCCCATCACCGGCGGCATGATCTGGCTGCCCATGCTGGACGTGGCCTCCACCGCACCGGCGAAGGCCGGCTTGTAGCCGAAGCGCTTCATCAGCGGAATGGTGAACTGGCCGGTGGTCACCACGTTGGCCACCCCGGAACCGGTGATGGTGCCCATCAGCGCCGAGGAGGCTACCGACACCTTGGCCGGGCCGCCGGTCTTGTGGCCGAACATGCCCATGGCAAAGTCGGTGAACAGCTTGATCATCCCGGCCTGCTCCAGGAAGGCGCCGAACAGGATGAACAGGAAGATGTAGGTCGCCGAGACGTAGGTCGGCGTGCCGTAGAGGCCTTCGGTGCCGAAGGACAGCTGGTTGACGATCTGGTCGACGCCGTAGCCGCGGTGCGCCAGCTCGCCCGGCAGGTATTCGCCGAACAGGCCATACGCCAGGAACAGTGCACAGATCAGCGGCAGGGCAATACCCATCACCCGGCGTGCGGCCTCGAACACCAGCACGATCAGCAGTACGCCGATCAGCATATCCTCGCCGGTCAGCTCACCGGAACGCTGGATCAGGTCGCCCTCGAAATACCATTGATAGAAGGCAGTGGCCACGCCGGCCAGGCCGAGCAGCCAGCCCAGCGGCTGCCAGGGACGCCCGGTGCCACGGGCCGGGTAGGACAGAAAGATCATCAGCAGCAGAAAGGCCACGTGCCCGGCACGCAGCACCTGGGTCGAAACCGGGTGGAACGCGGCGGTGAAGATCTGGTACGTGGAAAACAGCAGGGCGACGTAGAACAGCGCTTTCGGCCACTGGCTGGGGCTGGCATGCAAGCCTTGTTGCTCGCTCATGAAAGACTCCCGGAACACAGGAAACGGCCGGCCCCGGACGCAGCCCGGGACCGGCTGGCGGGATGACGACTTACTTCAGGACGCCGACTTCACGGTAGTAGCGTTCGGCACCCGGGTGCAGCGGGATCGGCAGGCCCTGCACGGCGCCTTCCAGGGTGATGGCGCGGGCTGCGGAGTGGGCGTTGCCCAGGCGATCCAGGTTCTCGAAGGCCAGCTTGGTCATCTGGTAGGCGACTTCGTCGGAGACCTTCTCGTGGGTGATCAGCATGTTGGTGATCGAGGCGGTCATCACGTCCTGGTCCTGCCCCTCATAGGTGCCGGCCGGAATCGGACGGGACTGGTAGACCGGACTGCCGATCTTCTCGACCACGTCCTTGGGGATTTCCACGAAGGTGATCGGCATCATCGCCGCCAGGTCACGGATGGCCGCCATGCCCAGGCCGGAGGACTGCAGGGTGGCGTCCAGCTGACGGTTCTTGATCAGCTCGACGGACTCGGCATAGGGCAGGAATTCCACCCGGGCCAGGTCGTCGTAGCTCAGGCCGGCGGCCTTGAAGATGGCACGGGCGTTGAGCTCGGTGCCGGACTTGGGCGCACCCACGGAGACGCGCTTGCCCTTCAGGTCGGCCAGGGTCTTGATGCCGGACTCCTTGCTGGCCACCACCTGGATGTAGTTCGGGTAGATGGAGGCGATGGCGCGCAGGCGGTTCAGCGGCGCCTTGAAGCCGGCGTCGGCGTTGCCCTTCCAGGCGTCATCCACCGAGTCGCCCAGGGAGAAGGCCAGCTCGCCGCGGCCGGCCTGCAGCAGGTTGAGGTTTTCCACCGAGGCCTTGGTGGCCTGCACCGAGGTCCTGGCGCCTTCGATGCCGTTGCCGTACAGCTGTGACAGGGCCACGCCGATCGGGTAATACACACCGCTGGTGCCACCGGTGAGCACGTTGATGAAGGTGGGTGCGGCGAGGGCCGCACTGCTGGCAGTAAAGGCGACCGCGGCCGCGAACAGGCCGAGACGTTTGCTGATGCGCATGGATACCACTCCTTTCTTATTGGGGGTCTTTCGAAGTGATCGAAGACCTCCCAATAACCTAGCAGGAGCTGTGCCACTACCGAAGAACCGCGCGCCAGGCCCGCTACCGGGCGCCCGGCAGGGGCGGCGGGGTGCCGCCATCGGCAAGAAACCGCTTATTGCCGTCATGCAATCGGCAAGAATCCGCCTAACCTTCGTCCTCCACCGCGCCAGCCGGCAGGTAGCGACTGCGCTGAAGGCCGTGGCGCTGCATCTTCTCGTTGAGGGTGCGGCGAGGCAGCTGCAGCAAGGCCATCACCTCGGTGATGTTGCCCTGGCAACGCAACAGCGCCTGGTGCAGGCACTGCGCCTCGAAGGCTTCCATCTGCGCCGCCAGGCTCTGTCCGGACGGCGCCGGCGCCAGGTTCTGGCCGCCCAGCCCGAGCACATGGCGCTCGGCGGCGTTGATCAGTTCGCGAACATTGCCCGGCCAGTCGTGGGCCAGCAGGCGCGCCATGTCCGAGGGCAGCAACGGCGGCACCTCGCGGCCGTGCCGTTCAGCCGCCTGGCGGGTGTAGTGCTCGAAGAGCATGGGGATGTCCTCGCGGCGCTCGCGCAACGCGGGCACGGCGATCTCCGCCACGTTCAGGCGATACAGCAGGTCCTCGCGGAAGCGCCCGGCGCGCACCTCCTCATGCAGGTCCGGCTTGGCGGCGCTGATGACCCGCACATCCACCTGAATGCTGCGGTTGGAACCCAGGCGCTCCAGGCTCTGTTCCTGGATGACGCGCAGCAGCTTGACCTGCTGGGCCAGCGGCATGCTCTCGATCTCGTCGAGGAACAGGCTGCCGCCGTCGGCATGCTCGATGCGGCCGATGCGCTTGCCCTGCGCGCCGGTGAAGGCGCCGCTCTCGTGGCCGAACAACTCGCTCTCGAAGATGCTCTCGGGAATCGCCGCGCAGTTCAGGGCCACGAACTCCCGGCCGGCGCGGGGGCTGAAATCGTGCAGGCAGCGGGCCACCACCTCCTTGCCGGAGCCGGTGTCGCCGCGGATCAGCACGTTCACCGAGGTGCCGGCCAGTTCCAGCACCTGCTGGCGCAGGCGCACCATGGCCGGCGAGGCGCCCAGCAGCTGGCTCTCGATGCGCCGGCTGTGCGCCGCCTGGGTGCGCAGCTGACGGTTCTCCATGACCAGGCGGCGCTTGTCCAGGGCGCGACGCACGCTGTCCAGCAGGCGTTCCGGGCTGAAGGGCTTCTCGATGAAGTCGTAGGCGCCCTGCTGCATGGCCTGCACGGCCATGGCCACGTCGCCATGGCCGGTGACCAGGATCAGCGGCAGCTCGCGGTCGATGTCCGCCAGCCGGGTGAGCAGCTGCAGGCCATCGCTGCCCGGCATGCGCACGTCGCTGACCACCACGCCGGCGAAGTCCTTGCCCAGCAGCGGCAGCGCCTCGGCCACGCTGGCGCAGACGCGCACCGGAATGCCGGACAGCTCCAGCCACTGGCGCACCGCCTGGCGGATGGCCGCCTCGTCATCAATGAAGAGCACCTGTTCGTTCATTCGTTCGCTCATTCGGCTCGCTCTCGTCATCGCCATCCGCCATGGGCAGACGCAGGGTGAACACCGCCCCCTGGGCGCCGTTAGCCGCCTCCAGGCTGCCGCCCAGGTCGCGCAGGATGCCGTAGGAAATCGACAACCCCAGCCCCAGCCCCTCGCCTACCGGTTTGGTGGTGAAGAAGGGATCGAACAGGCTGGAGAAATGCTCGGCGGCAATGCCGCCGCCGTTGTCCTCGACCGCCAGGGCCCAGCAGCCCGCCTCGCGCCAGCTGCGGATGCCGAGCCGCGGCGGGTGCCGGTCGGCACTGGCGTCCAGGGCATTGTCCAGCAGGTTGAGCAGGACCTGCTCGACGCGAATCATGTCACCGAGCACCTCGGCGTGCGGGTCCACGGCCAGTTCCAGGCGCACCGCGCCGGCGCGCAAGCGCGGCATCAGCAGCTGCAGCGCCTGGTTGAGGGCGTCGGCCAGCCGCAGCCGCTCGCGCAGGCCACCCGGGCTCTTGCGGGCGAAGGTCTTCAGGTGACCGGTCAGCGCGGTCATGCGCGTCAGCAGCCCGTCGATCTGCTGCAGGGCCTCGGACATCTCGGCGGTGCGCCCGCCCTGCTGCAGCAGGCGCAGGCTGCCCAGCTGCATGCGCATGGCCGTCAGCGGCTGGTTGAGCTCATGGGCCAGGGCCGCCGACATCTGCCCCAGCGCCGCCAGCTTGGTGGCCTGCACCAGGCCGTCCTGGGTCTTGCGCAGCTCCTCGGTGCGTTCGGTCACCAGACGCTCCAGTTCGGCCCGGCTGCGCCGCATCAGCTGCAGGTTGCGGCGGCGCTGCAGCAGGAACAGCACGCCGAAGGTCAGCATCATCCACAGGGCGGCGGCCCCGGCGCGGTAGATCAGCACCGGATCGCGCACCACGCCCGGCTCCTGCAGCAGGTGCAGGGTCCAGTCCTCGGCGGGCAGCGCCTGGCTCTGCCAGAAATAGTCGCGCTCCCCGTCCGGTCGCTGCACGCGGCGCAGCTCGCCGTCCGCGTAGCGGGTCAGCACCTGGCTGTACAACGGATGCAGGCTCTGCTCGGCGTACTTGCGCTCCTCGCGCAGGCGTTCGCGCTGCGCCTCGCCCAGCGGCTGCAGATGGCCGAAACGCCAGGCCGGCCGGTTGCTGAGGATCACCACGCCATGGTCGTCGGTGATCAGCAGGGTGCCGCTGTGACCCACCCAGTCGCGCTGCAGCTCCTCCAGTTCCAGTTTGACCACCAGCACGCCGAGCGGCGTGCCGTCCTCCACGCGCCGGGACACGAAGTAGCCCGGCACGCCGGTGGTGACGCCCACCGCGAAGTAGTGGCCCGAGCCGCTGGCCAGGGCATTGCGAAAATAGGGGCGAAAGCCGTAGTCGTGGCCGACGAAGCTGCTGGGTTCGTCCCAGTTGCTGGCCGCCAGGGTGCGGCCGTCACGGTCCAGCAGGTAGATGACGCTGGCACCCGCCTCGGCGTTGAGCCGCGCCAGCCGCTCGTTCATGGCCTGGCGCAACGCCGGGTTGCCCGGTTCGCGCAGCAGGCGGTGGGCGGCATTGTCCTGCGCCAGCAGCGCCGGCAGGGCGTGAAACCGCTCCACCAGAATGTGCAGGTTCTGCCGGTACAGCTCCAGCTGGGCGCGGCCCTCCAGGCTGCGGGCCTCCCAGGCGGCGCGCTCGCCCAGCCGGCCGCCCAGCCAGACGAACAGCAGCCCGCCCAGCAGGATCAGCAGCAGGGTGAACAGGACTGAACGACGCAGGCGCGGCACGGCATGTCTCGCTGGGGAAAGGAAGCGGCATGGTATGTCAGACGGTACGGCATCGCACCCGCCACTCGCGCCAGCCGGATGCAGGAGCGGCGAAGCCGCTCCTGCGGGCCGGGAACCATCAGACGTACAGGTCGGCGCGGCTCCAGGGCAGGTTGTGGCCGCCATCGGCCAGCGGGCGCACGGCGAGGATCTGATGCAGGTTGATCCAGTTGTGGCGGAAACCGTAGGCGCAGCCGGCCAGGTACAGGCGCCAGATGCGCAGGGTCTTCTCGCTCACCAGCCGGGCCGCCTCCTCCAGGCGTGCCTCCAGGTTGGCGCTCCAGAACTCCAGGGTGCGCGCGTAGTGCAGGCGCAGACTTTCCACGTCCACCACCTCCAGGCCCTGCTCGCTCATGCGCGCCACCGCCAGCGACAGGTGGGGCAGCTCGCCGTGGGGGAACACGTAGCGGCCGATGAACTCGCCGGCCCCGCGGCCCACCTGGCGGCCATCCGGATAGCGTGCGGTGATGCCGTGGTTGAGCACCAGGCCGCCGGGCTTCACCGCCGCGAACAGGTGCTGGAAGTACAGGCCCAGATTGGCATGGCCGACGTGCTCGAACATGCCGACGCTGACCACCTTGTCGAAGCGGCCGTCGCCGGGCAGGTCGCGGTAGTCCATCAGTTCCAGGGTCACCCGGTCCGTCAGGCCGTCGGCGGCGACCCGCTCGCGGGCCAGGGCCAGCTGTTCGCGGCTCAGGGTGATGCCGGTGACCCGGGCGCCGTATTCGCGCGCGGCGAAGCGGGCCAGGCCGCCCCAGCCGCAGCCCACGTCCAGCAGGTGCTCGCCTTCGCGCAGCCGCAGCTTGCGACACAGGTGATCCAGCTTGGCGCGCTGGGCGCTGGTCAGGTCCTCCGTGCCGGTGGGGAAATAGGCGCAGGAATAGACCATCTCCGGGTCGAGCCAGAGGGCATAGAAGTCGTTGGACAGGTCGTAGTGGTAGGCGATGGCCTCGGCGTCGGTCTGCCGGTCGTGGGCCACCCGCGGCTCGACCGCCTCGACCTCCTCGCCCCCCAGGGTGGCGCTGAGCTGGTCGGCCAGGGCGATCACGTCCGGCAGCGGGCCCTGGATGTCCAGCTGGCCTTCGATGTAGGCGCTGGCCAGGGCATCCAGACGCGGATTGGCCAGCAGGGCAAGCGGTGCCGGCTCGCGGACGTCCAGGGTGACGCGAGGTTCCGGGCCGAGCTCCAGCTGCTGCCCGTCCCAGAGGCGCAGACGCAGCGGCAAGCGCAGCGCGCGCAACGCGGGGGGAAGAGTCGCCTGCATGTTCCAGTTCCTCCTGTTGGGGTCCTGGCAGTCAAGCGTAGACCAGCGCTTCCCTCCGCCGCATTGACCCTAGAGACCGGCGACCGGCTGGGCCGGCTGCATGTCCTCCCTGGCCACCTCGCCCAGGGTGCGCAGCAGTTGCCAGAGCCAGGCCGGCATGTCGTCCGGGTCCAGGCTGTCGAGCAGGTTCTTCACCGCCAGACCCAGGTCGGTGTCGCCCTCGATCACCAGGCGACGGCGGAAGAACAGGGTGTCCGGATCCTCCTGACGACTGGCCAGCAGCAGGAATTCCTTCCACCGGCCGCGGATGCACACGTCGGCCTTGGCGCCGCGCACCAGCTGCAGGCCGCCGGGGGTACGGGTGATGTTCCAGGCCAGGCCCAGGTCGGTGATCTCCAGGCGCAGCCAGCGACCGTCCAGCAGGTCGAAGGCGCCGTCGGCCAGGGGCACTGCGAAGATGCGCGCCACGGCCAGCTCCAGCACCTGCTTCTGGATGGCGAAGGGCACATGACGGGTCAGGGGCAGCAGCGGTTCGCCGACCTTCAGGGCCAGGCGCGCCAGGCGCGGATGCAGCGTCAGCACAATCCCACCTCCTCGGCCCTCAGCATGCCGGGCTGGCCGTACCAGTAGCCGTTGCAGCCGTCGATGGCCAGCGGCGGCAGGCCGCCGTTGCGTACCTCATGGAAGCTGCGGATGACCTCGGCCATGCCTTCGGCGCGCGGGCTGAGGCGCAGGATGTCGGCGCCGGTGGCGCGCATCTGCGGGAACTCGGCCAGCAGGTTGCAGACCTTGGCCGACATGGTCTGGATACCGTTGATGGTGAACATGGCCTCGCCCTCCTGGCTCAGCAGGGGAATGCCTTCGGGATAGTTCTGGCAGACGAACTGGCAGTCGTCCTTGGGACGATTTTCCGCCCGTGCGGTGAAGCAGCGCGCCGAATAGGCCAGCGGCAGGTGACCGTAGGCAAACAGTTCCACCTCGGGGCGAGCCACACCCAGGGCATCCAGTTGCTCCAGGCTGTCGCGGATCAGGGTGCCGGAACACTCCACCGGCGGGCACCAGCGCTGCATGCCCATGTCGATCAGCTCGGCCAGGGCATGGCCGTTGTAGATGTTCAGGGCCGGGCCGGCCACGAAGGGCAGGCCCTTCTCGCCGAGCATCTGTACCGCGCCGATGTCGTTGGCCTCCACCAGCAGCTCGCCGTTGTGACACAGGCGACGCAGGCTGGACAGCTCGCTGGCGGCCTCGATCAGGGTCAGGCCGGAGAGCACCAGCTCGGCCTGGCAGCCGGCCTCGCGCAGCTCGCGGGCCAGGCCCAGCCAGCCGTCGAGGCTGAAGGCGCGGCGCTTGGAACACACGGTTTCGCCGAGGTAGATGATGTCCAGCGGCTGCTGGATCATCTCGGCGTAGAAGGTCTGCAGTGCTTCACGGCCCCAGTAGAACAGGACCGGTCCCAGGCTGAGTTTCATGCGGTTCTCCTCACTGCCAGGCACGGTGGTAGGCGCCCAGGGTGGTCTGGCTGCCCTCGGACAGGCCGCCCAGCGCGGCGCGCCAGGCGGGCTGCACGCTGAACGACTGGGGCGCGCGCCGGTAGGCATCCAGCGCCTGGCGCCAGACATGGGTGACCTGCTCCACGTAGGCCGGGCTGCGCTGGCGGCCCTCGATCTTCACGGCTGCGATGCCGATCTCGGCGAGCTGCGGAATCAGGTCCAGGGTGTTGAGGCTGGTCGGTTCCTCCAGGGCGTGGAAGCGCTGGCCGTTGACCATGAAGCGGCCCTTGCACAGGGTCGGATAACCGGCCGCCTCGCCGTCGGCGTAGCGGTCGATGAGCACGCCGTTGAGGCGCGAGCTGAGCCCCTGGGGCTCCTGCTCCCAGCGCACCGCCTTGGCCGGCGAGCAGACGCCGCACAGGTTGGGCGACTCGCCGGTGATGTAGGAGGACAGGTGGCAGCGGCCCTCGGCCATGATGCACAGGCTGCCGAAGGCGAAGACTTCCAGCGGCACCGTGGTCTTCTCCGCCAGCGCCTTGACCTGGGCCAGCGACAGCACCCGGGGCAGCACGGCGCGCTTGATGCCGTAGCGCTGCTGGAACAGGGCCAGGGCGGCGGGATTGGTGGCCGAACCCTGCACCGACAGGTGCAGGGTGAGCCGCGGATGACGCTTGCTGGCGTAGGCCAGCACGCCGGCGTCGGCGCAGATCAGCGCGTCCACGCCGAGATCGGCGGCGCGGTCCACCGCCGCCTGCCAGCGCCGCCAGCCGCCCGGCTGGGCGTAGGTGTTGACGGCGATGTACAGCTGGCGGCCTTCCTTGCGGATCAGTTGCAGGCCGGCGTCCAGCTGCTTGTCGTCCAGGTTCAGGCCGGCGAAATGGCGGG
>Ga0209075_1004902_pt1 | contig 10515 bp, 6 predicted proteins | sample Stecom2011_FD_187523 | JGI IMG/M metagenome (GOLD analysis project Ga0209075, IMG submission 187523) | Agricultural soil microbial communities from Utah to study Nitrogen management - Steer compost 2011 (SPAdes) (version 2) | ecosystem: Environmental > Terrestrial > Soil > Agricultural land...
AGCTCCTCTAAACATAGCCAAAATAAAACATTCACCTTAGCACGCCAATGGAACGCTAATAGAACGAAAAGTTTTATAAACTATAGAAAGAAGGCCTTAACTCTGAATCATCTTATTTTAATAAACATTAAATTTACAGATAAAAAATCTAACTTACATCCTGTACTCAAAAGCTCGATTTTACACTATGAAATAGAAACCATCCACCCCTTTGCTGATAGCAATGGACGCATGGGACGGCTCTGGCAGACACTTCTACTTGCCAAATGGAACCCTGTATTTGCATGGATACCAATGGAATCGGTGCTAAACCAAAACAGAACTAAATACTACGACACTCTTTATTACGGACAGCACAACAATGATTCGAGCCAATTCATAGAGTTTACTTTGTTTTCACTGTTGAAAACATTAAAAAAAATATATTCAGACTCACTTTCATCTGGGCAAAACAAACACCAAGTTAAGCACCAAGTTAAATTAACTGAAATACAAAACAAAGTACTAAAAGCACTGAATAACAAACAACTTTCACGCAAAGAGATTTTTGCCACCATTGGAATGGTCAGCGACACACGCTCCTTCAAGCGGCACATAGAACCACTTTTGAAGGCAAAACTAATCAAAATGACAATCCCTGAAAAACCGAATAGCCGCAACCAAAAGTACACCAGAGTTAAAAACATTAAATAAAAAACCCACTCAAAGCTTTGATTGAGTCTGGATCCCCCACTTTAAGGAAAAACTTCACCCTCACCATTTAACAATGAGGGCGATAGAGGCACAAGTGCTCTCTTCTTAACTTATACCTTTCAAAACTCAAAACGCCCTCCCCTCCCCTCGCATTCTCGACTTAGTCAATCCACTATCACACTACATTGCTGGAAATTTTACCCGTGACAAAGCAAATAAAACAAAACTCCTCTTCCCACCAAAATAAACTTATAGAATACATTGTTTCTACATTATAAAAAAAATAAAATAAGCTAGTTAATTTCAAATAATTCACGAATTAATAAAGATTTCTAAAGTTTTTTTCAACATTTATCTATTTGACACATTTTGTCAAAAACATTGTTTATCTTTATTTAAAGGAAAGTATCCTCATTATCTATAAATTGAGTATATTAATATTTAATCATTATAAAGGAAGAAATGGAACCCTTACCGCCATCAGATTTAAAGGCTATTTTGCACTCCAAAAGAGCAAATATATACTACTTAGAAATGTGTCGTGTTTTGCAAAAAGACGGTAGAGTCCTTTTTTTATCCGAAAACAATAAAACAAATGCTTATTGGAACATCCCCATAGCAAACACAACTTGTATCTTGCTAGGAATAGGAACATCCATAACACAAGCTGCAGTGAGAATGTTAGCATCTGCAGGTGTTTTAATTGGCTTTTCTGGTAGCGGTGCCACTCCTCTATTGATGGGCACAGAAATTGAATGGATGACACCACAAAGTGAATATCGACCGACAGAATACCTACAGGGTTGGATGGGTTTTTGGTTTGAAGATCATAAGAGATTGATTGTAGCTAAAAACTTTCAAATAATGAGAGTTGAATATATTCATAATACATGGAAAAGCGACAAAGACTTAAAATCCGAAAATGTCTTTATTGGAGACATTAATAAAAGTCTAGAGAAATATAAAATAGAAATAATGAAAGCTCGAAGTGTTAGTGAGTTACTCCAACTAGAAGCTCGTTTTACAAAAAAATTATATAAATATATGGCAATCCTCACTTCTCAAACTTCTTTTGTTCGAGAAAGGGAATCCACAGACAAAGCAAATATATTTCTAAATCACGGAAACTATTTAGCATATGGCCTTGCAGCAACTACCACCTGGGTATTAGGAATTCCTCATGCCTTTGCTGTAATGCACGGAAAAACTAGACGAGGAGCGCTAGTTTTTGATGTAGCAGATCTAGTAAAAGATGCCATAGTCCTCCCATGGTCATTCATATGTGCCAAAGAAAACATGTCAGAACAAGATTTTCGAGAGCAAATCATTCAAAAGTTTACCCAATTTAAATCTTTAGATTTTATGTTTAATTCTGTGAAAACCATGGCCTTAAATCAAAAATGGGAGGACTTCCCTTTATGATAGTCATGTTTGTTTCTGAGTGTGAAAAAAACTCTCTCCCCAAAACTCGTCGCATACTAGACGCCTTTGCAGACCGAATCGGTTCAAACACATGGAGAACACCCATAACTCAAGAAGGCTTGAATACGGTTAGAAAAATGCTCCGAAAAACAGCCTCTAAAAACACTGCAGTAAGTTGTCACTGGATCCGCTCTCGCTCCAGAAGTGAACTAGTATGGATTGTTGGTAACAAAAGAAAATTTAATGAAAGAGGCGTAGTACCGGTGAATTATACAGATGGTGATATTGAGCAGTATATGGATAAAGAAAAGTGGCAAAAATTGACGTTAATGCGCAGTGCTGTGGTAATTGCGGGGCTTTTTCATGATTTTGGTAAAGCAAACATTTTGTTTCAAGCCAAGCTAAAAGGCAAAGGTAAGAATAAGTATGAACCAGTGCGCCACGAATGGGTTTCTTTAAGAGTGTTTCAAGCTTTTGTTGGAGATAAATCTGATGAGCAATGGCTTAAAGCCTTAACAGAAATTGAAAAAAATCATGCAGATGAAATTTTTAAGGATGGGTTGAGCCAAGGCGATAGCAAGCCCTTAGTGAATTTGCCTCCATTTGCTCAGCTAGTGGGCTGGCTAATTCTTAGCCATCACAAATTACCCGTTGTGCCTGAATGGAAAAAGACTCTTACTCCCGAAACTAAACCTAAGAATCTTGGTGACAAAAAACTGCTCGATACTTGGTTTGGTATAGAGCTAAGCACTCATTGGAACTCCTATAATTTTGCGGATGAAGATTCGCCAGAGCTTTATCAAGACAATTGGACTTTCCACCAAGATGGGCTGCCCTATAAAAGCTATAAATGGCGTTTAAAAGCAATGGCTGCGGCGAGTAAAGCCCTGCAAGATTTGAAACAATTCCCTGCTGAAAACCTATTGCATGACAATTTGTTTAGTAGCCATTTAAGTCGTTTAGCCCTAATGCTTGCTGACCACCATTATTCAGCCCAAGAAGAAATAACTGCTGATTGGCGCGGCCCTGATTATGCGGTTTATGCTAATACCAACCGTGAAACTAGCGAATTAAAACAACAACTAGACGAGCATTTAATCGGCGTTGCTCACCATGCAAAAAAAATAGTTGGCAGCTTGCCGTTTTTAAAAACCAGTTTAAACACGCTGGATGATAATGCTTTTCTAAGCAGCACCAAGGTCATTAATCAGAATTTTGCTTGGCAAATAAACTCCCAAAAAGAGGCCAAAAAGCTAAGTGCAAGCAGTGCTAAACAAGGTTTTTTTGGCATTAACATGGCTTCTACAGGCAAAGGTAAAACGCTTGCCAATGCCAAAATTATGTATGCCTTGGCGAATGAGCAACAAGACTGCCGTTTTAGCGTTGCTCTAGGTCTAAGAACGCTAACCTTGCAAACGGGCAGAGAATATAGAAAACAACTAGAGCTAACTGATGAACAACTGGCTATAGCCGTTGGTGGTGCTGCCTCAAAAGCACTATTTGAAAATTCAGAAAACCAAGACAAGCCAGAAAATGAGTTCGGTACTGGCAGTAGTTCGGCTGAAGAATATTTAGATGAGGATATGTTTTTAGACTTTGCTCAAGCTGCAACAGAGCATAGCTTGCATACTTGGACAAAAAATAACGAGCGTATTGAAAAACTACTGCAAGCGCCAGTTCTCGTATGCACGATTGACCACCTAATGCCCGCTACCGACGGTACAACTGGCGGCAAACAAATCGGCCCTATGCTACGCCTGCTGACTTCCGATTTAGTCATAGATGAACCTGACGACTTTGGTTTAGAAGATTTACCCGCTTTATGCCGTTTAGTTTATTGGGCGGGAATGCTTGGCAGCCGTGTGCTTCTTTCTACGGCAACCATGCCGCCAGATTTGGCTTTTGCTGCTTTTCAAGCTTATCAAGAAGGCTGGAAGCAATATGCGAAAGTTAATATTACTGATTGGAGCAAAGCAATCAACTGTGCTTGGTTTGATGAGCGCGATAAAGGCGGTGCAGTAACTAAAGAAATTGTGCAGTTTAATGATTTTCGAGCAGAGCATGAGAAATACATCGCTAAGCGCGTTGATTATCTAGCTAAAACCTCTGCTGTAAAACATCGTGGCCAAATTTTAGAAAACTTGGCAGTAAACACGGATATTTATCAAGATTTCGCGCAAACAGTTTTACAAGGGGCTTTGCAGTTGCATAGCAGTAATCATGTGCTAGTTGGCGGCAAACAGGTTTCTTTAGGCTTGGTGCGCATGGCAAATATCAACCCGCTGGTGGCGGTTGCTAAACATTTGATTCAACTAGTACTACCTAATGATACGCATGTACATTTGTGTGTTTACCATAGCCGTTATCCTTTAGCTGTGCGCTCTCATTTAGAAAACCAGCTAGATAGCGTTCTAAACCGCAAAGAGCATTGGCCGCCACAAGATTTACTGCAAAAAATTGATTCAACTCCAGCTAAGAATCAAATCTTTATAGTGCTGGCTTCCCCTGTGGCAGAGGTAGGGCGCGACCACGATTATGACTGGGCAATCATTGAACCTAGCTCTATGCGTTCTATTATCCAGATTGCAGGTCGTGTTTTGCGCCATAGAGAATTAGAGCCACAACAGGAAAACATTTTATTAGTAAATAAAAATATAAATGCGCTTAAAGGTAATCCGCGTTGTTTCAATAGACCGGGCTTTGAGGCGGAACACTTAGGGTTAAAACTCTCTAAACATCGGTTAAATGAAATTTTAGAAGAACAGCAATACACGCAAATTAATGCGATTGAAAGGGTGATTAAACCCGTGCAAGCACCTGAAGAAAATCTAGTAGCTTTAGAACACAAGGCTTTACTTAGCCAGCTATTTGCCAGCTCAGAAGCGGCAAAACTTTGGTGGAAAGAGCAAGCGCACTGGTCAGCTGTTTTGCAAAAGCTGCATCCGTTTAGAAAATCTGCTAAAGATGAAGCCCTTTATCTTCTCGCAGAAAATGATGAGCTATTTTGGCAATGGAAAAATGAGGCTGTTAAGCCACCGAAAATGGGAGCAGTTTCAGGCGCTGGCATTCAACTAAAAGAAGAAAAATGCCCAGATATGGCGGACAACTTTAGCTTCTGGTTTGATTTAGCACCCATAGTTATATATAACAAATTGACGCAACATTTTAATATTAGCCAAAACGAAGCCTCTAAACGCTTCGGCGAGTTAAGAATAGTCAGCTACACGAAAAATGATGTAAATGAATATAAATATTTCACAAATTTTGGAGTTTATCAAGAGGTAAAGCAATGAAAAATAAAATAGAAATAATGACTTGGAAAAGTGTAATTGAAAATTTTCTATCTGAAAAATCAGAATCTGATTTTGTTAAGTATTTAAAAGAAGTTTTCAAAAAAGTAAAAAACATTTATACAGATCAAGGCTTGACTAATAATGAAGAGATAGAATTCTTATTTGATGCTAGAAAAAACAAGCGTGCAGCTGAGCAGTTAGAGTCTGAATTTATCTTAGAGCAATTAAAAAAGCTAGAAAATTTTGATAAGAAACCTGCCAATTTTTGTTTTGAAGCGCAAAACGAAGATATCAATAAAAAAAGACAAGAACTCAATAAAAAATACTTACCTAAAACATGGCTTAGTTGGGCAGCAGATAATGCCAAGAATGTTACCTTTGCCACTCATGTGGCAAAGCTTACTCATTCGGCTATAGATAGCACGTCTTTTTTTGATAGCAGTAATGATAAAAAAGATGATTATTTAACAACATCTAGTTTAAATGAATTGGCTATAGATGGAGCTGTTAAGGGAAATCAATATGCACCTATTTATCAATTTTTAGAGCTAGAGTTAAACCATAAGAAACTAGCAGGTGAGTTTAATATTCTTGAAACTAATTTGTTAAATGAGTTTGCAGAAAATGAAGAACAAAAACAAAAATGGAATAATGGTTTTTCTAAAGCACTAAGCGAAGGTAACCCTTCTGCTCATTTTTTGTTGAAACAAGTTTATTTTCCAATTGATAAAGAAAAATATCATTTGCTATGCAATCTAGTTTCTTCATCGAAAGCTCAAGCTTTATTTGAATTTTCAAGGCGTAATTCTGATACCAACTTTAAGTTAAGAAATAATAAAAAGCATTCACCAGATATTTATTTTAATTTCCCTAATAGAGCTAGTATTTCAATTACTGCTAGTAATCATGGCAATGCATCTCAATTAAATGGTAAGCGTGGTGGCCGTTTAGGATTGTTTTCTTGTCAGCCTCCTGTATGGCAAACACAACTAAAACCGCCAATTTATATAAAAAACCTCTTTTATGAGTTATCTAAAAACCATGAGGTAAAAGAAACTATTCAATATTTAGCTGATTTCTTAGCTCGTTTTGAAAGCTTAGATTTAAGCATTAAAGATCCTAAACGTATGCGCTGGGTAGAGCAGTGGTTAGACAACTTATCCGATGAAGTTTTGGTATATGTAAAAACGATTCAAAACTTGCCTGCTGGCTGGTCTGATAATAAAGATATAAAGCTTAAACAAGCGCATCAGTTTTTACTAGATTGCCACCGCCAAGATGAAGAGTTTTTGAATGCTCAAGAAAGTACGAATTGGCAGCAAATAATTTTGCAAGATTTTGCTATTTGGCTAAATCATCAATTAACTTGGGCTAACGATAAATTAACTCTACAAGACTCTCATAGCAAACTTTGGGTAAAGCTTTTTGAAGCTAATTTTAGAGAAGTTTTTGAGTCCAAACATGACCTGTACCAGGAGGTAGAACAATGAGTCAGTATTTACTAATCGAAAGAATACAAGTCCAAAATGCTAATGCCGTAGCTGGTTTTACTTGGGGTTTTCCTTCGATAAGTCATTTTTTAGGTTTCACTCATAATCTAACTAGAAAATTAAAAAATACTTCAAATTTTAACAATATTACATTAAATGGCTGTGCAGTCATTGCTCATGAACAAAACATTTTAAGTTATAAAGAATCTTCTACTAATAGATTTACTCAATACAAAACGACACACTATTTAGATTTAACTTTTGTAAAAGGCAGATTAAGGGACCCAGCTATAAATGAAGAGGCTAAAATGAATATGAAAGTTTCTTTATTGATTCCTATTGATGGATACATAGGTGGCGCTTATGAACAAAATCAACTGATTGAATTTATAAAAAAATGTTGCTTAACCCAGCGTTTAGCAGGCGGTACCATTTTAAATATAAATGCTATTGAACTAGTAGATTTATCTCAAAAAGAAAATCTAAAATTTATTAAAAACAAGTTGTTGCCAGGCTTTGTACTGCAAGATAGATCAGCTTATTTGAAAGAGCATCTTTTGAAATTGAAGGAATCTAACTCAAATGTTGAGCTGTTAGACGCCTGGTTTGACTTTATCACTTTAAAACAGGCTGCTCGCCCTGTGTGTGACTTAATAGACAAATACTTTGCGTCTCAAGCGAACAATTCAGAGTTTTTTATGCAGTTAAATGAAATTTGGCTTAATCATAAAGAACACCCTTATAACGCTAAAAACATACCAATTGAATTAACTGATTTCTTTTCAAATAATGTAGAAAATTTACCAAAGAACATTGTCAACCAATGGGAAGACTATTTAGCACCAACAGATAAAACAACTGCAGAATGGGAATACATAAGAAAGCCCAACACTGGTTTTCTTGTTCCCATAATGACAGGTTATAAAGCTATCACGAAAGTTTTTACAGCTGGTGAAATAGAAGGTGCTAGAGATATAGAAACTGATATTGCTTTTGTAGAAGCAGTACACTCTGTTGGCGAGTGGCAAAGCGTGCATCGTCTAAAAGAATCTGAAAACTGGTATGGCAGTGTATGGAATTATACTTATGAAAAAGGCGGCTGGTATTTGTGTAAACAAGATACTGTTAAAGCCGAACAATCTTTAACCTATTATGACCCTTATCAATAAAACTTCAATTAACAACAAAGAGGATAGAATTATGACTATTGAATTACCAAGTATGCTAGCTTTTGAGCGCAAGCTGGAAACATCAGATGCATTAATGTTTTCAGGAAACTGGGAAAATAAAACCAAAACTGAAAAATGGCAGAATATCCCAATTACTAAAAGACAAAATCGTTCTACTCAAAGTGCACACGGCACTTCAGATGCAGATAAAATCAAGCCCAACCCTGTTTCATCAAACAGCGATGATGCTAATTTGCCACTAGAGCATGACACGCTAAAAGTTAGTTTTAGTATGCGCGTGGTTGGTAATTTAGGCGTGCCTTTTGGCTGTAACTCGCCTGCATTTAGTTCAGCTATTACTGCTAAAACCACTGGATTCATACAGGGTAATGGCATTACCACCTTGGCTTATCGTTATGCTTATAACCTAGTTAACGGTCGCTTTTTATGGCGTAACCGTGTTGGTGCAGAAGAAATTCAAATTCAGATAAAAGCAGGCAACTCTGAGATTTCTTTTAATGCCTATGATTTCTCCTTAACTGAGTTTGAAAAAGGTCAAGACAATCAAGACTTACAAACATTGGCTAGCATTATTGAAAAAGGCTTAAAAGGCGATGAACAAAGTTTTGTGCTGATTGAAGTAGATGCTTTTGTAAAGCTAGGCCATCAGCAACATGTTTTCCCCTCTCAAGAAATGAATATGGGCGAAAAAGGTAAAACCCTTTTCCAGCTAGAAGGCTGTGCTGCTATTCATAATGTAAAAATTGGTAATGCCATTCGGACTATCGATACTTGGTATCCTCGTTATAAAGAACAAAATCAACCGATTGCAATCGAACCTTTTGGTGCAGTTACGCAAATCGGTGAGGCTTTTAGAAGGAATAAAAAAGAAGGTGATCTTTATTCTTTAATGATTGATTGGGTAAACGATAAAGACTTAACACTTGAGCAGCAGGCTTATGTGGTCGGTAACCTAGTTCGTGGTGGCGTGTTTAGTAAATCTTCTAAATAGGAGAAAATCATGCAGTTTTATCAAGAAATTAATCTTAAAGAAACTCCAGAAATTTCACCCTATTTTATTTTGTCTAAGCTATACACTCAGGTTCACCTCGCATTAGTTGAGCAACAAAACCTAGATAAAACCGTAAATATCGGTGTAAGTTTTCCTCAATATATATTTAAAAAAGAAAATTCTAAATGTATTTCTACTCTAGGAAAATGTATTAGATTGTTTTCTTCAAACAAAGAATCCTTTTTAAAACTAAATCTTAGAAACACACTAAGTCGATTAACTGATTACCTTGATATAAAAAAAATTGAGATTGTACCAACAGCTTCAATAAAAGGTTACAATGTTTTTACAAGAAAACAAGTAAAAGGTAGCCCAGAAAGCTTAGCTCGTAGGTACACAAAAAGACATTCTTCTATTTCTTATGAAGAAGCATTAAAGCTATACTCTCAAAATGAAAAGATTAGCTTAAAGCTTCCTTTTATTCAAATGAAAAGTTATTCTAGTAACAACATGTTCAAACTTTTTATAGAAAAAAAAGATGTTGACTCACCACAAAGAGGAACTTTTAGCACTTACGGATTAAGCGATAGCTCTACTGTTCCTATTTTCTAACTTTTATATCATAAAAACCTTTAAAAAGGAATGTTTTTAAAGATACTCTCTAACCCTTGAAATATAAGGGTTTTTGATGTCTAGAAAAAACATTCCTTTTTTGTATATTTTTCACCTAGATTAGATAGTATAAGCTATTCTAGCTGTTATTGTCTAGTAGACTGCCGTACAGGCAGCTTAGAAAGTCGGAGCTTTTCCGTTTGACTTCACCGCAAAGTAGACTGCCGTACAGGCAGCTTAGAAATTTTAGGGTTGGAATTTTAGGTGGCGCCCGTGGTAGACTGCCGTACAGGCAGCTTAGAAAAAGCTTTCCAAGTCCATATTCACTTCGAAAAAGTAGACTGCCGTACAGGCAGCTTAGAAATCCCGCTCTTGAAGTCCTCTAGGTCCTGGGCAGTAGACTGCCGTACAGGCAGCTTAGAAATGTTTTTTAGAATGGCAAATCGTTCAAATCTGGTAGACTGCCGTACAGGCAGCTTAGAAATCGTTTTTTAGATTCAGTTGTCTGTTTTTCTCGTAGACTGCCGTACAGGCAGCTTAGAAAGTTAAAAATGAACGAAGCTCCGAAAAGTGGGGGGTAGACTGCCGTACAGGCAGCTTAGAAAATTTGACTTCACCGCAAACAATGTTGTTAAAAGTAGACTGCCGTACAGGCAGCTTAGAAAGAAGGGTATTGCAGCGTGGTTCTAATCTTCTTGTAGACTGCCGTACAGGCAGCTTAGAAAAGTACGCTTGAAAGCTGATTATCGGAGTCTCTGTAGACTGCCGTACAGGCAGCTTAGAAACGCTAGCTATTGGCGATGTAATAAAAGAGGTAGTAGACT
>Ga0209075_1004903_pt1 | contig 10512 bp, 9 predicted proteins | sample Stecom2011_FD_187523 | JGI IMG/M metagenome (GOLD analysis project Ga0209075, IMG submission 187523) | Agricultural soil microbial communities from Utah to study Nitrogen management - Steer compost 2011 (SPAdes) (version 2) | ecosystem: Environmental > Terrestrial > Soil > Agricultural land...
CCGGCAGCTCCGACTTCGCCGACTGGCCGTTCGTCATCGACGTCGACCATCTCTTCTATTTCAAACCCGACGGGGTCCAGATCCTGTGCTCGCTCGCCGAGGAAGAGCCGGACGAGCCCGGCGATCCGCGTCCGAGGATGGAGGACGTCGCCCTCGCCATCGAAAGGATCAATGCGGTCACCGACCTCGACATCCGCACGGTCAACTCACAATGGACCGGCCTGCGCACGTTCGCCCCGGACGGCGAGCTGGTGATCGGGGAGGATCCCGAGCAGCCGGGCTTCTACTGGCTCGTTGGTCTCGGCGGCATCGGTATCGCAACCTCGCCTGCCTACGGCTCCCTCCTGGCGTCGCTGGTCACCGACACGGGGCTCGCTCCGGAGCTCCGGGAAGCGGGTGTCGAGCCCAAGCTCCTGTCCCCTGCGCGGTTTCGCGAGACGGTGGCGGGCTAGCCTCCGGGCCGTGAGGAGACCAAGGGCCGGTGGCGGGATCCCCGCCATCGTCTATTCGCTTCGCGCCGCACGGAGGGCCGGTGGCATCAGGGCCACCTACCGGGCACTTCGCTCCCGGAACGTCTGCAAGACCTGCGCCCTGGGCATGGGCGGGCAGATGGGCGGCATGGTCAACGAAGCGGGGCATTTCCCCGAGGTCTGCAAGAAGTCGATCCAGGCGATGACCGCCGACATGTCGGGGGCAATCTCCGATCGGTTCTTCGAGACGGTCGACCTCCAGGCAATGACCAAGCTCTCACCACGCGAGCTGGAGGCCCTGGGCCGGATCACCAAGCCGATGTATGCCGGGCCGCTCGACCGCCGCTATCGCCCGATCTCCTGGGACGAGGCGTTGCAGCGGATCACCAACAAGATGAGCACGATCTCCCCCACCGAGACGTTCTTCTACATGAGCGGCCGCTCGTCCAACGAGGCAGCCTTCCTCCTCCAGGTACTGGCCCGGGTCTACGGCACCAACAACGTCAACAACTGCTCGTACTACTGCCACCAGGCATCGGGCGTGGCGTTGTCTTCGGTGACGGGCTCGGGAACGGCCACCGTGGTCCTCGACGACCTCGAGAGGCTGGGCCGAGACGACGTGCTCTTCATCATCGGGGCCAACCCGGCGTCCAACCACCCCCGCCTCATGTCGATCATCCACAGAATCAAGCGGAAGGGCGCCCGGGTCGTCGTGATCAACCCGCTGAAGGAGACCGGGCTGGTCCGCTTCCGGGTGCCGTCCTCACCCTCCAGCCTGCTGTTCGGGACCCGGGTCGCGGATGAGTACCTGCAGCCTCACATCGGCGGCGACATCGCTCTGCTCACCGGTCTGGCCAAGCGGGTCCTCGAGAACGGCGCTCACACCGATTTCGGAGCCCTCTATGCCGACGGGTGGGAGGACTTCGCCGGGCACATCGCCGGTTCCGACTGGGACGAGATCGTCGCCGGCTCGGGCGTTCCCAGGGCGGACATCGAGCGCGTCGGCGACCTCTACTCGAGGGCACCCAACGCCGTCTTCGCCTGGGCCATGGGCATCACCCATCACACGCACGGTGTCGACAACGTGAGAGCCATCGCCAATCTGGCGATGATGCGCGGGATGCTGGGCCGTCCCGGCGCAGGCCTGCTCCCCATCCGGGGCCACAGCAACGTCCAGGGTGTCGGCTCGATGGGAGTGACGCCGAAGCTGAAGAAGGCCGTCTTCGAGCACCTGGAGCGGGAACTGGGCGTCACCGACCCCGGCGACGAGGGCCTGGACACGATGGGGTGCATGGTCGGGGCCGCCGAAGGCCGCCTCAAGGTCGGGATCTGCCTTGGCGGGAACCTCTACGGATCCAACCCCGACGCGGCGTTCGCCGCCAGGGCGATGCGATCTCTCGACCTCGTCGTCTACATGTCGACCACACTCAACACCGGTCACGCATGGGGTCGGGGCCAGGAGACGATCATCCTGCCGGTGCTGGCCCGGGACGAGGAGCCGCAGCCGACCACCCAGGAGTCGATGTTCAACTTCGTCCGGATGTCAGACGGCGGCCCGGCCCGCCACGAAGGGCCGCGCAGCGAGGTGTCGATCATCGCGGACATCGGCACAGCCGTCGACAAGAGCGGGGTCATCGACTGGGCCGCCCTCCGTGAGCACCGCAACATCCGGAAGGCGATCGGGCGGACGATGCCCGGCTTCGAGGCGATGGAGCGCATCGACGACGGTCGCAAGGAGTTCCAGATCGTCGGCCGCACCTTCCACGAGCCTCAGTTCGCCACCGAGAGCAGGCGAGCAAGGTTCCATGTCGTGCCCATCCCCGAGCTGCGGGGAGACGAGGACCGGCTCCGTCTCATGACGATCCGTTCCGAGGGCCAGTTCAACACGGTCGTGTACGAGGACGAGGACCGCTACCGGGGTCAGGAGAGACGCGACGTGATCATGATGAGCCCGGCCGACATCGAGCGTCTCGGCCTCGCCGAGGACGTGCGCGTCACCGTGATCGGTGAGGCGGGCAGCATGGAGGGCGTCCTGGTCCGATCCATCGACATCCCCCCGGGCAACTGTGTCATGTACTACCCGGAGGCGAACGCCCTCCTCCCCCGCACGGTCGACCCGGAATCCCGGACTCCGGCGTTCAAGAATGGCCTCGTGTCGATCGTGGCCACGGCGAGCAGGTGGGGCCCCAGCACACCGGCGCACATCACCGCCCACTGAATCCGTCATTAACCGGGGTCCTTGCCACACTTGGGTCCTAGTGGATGACCCAGTAATCGCCGAAGGCCTGACCAAGACATTCAAGGTTCCGGTGCGACAGGCGGGTCTTCGGGAGTCCGTCAAGAGCCTCTTCCGACGGCAGTTCCGCTACGTGGAGGCCGTCAAAGAGGTCGGTTTCCGGATTCCCGCGGGCGAAATCGTCGGCTTTCTCGGCCCGAACGGCGCCGGAAAGACCACGACGATCAAGATGCTCACCGGTCTCCTCCACCCGACCTCGGGCGATGCCCGGGTGCTCGGGTATCAGCCCTGGAAACGTGACAAGGATCTGCTGCGCCGCATCGCCCTCGTCATGGGTCAGCGCAACAACCTGCAATGGGACCTGCCGGCGGCCGACTCCTTCCTGCTCAACAAGGCCATCTACGGCGTTCCGGACGGTGTCTTCCGGGAGCGTCTCGACGACTACGTGGACCGCCTCGAAGTAGGCGCGCTTCTGGACAAGCCCGTGCGAAACCTCTCGCTGGGCGAGCGGATGAAGATGGAGATCATCGCGGCGATGCTGCACGGCCCCGAGGTGGTGTTCCTCGACGAGCCGACCATCGGCCTCGACGTCACGATGCAGCGGCGACTCCGACAGTTCGTCCTCGACCAGAACAAGGAGGAGGGGGTGACGGTCCTCCTCACCTCCCATTACATGGCCGACGTATCCGCCCTGGCCGAGCGTGTCATCGTGATCAATCAGGGCTCGCTGCTCTACGACGGCGCCCTCACCGGGCTGTCCAACCGGTTCTCGTCACACAAGACGATCCGGGTTGAAGCGTCCGACCTGCCGGCGGACCTCGACGGGTTGGGCAGGGTCGTCGATCGCAACAGCGCCCAGGCGACTCTCGAGGTGGAGCGGGACCGGGTGTCGGAGGTCGCCTCGAAGCTGCTCTCGGCTGCCACCGTGACCGACCTGTCGATCGAAGACCCGCCCCTCGAAGAAGTGATCGATCGGGTCTTCAGCGGCCGATGACGACCGAGAACCGTTTCTCGCTGGTCCGGTACTACGCGGCCGGAGCCAGGACCGGCTTCCAGCGAGACCTCCAGTACCGGATGGCCACCTTCATGGTGCTGGTGGGGTTCCTGATCGAGCCGGTGGTCTATCTGTCGGTGTGGAGCGCCGTGGCGCGCGCCCAGGGCGGGATGGTTGGCGGGTTCGACGAGGGCCAATTGGCCGCGTACTACGTGGTCTGGACGCTGGTCCGGGTCTACAACACGGCCTTCGACCCGAAAGCCTGGGAGTGGCGCATCCGCCAGGGTCGGATCAACACCTTCCTCAGCCAGCCGGTCCACATGTTCCACCGCGACTTCAGCTTCTTCATGGGATCGAAGATTGCCTGGACCATTCTCTGGATACCCATCGCCGTCGTCCTCACGCTGGTGTTCCGGCCCTCGATCGAGTGGCACGTCGTGAACGTGGCGGCCTTCGCCATCGCCATCTGGGGCGGGTATGCGGTGAGATTCCTCGTGCTCTACGTCATGGGGATGATCAATTTCTGGACCACCCGGGGTGCCGCCATGTTCGGAATCGTGTCGGCCCTGGAACTGATCTTCTCGGGGCGCCTGGTCCCGCTCCAGCTCCTCCCCGACTGGGCCGAGTCCATCTCCACATGGCTCCCGTTCCGGTGGACGTTTCAGTTCCCCATCGAGGTCCTCATCGGGCGTCTCGACACCACTCAGATCGCCGCGGGCATCGGCTATCAGGCTGCGTGGGCGGCCGGGTTGGGGCTGTTGTTCACGGTCGTCTGGAGACGAGCCATCCGACGCTATGAGGCGGTGGGGAATTGAGCCGGCCGATCGGGCCGGGGCGGCTCGCCTACCTCCACATCCGGCTCGGGGTGCAACAGGAGCTCCAGTACCGCGCCAACTTCTGGGTACAGGTGGTCAACTCGGCGATCGCCCTGGGTGTGGGCATCGTCGCCATCGCCGTCGTCTACCTCCACACCGACTCACTCGCGGGATGGTCGCCCGACGAGCTGGTCACGGTCCTCGGCGTTCACCTCATGGTGGGCGGCTTCCTGCGGGCGTTCGTGTTCCCCAACATGTACAAGCTGATGAGCGACGTCGAGGAGGGCACCCTCGACTACACCCTGACCCGTCCCGCCGATTCCCAATTGCTCGTTTCGGTACGGGAGGTGGAGCTGTGGAGCCTCATCGACGTCGTCTCCGGCGCGGGCGTCCTCGTGTGGGCAGTTTCCAGGCTTGGCGACCAGGTGGGCGTGATCCATTATCTCGCCTTCCTCGTGGCCCTGATCTGCGGGTCGGTGATCCTCTACTGCCTCTGGATCGTCGCCGCGACGCTCGCTTTCAAGGTGGTCAGGGTGGACAACGTCATGCAGATGCTGTCCGGGATCTACGACGCCGGACGCTGGCCGGTTGGGGTCTATCCCTTCTGGTTGCGGGGCGGTCTCACCTATTTGGTGCCCCTCGCCTTCGCCATCACGGTGCCCGCCGAGACGATCAGTGGACGGATCGACTGGCCGTGGCTCCTCGTGGCGGTCGGATTCACGGTCGTGGCCTTCGTGGTGGCCCGACTGGTCTGGCTCTGGGGAATCCGGAACTACTCGGGTGCTTCCGCCTGATCGGTCAGTAGGCGTCGGCGTCGTCAAACGGCTCGGCGGTGTCCGCCAACCTGGCCGTGATCCACTCGTCGATCTCGTCCCACATGTCGAAGAGCCACTCCTCCTGCCCTTCGGGCGGCGGGACGTCCTCCGCGGCGAACCGCCAGATGCGCACGTCGATCTCGGTGTCCATGGGCATGCCACGCCAGATGTCGCCGAAACTCTCGAACGCCTCGAGCCCGGCGTGGCCGACGAACACCACGTCCGTCGGCATCGTCACGGCCGCCAGGGCGGTCATCACCCCGGTGGACCGCGGCGGGAGCGTGTTGCGCAGCGCCGCGGCCCGCTCCGCCAGGTCGGGGCGACCGATCTCCCGGAGCTTCTCGATCGACCGGCGGTGTCGGCCGGGCGTGTAGTTGCCGCCTTCGGGGAAGATCACGAAGGCGTCGTCCGCGTTCATGGTGGCGGCCATGTCCCGGATCGCAGCGAGCAGTTCCTCGCTCCCGCCGGACGCCGGCACGAAGACACTGGGGATGCGGTTGAGCATCACGTCGATGGCCGGGTCCCACTGCAGGAACTCCTTGAGGACGATGCGGGGATGCCGGTGCGCCCGGTTGGCGATCCCGTCCATGAGGAGGAGCGAATCGCCCGGGCCCGCGTGACGGCCCAGCACGAGAACCGGCCGGGTGTGTCCCCCCGGCGAGGGTCGGGCGGGCTCCCCCTCGTAGACCAGCTGGATCTTGAAGGTGAGCTTGGCCGACCGGACCAGCCGTCTCAGCATCCAGGAGAGGAGGTGGTGGTGCAGCTCCTGCCAGTAGGGGCGGTGGATGGCGTACCCGAATCCCGACCCGACCCAGAAGACGAACATCGCCACCAGGGACAACGCCTCGATCGTCCAGTAGAAGAACAGGAACCAGACGACCCGGAGGATGCGCCACTTCCCCGGCACGTAACGGGACAGGAAGGCCGCCAGGGGGACGACCAGGGGCATCGCCAAGGCCGCGGCCGCGTACCCGAGCACCACTGCCGGCGCAATCAAGAGCCGCCGAACCCACCGGTAAGGGGGCGGCGGCACGACCTATTGCCCCTTCAGGTACTCGGTGGAGGCCTCGTAGGCGCCCTCGATCATCGCCGCAGTGTCCGAGGTGTCACGCCACTTGAGCTGGCGGCGATCGTCGAACGCCACGGGGTTGCCGGAGGGGAGGACATGGACCTCCACGCCGTCGGGCAGGTTGTCGAGGAGCGTGGTGAATCGATGGCGGCGGGCGATCTCGAAGGAGATCAATGCCGCCTCGTACAGCCGCTGTGGCGGGCGCAGGGGCGCCTCGATGCGACCCACCTGGAGGACGTACACGACCTCGGCGCCCAGTTGGAGCGCCCGGGAGAGGGGCACCGAGTCGACCAACCCACCGTCGTAGAAGTGCTCGTCTCCGATCCGGACCGGTGGGAACAGTGCGGGTATCGCCGCCGATGCCAGGAGGGCGTCGACCAGAGGGCCCTCGGTGAACCAATGCTCGGCGGCCCGCTCGATGGAGGCGGCCACACACTGGAACGGGACGGTCAGGTCCTCGAAACGGCGGTCGCCGTGGACGCCGGACACCAGCGCCCTCATCTCGGAGGTGTCGTGGATGGCAGGGCGCATCATCGTGATGTTCCGGATGCGCCCGAACCCGCCCCGGAACAGGTCGGCGCCGGCGATCGACTCCCAGAGGTCGGTGAGACGCCGGACGCCTTCGAGGCCAGGCGTGTCAGCGATGACGGAGCCGTTCAAGGCCCCGATCGAGGTGCCAAGGATCAGATCGGGCGTGATGCCGGCCTCGGCCAGCGCGCTGAGCATGCCGACCTCGACGGCGCCCCAGCGGCCGCCACCGCCGAGGACAAACGCCGTCTTCAACCCTCTTCCTCTATCCACCACTCCGTGAAGTCGCGGCAGCGTCCGGTCCCGTCGAACCTGATCACGAAGAGGTTGCGATAGCTGACCGGCGGATCGGCGTATCGGGTCCGCCCGGTGACGATGGCAAGGTCATCCACCTCGACGAGGGGGCGCCACTCGAATTCCCAGCTTCCGTCCGCCTGCCCGCGTTCTATCCACTGACGCACGATCTCGTCCCGGCCCTCCCACTCCCCTTCCGGGGTCTGGGGGTCGTAGACGGCGTCCGTGGTGAACAGGTCGGCGATGTCACCGGGATCCCCTGATGTCCACGCCCGGACGTAACCGTCCATCCACTGTTCGAGACGATCGATCATGAGGCCGGAAAGGTAGCGAACCGAGCACGGGGCATCACCCTCCGATTTCACGTCCTACACTCGCTCCGCGTTCGTCTAGGAGGAGGAAAGATGACTGCACCGACCCGCCGTACCGGGAACCGGGACGCACTGATGGCGCTGCTCGCCGCCGATCGCGGCATCGACCGGCGGAAGTTCCTCAAGGGTGTGGGTGCAGGAAGCCTCCTCATGCTGGGCGGACCGGCCCTCCTCGCCGCGTGCTCCCGTGACGGAGGCAACGGTGGAGACGGTGATCGCTCCTTCACTTTCGCCAACTGGCCCCTCTACATCGACAACGTCGAGGACGGATGGTTCGAGACCACTTCCCTCGAAGACTTCACCGAGGAGACGGGCATCGCGGTTGAGTATCTCGAAGAGGTCAACGACAACGTCGACTGGTTCGCCAAGGTGCAGGCACAGCTCCAGGCAGGCGAGAACATTGGCCGCGATCTCGTGGTCCTCACCGACTGGATGGCGTCCCGGATGATCAACCGCGGGTGGCTGGAGGAACTGGACCACTCCAAGATACCGAACATGTCGAACCTGGAGCCGGCCCTGCAGAGCCCGGCGTTCGACCCGGACCGCACATACTCCCTCCCCTGGCAGACCGGTTTCACGGCCATCGGGTACAACCCGAATCTCACGGGCCGTGAGCTCACTTCGATCAACGACATCTTCGACCCCGAGTTCGCCGGCCGCGTCTCACTGCTCACCGAATCCCGGGACACACTCGGGCTCGTGATGATCGGTATGGGCATCGACCCGGCAACCTTCACCATGGACGAGCTCCATGCGGCTATCGACAAGATTCGCCCCTACGTGGAAAACGGGCACATCCGGCGCTTCACCGGGAACGACTACGCCGACGACCTGGTGGCCGGCAACCTCGCCGCATGCTTCGCCTGGTCGGGCGACATCGTCCAGCTGCAGCTCGACAACCCCGACTTGCAGTTCGTGTTCCCCGAGGAGGGCCTGATCCTCTGGGCCGACAACATGCTCATCCCCAAGAACGCCACCAACATCGACGAGGCGCACGAGTGGATGAACTATGTGTACCAGCCGACGGTGGCGGCGAAGATCGCCTCCTGGGTGAACTACATCCCTCCCGTCGTCGGCACCAAGGACGCCCTCCTCGATCTCGCTGCCGAGATGGAGGACGACGAGCTCGCCGAGTTGGCCGACAACCCGCTGATCTTCCCGAGCGACGACGTCCTGTCGAAGGCACACATCTTCCGCGGCATGACTGAGGAAGAGGAGCGCGACATGGACGAGGCATTCCAGGGGCTGATCGGAGCTTGACGGAATGACCGAGAACGGCATTCCCGCTGTCGAGCTCGATCATGTCACGAAACAGTTCGGAGAATTCACCGCGGTCGACGACCTGTCGCTGAGCATTGGCGAGAACACCTTCTTCGCCATGCTCGGCCCGTCGGGCTGCGGGAAGACGACGACGCTGCGGATGATCGGGGGCTTCGAGGACCCGACCTCGGGGACGATCAGGCTCCACGGGGACGACGTGACGGGCCTGAAGCCCTATCGCCGGGCCGTCAACACCGTCTTTCAGAGCTACGCCCTGTTCCCCCACATGACGGTGGCGGAGAACGTGGCGTTCGGGCTCCGTCGGCAGAAGGTCGACGACGCCGAGATCAAGAGACGGGTCGGAGAGACCCTCGAACTGGTCCAGTTGAGCGCCAGGGGGAGCGCCAAGCCGAAGCAGTTGTCTGGCGGACAACAACAGAGAGTGGCGCTGGCCCGCGCCCTGATCAACCACCCGCGGGTCTTGCTGCTCGACGAGCCGCTGGGCGCTCTCGACCTCAAACTCCGCAAGGAGATGCAGATCGAGTTGAAGCGCATCCAACAGGAAGTCGGGATCACCTTCATCCACGTCACTCACGACCAGGAAGAAGCCATGACCATGGCCGACTCTATCGCGGTGATGAACCACGGCCGGATCGAGCGTCTCGGATCGCCTTCGGAAATCTACGAGGACCCGCGTACGCCGTTCGTGGCCGGCTTCCTGGGAGCGTCGAACCTGATGCACGGCACGGTGTCGGGAAACGACGTCGGGCTCCCCAACGGCGCCGTGATCAGGCTCACCGACCACCAGGCCGCCCGGTGCAACGGTCATCGCGAGGTGCAGATCGGTGTCCGGCCAGAGAAACTATCCTTCTACGGCAGAGGAACCTCGGAGAACACCCCCGCCAACCGTTTGACGGGCGTGATCGCCGACGCCAGCTTCCTCGGGACATCGACGCAGTACCTCGTCGAGGTCCCGGGCATCGGCCAGGTGGCGGTGGTCGAGCAGAACCTCGGTGAGATCCACGCTCCGGGCGAGGAAGTGGTCGTGGCCTGGAAGCCCGAGCACACGTTCGTGGTGGAATGACCACCACCCTTCACGAGCCGGAACTGGCACGCCTGGCGCGGCGACGCGCCATGGTGCCCTACCTGCTGCTCCTGCCCGGGATGGCCTGGCTCTTCGCCTTCTTCCTGGTGCCAATTCTCCGGCTGATCGGCGTGTCGCTGCAAAGCGGCATCTATCCGAACTATGAGTTCACCTGGCAATGGGACAACTACGCCCGCTTGTGGACGCAGTACGGAGGACAGGTCTGGAACTCGCTGAGGTTCGCATTCATCGCCACGGTGATCTGCCTGGTCCTTGCCTACCCGTTGGCCTACTTCATCGCCTTCCGTGGCGGGAGGTGGAAGAACTTCCTGCTGGTGTTGTTGCTCATGCCGTTCTTGATGCCTTTCCTGCTCCGCACTTTGAGCTGGAAAATCATCCTGGCCGACGAAGGGTTGGTGGTGGGCACGCTGAAGAGCATCGGCCTCCTGGGCCCGAACGCCACCCTGCTGGCGACGAGTGTGTCCGTGATCGCAGGCATAGCCTACAACTTCCTGCCGTTCATGGCGCTGCCGATCTATGTGTCGTTGGAAAAGCTGGACCGATCGCTGATCGAGG
>Ga0209075_1004904_pt1 | contig 10509 bp, 10 predicted proteins | sample Stecom2011_FD_187523 | JGI IMG/M metagenome (GOLD analysis project Ga0209075, IMG submission 187523) | Agricultural soil microbial communities from Utah to study Nitrogen management - Steer compost 2011 (SPAdes) (version 2) | ecosystem: Environmental > Terrestrial > Soil > Agricultural land...
AAAAAGTGGCGAGCGCCGAAGAGCTAAATAGGCTCGAAAAGTTACATGATGACATTGGTGTTTCGGAAGATGCGTGGAATGATAAGTTTTGGGTATCCTAATTCTAGTTAATTAACGTAGTCCAAAAAATTAAAACACCGAATGAAAAATGTCCATTCGGTGTTTTTATATATTGAATTCTAAATTCAGAATTATATTAGGCACTTATTCTGCAGTCTTCGCAGTCTTTTACTTCACCATAATACGTCTCTCGATATTTGTGAAGTGTTTTAAAGGGAACGTTTAAAAACGTTTTTTGTATGTACACCACATTTGCGGTAAACATGCCCATTTTTTGTGTAAATCTTTTTTCTATTCTTGTTTTTCGTTTCACTGAAACTAAATTCATCATTGTTTTTTTGACTCCTTTTAACCCTATAACATTGTTATTCAAAGCTAAAGTACGGAGTACTGTTAGAGTGCAAAGAAACGAAACCTTACTGCCAATTCCAAATTTCCACCGTTAAGACTGGGTTAAACTGTGCGAAATCAATACCTCAGCTTCTCTCAGTAAACGTGAAATCGAAGTTGAAGTATCAAAAATAATTAGGAGAAAATATAAACTTGTTACTGAATTTCTCGCACTTTCTTTTCCCATTTCCAAGCAGAAGCCAAAGCCTCTTCCATGGTTTTTTCAGATTTCCAACCTAAGACTTCATTAGCCTTTTTAGTGTCGGCATATACTGAAATCACGTCGCCTGGACGACGCTCTACAATTTTATAGTTAAGTTTTTCCCCAGTAGTATTTTGAAAAGAGTTAACAACTTCCAAAACAGAACTCCCCCTTCCTGTTCCAAGATTAAAAAATTCGTAATTGCTTTCATTTTTTTCTGAAAGTAACCGTTCCATTGCGATAACATGTGCTTTTGCTAAATCTACGACGTGAATATAATCGCGAATGCAACTACCATCTTCTGTTGGATAATCATCGCCATAAACAGATAATTGTTCTCGAACACCTGCAGCAGTCTGGGTAATAAAAGGCACTAAGTTTTGAGGCACTCCAGCTGGCAACTCACCAATTTGAGAAGTTTCGTGTGCGCCAATCGGGTTAAAATAGCGAAGTGCAATAGCTTTTAAGTCGGAAACGCTACAAGTATCAAAAAGAATTTCCTCGCTTATTTGTTTAGTATTTCCATAGGGAGAAGTAGCTTTTTTCACAGGAGCTTCTTCTGTAATTGGTAACGAATCTGGCTCGCCATATACAGTACATGAAGAACTGAAAATAAAGTTATCAATGCTGTGTGTATTACACTCTTGAAGTAAGTAAATAAGCGTATTCAGATTGTTTTCGTAATAAAGTAGCGGCTTTTCTACGCTCTCACTAACCGCCTTACTAGCTGCAAAATGAATTATTCCATCAATATCGCTATTGTTTTTAAAGAATTCTGAAACATCCGACTTTATACGAAGATCGAGTCGTTCAAACTTTGGTGGCTTTTTAGTGATATTGGTAATTCGTTCCAAAACATCTAAGGAAGAGTTTGAAAGATTATCAACTATGAGCACCTCATACCCAGAATTTTGAAGTTCAACTACGGTATGGGAGCCTATGTACCCTAACCCCCCAGTAACTAATATTTTTTTCATATTTAAGTGCTGTGAAGACAAAAGTCGTTCTATTCTATATTTTAGCTTTTTACAAATTCAATGACAGTATTCGTAATAGAAGCTATTTGTTCATCATCCAATTCTGTGTGCATTGGCAAAGAAATCACTTCTTTCACCAACTGATTGGTTACAATGAAATCTTCTTCTTTATAACGTTCGTCTTTGTATGCTTTTTGTAAATGTAGTGGAATTGGATAATAAACGCCACACGGAATATCATTTTCGTTTAAATGTTTTACCAAAGCATCGCGATCTGCACCCATTATCTTTAAAGTGTATTGATGGAACACATGGCAATTGCAATCTTCATAACGCTTCGATGAGCATGTATCGCAGAAACTTGGAGTAATAATTTGATCTATCCCCTTAAAAGCTTCTGTATACTTCTGAGCTGCTTTTCTACGTGTTGCATTGTAAGTGTCTAAGTTTGGCAATTTTGCTCGTAATACAGCCGCCTGAATAGAATCTAACCTACTATTTACGCCAACTACATCGTGATGATAGCGTTCGTACATTCCGTGATTTACAATTCCTCGAAGCGTGTGAGCCAGAGCATCATCGTTTGTAAAAATAGCACCACCATCGCCATAGCAACCTAGATTTTTTGAAGGAAAAAATGAAGTTGACGCAACATGCCCAATAGCTCCCGTTTTCTTTTTAGTACCGTCTTTAGAAATATAATCAGCGCCAATTCCTTGTGCATTATCCTCGATTACATATAAATTATGTTCTTCGGCAATAGCCATTATCTCGTCCATATTTGCCGCCAAGCCGAATAAATGAACGGGTACAATTGCTTTTGTTTTTGGGGTAATTGCTTTTTTAATCGCTTCTACGTCAATATTAAATGTAACAGGATCAACATCTACCAACACTGGAGTTAATTGTAAAAGTGCAATAACCTCCACCGTTGCGGCAAAAGTAAAATCGGCTGTTATCACCTCATCACCGGGTTTTAAGCCGAGTCCCATCATTGCAATTTGAAGTGCATCGGTACCATTAGCACACGGTATTACGTGTTTTACGCCTAAATAATTTTCAAGTTCCTTTTGAAAGTCGTGAACTTCGGGACCATTTATAAAAGCGGTGGTTTCAATTACATTCATAATTGAGCTATCCACGCGCTCCTTTATATTTTCGTATTGACCTTTTAGGTCAACCATTTGTATTTTTCTCATTCTTAGAATTTATAATTGTGTAAAATTACGAAAATGAAATTTGTTATTTCAGACTTCATTTCATTTTGACGGCAAATAGCATTCGTCTTTAAAAATACTCAATCACCAATGACTCTAGAGATTAAGTTAATTTTAAATTATATTTTGAATGCTAATGATAAAGCCAAAAATTTCGTCATACGGTCTCAACAAAATAGAACAACTGTCATTAGTTCCGATTAGGTCAGTTTCCTGCAAGTACCACACTGAAAAATTTTGAAACCGATTGTAAGATATCACCTACTATATAGTGAATACTGAATTTCGTACTTTTACCGCCAATGCACACAATTTACAATATACTAATTCACTCAGCGTCCTTTGGATTAAGGATAGTTGCACGTTTCAGTAAAAAAATGAAACTTTTTGTTGATGGTAGGAAGAACGTAATTGAAACTATTAAACAGAAAATTTCAGCAACCGATAAGACCATTTGGTTTCATTGTGCCTCTCTAGGTGAATTTGAACAAGGTGTACCTATGATGGAAGCAATTAGAAAGTTGAAGCCAGACCATAAAATTGTAGTTAGTTTTTTTTCTCCTTCTGGTTTTGAAAATAAGAAAAACACTCCGTTAGCTGATGTAGTTGTGTATTTACCCATGGATACATCTTCAAACGCCAAAAAGTTTATTGAAGCACTACAACCTTCGCTGGTATTTTTTGTGAAGTATGAATTCTGGCCTAATTATCTCATAGAACTTCAGAAACGAAATATCAAAACCTTGTTAGTTTCGGGTGTATTTAGAAAAGATCAGATATTTTTTAAGTCGTATGGTGGCTTTATGCGGAAATCACTTACTGCTTTTGACCACTTTTTTTTACAGGAAGACAATTCTGAATTACTTCTTAAAAGTATAGGTTTTACAAATACAACCGTAAGTGGCGACACACGATTTGATCGCGTTTCAAATCAATTACAAATGAACAACACCTTAAAGTTTGCCGAAGAATTTAAAGAAGAATCGGTCTGTATTGTTTGCGGCAGCACTTGGGTAGAAGATGAATCAGTTTTGATTGATTACATGAATGCTTCGGCAAATGACGTGAAGTTTATCATTGCGCCACACAAAATTGAAGCTGAAAAAGTTAAAGCGTTAAGACAAAAAATTAATAAGAAAACGATTCTACATTCAGAAAAAGATAAAGCAAACATTTCTGAATACAACGTACTTATTATTGATTGTATTGGGTTATTAACCAAGTTGTATAATTATGCCGACATCGCTTATGTGGGCGGTGCTATGGGCGCAACCGGACTTCACAACATTTTAGAACCCGCAACTTTTGGAATACCAATCGTTATTGGAAAGAATTTTAAAGAATTTCCTGAAGCTGGGCAACTTCAAGATTGTGGAGGACTATTTGCCATATCTAATTCGGAAGAAGCTTCTGCAATTCTAATAAAACTCGTTGAAGACAGAAGCTTTCGATTAAAAACGGGAGAAATTTCGGCGAATTTTGTAAAAAACAACACAGGAGCTACCCAAACAGTATTAGCCTATATTTCTTCGCTTTAGCCTACTAGAAGTTCATTCTAGTTCATTAAATTATTTACAATTAGCCCCCGTATTGTTTATACAGCCAAAATATAAACAACAGTGAATCAAGGCAGTATCAGATTCATCTACATCGAAGTTATTTTACAACTTTGCAAGACCTTTCTACTGTTAATATATTTTAAAAATCCCTTAAATTATTTTTAAATTAATGGATACCATAAATAATTTAGGAAATAATTACCAATTTCTTATTCAAAAAGATATAGATTTGCTTAAAACCAATAAAACCACAGAAATGAAAAAGTTATTAATTTTCGCATCGATAGCTACATTGTTCTTAGGTTCTTGTAGAGAGAACAAAACTGAAACAAAAGAAGTTATACGCGAAGTACACGTTGAAAAAACAGAAGCACCGAGCGAAGGAGCTTTAGAGCGTGCGGCTAAAAAAGTTGACGAAAAGGTCAATGATAAAATTGACGAAACAATCGACGAAATCGACTAGAGATTCCTTTTTTCGATAAATCAACACAAACTACAATCAATCACTAACAGCTAAAAACAAACAAAATGAAAAAGTTAACAATGATTGCCTTGCTCGCAGGCTTTATGACCGTATCACTTACTTCTTGCAGAGACCAATCAAAAACTGAGGAACTTGTCGAAGAAATGGAAGACAAAGGTGCCGAAATTAAAGTGAAAGAAGATAAGATTAAAATGGAGACCGAAGACGAAAAGGTTAAAATAAAAACCGACGACGACGGCGATGTGAAAATCAAGCAAAAAGACAAAGATTAGTCTGAAGATAACTCCTATTAATTTCAGGAATTAATAAAATGGATGTTCAAACGAGCATCCATTTTTTATTTTAAACTTCTAATCTGCCCTTTTAATTCTTCCATAGATTCTTGCAACTGCCTAAGCAGAACACTATCCGAAGGTTCGTCTACCCCAAAACTTAGTTTGCTATTAACCATCCAAAGTTCTTGAATATCCCTTACTTTTATATCAATTGGCAAGTAATGTTCGTTAATAGAAATTAGTCTGATTTGATTTGGGTTATTTGGAATTCTCTGCAGTTTCTTGACCAATACTGAATCCTTCAATACAACAATATATATTTTACTATCTGAAGCCTCGGTAATACTTGGAACAGCACGCCCTAAAACCCACTCTTTTGGCCTAATATTAGGCATCATACTATCGCCTTCCACCTGAAATCCGCGGTACGATGCATTTCTATATTCGGGCAATGGAATATTAAAACTAGGCAAACTCTGATACCAATCAACATCTTGAATATTATGCGGATATCCTGCCGCCGCTTTCTGACTTACCAATACAATATTATCATTGCCGCTAGAATCTATCGTTACCACCATTGGCGATACATCACCGCTACGCGCATTAATATGTTTGTCATTGCTTTCACCGTACAGCCAGAGTGGGTTAATATTAAACTGGCTCATTAAGGTCGTTACAATTTTTCCTGAAATTTTAGTTTTTCCACGCTCAATATCCGCAGTAGTAGATCCAGCGTTTAAAAATTCTGCAAACCCCTGTTGTGTATAGCCAAGTTCTTCACGTAACTGTTTGAACCGCTTGGCTTCAAGTGTAATTGATTTTTCCATAGGCTAAAAATATGAATATTTGGAATATATCCAAAATTAAAGCGGATAATTTCCTAAAAATATTTTTGATTTTTCAAGAAAATAGTTTATAAAAAAAATAAACGAATCAAATTTTTAGTTACTTTTGCGCACTAATAATCACTAATCTATTTTCGAAATGAAAAAAGTATTTTTATCACTTGCTGCTCTTGCATTAGTTGCTTCTGTTTACTCTTGTAGAGAAACTACTAAAGAAAACGCTGAGGACACAGCAGAATCTATTCAGGCTGAAACTGAAAACGCATTAGACAAAGCTGGCGATGCAATCGACAACGCTGCTGATGCAACTGAAGAAGCTATGGAAGATGCTGGAGATGCTGTTGAGCAAGCTGCTGAAGACACAAAAGAAGCTGTAAAAGACGCAACTGACGGTCAATAAGCCACTATTTATCCGCTATAAAACAGAAGCCCTTTCTTAATTGAAAGGGTTCTTTTATTACCCAATTTTTTTACTTTTCAAAAAACATCAAAGTGCAATCTCCTTTTCTATTCAAATTATAAATAAAAGAGTTTAAGCTTTACTATTATTTTTTCTTATAGGAACTCGTGTCCAATTTTGAGATGATTTTGGCTTCGCTCTAAGTTTTGAAATCGCTTCGGGTGAATTTAATTTCTTTGTATGTTGTTTTTTCTGAATGGAGGTAAATGGTTTTGCAGTAAGCTTAAATTTGTACTTCAAATGATGTCTTAAAACCGGGAAAGGTTTGGTAGGCTTCCATTTGTTTTCTTCGAGGGCAATTCGAATAAACTTTAAGTCCAGCTCACTTCCTTCTAGGTTTGGTTTTAATCGGTTTAAATTTTCTATATGTTTCCGATAATACTCCTCGAATAATACATATTTAAAGTCAAATGTATTCAACCTCTCATAAAACTCATCGATGTCTGCTTGAACCCTGTTAGCCCTTCCTGGGTTAGAAAATATATCTCTAAATTCAACTATTAAATCGTGAAACCTACGCTGTTTTTCGTAAAGGGGTTTTGTGCCGAGCGAGAGAATATTTAATATTAAATCTGCCATTAGATTTAGCGTTTTTATGAATGGCAAATTTACAGATTCGGTGGGAGAATGTTGAACCTAAAGTCAAAACATACTCTATTATAAAAAATGTAGACAAATAGTTGACTACAATATAAAAGGAAAAACCCTCAACCATCTTATAAATAGACGGTTGAAGGTTTTAAAGTGTACTGATGGCGGGACTTGAACCCGCACGCCCGAGATGGGCACAGGATTTTAAGTCCGGCGTGTCTACCAATTCCACCACATCAGCGTTTCGATTGCTTTACTGTAAGCAATACGAGGGTTATCTAAAACAACCTTGGACTTAACAAAAAATGCCGATGCTATCGGCAATTTAAGCAGAGCGAAAAACGGGATTCGAACCCGCGACCTCCACCTTGGCAAGGTGGCGCTCTACCAACTGAGCTATTTTCGCATTATATTTAAAAGAACTAGTACGAACTCCTATCCGCCACGGCCGATAGCGCTCTACCAACTGAGCAATTTTCGCTAATAATAACCAAGATCGTCACTTGAATATCCAAGCGGGTGCAAATTTAAAACTTTTAGTTGAATGGCAAAGAATATTGAGCGGAAAATTTCATTTATATTTCACATTATTATAAAAAGAAGTAATCAGCCTCAATTAGTCTGTTTTCTTCAACAATAAAAAACCTATTTCTTCAGTTTAACAGAAGCGTTTCGTTGTAACATACGCTTAATTTCATTTAGTTTCATCAATGCTTCTACTGGGGTTAAGGTATCAATGTCTATGTCAAGAATTTCCTCTCTAAGTTCTTCCAGCAAAGGATCGTCAAGCTTAAAGAAACTCAATTGCATTTCATCTTTCGATACAGCCTTCATTTCTTCGGTTAATTCTTCTGAAGCGTGACTTTTTTCAAGTCTTTTCAGGATTTTGTTTGCGCGCAATAACACTGCTTGTGGCATACCCGCCATTTTTGCTACGTGAATTCCAAAACTGTGCTGACTTCCTCCTGGAATCAATTTCCGAAGAAAAAGCACGTTGTCCTTTAATTCCTTCACCGAAACATTATAATTTTGGATTCGCGTGAAAGTTTCGGTCATTTCATTTAACTCGTGATAATGGGTGGCAAAAAGCGTTTTTCCGCGTGTTGGGTGTTCGTGCAAATATTCACTAATCGCCCATGCAATCGAAATTCCGTCGTAGGTACTAGTTCCACGACCTATTTCATCTAACAGAATCAAGCTGCGTTCCGAAAGGTTGTTTAGAATACTTGCAGTTTCATTCATCTCGACCATAAAGGTAGATTCGCCCATTGAAATATTATCACTCGCTCCTACCCTCGTAAAAATTTTATCAACGTAGCCCATTCGCACTTCAGCAGCCGGAACAAAGCTCCCCATTTGTGCCAATAAAACAATTAGCGCAGTTTGCCGAAGAATAGCCGATTTACCACTCATATTCGGCCCAGTGATCATAATAATTTGCTGCGTTTCCCGATCGAGAAAAACATCGTTTGCTATGTAGGGTGCATCGGGCGGCAATTGCTTTTCAATAACAGGATGGCGACCTTCTTTAATTTCCAAATCGAAAGAATCATCAAATAGTGGGCGGGTGTAATGTGCTTCTTTTGCTTGAGTAGCGAACGAACATAGGCAGTCTAATTGCGCAATCAAGGCTGCATTTTGCTGAACGGAGCCAATATACTGAAGCATCCACTCCACTAATTTTGCAAAAAACTCCTGTTCTAACGCGAGTATTTTTTCTTCTGCTCCCAGTATTTTCGCTTCGTAATCTTTGAGTTCTTCAGTTATATAGCGCTCTGCATTTACAAGAGTTTGCTTTCTAATCCACTCGGCAGGAACTTTGTCTTTATGTGTATTTCGAACTTCAATATAATATCCAAAAACATTATTTGAAGCAATTTTAAGTGAAGAAATACCCGTGTTATTAGTTTCACGTTCTAGCATTTCATCCAAATACTCTTTGCCGTTTGCTGAAATATTTCGAAGTTCATCCAACCTTTCCGAAAAACCTTCGGCTATGGTGTTTCCTTTAAGCACATTCACAGGAGCTTCATCATAAAGGGTTTCTTTTATTTTATTCCGAAGTAATTCGCAATCGTGCAACTGTTCGCCAATAATTTTAAGCGATTCATTTTTAGAATTTAGTGCCAAAACTTTAATTGGCACAACGGCTTCTAAGGAGTTTTTAAGATGAATAACCTCACGCGGGTTTACCTTTCCTGTTGCCACTTTGGAGATGAGTCGCTCCAAGTCGCCAATGCGCTTGGTGTACTGTTGAATTTTATCTAAAACCGGCTGATTATCGAGTAAAAAACTAACAACTTCGTGACGACGGGTAATTTTTTCGGTGTTCTTTAGTGGTAATGCCATCCAACGTTTTAACAATCTTCCGCCCATAGGTGAAATTGTTTTGTCGATAACATCTAAAAGCGTCACAGCATTTTGTTGATTGGAATGATACAATTCTAAATTCCGAATTGTAAACCGATCCATCCATACATATTGGTCTTCAGCAATTCTGGAGAGTCGTGAAATGTGTTGCAATTTCGTGTGTCGCGTTTCGCTTAAATAGTGAAGCGCAGCACCTGCAGCAATAATTCCGTCTTCTAAATGATCTACACCAAAACCCTTTAAGTTTTTTGTATCGAAATGCTTTGTAAGCGTTTCGAAAGAATAATCACTTTGGAAGATCCAATCTTCTAGATGAAACACGTGGTATTCATTGCCAAAAGTTTCGGTGAAAAGCTTTCGTTTTTGCTTTGAGAAAAGGACTTCCGAAGGGCTGAAATTCTGAAGTAATTTATCTACGTATTCTGCAGAACCTTCCGAAACCAAGAACTCACCTGTTGAAACATCCAGAAATGAAACCCCAATATTGTTTACCGCTACTGAGCGTTTTGAAGTTCCGAAGTGAACGGCAGCCAAAAAGTTATTCGATTTAGAGGTAAGGATGTCGTCATTAAAGGCAACGCCAGGCGTTACCAGTTCTGTAACCCCTCGTTTTACAATAGTCTTGGTCATTTTTGGATCTTCCAATTGGTCGCAAATAGCAACGCGGCATCCAGCCATAACCAGTTTTGGCAAATAGGTATTTAATGAATGATGCGGAAAACCAGCCAACTCCATTTTATCGCCACCATTATTTCGAGCTGTGAGGGTAATATTTAATATTCCTGCTGCACGAATGGCATCTTCTCCAAAAGTTTCATAAAAATCGCCCACACGAAACAGCAACAAAGCATCAGGATATTTAGCCTTGATAGTGTTGTATTGCTTCATTAAAGGGGTTTCTTTTTTCGCCATAACTTGTGCCTGGGTAAACAGGTATCTTTTTATTTAAATAATTAACCGATAAATGTAACGAAAATGCACTTTTTTAAAAAATGAAGTCCAATCGAATTGTCGAGGTTTATAAACAATTAACTTATTCTAGGTATGCGGACTTCAAAAAGTACCTAAAGGAAATT
>Ga0209075_1004905_pt1 | contig 10505 bp, 9 predicted proteins | sample Stecom2011_FD_187523 | JGI IMG/M metagenome (GOLD analysis project Ga0209075, IMG submission 187523) | Agricultural soil microbial communities from Utah to study Nitrogen management - Steer compost 2011 (SPAdes) (version 2) | ecosystem: Environmental > Terrestrial > Soil > Agricultural land...
AATAAAAATTTAAATAAGGAGCTCCTTTGGTTTTAACCCATTTGGAAGATCTTTTTTTAAGCTCTTCTAAAAGTTTCATCTGGGTTATTTTCCGCGACAGTAAGCAGAGGATATGCACATGGTTCCGGTATCCCCCTACCTGCACTGGATTACATTCTAAGCCCCTGCATATACCTCCCAAATACTCGAAAAGAGTCGCTTTTATGTTGTCGTCTATCAAGTTTTGACGGTGCCTGGTACTGAAAATGATATGTACATATACTTTTGATAATGATTGTGACATCTCCTTTTGCTTTCGCCCCTGTGGGCTTGATTATTTGTTTTACGTAACAAAGGGCAGCGCCCTAGGTGAATTCTGTTGCCCCGATGGGGCAGGATATAACGAGATATTTTCATAAACCGGGGGAGCATCTTTAAATAAGATAGTGGGGCTCGATCCGGCAAATTTCTTAAAATCCTTTATCATGTGCATGGGGTCATAATATCCTGTTTGGTAGCAGATGTCCAGCCAGTTCAGGCTTGGTTGATAGGTCTTCAAATCCAAGGCGAGGTTAAACCTCCTGATTCGTGCGAACAGCTTGGGGGAAAGGCCGACCTGCTGTATAAATTTCCTTTCGAAGGTTTTAAGGCTCATGTTGGAATGATAAGCCAGTTCCTCAACAGAATAGATCGCCGGTTGGCTTACCATGAAACTCGTAGCTTTTTCAAGTCCCAAGGCTTTAATTCTGCTTTTGTTAAGGCTGGCTAAAAGAAAACTCTCCGTTAGCTGGAACATCTCCACTGCGCTTTTTGCTTCATGCAGCTGTTCGTGCAGCTCTAAAGTTTCTTTGGAAATGAGGTCATCCGCATCTCCCAAGCGGTCGGTCAATTCGGACGGAGGAATCCCGAAGAGTTTATAGAAGCCCGTAGGTTTAAAATGGATGACTAATAACTGTACATGACCTTTGAAATGGAGGGATCCCTTCAGGGAAGTAAGCAATCCCGAAAAGCCAAAGTCAGGCGTAGATCCTTTTTTAAGAATAACCATTTTCTCGCTGGAAGCAAGATTAACAAAATCATGAATTTTGCAATTAATCATAAACATCATGTGGATCTCATGCTGCGCATGCATCGGCTTGTAAAAGTCTTGTTCGCCACAGTCAAACGTCCTGATTCCGATAGATAGCACATATTCTCTGAGCAGTGCATGAGGGATATGTATCTGCGTATGCACCATATTCATATATTCCAACTACATAAAAATGTCGATTTTTTACTATAAATATAGCAGGATTTGGGTTTAAATTTGATTTAAATGTTTGAAAATCAATTAATAGGGTGTGATTAATTTCTTCAAGAAATGAATATAAAATTATGTTTGGTGCCCGTCTTTTTCATTTCATGTCTCCACTTGGGTTTTTCCCAAAATGCAGCGGAAGAGGAGGAAGCCGTAAAAAAAGTAATCCGTTTTGAAACGGAATCCTACTTAAAACGGGATTCCGTGGCTTGGAAGGAACAATTTATCCAGAATGAAAAAACGTCCCGAACCGATACAGGGTTTGGATTTTCGGAAAGCTATGTGGGCTGGGACAACTTTGCTCCCATGATGATCCAGTGGATAAAGGATTCTCCCAAGCCTTCCCCCTATACCGATATCCAACAAAGCAACCATTTAATAAACATATCCAATGATCTGGCCTGGGTGGCTTTCGACCAGCTCTTCAGCACCCCCGAGATTGATTCCATAGCCCCCTGGGGCTCCCGGGAATTCCGAACCTTGATCAAAGACAGCGACAGGTGGAAGATCAGTTCCATTGTATCTATCGATACCGCAAGCCATATCAGCACCGAACCAGTGTATATGGAAGGCCTTTTTAATTATCTGGGATACAGGTATCTGGAAGACGATATGATGGACAAAGCTCTGAAAGTTTTTAAGCTTAATGTAGAACTATATCCCAAGGCCTGGAATCCCTATGATAGCCTTGGCGAAGCCTATGCTTTAATGGGCGATAAAGACCTGGCGATCGAGAATTACAAGAAGTCAATCGAACTGAATCCGGACAATGAACATGGTAAGGAGATGCTGAGGAAGTTGGAGGGGGAGTAAAATTGATGATCAAGTAAAGCTTAAACATGCTTGGTATTACAGGGCAATTCAGCTTATAAAAATGGTTTTTAAAAAGTCAAAACAAATGATTGTAAAAATGTTGCTAGCGTCCGTAATGCTGCTTTCATCTTCTCGACTGGTATTTTCCCAAAATGTATCCGAGGAGGAAGCCGTAAAAAATGTGATCCGTTTTGAATCGGAATCATATATGAAAGACGATTCCGTTGCTTGGAAGGATCAATTTGTTCAGGACGATAAAACCAGTATCGTCTTCACTAGATTTGGATTTGCCCAAAATCACGTCGGCTGGGACAACTTTGCCCCCATGATGATCCAGTGGATAAAGGATTTTCCCTCACAATACACCGATTTACAACAAAGCAACCACATCATCAACATCTCCAATGATCTGGCCTGGGTGGCCTTCGACCAGCTCTTGAGCACGCAGGGAGCGGATTCCATACCAGCCAAGGGTTCCCGGGAGTTCCGGACTTTGATTAGGGACAACGACAGGTGGAAGATCAGCTCCCTTATAACCATAGATACTACAAGTTATTTCAGCACCCAACCAAAGTACATGGAGTACCATTTCAATTTCCTTGGATACAGATATTTGGAAGACGGTATGATGGACGAAGCACTGGAAGTTTTCAAGCTTAATGTAAAACTATATCCCAAGGCCTGGAATCCCTACGACAGTCTCGGCGAGGCCTATGCTTTAATGGGTGATAAAGACCTTGCCATTGAGAACTACAAAAAGTCCATCGAACTTAATCCCGACAATGAGCGTGGGAAGGAGATGCTGAGGAAGTTGGAGGAGGAGTGAGACAACTAAGTGATTATCTTTTAGAATTTAGCAGCGTGTTGTTAATGATGTTTGGTTTTCGGTAGACAAGTTACGCAGATTATCCGCGGGAGATATTTAGCCATATTCAGGTTTGCTAAACACGGCTTCTTCAATCGCCTCCAATATTATCCCACAAGCCTCCCTGATCTCTTCTTCGGTAATAGTCAGGGGAGGAGCAATGCGCATGGCATCATCACAAAACAAAAACCAGTCGGTGACTACACCCAGCTCAATCGCCCGGTCGATAATCGGTTTTAGTATTTCAAAAGATTCAAACTGTACCGCCATCATTAATCCCTTGTTTCTGATTTCCTTGATCTTAGGGTGCACCAGTAAAGATTTGATCAAATCTGCCTTCTCCGTTACTTGCCCGATCAAATTTTCCTCCCGAAGTACCTGGACGGTTGCCAGCGATGCCGCCGCGCTGACCGGATGGCCTCCGAACGTGGTCATATGACCCAAAATAGGATTGTTCTTAAATGCCGACATGATCTCATTGGACGATATAAAAGCTCCAATGGGCATTCCGCCACCCATGCCTTTGGCGCAGAGCAGGATGTCGGGCGCTATGCCGAAGTGCTCAAATGCCCAGAACTTGCCTGTTCTGCCGAAACCGGCTTGGATTTCATCCAAGATCAACAGCGTCCCCGTCTCATCACACTTCTTCCGCAACGCCTGAAAATATTCCGGATCGGCCACGCGAATACCGGCTTCTCCTTGTATGGTTTCTATGATGACGGCAGCGGTATCTATAGTGATTTTCTTTAAATCATTGAGCTGACCGTAATGGATATGGGATATGCCGGGTAGGAGAGGCCTATATGCCCGTTTTAGGGTTTCATTGCCACCGACTGAAAGTGCTCCTTGGGAAGATCCATGGTAAGAATTGATACAGGAGATGATTTCCCTTCTTCCAGTGTAGCGTTTGGCGAGTTTTAAAGCGCCTTCTGTAGCTTCCGTTCCGCTGTTGACCAAGTAGACATTATCCAACGGATCGGGTAGGGTATCCGCCAAAGCCTTGGCGAGTTGTGCCTGTGCCGTCTGGACAAATTCCCCATAAACCATCAGGTGCAGGTATTTGCCCAGCTGTTCTTGAATAGCGGCTAATACTTTGGGATGGCGGTGGCCTACATTGCTTACGCCGATGCCTGAGATCAAATCGATATATTTTTCTCCTTTCGGTCCATACATATAGATGCCTTCCGCCTTTTCTATTTCAATAAGCAGGGGAAAATCCGTGGTTTGGGCAACATGGGAGAGGAAAAGCTGTCTGTTGTTCATTTGAGTAATGAGGTTTGAGTATTGGGTATTGAGAAAGAGCAAAGACCCAAGAGCAAAGAATAGAGACTTTTAGTAGCGAGGTTAGTCTGCATAGTGATAATAAACTACCTTATGATATTGGACAATAGCGTTATGAATTGACAAAGATAATCCTTTTAGGTTTTATATGGACAGCGGATTCGCTGGAGGCTGAATAAAGGCTTAAAAACCAATAATTTACCCTAATGTTGGTTCTTTTTGTATCCCTAGCTGATTTTTGTCTCATGTCTTACGTCTTATATCTAAAATCTACAAAAGCATCTTTTCCACCACTGGTAACTGTATTTTCCCACAAAAGATTTAACTTCAAATTTCAAAAAACCTAAAACACGATCTTATTATGAATTTGAAATCATTTTCAATTGTGGCAGCTCTCATTGGTGGGGCGGCGATCCCTGCTTTTTCGCAACAAAAAGACATCAAACTTCCACCGGAAGCAACGGAATTTTGGGAACCGGAACCAAGGGTAGTCACTCCGGGAGCCTCCAACCATTTACCTCCTTCAGATGCCATCGTGCTCTTTGACGGTAAGAACTTAGATCAATGGAAAGGACAGAAAGATGGTGGGGCCGCACCTTGGAAAGTTGAGGATGGTGCTTTTACCGTAGTAGCAGGTACGGGCGGGATTGAATCCAAAGAATCCTTTGGCGATGCACAGATCCATCTGGAGTGGCGGTCTCCAAGCGAAGTGAAAGGTACCAGCCAAGGCAGGGGAAACAGTGGTTTTTTCCTGATGGGCAAATACGAAATCCAGGTTCTGGATTCTTATGAAAACCGGACCTACTCCAATGGGCAGGCGGCCAGTGTGTACAAGCAGACGCCTCCTTTGGTCAATGCTATGCGTCCTCCGGGAGAATGGAACACTTACGATATCATCTTCACTGCTCCCCGATTTAATAAGGATGGAATGGTCATTTCAGCTGCAAGGGTCACTGTGATCCATAACGGCATCTTGGTGCAAAACAATGTTGAAATAAAAGGCCCTACAGAATACATCGGCATCCCGAACTACAAAGCCCACGAGGAAGAGTTGCCCTATCAGATCCAGGATCACGGCAACCCCGTCAGCTTCAGGAATATCTGGGTGAGAAAACTTGATTAGATACTAGATACTAGATGTGAGACATGAGACCAGATGACGGAAGAGCGAGGAGTGTCAATTTTGTCTGTCACACACAAGGTTCATTGCTCTAACAAGCATATAAAAGTCGAAATAGAGAATAAGCTATAAAAAGACACGTAATCAGGCAGCACCAAGTTGCTGTCTAACAGTGGACTGTCGACCGTCGACTTTACCCAATCACCCAATAACCAGTAACCATAACCTATTAACCAACATATGACATCAAGAAGAAGATTCTTACAAAATACCCTGCTGGCTTCAGCGGGTTTATCTATCCCCAGTTTTGTGACTGCGGAACATCTGGCGGCGCTTAACAAAAAAATCGGTGCCAACGACCAACTCAATGTTGGGCTTATTGGCTGCAACGGCATGGGCTTTTCCAATTTGAGCTCACAGTTGAAGATCCCTCAGGTAAATTGCGTGGCTTTGGCGGATATTGACCAGAACGTACTGGACAGAAGAGCAGCTGATGTTCAAAAGCTACGGGGTAATAAGCCAAAACTTTACAAAGATTACCGTCAAATGCTGGAAGATAAGGACATCGATATGGTTATCGTCGGTACTCCTGATCACTGGCACTGCCTCAATCTGGTAGATAGCCTTTCTGCTGGAAAACACGTTTACGTGGAAAAACCACTGGCCAATTCCATTGAAGAGTGCAACATCATGCTAAAAGCTACGGAACGCTATGGAAAAATCGTTCAAGTAGGACAGTGGCAAAGAAGCGGCTCCCAATATGCCGACGCGATCAATTATGTCAAGTCGGGTAAGCTGGGCCAAATCCGTTTGGTGAAGTGCTGGGCCTATCAGGGATGGATGAAGCCGGTGCCTGTGAAACCCAACAGCCCAGTACCGGCTGGGGTGGATTACGACATGTGGCTAGGACCTGCGCCCAAGCAGGCCTTCAACGAAAATCGTTTCCATTTCAATTTCCGGTGGTTCTGGGATTATGCGGGCGGGCTGATGACAGACTGGGGCGTGCATGAGATCGACATTGCTTTATATGCGATGGGAGTAAGTGCTCCTAAATCTGTCATGGCATCCGGTGGGAAGTTCGCTTATCCGGACGACGCTTCGGAAACACCAGATACGCTACAGACGGTTTATGAGTTTGATGGCTTCAATATGCTATGGGAACATGCTACCGGTATTGATGGTGGAAATTATGGCTATAATGAGGGCATAGCCTTTATAGGCAACAATGCCACATTGGTGGTGAATCGCGGAGGTTGGGAGATAATTCCGGAGAAGGACGGCGACAAACCAAGACACGAGGGGATGGCTAGAGTAAAACCAGACGGAAAATCAGCCTTGGACCTCCACTCAGTCAATTTTGTGGATGCCATTACCTCCAATGATCCGTCTAAGTTGACCTGTGGTGTAAAAACAGGCAGTGTAGCCGCTATCAATGCCCACATGGGTAATGTGGCGTATAAGACAGGCGAAAAGGTGTATTGGGATGCGGATAAAAACAAGTTTACCAGCCCAAAAGCCAATAAGCTGATGGAAGCCAATTACCATAATGGCTGGAAGTTGCCTAAGGTGTAGGGTGGGGCTGAGGAGTGTATAAGTTGAAAAGTTGAGGAGTTAATAAGTTTAAGCTTCTTTTGGTTTTCAACTTTTAATCATTTCAATTCTACCATTGATTTAATGAAACTAGCTTAATTTGAGGAATTGGAGGGTTAAGGAGACGATTTCGTTTTTAGACCCTCCAGTTTTCGACTTTAGATTTTTCAAAGCGTTTTGCGCTCACGGCTAAAACCATACGTTCAACTAGAAAATCTGCTACCTTCACTAAAAAAAATTACTGTGGGATTTTTGGTTCAGGGTTACAGGTGTAGGAGTTGGATTATTATAGATAGGGCTTTCTTTCCCTTTTTAACTCCTCAACCTATACACTTCTCAACTTTCAACAACTTATTGCGTCCGAAATCTCTCGTAATAGCCTTGGATCTGCTCGGCGCTCAAGTCTTTATGCACCAAAATCCGGTTTCTAAACGATAAGCTTTTTCCTTTTTCTATGGCAATAGGCTCTTTTCCGGGAAAAGCCATATTCTGCATACTTTTCGCACTTCTTAATATCCATCCCTGATAGGAGGGCAACCTATCGGGTTCGCCCATTATAACAATACCCGAGGGCAGGCCGGTGGCAGGATCAAAAGTTCCTTTCATATTCATCCATGGCCCAGCTTGGACAGGGAGGTTGTAAGGTTCCACTTTTCCATCAGTGGATTCAAACACAATATCTTCCGGAAGAAAAAATCTAGGAGAGAATCCCCCATAACCTTTGGCATCTTCGGATCCTCCGATTTCTACACCATCCACTAAGGCAATCAGTTCAATATCGAAGGTCAAAGCAAATACATCCTCTTCAAAACGATCAAAAGTTATGGTCAACTTCTCTTCAACAAGCTTCTGATTATCAATTGTTCTTATCCAATTAATTGAAGCTTTAATTTCAGCTTGGTCTTTTTTCTTTTTTGTCTTTGTTTTAGTTACCTTCCAATCCACTCCTTCACTGAACCAAGGATCTCCAACCCTTTTTCCCTCGGCATAAAGCTGGTGCCAAGCCCAAAATATGCCATGATGGTGTAAATGATCTGCGGGAAAATCCTCGGTTAGTACTTCCCCTTCATGACCGTATAAAGGGTGGATGTAATTGGATCGACGGAACTTTCCATCTAATGATTTCGTCGCGGTTTGGTAAAAAAACCTGGGCTGGTGATTTTCTTCCAAAACAATTCCGTTATCGGTTCTCTTAAACTCCAATTTTTGGGAATAGGAGAGGTCGGCGAAAAAAAAGCAAGCAAGAAAAACGATGGAATATGTTATACTGGTTTTAAACATGTGCTTTGGGTTATTGCAATAACAAGTCAATAGTAGTGAGCAAGAATCTAACGCCTGAGGAATAACATTATTTCTTCCTCAGGTTATCAGTAAATTGATTCGGCGGTAGAACTCAGAATTTTAAGTTAACCAATTCTAACCGATACCGGAAAGATAAAGGCCGCAAAAGTTTAAGTTTTGCGGCCCTCATTGTATTTTTAATAGGAATGGCAATTGTTTATTTTCTCTCCATTACCTTTTTGACCGCCTTTACGATATTTTCGGCGTTCAAACCATACTTCTCCAACAGTTCTGTCGGCGTTCCAGATTCCCCGAAGGAGTCATCCACCCCCACGAATTCCATAGGAGCCGGGTTGTTTCTTGCCAATGTTTGGGCAATAGAATCTCCCAGTCCACCATTGTACTGGTGTTCCTCAGCAGAAACGCAGCAGCCGGTCTTGGCTACGGATTCCAATATGGCTTCCGTGTCAAGCGGTTTGATGGTGTGGATATTGATCACTTCCACACTGATTCCTTCTTCGCGAAGCATCGCTTCTGCAACTACCGCTTCCCAAACAAGGTGCCCTGTAGCAAAAATGGTTACATCGGTGCCCTCTATCATTTTCCATGCTTTGCCGATTTCAAAATTTTGGTCAGCAGGAGTGAAGATCGGCCAGCTTGGACGCCCAAATCTCAGGTAAACAGGGCCTTCATGCTCCGCAATGGCAATGGTAGCGGCTTTGGTCTGGTTATAATCGCAAGGGTTGATCACGGTCATGTTAGGCAGCATTTTCATCATGCCCACATCTTCCAGTATCTGGTGGGTAGCCCCATCTTCCCCCAAGGTCAATCCAGCATGTGAAGCACAGATTTTGACATTCTTCTCGGAATAAGCAATGGACTGCCTGATCTGGTCATAGACCCTTCCGGTAGAGAAATTGGCGAAAGTGCCTGTAAACGGTATTTTTCCGCCAATGGTCAATCCCGAAGCAATGCCCATCATATTGGCTTCTGCTATACCAACCTGAAAAAAGCGATCAGGAAACTCTTTTATAAAAGGCCCCATTTTTAATGAGCCGATCAAATCTGCACAAAGTGCCACCACGTTTTCATTGCGTCGGCCTGCTTCTAATAAGCCATCCCCAAAACCGGAACGTGTATCTTTTTTCTCGGTATAGGTATATTTGGTATCTAAAGTCTTTTCCATGGATATGTTTTATTGTTGGACTAGGAGAACTGACTCCTCAAGAGTCATGATCTTTTGGTCTCGTTTTTATCATTAATAATCCCCTAATGTTACTGGTAGTTGCCCCAGCGCATTTTCCAGTTGCTCGTCATTCGGTGCAACACCGTGCCACTTGTGTGTGGCGGTCATAAAGTCAACGCCGTAACCCATTTCCGTATGTAAAAGGTTAAGTACAGGTCTCCCGTTTTCAAGGAGATCCTTAGCCGCGTTGAGCTGTGTAATAACTTCCTCGATGTCGTTGCCGTTCTTGGTCGTTATCACCTGCCATCCAAAAGCCTCCCATTTGTCAATGAGGCTTCCCAAATCCATAATCTGTTCGGTGGGCCCATCGATTTGCTGCCGATTGACATCAATGCTGGCTATGATGTTGTTCAGTTTCCGGTTTGGGGCATACATGGCTGCTTCCCAAATCTGTCCTTCTTGCTGCTCACCGTCTCCCATTAATACATATACAAGACTTGGATCGTTGTTCAGTTTCTTGGCAGTTGCCGCACCGATCGCTACGGAGAGGCCTTGACCAAGAGATCCGGAGGCTACCCTGATGCCTGGAAGGTGTTCTTCTACCGCAGGGTGTCCTTGTAATCTGCTATTGATTTTTCTGAAAGTCTTTAATTCCTCTGTATCAAAATACCCCGATCTGGCCAATACACTGTACCATACAGGAGAAATGTGACCGTTGGAAAGGAAAAAAAGATCTTCTCCCTCTCCATTCATATTGAAGTCGGGGTTGTGCTTCATCTGGTTAAAGTAAAGGGCTACGAAAAATTCTGTACATCCCAATGAAGCTCCGGGATGACCAGACTGTACGGAATGTACCATCCGCAAAATATCCCGTCTTACCTGAGAACAGGTGTCTTTAAGTTGGTCGATTGAAAGTTTTTCCATTTGAAAGGAATTATTTAAGGATTTGTGTTGAATGCTCTTTGGTGTTTACTTTGGTAATGATGTCTTCAATAATACCTTCTTCATTAATGACGAAAGTAGTGCGGGCAGTGCCCATGTATTGGCGGCCAAACATTTGTTTTTCCACCCAAGTCCCATATTTTTCGTGCAC
>Ga0209075_1004906_pt1 | contig 10504 bp, 10 predicted proteins | sample Stecom2011_FD_187523 | JGI IMG/M metagenome (GOLD analysis project Ga0209075, IMG submission 187523) | Agricultural soil microbial communities from Utah to study Nitrogen management - Steer compost 2011 (SPAdes) (version 2) | ecosystem: Environmental > Terrestrial > Soil > Agricultural land...
TTTTAGATTATTAGATTAACCCTGAGGCTCTCGAAGGAGCGAACCCTGAGGCTCTCGAAGGAGCGAACCCTGAGGCTCTCGAAGGGTGGCATTTTGTAGAAAGTCAAAAACTCTGAAATCTCAATACAGATCTTCCTAAAAAACAAGCAATAAAAAAAAGGGATAAAGTTGATTAACTTTATCCCTTTCAGTAGTTCCACCAGGATTCGAACCTGGACAAACAGAATCAAAATCTGTTGTGCTACCCTTACACCATGGAACTATCCCCTTATTACAGGTAGTCACTGCGTCGTGACGTGGTGCAAATGTACTAGCACTTTTTTAAACTTCCAAATCTTTTAGATTTAATTTTTATTGTAACACCCATAAGTACAGTAAAACTAAAATTAAATAGATAAAAGAGGCTAAAATAACACCACGAGTGTTCTCATATCTCTTCTTATTTAAAAAATAATAAAAAGGAATCAAGTTCGCAATCATACCTAAAGAAATCAACTTGGATGAAGTCGTCATATATCGCGGAATATCAAAAGACACAAAAAACTTCATGACCTCACTTAACGGATAGTCGGCATACATGATCAACCAAACAAATAATATACCTATAAGTGGCATGATAAGTCCTGCAATCAACCCAATAATGAACTTGTCATATTTATCCTTTCGCTTCTTTAAGACAACACGCTTATTAATCCTTTGATGTTGAAATGGTTGTTTAATATCCTTCATAGTTTTATTTTGACATGGCTTGCTCTATCTCTTCGACAGTAATTGGAATCTCTCCATACAAGTCAATATTGCCATCTTTAGTAATCCAATAATTATTTTCTATACGTACACCCATGTTTTCTTCTGCAATGTAAATCCCCGGTTCAATCGTGAAATACATGCCCTCCTCTATCGGCTGATTGCGAGTACCCACATCATGTACGTCTAATCCTATATGATGTCCAATACCATGATAGAAATAACGTCTATAAAGTGGCTCTTCACCTGCAGGGACATTCGCTGCCTCTTCTGCTGTATAAAGGCCCAATTTAATTAATTCTTCATTCATAAACGCATTCACCTGATCAATATAATCTGCATAGTTGATTCCAGGTTTTAAAATCGACGCACAAAAACGATGAACATTTAAACAAGCATTGTAAACTTCCTTCTGACGAGGCGTATATTTCCCATTCACAGGAATCGTACGAGATAAGTCAGCGTTATAATTGCCATACTCCGCACCAAAATCCATTAATAATAAGTCCCCATCTTTACATTCCTGATTGTTATCTACATAATGCAATATACAAGCATTGCCACCTGAAGCAATAATCGGATGATAAGCATGTCTTGTCGCTCTATTTCTTAAAAACTCATGCGTAATCTCTGCTTCAATTTCAAATTCATGAACACCAGGTTTTAAGAAACCTAATACTCTTCTAAATGCTTTGTCTGTAATGCGCACAGCTTCTTTAATCACTTCTATTTCTGCTGGAGTCTTAACCGCTCTTAACGATTTCATGAGTCGCGCAGCTCTTAAATATTGATGTAAAGGATAAGCTGCTTTAACAGTACGAATGAAGTCTAAATCCGTTCTCAACGATCCTGGATCTAATCTGTCATTTTCGTTAGTATTCAAATAACAATAATCCACATGATGCATCCATACTTTAAACATGGCATCAAACTCTTCAATGTAATAGATGTCGTCAATACCTGAAATGGCTTTGGCTTCGTCTTTTCTTAATAAATGCCCATTCCACTTCTCTAATAATTCATTAGGATGCTGAATAAACAAAATGCATTTTCCCTGACCATTCTGATTGTCGGGATAAATGACTAACATGGTTTTTTCCTGAGTAATACCCGTCAACCAAACTAAGTCTGAATTGGCTTTATAAGCATAAAGGGCATCTCCATTTTCAGCGATTTGAGGATTAGAGGTAAATACAGCTAACGAATTAGGAACCATAGCTTCCATGAAGCGTTGACGATTCTGTTCGAATATAGAAACATTTAAAGGATGATATTTACTCATAGTTTGTAAGTTTTATGAATTACTTTTGACAAAATAACGAAATTTAGAAAGAGAAAGCTAAAAGAGGTTTATGTATTCTTGTAAATTTTATTAATTTGGGGACGATTTGGAATAACCGGTATTAATGAAAAACTGTAAGTTATACTTTTTTTGGATGACCATTTTACTACTGTGTACAAGTATTGGGAATACTTATGCACAAGCAGAATTATCGAGGTCTTATCAAAGAAAAGTTAGCAAGGCGGAATTCTTTATCTACGAGAAGAAATATGAAAAAGCGGAGAAGCTTTATGCTAAAGCACTAACAGAGCATAGAAGTGACTTATGGGCTATCCGAAATTATGTGCAGCTTTTTACTTTAAGCGAAGAAAGTTCGAATCGTATAGAAACACTTCAAAGAGTAGCTAACCAAAACAATCCAAAAATTAATGAGGTGATAGCACTTCCATTTATTCAATTGTTAGTGGAAAAGCAGGAAGTAGGACTTTTAAGACAATATGCCGCACAATTTAAAGCGAATTTAGACCCTAAACATCCGCTACAAGACAAACTGACTTTTCTTCAAAATGTAAATTTACTTTCTGAAATTGAAGTGCATAGTTTGGACGTAGCAGTCAACGATTCATTGGATATAAAATTCCCTCACTTAGCTTTTCAAGAGCAACAGATTATTTATACCAGAAACAGCCCCAACCACGCTGGAAGGTTTTATACAACTATTGGCGATTCATGTTATGGATGGACCAGTCCTATCATGTTGGATTTTCCTTTTAATAATCTTAATCCACAAGAAGGGTTTTACGTCAGCCCTGATAGTCGATATATTTTATTTTCCAGGTGTGACCTCAAACCCTATCGTCCTGATCATGGTGGTGGTTGTGATATTTATTTCTCATTCTATCAAAATAACGAATGGAGCTTTCCTAAACCTTTAGGTCCTGCTGTAAACACGTATCATGATGAGTTACATCCATATTTAAGTCCTGATCTAAAAACTTTATATTTTTCCAGTAATCGCCCTGATGGTTACGGAGGGTATGATTTATATAAATCTGAATTTAAAGATGGACAATGGTCCGAAGCCGAGAATTTAGGTCCAAAAGTCAATTCTAAAGGCAATGAAATTGCACCTTTTTTACATGTGGATAATCAGCACCTTTTCTTCAGTTCTGATGGACATCCGGGATTTGGCGGATTTGATTTTTTCAAAAGTCAAAAGACGGCACAAGAAAATTGGAGTATCCCCAAAAACTTAGGTGCAGGAATCAATTCTTATGCTGATGAAATGGGTTTAACGATTGCCTTAGATGGTCGCAAAGTATATTTTTCAAGTAATAGAAAGGACGCGGCTTTCCCAGGATATAATCTATATGAAGCTAAAGGGCATTTCGGGCTTTCACCACATCAATACATCAGCGGAAAACTGTACGACAGTTTAAAGCATTATGAATTACGTCATGTTCAAGTCATACAAAACCCGATTTATAATTGGCCACTTTCCAATGAGGGGGACGGAAGCTATTACATGATTCAATCTCTTGCTCATGTGGAACCTATTCGCTTTTCGTTAGAGGGATATTTAGAACAGCAAATTACTTTGGACACCCTTCAAGGAAGTTTCAATAATCATTTTAATATTCCTTTACTTTCCGAGCGTGATGCGGCTAACATGTTTGATACTTTATACGTCAGGCTTTCGGAAGATAAATTAAATGACGATTTTTCCTCTTATTTCGAATCAGAATGGCCTGAAGTTTACCGTTTTTTAAGCAACAGAAACATCATGAATGTCAATATCAGCAAAGGAACTATGAATCAATTCGGGAAGGAGTTTTCTTTGACTTTTGAACATGAGGACATTAACTTAATAGAATCTATTTTAAGTCCTGCGTGGGTACCTGCTCATAAGATATTTTTTCTGAGTCCATCCACATCGCAACAAGCTAAAAATGAAAAAGACCCCTATTTCATAGATATTGAAATCATCAGTTCACTTGCGGAGTAGCCTTTATTTTCAACACATTTTTTATTTTATAGTCGTTAGTCTTCCGCCACCGACCACATTAGTTACATTTTAAACTGATTTATCAAATAAAATATGCTGTGGATAAATAGGTTGAGATTTAAAAACCAGAAACAAACACACCATTCATGCAAATCACGGCAACCAATTTCCTTGAACTTTAAGTACTTTTTCTATTAATTCCCTAACACATCCTTTTCCACCATCTTTAGTAGAAATAAAAGTAGCTACCGCTTTAATTTCCTCCACAGCATCTTTTGGACATGCTCTATATCCACAAACTTGCATCGCCTCTAAATCAGGAATATCATCTCCCATGTAAACGAACTCACTTAAATCCCATGCATTCATCTTAGCTAATCCTTCTAAAAGCTCTACTTTATTTTGAATAGAGATGAACACCTCTTCTATACCTAAGCGCTCTAAACGAATCTTAGCAGCTTCACTATTTCCACCAGAAATAACGATGATAGGATATCCTTTTTTTACAGCATGCTGCAAGGCATAACCATCTTTAATATTCATGGCTCTAAAAGGAATTTGTCCTTCTACAACATAGATTTGTCCGTCAGTCAGAACGCCATCTATGTCGAATATAAAACCTTTGATATGATTGAATTGGTCGAGCATAATTTTATTTGGTTTGAATAGATTTCACAAATAATCTATAAAGTGCTAATAGTTGTGCTTCATCTTCTAATAACGCCTCATGTTGTGTAATAGTTTGTTCGTCATGTCGAATCGCAGGCCCTGTTTGTAATGGTCTTAAAGGAGATTTTTCAACCTGTGCTGCTGTTTGATAAATGATAGGCTTTAAGGCATCAAAGGGTAATTCATTTTTTTCACAAAACTCTTCTACTAAAACCATTAAGTGATGAATATAGTTATTACTAAAAACAGCTGCTAAATGCAATAAGCTCCTATCTTTTTCACTGATATAATACACTTCATTAGATAAAGTATCTAATAACTCATCTAACAACTCCTTATAAGTATCATCGCCACCCCATTCTACAGCTAAAGGTACTTTACTGGTATAAGGCGATTTTCTAAACTTACTTAAAGAGTAAATCGGCCATACTACAGCTCTTGAATGAAAGGCGTCACCTAAAGCTTCAATAGATTGAGTTCCAGAACAATGCACGATCATTTTCGCAGTCAAACCATTCAATTGTTTTGCACAATTTGCTATTTCATCATCTTTTACAGCTATGATCAAAATATCCACTCTTGAGTTGAGTTCTGCAATACTTCTACACGGTTGACCACCAAATCGCTCTACAAATGTTTCTAATCTATGTATATCTCTTCCAACGACCTCATCAAATGTCAAGTTGTTAAACAACAAGCGCTCTCCAATATAATGCGCCATATTTCCTGTTCCTATAATACTTATTCTCATAGATTTTTAACTTTGATGCTCTTCAATATATTCCCACATTTGCTTAAAAACTAATTCTTTCAATTCATTTTTATCCATATCCGCATAAGTCGACACTTCAATAGGTGGTAAAAAATGCATTTGCACGGTTCCTGGTTTTAATAATAAAGGTTTTGTTGCAGGTAATATATCACTTGTTCCTAATAAAACACAAGGAATAATAGGCTTTTGAGTTTGCAATGCTGTTGTAAAAGCGCCTTTATAAAAGGGCTGTAAAGGTAAATCTGTCTTATTGCGTGTCCCTTCTGGATATAAACATAAATGCTGACCTCTGTTTAGCACCTCCCCCATTTTGAATAAACTCTCTCGTCTACTTTTCTCACTTTTTCGATCTACTAAAACTGACCCCGCACGATAGATTAATCCAAAGAATGGAATTTTAGCCATCTCCACTTTTGCTAATGTCTTACTTGGTCCTGGAATATAAGGAACAGTGACCATGATGTCTAAAAATGAACGATGATTTGTGGTGATGATGTAGCCTTGGTTGGGTTTGAAATACGCTAAACCTTTAACCTTAACTCTTACGCCTATTAATGGCAAATAAGTTTTCATCCATACCTTAAATGTAACATACAGAATTTTACTTCTTGCAGGCTCTTTCCAAAGCAAAGAAATACCTACAGGAATCATGACAATTAACAAGGTCAGTCCAAAAAGAATGAAAGCAAGAAAGGCCCAGATACGATATAATATGGTCATTACTGATTAGGTGGTATTCCTCACAAAGGTACTAAATAGTCAGATATAATATAAAGTTAACAAAGCTTGCAAATTCAAGAATAATATTATATAATTGTCTTTTATTTTATAACTTAAATTCATTAAAAATGAAAAAACAATTATTAGCAGCTTTTATGGGGCTTTTTTTAGTTTCTGGATTAATTTCCTGTAAGAAAGATTACTCTTGTGAATGTGAGGTATTTTCTAACGGACAATATGTGTCATCTTCATCCTTTTCGATATCAAACGCTTCCAAAAAGGATGCTAAAAATACTTGTGAAGCAGCCAATAGTTCTGTTACAAGTGGTAATTATACTTCTGAAACTAAGTGTAAACTTAAGTAATCTAAAAAACAAAAAAACAGCTGAACACTTCTTCAAGAATTCAGCTGTTTTATTAGATTAAATATTATACGTTATTCTTTACAAACAACGCAATACTTTCTTTAATATGCTCTAATTGATTAGGTTTTAATCCATGGTGACATCCCACTAAGAATCCACCTCTCATCACCTCATCAGCCATTGGATAACCTTCTTTAGCTGTTTTACAAGCGATATTTTTAAATCCAGGTTGTCTTAATATATTACCCGTAAATACAGTTCTGGTTTGAATTTTTCTTTTTTCTAAGAAAATTTGAATACTTCTTCTATCGAAAGGAGCTCCCGGACGAATAGTCAAAGGAAACGCTAACCAACCTGTACGTGAATTAGGTAATTGCTTTGGCAAAATAAAATACGCTTCAAATTGCTGCATGAATGCTAATAAATCAGCGTAATTTTTTTCACGAGCATCGATATTGTCTTTTAAGTATTTTACTTGTACTAATCCGAATGCTGCACCCATTTCTGAAGGTTCGAAGTTATATCCCGGTTCTTCAAAAACAAATTTAGCATCATAAGGAATGCCATCTACTTCTACATTGAAACGATTCTCAATAGATTCAGATTCTATGAATAAAGAAGAGCTTCTTCCCCAACTTCTCAATAATCTTGCGCGATCATTAAACTCATCTGAGTTCACACATAAAATACCACCATTTCCCGCACAGTTGATAATATGAGAACCATAAAAACTCGTAACTGAAATATCTGTATATACTCCGGCGGATTTACCATCAATTTCTGCACCTAAGGTATCACAAGAGTCTTCTACAACAGCTAAGTTATATTTGTCTGCAATTTCTCTTAATGCTTTCCAGTCTGGTAAATTTCCAATCAAATTAGGAATGATCATGGCTTTCGTTTTATCCGTAATCATTGCCTCTACTTTATTAGGATCAATATTATAAGTTCCAGGTTCTACGTCAACAAATGCAGGAATCCAACCTTTTTTAATTTGTGGGGAAACTGTAGTTGAGAAAGTCAAAGCAGGTGTTATAATTTCTGCTCCTTTTTCAAACCCTAATAAGTCATTGGTTAAATAAAGCGCTGACGAACCAGAGTTCACCATCACACCATGTTTCTTAGCATATAAATCTGCTATTTTTTGTTCAAAACCACGTACATTTTTGCCCATTTGAGTAGAAGTCTTCAAAACTTCAACTACTGCATCAATTTCTTCTTGACCATGTACCGTTTGTCCATAAGGAACATGAGGAAAATCAACATTCAAATCCTTTTCCATTAAATAGTTTCTTTTATTTTTTAATAAAATTAAATTTAAACAAAATTATTCACAAGCCCAATCTATGTTTAAGATTCTAATGAATAATTATTATTTTTACATTGCAGCCATAACAAATTATGAAGTTATTTTTATCTGAGGAAATTGATCCTTTTTTTAATATTTACCAATTTTATGGCTTGACTTCAAACGTCAAGCCAGCAAAATTATGTTGGCTGTTACAAAATTACTTAAATCAAGATTTCACCAGAGATCCTGAAACAGATATTCCTGTTTTAAATGTCATCAAAGCACCTCGAAAACCATTACTTCAAACTCTTTTTGATCAAAGTACAGCTAACAAAGACAAAAAAGAGTGGTCTTTTCATGCTTTGATAAAAATCCATTTTTCCTCTACACAAAAAACAGGCTATATCTATCAAAATAAAATAAATCAATCCATACTCATTCCTGAATTAGCTAATTTCGACTATATATTTGCCAGCCCTTTAAGTCATCAAAATGACAAAGCTTTTATCAAGCTCCTTAAATTAGTACCAAGTATCCACCACATACACACTTTGGACATTTATGAAATTCAATCTAAAAATAATTTGTTATTATAAAACTCTCAATTGAGATATACAAATAATATCGTAACTTTGCGAAAGAAAATTTTGTTTCAAAAATTATTTATTTATGATTGAAAAAATTAAAGTTGAGCATCCTGTTGTAGAATTAGACGGTGATGAGATGACCCGAATTATTTGGAAGTTCATTAAAGACAAATTAATTCTACCTTATCTTGATTTAGATATTAAGTATTATGACTTAAGTATTCAAAGTCGTGATGAAACTGATGATCAGATTACTATCGATGCAGCACATGCCATCAAGAAATACGGTGTGGGTATTAAATGTGCAACGATTACGCCAGACGAACAGCGTGTTGAAGAATTTGGTCTAAAACAAATGTGGCGCTCACCTAATGGTACGATTCGTAACATTTTAGATGGTACTGTATTTAGAGAGCCTATTGTTATTGACAATATTCCAAGATTAGTTTCTAACTGGACTGCTCCAATTTGTATTGGCCGTCATGCTTTTGGTGATCAATATAGAGCTACAGATTTTGTAACTAAAGGAAAAGGTAAATTAACAGTTAAATTTGAAAGTGAAGATGGTGAAACTCAAGAATTTGAGGTTTACAATTTTGAAGGAGATGGTGTTGCTTTAGCAATGTACAATACCGATAAATCTATTTATGGATTTGCTCGTTCTTGCTTCAATCAAGCGATTAACAAAAAATGGCCTTTATACCTGTCTACAAAGAATACGATCTTAAAGCAATATGATGGTCGCTTTAAAGATATTTTTGAAGAGGTTTATGAAACAGAATATAAAGAAAAATTTGAAGAAATCGGTATTACTTATGAGCATCGCTTAATTGATGACATGGTAGCTGCTGCTTTAAAATGGAATGGAAATTTCGTTTGGGCTTGTAAAAACTATGACGGTGACGTTCAATCTGATACTGTTGCTCAAGGTTTTGGTTCTTTAGGTTTGATGACTTCTACTTTAGTTACTCCTGATGGAAAAACTATGGAAGCAGAAGCAGCTCACGGTACGGTAACTCGTCACTACAGAGAACATCAAAAAGGAAACCCTACTTCTACAAATCCAATCGCATCTATTTTTGCTTGGACACGTGGTTTAGCATTCAGAGGTCAATTAGATAATAATCAAGAATTGATCGATTTCGCAAACGCTTTAGAAGAAGTATGTATCGAAACTGTTGAAAGTGGAAAAATGACTAAAGATTTAGCTGTTTGTATCCACGGTGCTGATGTAAAAGAAGAGCATTATTTAAATACAGAGCAATTCTTAGAAGCATTAGACGAAGGATTAAAAGCTAAATTAAGTAAGTAATATAACTTTAGCTTATTATAATTTTATATGACAACAAAGGCACTGATTTATTTCAGTGCCTTTGTTATTTGATCTTGATCTTATTGGATAATTATTTTTTGACAACTCCCCTCTTCCATATTTCTTAAAAAATAAATCCCCGATGGAATTCCTTTTAGTTCGAAATTCTCCACTTGATAAAGTCTTTGAATTTCTTTACCCTGCATGTCATAAATTATCCCCGACCATGGTTTTTTAAAATATAAAACGTCACCTTTTTGAACTGGATTGGGATAAATCATAGTAGAAAAATGGGATTTTTTTTCATTTATAGAGATATCATCTTCTTCGTCTTCAATAGGTAAAGCTAAATTCACTAAACTTACTTCATCTAATCGATAAGTTGGACGCACTCCTGTACCAAAACTTGAATCTAAATCAAAATACAACCACCTAAATTGCAAAAAATCCTGACCTAATAAAGATTCTGGTAAACGAATATGCATAAATTGTTCATCGTAGTTCAATACATCAAAAGCAGGATGCCAAGTTGAATCTGAAAAGCTTGTAAAAGTGTCCACAGGACTTAATCTATATTGTAACTCAACCACGTATTTTCTTTTTTCTTCCACATCAGCTTGTTCAAACATCATGATATAATAAGCTAAAACAGCAGAGTCCACATTTTCTGTATTGGCTAATAAAGTTACTGCACCTACAAACTGATTCAAGTCCTCTCCTTGTCCATTACAGTTATCCCATTGAGGTGAAGAGG
>Ga0209075_1004907_pt1 | contig 10503 bp, 9 predicted proteins | sample Stecom2011_FD_187523 | JGI IMG/M metagenome (GOLD analysis project Ga0209075, IMG submission 187523) | Agricultural soil microbial communities from Utah to study Nitrogen management - Steer compost 2011 (SPAdes) (version 2) | ecosystem: Environmental > Terrestrial > Soil > Agricultural land...
AAGAAGCCAGGACGGTACGGTACTTTTCTTTAGTTATAACTGCTGTTACTTTTGTCATATTTTTCATGTTGTGCACAGGTCTGTGAATCAAATCAGCGCACTTTAATTTAGTCCAACCTTATTGATGAATGGTCCAACCGTTGTAATCGCGGCCACGTTTATAAACCCCCTATCCCACCCTTTTCGAAGCTCTTCCTTTCAATACCATTTGGATTCTACATTCCTTTCTTGAGCCAGACATCTACATAATCGGCAGGATGTTTTCTGAACTCCGAAAGGACATAGGGACAGAGTGGTATTATTCTAAGGCTGTTTTCCTTGGCGTAATTTACCAATTGATGAAGCAAAACTTTTGAAAAGCGCCTCCCCTCATATTTAGGGTTGACTTCTGTGTGATATACTCTGAGCTTTCCGTCTGCAACAGAGATATCCATTTTCCCTGCTCTTTCATCTTCGCTGAAGAGCCGGACTTCACCAAAAACATCGTCTTCTTCAAAGACTATTGTTGTTGTCTCCATTTTCCGGTAGGTTGCTACTATAGGCTGAAAGAGCTGAGTCATCTAGCCTTGATGCGGTTTTGGCGGCCTGTTTAATTATTTGCAAGGTGTCAGGCCAATGCGATTTTTGATACCGCCAGTGAATCCCCCCTTTTGTTTGATAACATTAAGCAAAACTGCACCAAACCACACGAAAAGTACGTAGACAAATGACGAAAAATAACATAGACAAATATCTACCTGTTCGGAAATGTTAGCGTATTGATTGATATAACTATACAGTTGGGTCATGTTCTCGAAGCAAAATATTTGAAATTGAACACCTCTATTTCAGACTGATTTTTTCACTACTAATTTGTCTTTTGCTCCAGGGCCATCATGTTGCGCCATTCTTCTGAAAATCAGCAACGGACGACACGCTAAGGATTTTCCCTATCGGCATTTCATTATTTAACCGTATAAAAGCAAAACTGTAACAAGTAAAAAGACACTTTGTAGATAAATGGCTAAAAAAAACGTCGGCAAATGTCTAACATTTCGAAGCCGATTCCATAGTCACACCGGTTTCAAATTCTTAGGAAGCAAGGTTTTAAAGTCTATTCCCTTACGAGGCAATCAATCGCAAGGAGAAGGTGTAAAATCTATTTTATTCTAGCGATTTAGTCGTGTTGTCCTTGGGTTGCAACAACTATCAAAGTAAAAAATTTTATTCAGAAATATATTACGTTCATTAGTGTCCAACATCCATCACTAACAACACGCAATGCTTTCGGATGGATGTTTTGTTCCCCCAAAATGACATCTTCTAGAACTATACGTTGATGAGCTTTTAAGAAAATCCATTTAGGTACGTTTTGCCACTACGACATCAATTTAATGAAGGGATGTTCTAGCTGATACTATTTTCGACTCATTTTTCTCCTTATTCGGCTCAGTGTATCTTTTGTAATGCCCAGATAGGAAGCGATAATGTGCTGAGGAAAGCGATTGACAAAAAAGGGGTAATTCTCCACAAATTCCTGATAGCGCATTTCAGCATTGTAGCTGATAGTAGAAGTTATTCTTTTCTGAGCCGCAATATTACTGCGTTCATCCAATTTCAAAAGTAGTTCGTTGAATGCCGGACATTGGGAACATAATTTTAATGTGTCTTCTCTTGTGATAAGAAGCACTTCACAAGATTCCCATGCATCTACATAATAGGCCGACGGTTTTTGCGTGACAAAACTTTCCCGGTCACCTGCCCACCAGTTTTCAACAAACAAATTAATCGTATGTTCTATCCCCCTTTCATCAACGCAGTATTGACGAATAGCACCTTTTACTATAAATGCAAAACTTCTGCATATCTCCCCCTCTTCTAAAAGAAATTGCTTTTTTCTTAATTGCTTATAAGTAAAATGGCTTTTAATATTATCAAAATCTTCATCTGAAATTACTCCGGAAACATAGGTAGTCAAATAGTTGTATAAGGCCTGCATAAAAAAACTATATTATTTAAATTATGTACTTTACGACAGTTATTGTTTTTAGGCAGTTTCTTTGCCCAGTAGGAGAAGTTACGGATGGGCTATTGTTGATTTCTCCACTTCGCAGTAGTAGATATCTAAACAGGTAAAAAACGGCGTTTGAATTCCATAATTAAGTGGTTACCAATTAATTCCTGCCATGTAGTGCGTAAAAGTTCGTGCTTTTTTTCGGGTTTTCCAAATCGATTGATCCAGGCACAAGGTAATCAAGACACCGGGATTTTGTCTTCCCGGGGAATTTATATCTAATTCGTCTATTCCCATTCTGGTCATACCGAGGATTGGCCCAGGCAAGGAACTAAACACCATTATTTTGTATTTGTACACTTATACCCTTGACCCGCAAGATGAAATGTAACCTCAAAATCAATCTGCATTGTGAGACGCTTTAATGATTTGACACAGGAATATTTTGGACAGCTCAACGGACAGGAGCAGGAATTATTCCATTCGTACTTTAAAGAGGAAAAACTTCAAAAGAATGGATTTTTTACAAAGTCAGGAAAAGTAGGTGATAAATTCAGTTTCGTTAAATCCGGAATTTTAAGAATGTATGTATTGACAGACGGCAAGGAAATAACACAATGGATTTCAGCGGAGAACAGCATGGTTACGGATGTTGCCGGGTTCTTTTTTGATCAGCCAAACCGGTGGAACATACAGGCTTTTACGGACACCGAATTACTGACAATAACCAAGACTGATTATTTAAGACTCTGTGAAGAATTGCCTACATGGAATGTCATTGAGAAGAGGTTTATACTTAAATGCTTTATGATGATGGAGGACCGGATTTTCTCCCATTTAGCTATGTCTGCTGAGGAACGTTACGATTTATACTATAGGCAAAATAGGGAGTTGTTTAACCATGTTCCGCTTCAGCACATTGCATCTGTCCTTGGAATGACAGCTGAAACATTCAGCAGAATCAGAAAAAGAAAGACTGCAAATTCTTGATCTAGGTCAAGAGGTCCTGACTTGGAGTTTCAGACCTTTGTATAAACATAAAAGAAATACACGATGAAGAAAGGAATGACTGCATTGCTGAAGCTTGAAGAACTGGGACAATTTTTATTTGCAATTTTACTTTTTAGCCAATTGGATTATGCCTGGTGGATATTCCCTGCATGTCTTCTCCTGCCTGATCTGTCCATGGTCGGCTATATTTTCAACCCAAAATCAGGGGCTTGGCTATACAATTTGTTTCACCATAAATTGGTGGCACTCTTGGTTTTGATCATAGGATTTTGGATGGATGATTCTGCCGTCACTTTAGCGGGGATAATCTTGTTTGGACATGCGGCTATGGACAGGATTTTTGGCTATGGATTGAAATTTCAGGATCATTTTAATCATACCCATTTGGGAAGGATAGGAAAGGAACACAAGGTCTGATGTTGAAAACAATGGCTTTATAAACGAAAAATCCGATTTAATCCCTCTCCCACTCAACTGTTTCAGGCTTGTATCTTTAATTTTAAATACAAAGCAATGCGCTTGATAAGAGGGTGCAATCAAAGTTAAATGTCCAGAGTTCCTTTCCGATCAGCGGTTTTTTGCTCATATAAACTACGGTAAAGCACTGTGCTGGAATGCGCCTCAATTGATATTTGGATTAAGGATTATGAGTACGCCAACCCCCTGGGTACATGCTATTTATTTATGTGCATTTGTCGGCTGTCGAGACGTGGTATACAAGATTCCCTACGCCCCTTGTCCCTCAGGTGCTCGATGTGATGCGGGAGGCGCATCGTGGCCCACGTAAAAGCCGCTGATCCGCACCACCCAAGCTTTTCAGCGGACCGTTTTTATCAAATGATAAACGAATAAAAAACAACGTGTGTTAACTTTGTATAATAATGAAAGAGTTTATTGAATACATATTGCAGTTCGGCAACTTGAACAAACAGCAAATTGACCTGATTACGAGCAAAGGACAGGAAATAGAACTTCACAAAGACGAATATTTTATAGAAGCGGGAAGTGTTTTGAAGCAAGTAGGTTTTATCCTTGACGGCATACTCCGTATTTGCTACTACAACAACAAAGGCGAAGAGATCACTAAAATTTTCATAGAAGAAAAACATTTGCTATATAATTTAAAAAATGTGCCTTCCACAGAATATATCCAGGCGGCAACCCATTGTAAATTACTTGTGTTTTCTAATCAGGATTGGAAGGAAATTTCGGACACGATCATAGACTGGCAAAATATCATTCAAAAAATCACCAATAAGTTGCTTGCCCAAAAATTGGAACGGGTAAGTCCTTTAATCTCCCAAGACGCAACAACACGCTATTTGGAATTTATGGTAAAATATCCAACACTTGTCAATCGGATACCGTTGTCATATATCGCTTCATATTTGGGAATTACACAACAGTCATTAAGCAGAATAAGGAAAGGCGTTCGCTAAGTTTCTTTTTACCATAGGGTAAAAAGGTTCATCTTTTGTCTTTGCAACTTTGTACCATCAAATCTAAAACAGCAAAAATGAACCAAACAATTTTCATCACAGGTGCTTCTTCTGGATTGGGAAAAGCAACCGCTAAATTATTTGCCTCAAAAGGTTGGACTGTAATTGCGGCGATGCGACAGCCCGAAAACGAAACCGAGCTGACACAGTTGCCAAACATCCATCTTTTGAAGCTGGACATCAGCAACACTGAACAAATTGTCGAAGTTGCAGCAGCAGCAGAAAAGATTAGCCCGATAAACGTCTTGCTCAACAATGCCGCCTATGGATTAATGGGGGCATTTGAAGGGGCAACGAACGAACAACTGGCACAACAGGTCAATACCAATTTTCTAGGGACGATGCTGGTTACCAAGTCGTTTCTTCCCTATTTCAGAGGAAGAAAAAACGGTAGAATTATTACAGTAACCTCTTCAACAGCTAACATTCCCTATCCGTTTGTGGCTGTTTATGCAGCAACAAAATCCGCATTGGAAACATGGACGGAAGGGATGAGTTATGAGCTGTCTCGATTTGGAATTACGATCAAGACGGTAGTACCTGGATACATGCAAACCAACTTTGGAAAGAATGCACAACTAGTATCGCATCCGGACTATCGAGAAATTTTCGATCAATATTTTACAGCGATGAGAGCAGATTCGTCCACAAAGCGCGATACTCCGGAAAGTATTGCTGAGGTTGTTTACCAATCTGCAACGGATAACCGGCAACAATTGCACTATCCTGCAGGTGATCTAGCTGCGGCGGAATATCAATGGCTACAGAAAGAGGGAGTTGATTCGGCGATTGATGTGTTAAAAAATCGCTTTTTTCAATAATCTGCCTTGCTTCACCAATTGCCGATAAAAGTGACTTCGCACAATGCAGGTCACTTTTTTTGGTTATATGTACTAGCGGTCTCGACGGATACCGAGTCTTGCCATCTTTGCCTCCAGGGTCGTCGGCTTTATGTCCAACAATTCCGCTGCCCCGCCTTTCCCGCGTATGCGGAAGTTGGATAAGTTCAAAGCTTTCATAATATTGTCTTTCTCTGCCTTGATATGAGGCTTTACAATTTGTGAAACAGGGTTTTCACCTACTGCCAACTCTGTATCAGAGGATGGTTCGGATATTAATGGTTCTACTAGCGAAATTACAGGTGAGGTAGCCATAATTGCCGCTCGCTCAAGTAAGTGTTCCAGTTCGCGAATGTTACCTGGCCAGTGATAGTTGAGCATCTGCAGCTTTGAAGACTCAGAGATTCCGGTCAGGTTTTTTCCCAACTTTTTAGAGATCTTTTGCAGAAAATAAATCGCAAGGGGCATCAGATCTTCGGTTCGTTCCCGCAAAGGAGGTATTATGACAGGAAATACATTCAGCCGGTAGTACAAATCAGAGCGAAAACGGCCTGCAGAAATTTCATCTTGGAGATTGCGATTGGTAGCGGCAATTATCCTTACATCCACAGGAATCGGGCCTTTCCCGCCAACGCGCTCTACTTCTCTTTCCTGCAATACACGGAGCAATTTAGGCTGAAGATCAATAGGCAATTCTCCGATTTCGTCCAAAAAGATAGTGCCACCACGTGCAAGTTCAAACTTACCGATCCGTCTCTCGGTAGCTCCAGTAAAACTGCCTTTTTCATGGCCGAATAATTCGCTCTCGATAAGCTGAGGAGGCAAGGCTGCGCAATTGACTTTTATCAATGCTTTGTTTTTTCGGGAAGAGCGATTGTGTACTGCCCTCGCAATTAACTCTTTACCCGTACCCGTTTCTCCCAGGATCAACACTGTATAATCTGTAGGGGCTACTTGGCTGATACTTTTAAAAACATTCACTAACGCAGAACTTTCTCCGATCATCTCTTCATAATTGGCGCCTGTTTTCACTTCCTCCTGCAGATACTTATTCTCCCGATCCAGTTGCTCGCTCAGTTGCTGAATCTGGTCAAAAGCCATCAGACGGTCTACCGTCAAGGCCAGAGAAGGTCTTAAACGCTCCAATATAGAGAGGTGTTCTTTCAGGAAGGTATAAGGCTGGCGGCTGAAAAAGGAAAGGAAAAAAGCGCCGTTGGTCGCTGTTGTAAGGGGTATAATCAAGTTAGACTGCATGTTAAAAGTGCCTGCGACTAATCTTTTAATGGGGTTCCTGCGACATAGTTCTTCAAACTCTTTTCCATTATAAATGGCATCAGTCATATCTGGTAACTGTTCCCGAATTGCCTGATATTTTTCTAACGAAAGCCCAGTCATCTGAAGGAAGTTTTCTATCCAGATTATCTGGTACTCCTCTTTGCCTATACGGAAGAGACTGCAGGAACGGTAGGCATCAACTAAGTGGTTTTTTTCAAAACCTATAATGAAATAGTCGAAAGGAATATGGCCTTGGAAAAGCCTGGTGACTTTCAATAAGCGATCCTCCCATGGGTCATTTCCTGAGAATGCATCCGTTAAAGCAATCTGTAGTGCCTGCTCTTGCCTTACACGCATTTCAATGCTATGTGCATGGCGATAATGGGCAATCTCCAGGGCCACCAACACATCTTTTTCACGGAAAGGCTTTACAATAAATCCATACGGTTTGGTTGTCTTTACCTCTTCAAGAATACTGGAATTAGTATTAGCCGATACATAGATAAACGGAATATTTTCTTCTGCCAGTAACCTGGCCAGGTCAATGCCTGTTTGCCCGCCCTTGAGGATAATATCAAGTAACACCAGATCCGGCTTTTGCTGATTTTTGAGCTCAATGGCTTTAGCTACCGTAAAGGCGATGCCTATTACCCGGTAGCCAGCTTTCTCGAGAATCTGCCTTAAGTCATTGGCAACAGCGAATTCATCTTCCACTATCAGGATGCTTAGCTGGGATGGCAGGATCTGGTTTGTTGTATTAATTGACATAATCTACTCTATTAATAGGGCTTAACTTCTCATTAGCAAATACCAAGGATATTTTCACCCCATTGCTCCCTTCTACACTTAACTCTGCACCGAGTTGTGCGCTAAATCCTTGAATCAAAGTCATACCCAAAGAACGGCTTTGCGTAGGATCATACCCTTTGGGCAATCCTACCCCGTCATCTTCAACCGTTAACTCATAGCGTGTATCCGCTTTTTGCAGCAGACTAACCCGTACTGCACCGGAACGTTCTGCCGGAAAAGCATACTTAAAGGTATTGGTGATGGCTTCATTGATGATGAGTCCCACTGGAACCGCGAGATTTACATCCAGTTCTATGGGGTCGATAAATAGCTTGAACCGAACCCTCCGAGAACGAGCGTAGGTGTCTTGCAGGTAATCCACTACTTCTTCCACATAGGCCTTCATGGGGATGCGGGCTACACCTTCCGCCTGATAGAGTTTCTGATGAATCAGGGCCATAGCCTGTACCCGGTTCTGGCTATCCTGGATGGCAGACAGCGCGGCTTTATCCTGCAGGGAAGCTACCTGAGAATTGAGCAGGCTCATCACAATCTGCAAATTGTTTTTCACACGGTGGTGGATCTCCTTGAGTAATCGTTCTTTCTCCACTAACAACTGTTCCAAAGTCTGATTCTTCTCCTGAATCTGTTGCTGTTGCTCCTGTAGAGAGGCCTGCTGGGTTTGTAGTTCTTCGTGTTGATCCTGTAACTTGCTTTGCTGTGCTTGTAGCAGTCTATTGCTTTGTTGTTTTAAGCGGTAACGGTTGTAAATGACACCCAGCAGCAGAAGTAGCATGGCGGCTCCCCCGACGATTACCTGCTGCTGAAAATCTTTTTGTTCCAGACGGGCCTGCTGGATCTCATTCTGTTGGGTCAGTAGGGAAATGTTTTGCTCCTTTTCCTTGGTTTCGTACTGGATTTGTAGATTAGAGATTTGCTTGCTTTGCTTTTCGCTGTAAATTGAATCGTTAAGCGATTTGTAACGCTGGTAGTGGGCAATTGCCTCTTTGTACCGGCCTTGGGCGGAGTCTGCCCTGAACAGCAGCAGATGAATGTCCGACGTATATTTCATCGAGATTTTCAAGGTGTTGAGGCGGAGGGCCTCGTCTAAGTAGTAATGTGCCTTGCCAAACTGCCCGGTAATGAGGTAAAAGTTTCCGATCCGCCGGTAGTTATCGATTTTACTCGGGCGCAATTCGCGCATTGTTTTTTCCACGTCTATCATCTGCAGGTAGTATTTTTCTGCCAGCGGGTATTGCTTCAGCGCCAGGTGGCAATCGGCCAGTGCAACAGCCGCTTGCAGATTGGAGAACTCGTTGATGGGGGGATGTTCTTTTATAATTTTTGTGAAAAAATCCAAGGCTTCCCCCGCTCTCCCCTGCGCGAGCAGGTTAGAGACCATTAGCTTGGCGATAAGCACGACCTTTACCTGGTCCTTTGCCTGCAGGCGGTTCGCCAGTGCCTTGCGTAAAAAGTGCAGTCCCTCCTCCCACTGGTTGAGTCCCTCGTGCAGTATTCCGAGCCTTCGGTAAAAAAGGTTAATGTCTACCGTATCCTTGGTGGCCAAGGCACTTTCCACACTGGCCAATCCGTACTGGATCGCTTCTTGGTCGTTACCCAGGTATTGATTGGCCAGCATCAAAAGGTCGTACGTGTAATGGAGCTTTCGGTAGCCAATTGAGCGGTAAATGGCCAGTACCTCCAGCAGCTCACTGTACCCCTGTACGTACTGCCCCTGCAGGAGGTGCATGTCGGCAATTTCTTTGAACACATACGCTTCTTTCTCCCGGTTCCCAAGTTGCCGGTAATACTTCCTCGCTTGTGCGTAGCACCGGATTTTCTCCGGTAGTCCTTCGGGCGATTCCTCCCACGTTTCCCCCAGGTAGTACCACCCCTCCGCTTCCAGGGGCAGGTTGCCCAAATCCCGACTCAGAGCCATGGCTTTCTTAATCAGTGAAACACCTTCTTCAACGTTGCCTTGCCGGGAGAAGAGGATACCCAATAAGTACCCGCTGCGGATCTGCCCCTTCTTATATTCCAATGACTGGCTCAGGGCGAGGGCTTCCTGGCCAAAGCGGCCGACGCTGTCCCGATAAGCCGGGATGACCAGTAGGCGTTCTGTCATGATACCACTTTTGCTTAAAAAATCTTCCCCCAGTCGCAACAGCCAGTTTACCCGGTTTGAGTCAGGCTTACTCTGCTGGAGCAGCGTATGTACGCTGTCAGCGGCGGCCGATGATAGCCAGGGATGAAAAGTTTGGGCACTGACCCGGAAACCGGTGAGGAAGATCAACAGAATCAGCAGGAAGGCGGGCAATATCGGGTGGCGTGAAGTCATTGCGGAGAGTAAAAGAGGTTAGCGACCGCCTGCTGAAAGGCAATGGCCAAATGACAACTTTTTAATTCCAAATCGATAAAGCCTAACAGGTTAAGACTCTTGGCTTCCAGCTGGTAATTACTCAGTTTTTGGCTTAAAGCCTGTGTCTGCCTGGCATAGGTGCGTGCAGAGCCCAGATCAGCCTTAAATTCTGCTAGTTTGTAGCGCTGGTACTCGCCCAACTGTAGCAAAACTTTTACCCGGTTGGTATCACGCCTGCTTTGCGCGTGTAGCAGCAAGAGACTATCAACTTGACTTCGCGAGATTGATTGTGAATGCAGGATATTGGGTATTGTCAACAAACACAGATGTAAAAGGATATGTTGGCTGTGGCTCATAATAAAATAATTTAGCAATCAGACGACCAAAAGGTCTAACATGAAGAAACCTCCCGGAGGTTTTTGAAGCCAGAAAACCTAAAACAGTAGATTGGGTTGCCTATTACTCATTCAGGTTTATTAGTATTCTGATTTGCAGTTATTTATTAGATGTCCCATATGGAAATATGGCTTAAATTTGTTAGAGGATTGGCAAATGCGTTGAACAATGATTAAGGTCAGCTGACACCCCCGCCTCTCATATCTCCAAAATATTGGAGAACATTGTATGGAGACTCCAGTATAATGGAGGTACTATGAACTCCTCAGAAAGCGAAGGAGTGACTACGGAGTTTCGGTTCTGTTATACCCCAATCGATCTACAACCCGGAGAAAATTAACT
>Ga0209075_1004908_pt1 | contig 10503 bp, 7 predicted proteins | sample Stecom2011_FD_187523 | JGI IMG/M metagenome (GOLD analysis project Ga0209075, IMG submission 187523) | Agricultural soil microbial communities from Utah to study Nitrogen management - Steer compost 2011 (SPAdes) (version 2) | ecosystem: Environmental > Terrestrial > Soil > Agricultural land...
ATGGCACTGGTGCCCATTAACGCTATGTTTATCGTGCTCGTGGGCCTCTGTACCTCTATCATGTGGGGAGCTATCTTTAACTTGGCAGTCGAAGGATTGGGTAAGTTTACAGCGGCTGCATCGGGTATCTTCATGACGCTGGTTTGCGGGGGTGGTATACTGCCTGCTATCCAAGGGGGAGTGGCCGACTCGGTCGGGTATATCTCCAGTTACTGGGTAGTGGTTGTATTGTTGGCGTATCTCCTTTTCTACGCGTTGATCGGTTCAAAAAACGTGACGACCGGCATTTCTGTAACGGACGACGAGGAGATCCCGGTGGATACCGCACCTCAAAGCCTTCCCACGGAAGAACAAATCAACTAATCAGAATTTATTGAGAATGACAAAACAAGAAGTAATTAAGGTATATAACGAGAAATTTGGTAACGATACCCCTGAAGTTTACACGTCCCCCGGGCGTGTAAACCTCATCGGGGAGCATACCGACTATAACGGGAGCTTCGTGTTCCCGGGAGCAATCGATAAAGGAATGATCGCGGCCATCCGGTTTAACGGGACGGATAAGATCAGGGCGTACGCGATCGACTTGGATGAGCACTCGGAGTTCGGACTCAACGAAGAGGACCTTCCCAAAGAGGGATGGGCCAAGTATATCTTCGGCGTGTGCCGCGAGATCATCAAGAGAGGCAAAAGCATCAAGGGGTTTGATACCGCCTTCGCGGGCGATGTGCCACTGGGAGCGGGAATGTCATCTTCTGCCGCGCTGGAGAGTACATACGCCTACGCGCTGAACGACCTGCTGGATCTCGGTATCGATAAGTTCGAGCTGGCTCGCATCGGGCAATCCACCGAACACAACTACGTGGGCGTGATGTGTGGTATCATGGACCAGTTCGCTTCCCTGTTCGGGAAAGAGGGACACTTGATCCGCCTCGATACCAAAACGATGGAGTACGAGTATTTCCCGTTCGATCCAAAAGGATACAAGCTGGTGCTGCTAGATACGCTGGTGAAGCACGAACTGGCTTCGTCGGCCTATAATAAACGGCGGGAATCGTGCGAGAATGCCGCGCGGACGATCGCGAAGCGTTATCCCGAGGTGGAGTTCTTGAGGGACGCTACCATGGAGATGCTCGACGAGGTGAAGGGTGAGATCTCGGAAGAGGACTACACCCGGGCGAAGTACGTGATCGAAGAGACGCAACGGGTGCGTGACGTGAGCGATGCACTGGAGCGGGGCGACTACGAGACCGTGGGCCAAAAGATGTACGAAACGCATCACGGCATGAGCAAGCTCTACGAGGTGAGTTGCGAGGAACTCGACTTCCTGAACGAGGTGGCACGGGAGCACGGGGTGACTGGTTCGCGTGTGATGGGGGGCGGCTTTGGTGGCTGTACCATCAACTTGGTGAAGGACGAACTGTACGACTCGTTTATCGTGGACGCTAAAGAGCAATTTAAAGCAAAATACGGGCACGAGCCCAAGGTGTACGACGTGGTGATAAGCGACGGCGCACGCAAACTCTAATTGAATTACACACACGATAAAGGCCGGAAGCAGAAGCACCCTCGAGTGCTCGCTTCCGGCCTTTTTTATAAATTCCAGATCCCCTCTTCAACTGCGCTTGGCAATTCCTTACTTGAGGTTGCCGCGTTAACCTTCTCTAGCTCCTTAAGCCTCCTTTTCTTCGAGTTCCCTCAGGAGGCCCCGTATATCTAACCGCTCGGTATACATGTCGATGGTGCCGTCCGCGGTCTTCGGCCACAACTCCTTGGGGCGGTCCCAGTACAACTCCACGCCATTGCCGTCGGGGTCGTTCAGGTAAATCGCTTCGGACACACCGTGGTCACTCGCCCCCGTTAACGGGTATTCCGCTTTTAACAGCCTGTCGAAGATGGCCGCGAGATCCTTCCTCGTGGGGTATACCACGGCCAAGTGATACAAACCCACACCCTCTTGAGGTGCTTTGGGCATGCCCTTGCTGTGCCAGGTATTTAACCCGATGTGGTGGTGATACCCGCCGGCGGAGATAAAAGCCGCTTGGTTGCCGTACTTTTGTACTAACTCGAAACCCAACAGGTCGCGATAAAACTCCAGTGTACGCTCCAAGTCGGATACCTTGAGGTGCACGTGCCCAATCCGGGTTTGCGCCGGAACAACGTACTGATCGTTCATTATATTTTTTGCCTTTCTAAAAAATGTGATTGATTGGGCTTCGCGCGTTCACTAATCGAATTCACGAGTCGTAGACTACTGCATCCACGTGCATTAGGTCGTGCGAAGGCTTATTTTTGATAGGATTACAACAACCTCGAGGCAAAATAGTTTAACGGGAGCGGATCACGGGGTTATAGGGGAGGCCTCGCCCGTTCTAAGCACATCGCCAGTAGGTCGGGTATGGAAGCGTCGCCGACGCACATCACCGTGTCGGCCCCTCCCCAGTAGATTCGTACGGTGTTATCGTCTATCTTGAGTGCCCCGCAAGTGAACACCACGTTATGCACGTAACCGGTAATCTCGTAGGGCTCTTCGGGTTGCAGGATCCACTCGTCGCCCACGCCTAGGATGCGCGAGGGATCATCCAGGTCGTGCAGTGCCACGCCTAATCGGTAGATGCTGCCATCCATGGTGGGGAACACACCGTGGTAGATGTTGAGCCACCCCTTCTCCGTTTTTATGGGCGGGGCTCCGGGACCGATCTTCATCTCATCCCAGTGGTACTTCTCGGGCTTCATGATCACCTTTGAATCGCCCCAGTGGCGCAGGTCGGGCGAGTAACTGATCCACATTGACCAGGGACTGATCTCGGAGTGGGGACGGTCGAGCCGGGCGTACAGGCCGTTGAATTTCTCGGGGAAGATCACCGTGTTGCGGTAGTCTGCCTGCGTGATCAACGATACCCGCTCCACCTCTTTCCAGTCGCTCGTCTTGGCCAGCCCTATCCGCACCCCGTGTCTCGAGTAGGCGGAGTAGGTGATCAGATATTCGCCGTCGATAAGGGTAATCCGGGGATCTTCTACCCCATACTCTTCGTACTCGGCAAACGGTGCCTCCGTGGAGGGCACCATAAAGGGTTCGGGATCCACCGTGAAGTGGTGCCCGTCGTTGCTACGGGCGAGTCCCAACATGCTTCGTCCGTTCAACCGGTGCGATCGGAACAGCATGATGACCTCGTCGTTGAACCGGGTGACGCCGGCGTTATGGACGGTCGCCACGGGGTAGGGCACCTGCTCCTTCGTCAGGATGGGATTGCCCTCGTATCGTTTTACTATTGCCATATTAATTTCATTATTGATATTGTAGCTTACAGCTAAATAATCGGCGGACAATATTTTATGACCCGTTACTGATTCACAAGCTATCTGATAAATAACTCGCTACGCTCAAACAGCTTATCAGATCACGCCTATTTCATCAAACGGGTGCCCCATAAAATATTTATAGGCCTCATCTTTAGCTGTATGCTGACTAAGTGCAACTAAATTACTACCCTAACATCGTTTTATAAACCTCGATATAACGCCGCGCCATCACCTCCTTGGTGAAGTACTTCTCCACGTGTTCGCGACAGGAGCGGCGGGGAATCGACTCCACGTTGCGCACCTGTTCGATCGCCTCCTCCAAGTTCTCCGCGAGGTTCCCGTTCACGCCGGGTACGATCAGCTCGGGCATGCTCCCCTTGTTGAACGCGATTACCGGAGTGCCGCACGCCATCGCTTCCACCACGGAGAGCCCAAACGGTTCACTGAAGTGGATGGGATGGAGCAATACCCGCGCGTTGCCCAAGAGTTCATCCCTTCGGTCGGCCCCCACGCTGCCAATATACTCGATCTTCCCTTCCTTGAGGTAAGGCTTCACGTGTTGGTCGAAGTAACCTTGATCCTGGATTATTCCTGCCAAGATAAGCCGCGCATCCAATGCCCGAGCAATCTCTACCGCCTCCTTGGTCCCCTTGTCTTGGTGAATCCTCCCGTAGTAGAGAAGGTAATCGCCCTTGGGTTCGGGGTTGAAGGTGAAGCTGCCGGTATCGATGCCATGGTGCACCGTGGCGATATAATCGAGCACGGGTGAACGGTCGGCGTCGCTGATGGAGACGTACCGCGTGCGTTCGTTGTACTTCTTGTACACCGGAAGGATCCGAGGGGAAGAGAAGCCATGAATGGTGGTCACCACCGGCGTATCGACTAATCCCGAGTAAGTAAGGGGAAGGAAATCAAACTGGTTATGGATAATATCGAACTCGTCGGCTCGTTCAAAGCACTCCGAGATGTGGAGGCATTCCCACACTTTGGGATCGATTGACCGATCCTCTTCGTAGCCGCGGGGAGTTACCGCGGTCAACTTGCCTTGGGTGATCGAATCGCCCGTGGCGAATAGGGTGACGTCCACCCCGTTTTTTACCAGCTCCTCGGTGAGGAGCGACGTTACCAGCTCCCATGGCCCGTAGTGCACCGGCGGCGTCCGCCAAGCAATCGGGGAGAGCATTGCAATCTTCATATCTATTTTATTTCAACCATTTTATCAATTAATTCATCCACGCTCACGGTGGCAAAGGTGGTCACCACGTCCGCGATGGCATAAGGGAGCACCAGGGTGCGGTCGACCACCATCGCGCCGCAGGTGTAAATCACGTTGGGCACGTAACCCGACTGCTCTTCTTTAGCGGGGGTGAGCAACGGCTCTTTCAGCCGCTTTATTACTTTCCGCGGATCCTCCTTATCGAGAAGTGCCGCTCCCAGGGAGTAGGTCCGGACCGGCCCCACGCCGTGTGTCAGCATCAGCCATCCTTCGTCTATTTCAATGGGCGAACCGCAGTTACCTATTTGGATCAATTCCCAGTCGTAGGTCGGCTTCAGCAGGGGTTGGTAATCATACCAGAAGTAGAGATCGTCCGATTTCATGATGTAGAGCGACTCGTTGTCTTGGCGTCCCAACATCATGTAGTGGCCGTCCACCTTGCGGGGGAAGAGGGCCATCCCCTTGTTTTTTACGGCGGGGCCGCTTAGCGTGGAGACCTTGAATTCCTTAAAATCCGTGGTCTCCAACATCTCTGGCATGATCGTCTTCCCGTTATAGGCCGTGAAGGTAGCATAGTAGACCTTGCTGCCGTCGTCCCGGGTGAACTGCACGAAGCGCGCGTCTTCGAGGCCGTTGCTCTGCGATGGGGAAGCGGGGTATATGGCCCGTTCGGTAATGTCGTCGGAAGAGAAGTTGAGCGTGAAGTTCGATAGCACCAGCGTCCGGATGCTGTTCAGTGAAACCTGCAGCTCTTCGCGGTTGGTAAAAGTATTCCCCCGCACGATTTTATGAATGGCCGTCGTGAGGTCTTCAAACGTGAACTCATTCGGCAGCAACTCAAACAAGGGTCGGTTAAGCGACGTGAGTATGCCCAGCTCGTGCGATTTTTTCCGGATTACCTCCCTGTCGTAAAGATGTTCTTTCCGCTCCGGTTCGTGAATCACGGGAGAGTTTTCGGATAGGGTGATGTTAAACTGCGCGTCAATCTCTCCTTCCATGAAGGTGATGGAGGAGATATGCCCTTCACCGATGGCCCGCAAGCTGATGATAAACCGGAGGGCTCCCTCCTTGTCCTGAACAGGATGCGGAACGATAGAGGGATTAAAAAGGGCGGTCGACTCCAGCGCGTATTGCTGGGTGAAGAACGCCCCTATAAACTGTTGATCCTCCTCCGTCATCTCCAAGTTGCTGGGAATGCGGTGCTGCACGTTTTTGAAGTGCTTTCTGAAAATATTTTTCGTCATCTCCAGCGGCACCTCGATACGATCGTAAATATTATCGAGGATGCGGTTTCTCTCTTCCTCCGACTTGGAGAAGATGCGGAACAGTATGTGCTCCACTTGTGATTCACTGCTTGGCACGAAAGGCCTTACTAATGTTCGTCTTGACGACGGTAAAATTTTAATGGGTAATCGGTTCATTTGGATCATGCCAGTAACGTATTTTTATCGCGTAAATAGAATGAAATATCCAACAGTGATATTAGCCACGATAGAGTAGACTCTGCCCCTTGGTTAAGGTTTACTCCATCGAGTTGAAGGCCGTCGCGACATCCACCGGTAGCAAAATCGTATACCGGCAGCGAGCAATCGTTTTCACCGGTAAACCAATGAAAGGCTTTGAGGGCATAATCGGCATATCTGCCGTCCTTGGTGAATTTCTCGGCACGGAGGCATGCCTCGATCATGCCGTGGGCTTCGAGCGGTTGCTGGTCGAACCGCGCCTTCCCTTCGGGGGTAAGCCACCCCGCGTTGCCGACGGGCGAGAAGATGCCGTTAATGAATTGCTGGCCGATGAGCCAGTCCAGCAACTTCAATCCCCTTCGTGTCATTTCGTGCTCCTGCAGGAGCATCCCCGCGAAGATCATCGCGTGGGGGATGCGGCTGTTGCCATACGACACTTTCGGTTCAAACCAGGGCCACTCGTTCTCTATCGTGTCATCAAAGAACGCGTACAGCATGCCCGACAAGTTGTTCAGTAGCTCTACCACCCTGGCTTCCCTGTGCACTTTGGCATGATGTGCCAGCCCCAGGATAGCGTAAGCGATAGACCGGGGATGCGTGAGCTGGTCCAGCGTTTCCATCCCTCGTTTAAATAGGTGGTTGGCGTGATGGTGAAAGTTACACACGTTGGTGTACGCTGCCGTGTATCCCAACGCCCATACAGCCCTGCCAATGCTGTCTTCCGATCCTTTCGCCTCGAGCCACTGCCGCTCGTAATTCATGAAATTACGGAAATTCCTGTTCCCGGGGTTGTACGCGTGATCGAGGAACGAGAGGTAGATACTGGTCAGCCGGTTCACTTCGTCCACGTCCTGCACTTCGTTTTGCAGCATCACCGCGAGCAGCAATGCCCGCGCGTTGTCATCGGTACAGTACCCGTGGTTGCGATCGGGCACGTTAAAACGCGCATGCTGCAGGATGCCCGTGTAATCGGTCAGCGCGTGCAGGTGATCCAACTTGATGGGGGGGATCGCGTACCTGGTATCGCGCGCCTCGCCATTCACCTCGATAGCCCGAGCGTCTACTTCCTCGATCATCTTATCCAGCAGGTCGTAATACTGCTTCCCGATATTCGGCCAATAGCACGTTTCTGCCAAGGCATACGCGTTGCGGCCGATGGTTTTTCGTTTCCCCTCGTCATCCAGCAACTCGATGATCCGGTCGCTCAATTGCGCGGAGTCCATGAAATCGAAAAGCATTCCCCGGTCGTCGGCCAGCATCTCCTCGGCATACCAGAACGGGGTAGATATAATAGGCTTGGCGGCTCCCATGGTGTAGATAAGGGTGCCCGACGATATCTGCTTCTTCCCCAAGTAAGGGATCACGTAGATATCACACATCCTGAGGTAACTGAAAAGCTCCTCGTTGCTCACGAAGCGGTTGACGAACAGCACGTTTTTCTCCAAGTTCAACTTGTTGACCAAGCGAAACAGCGAGTGGCGGTAATCTTCCCCTTCATGTTTTATCACGTGCGGATGGGTAGCTCCCAACACGATATATACCACGTCGGGGTGTTTCTTCACCACCTCCGGCAGGGCGTTAATCACCACCTCGATTGATTTGTTCCTCGAAAGCAGTCCAAAGGTGAGAAGTACTTTCTGCCCTTTCACACCCAGCTTTTTTTTCAACCCTTCGGTATCTTCATCCCCCACGCGGTGTACCCCGTGATGGATATGCACGCATTTCGATCCGGGGATGCCGTACACTGTTTTGAGCAATTCAATCCCTTTGCGGGAGATACAGATTAGTTTATGGGAGAGGCGGGCCAACTCGTTCACTATATACCGCTGATTCTCCGTGGGGTCGTCCACGATGGTATGCAGGGTGGTGACCACGGGCATCCGTAACCGCTTTAGCAGTTGAAGGACGTGAACGCCATCGGTACCGCCGAAGATCCCGAACTCGTGTTGCAGGATTACCGCGTCGTAGTTATTGGAGTTCAGGTATTCGGCCCCGTTGATGTACGAGGCCATCACGTTCTGTTCAACTTCAAACACCACGTCATCGGGATAACCGTAACGGTTCAACCCGTCGTTCATGGCTACTACGGCAGTAGTAACTCCACTCTCCTTCATTCCGTCGTTCAAATCCTTTGTAAACGTGGCTATACCACATTTCCGGGGAGGATAATTCCCTATAAGCGCGATCTTATTCATATATTTGGCAAAAGTTATGGTTTAATCCACCTCCAACCAATCGGGCAGATTATACACAATTAAACATTCTAAACTGATTTGATTTCGTTAAAAATACCCAAACGTTCTTATCGTTTGTTGATTGCCACGGGGGCAATAGGTTTCAGTGTTTCTATTTTTAACGTCGTAATATAACAAAAAAAGCGGATAAAAGCAAACCGAGGTCCGGATTTTTACTTACCTTTGTGTCCTAATATCATACGATATCAACCCAATAAAATAATGTTCGCACGATGAATAAAGATAGACCGGTGCGACTGATCCTTGAAAACGGAATGGTGTTTCAGGGACGGTCTTTTGGGGCCGATAGGGCCGCGTCGGGAGAGGTCGTTTTCAATACAGCGATGGTAGGGTACCCCGAAAGCTTGACAGACCCCTCCTATAAAGGACAGATTTTAACGCTCACATATCCTATAATCGGAAATTACGGAGTTCCCGCACACAGCGAAACAGACGGAGTTTCCGATTTTTTTGAGTCCAACCGTGTACAGGTAAGCGGACTGATCGTGCAGGAGTATTCCGGCGCGTATTCGCACTGGAACGGGAAGAGGAGCTTAGGCGAGTGGCTCGAAGGGGCGGGGGTCCCGGGCATTTATGGCATCGATACACGACGGCTGACCAAGGTGTTGCGCGAGAAGGGTTCCCTCTTGGGAAAGATCGTGGCGGAAGAGGAGGAGGCCGAGCGGGTCCCTTTCGTCGACCCGGCGGCCTCGAACCTGGTGGCTCAAGTAAGCTGCCGCGCGCCGATCGTGTATGGAGCGGGCAGCCGAAAGGTGGTGCTGGTGGATTGCGGCACGAAGCTCCAAATCACGCGAGAGCTCACGGGCTTAGGGGTACAGGTTGTACGAGTACCGTGGGATTACGACTTCAACCAAATCGATTACGACGGGGTGGTGATCTCCAACGGGCCGGGCAATCCGGACTACTGTGGTATTACGGTCGCGCACGTGCGTGAGGCGATGCAGTGGGAGAAGCCGATCTTCGGGATCTGCATGGGGAACCAAATCTTGGCTAAGGCGGCCGGTGCGACCACCTATAAACTGAAGTATGGCCACCGGGGGCATAACCAACCGGTGCGGAGGGTAGGGAGCAACGACTGCTACATCACCTCGCAGAATCATGGTTACGCGGTGGACGAGACAAAGCTGGGAAGCGATTGGGAGCTGTGGTTCATGAACATGAACGATGGCACCAACGAGGGGATTCGGCACAAGAACAAGCCCTTTTTCTCGGTGCAGTTCCATCCCGAGGCGAAGGGGGGGCCGACCGATACACGGTTCTTCTTCGAGGAGTTTTATAAGCAACTCGGCTGATTTGTTGATGTGATAATTTCAAATTTTGCTTGTGCCATGGTTATAGCTCATCGAATGGGTACCCCACGAAATAGCTATATGTCTTATATTTAGCTATACAACCACGATGATAAGATGATTTGTTGATGTGATTAATGGTGTGTGATTTATAATAAACGATGAATAACAGGATAAAGAAAGTCGTTGTGCTGGGTTCCGGTGCGCTCAAAATAGGCGAGGCGGGGGAGTTTGATTACTCCGGTTCGCAAGCGCTCAAGGCACTGCGTGAGGAGGGAGTGGCGACGGTGCTCATCAATCCCAATATCGCCACGGTGCAGACCTCGGAGGGGGTGGCGGATAAGATCTACTTCTTGCCGGTCTCCCCCTTTTTCGTGGAGAAGGTGATCAAGCGGGAGCGGCCGGACGGGGTATTGCTAGCCTTCGGGGGGCAGACCGCGCTGAATTGCGGGGTGAAACTCTACGAATCGGGGGTGTTCGAGAAGTATGATGTGAGCGTGCTGGGTACCCCGGTACAGGCGATCATGGATACCGAGGATAGGGACCTTTTCGTGAAGAAGCTGCAGCAGATTGGCGTGAAGACCATCCAAAGCGAGGCAGTCGCCACCGTGAACCAAGCACTGACGGCCGCGAAGCGGCTGGGGTACCCGGTCATCCTGCGGGCTGCCTACGCGTTGGGAGGGCTCGGATCCGGCTTCTGCGATCACCCCGAGGAGTTGGAAGCGTTGGCAAGCAAGGCGCTCCACTATTCCGATCAACTCCTTGTCGAGAAGTCGCTGAAGGGGTGGAAAGAGATTGAATACGAGGTGGTGCGCGATCGATACGATAACTGCATCACCGTGTGCAACATGGAAAACTTCGACCCGCTGGGGATCCATACCGGCGAGAGCATCGTGGTGGCTCCCTCGCAGACCCTTACTAACAGCGAATACCATAAACTAAGGGAGTTGGCCATCCGGATCGTGCGCCACATCGGT
>Ga0209075_1004909_pt1 | contig 10503 bp, 9 predicted proteins | sample Stecom2011_FD_187523 | JGI IMG/M metagenome (GOLD analysis project Ga0209075, IMG submission 187523) | Agricultural soil microbial communities from Utah to study Nitrogen management - Steer compost 2011 (SPAdes) (version 2) | ecosystem: Environmental > Terrestrial > Soil > Agricultural land...
GGTGGTGGTGGCGGTGCTTGATAAGTTTGATCATTCACGCCCGCATAAGCACTGTTAGCCGCTATCAGCACAAAAAACATTGGCAGCATTAGCAGGTATTTAGCCAGCTTAAGCGTTGAAGATCTAGTTTTATTCATCATCATAATTCTCTGTTTTAATTGTGATACATTAAAGTTATTTACTATCTGAACTGCAGTTTCATGATAAGTCAGTCTCAACAGGTGGTATTGATATTCGCGGCTATCCACCCCTTCCCTAAGTACTCCCTTGTCGGCAAGGTACTCAAGATTCATAGCCATTTCTCGTTTAAAAATCCATACAAAAGGGCTCCACCAGCTAAAAAGCAATAATACTTCAATTAGCATTATATCTAAAGAGTGTTTTTCTTTTACATGTGTATGTTCGTGAATAACAATTTGATTAAGCTCCTCTTCGGTGTGCATTTCTGTATTGATAAAAATCATACCAAAGAAGGAAAATGGGGTAATATCAGTCTTCAAATTATAAACTTTAACACCTGATACAGATGTTTTTTGACCCTTAACTCGCATTCTGAAAATTAATATCAACTGCCACATGAATCTTGAGATAAAAAAGACAGTAATGGCAAAATATAAAACTGTTACTATTTGTCCCCAAGGTACACTAAATGAATTGACAGCTTCTTCGGGTTGCTCTATAATCATTTGCATAGTTGGAGCTTCAAAGAAAACTTTAGTTTCAACAACATTTGGCTCGTACTTCATAATATTAAAGACGTCACTCAGTCCCGGAACAACCAATAAAGGATACAGCAGTGAGAAAACAATACCTGAAATAAAATAGAATCTTCTCAATTGCAAGAAAGTGTCTCTTTTAAATAAAATGATATATAAAAGATAAAAAAGCACTAAAGCGAAATTCAATTGAATAAGATATAAAATAAATGGTTGCATAGTATTTACTAATAATTGACTGTTAAAACTACTTCTTATTCTCTTCAATAAGTCGAACAATCTCATTAAGATCTTCGGCACTAACCTTTTGCTCTTTAGCAAAGAAAGATACAAGTTCTTTGTACGAGTTATCAAAATAACTCTTTACAACGTCAGATAAAAAGTGTCTTTTATATGCTGCTTCTGTAATTTTTGGTTTATAGACCTTTACATTACCAAACCTCCTTTTCATTAGATAGCCTTTATTCTCGAGATTATTAAATATTGATGCAACTGTTGTATATGGTTGTTTAGGCTCTTCCATTTTATCAACTACATCTTTAATTGCACACTCGTTTAGCTGCCATACATGCAACATTATATTCTCTTCTTGAGGGGTTAATTTCTCCATGTTTTTATATACTTATAGATATTACAGTATTATCACTTCACAAATATACGACTTATTCGTAGTCGTCAAATATATTCGTATGATTTTATAGTTAAATAATTATAATCATATGTTTTTTTTATCTTACTTATGTTCACTTAAAACCATAATAATTTCGTAATAGATTCTTACTAACTCCCTACCAACTCCTAATCAACACCGTATAATTATGAGGAAGATCAGGACTTAGTAGAGAATAAATAGGAACCTTCTAAAGTCTTTTATATAAAAAAAGGAGAGATTCACCTAAGTGAAACTCTCCTTATCTTATTTATTACTTCAAATTTAATTAATTGCAAATATCGTATTAGTTTTGTTTTTCGAAGTCCTGCATACATTTCACAAGTGCTTCAACGGCTTCTCTTGGACATGCATTGTAAATAGATGCACGGAAGCCGCCAACCGAACGGTGACCTTTAATACCAACCATGCCTCTTTCAGTTGCAAATTTAAGGAATTCAGCCTCTTTTTCTTTGTACTCATCACTCATAACGAAGCAAACGTTCATAATTGAACGATCTTCTTTGGCAGCTGTACCAACAAAAAGTTTATTTCGGTCTATTTCTTCATACAGAATAGCAGCTTTCTCCTTATTGAATTTATGCATAGCTTCAAGTCCACCCTGCTCTTTTACCCATTTTAGAGTTTCGTGCATTACAAAAACTGAGAATACAGGAGGAGTATTAAACATCGACTGGTTTTTTTCTGAATCGCTTATGTGTGTGCGATAGTCAACCATAGATTGAAGGGGACGACCTGTTTGGCCTAGCAAATCTTCGCGAACTATAACAAAAGCTACTCCGGCTGGACCAACATTTTTTTGAGCCCCTCCATATATAACTCCATATTTAGAGATATCAATTGGTCGACTCAAAATGTCTGACGACATATCGGCAACTAATGGAATTGGACTGTCAATATCTTTATGAAGTTCGGTTCCATAAATAGTATTATTAGTTGTGATATGGAAATAATCGGCATCAGCCGGAATTGAATAATCTTTAGGTATATACGAATAGTTTTTATCTTCAGAAGATGCAATAACATCTACTTCACCATAAAACTTAGCCTCTTTAATAGCTTTTTTTGCCCATACACCTGTTTGCAAATAAGCAGCTTTTTTCTTCATCAGGTTAGCAGGTAATGTAAAAAACTGAGTGCTTGCTCCACCTCCTAGAAATAGTACATGATAACCTTCAGGTATATTAAGGAGTTCTTTCCAAAGCTCTCGGGTTTCTTGCATAATGCGTTCCCAACCGGGAGTACGATGCGAAATTTCAAGAATACCTATTCCGGTATTATCAAAATTGCGAATTGCATCAATAGCAGAATCAACTGCTTGTCTGGGGAGAACACATGGTCCTGCATTAAAATTGTACTTTTCCATTGATTTATAAGTTTTAAAAATTTTGTTCTAAATTTATATAGGTCAAGCTTTAATTGTTAACCCTGAAACGATCATCACCATCTTTTAAGAATGCAACAATCTGATGAGCAGCTGCGATACCTGCGTTTCTGTTGGCCTCGGTTGTTTGTGCACCCGTTTTTTTAGGAGTGGAGAAGTAACGTTTAGGAAATTTTGCTAGGAACTCATCGTGCCTGTCGGGCTTAATATCAGTAGCATACTGAAATGCTGGACGTTCACTCATAATTCTAATAAGATCCTCTTCCACAATGAGTTCTTTTCGAGCAGTATTAATAAGTAGACCATCCTGAGGAAGATATGCTAACAAGTTGTAATTAACTATATTACGTGTATCTTCAACTAATGGCATATGTAGAGAAATGATGTCGCTATTTTCAAACAGCTCTCTGTTACTATATGCAGTAATAACACCATACTCACCCTCTTTTCGGAGATCATCGTGAGTTAGTGTGGGAGAAAAAGCATACACCGGCATATTGAATCCACGGGCAATTCTTGCTACTTTTTTGGCCACATTGCCAAAAGCATACAATCCTAATCGCCTGTTTTTCAATTCACGACCCACAGATCCATCAAACTTATTTCTCTGTATATATATCATCATACCCATAACAAGTTCAGCAACCGCATTGGCATTCTGACCAGGAGTATTCATCACACATATACCTCTTTCTGTTGCTGCCTGTATGTTAACATTATCATAACCTGCTCCGGCTCTGACAATAATCTTTAATTTAGGAGCTTTATTTATTATCTCAGCGTCTATTTCATCGCTTCTAACAATCATTGCGTCCACATCAGATAAAGCATCAAGCAATTGCGACTTTTCGCTGTAATTTTCTAATTTTTCAAATGTATATCCTGCAGACTCTATGACATTTTGGATACCATTTACAGCTTGTGATGCAAAGGGTTTGCTTGTTGCCAAAAGTACTTTCATATTGTGTCTTATTTAATAAAAATTGTTGGAAATAATGGTTCACTAAATAGTTCTACCTTTACTATATTAAAGTTACAAATTTACTAACTTATACGTAACAAAAAACGAAATCGGTAGAAATTAACAGACAAAATTTAGAATTCATTCAACATAAAAAGATATTTGTTCAGAAAACTGAATCGTACTATCTTTGTAAAAGCTCACGAATGTCATAACTCTATGAATAATCCCTACCCTTCAACATTATTAGAAAATGCTGTAAATGAATTTGCAAAACTCCCCGGTATAGGAAAGAAATCGGCGCTCAGACTGGTACTACATCTGCTAAGGCAAGATGAGGGAAAGGTTGAGAATTTTGCAGAAGCTATTGTAAAGCTCAAACAAGAGGTTAAGTATTGCAATAAGTGTCATAACATTTCGGATACCGACCTATGCGAAATATGCTCTGACAACAGTCGGAACAAATCTCTGATATGTGTTGTTGAAAACATAAAGGAAGTAATGGCAATTGAAAAAACAGGTCAGTTTAAAGGTCTTTATCACGTCTTGGGAGGTATTATATCCCCTATTGATGGAGTTGGCCCTTCTGACTTAGAAATAACCAGCTTGGAGGAAAGAGTAAAAAAGGGTGAAATAGATGAGCTTATACTTGCATTGAGTGCTACTATGGAAGGTGATACAACCAATTTCTATATTTTTCGTAAACTCCAACCTTATAATTTGAGGGTTAGCATTATTGCCAGAGGTGTATCTATAGGTGATGAAATTGAATATGCAGATGAAGTTACGCTTGGTCGCTCCATTTTAAACAGAACTCCGTTTGACGAATCCTATAAACTTGCATCCAAATGAATGAGATAGAAAAACAAATTGACGCAACCATCAAACTGTTGAAAAACCATTATCGTACAAATATAATTGTTTTAGTAATTCTATTTTTACTGACAATGTTTAAACTAACACCATTTTTTGATGAAAAGCAAATGGTGAATATAATTTTCGAGAGATATATTATAGTTATAACAATTATAGCCATACCAGGAATATTAAAGCTTTTTGCCAACCTCTTAGCAAAAGTTTCGCATAATGCTAATACTGATTTTGTTATTAATAAATATAAAAGGGCATTTTATATCCGTCTATACACTATAAGTACATTAGCACTTATAAATATCATATTGTATGACTACTCTGGCAACTTAAATTTTTTCTGGATTACAACAGTACTTTTCATCCTATTTATATATTGCAAACCTTCTTTTCCGGAACTAGAGAAGCTCTTAAAACCCGATTTAGAAACTGTGCAGGTTGAAGACATTAATGATACTCAAGAGCAAGAAAATATTAAATCTGTAAAAGAAATTGACGAAAAAGGTCAAGAAGAATAAAATAGTAATGAATAAACTACTTGAGAACAATCAAATTGGTCTGCGAGCACCAGAGCCCGAGGATTTAGATATACTATACTTATGGGAAAACGACACCTCCCTATGGGAATATGGTGCATCTATTACTCCTTATTCTCGTTTCGACCTTAAACAATACTTAATCGATAATAAACATGATATTTATATCGATAAGCAGTTAAGATTGATTGTTGTCAACAAATCAGATGGTGCCACAATTGGAGCTGTTGACCTATACGATTTCGAACCTTTTCACCGAAGAGCAGGAGTAGGAATTTTGATTGATAGTAATTACAGAGGGCAAGGTTATGGTTTGATGGCTTTAAGAATTGTTGAAGAGTATGCATTTAACTTCCTGAATCTAAAACAGTTATATGCTATGATACCCGAAAACAATAAAGGTAGTATAGAGCTATTTACTAAAGCCGAATATACTCACACAGGCAATCTTAGTAACTGGTTGTCGAAAGGCAATTCATTTGAGAGTGTATTGGTGATGCAGAAAATAAATAAGAGAGTTTGATTAAATACTTAACAAATAAATATCACACCAAATGCAAGATGATATAAAAAAAGCAATTGAGGTTTTAAAATCGGGAGGAATTATACTATATCCAACCGATACAATATGGGGAATTGGTTGCGATGCCACCAACGAAGAGGCTGTAAAAAGAATATATGAGTTAAAACAACGTGATGACAGTAAATCGATGCTAATTCTACTAGACAATCCTGCTAAGCTTCAAACCTATGTGCAAGAAGTTCCTGACATTGCCTGGGATCTTATAGATTTGACCGACACACCACTTACCATTATATTTGAGGGTGCTAAAAACCTTGCTTCTAATCTTATCGCAGAAGATGGTTCTATTGGTATAAGAATTACAGATGAATTATTTTCGCGTGAGTTATGCAAACAGTTTCGAAAACCTATAGTGTCTACCTCTGCCAATATTAGCGGTCAACCTTCTCCTCAAACATTTTCTAAAATATCTGCTTCAATAAAAAACGGAGTAGATTATGTAGTGAATTACAGAAAGAAGGAGAATAAGGCAGCTAAACCATCGGGGATACTAAAACTGGGAAAAGATGGAACCATCAAAATAATACGTAAATAATTGTTCATAAATAAACGGATATACCGTATCTTTTTTGTTTTGAATCCTAAAATATTATCTTTGTTTAAAAGGACTTAAAATTAAATATGCAATTGAAAGATATTCACAACAGATTTCTACTGTGGCGAGATACGCATATAAAAGAAAAACATTTTTTGCTGATAGTCTGTTTTTTGGTAGGTATTCTAACTGCCTTTGCAGCTTATGCACTAAAGCTAGCTATTAAATTCTTCCATGTTTTTCTTACTGAGAACTTCAGCCAGGTAAATCACAATTACTCATACCTTCTATTTCCTATAGTAGGAATAGCAATTGCTGCTTTATATGTAAGATATATTGTAAAGGACGATATAAGTCATGGTGTAACAAAAATACTATTTGCAATATCTCAGCGTAAAAGCAGGATAAAGCCCCACAATATGCACTCTTCGTTGGTTGCAAGTTCAATTACAATAGGCTTTGGCGGGTCTGTGGGAGCTGAGGCTCCTATTGTACTTACCGGTTCTGCTATTGGATCAAACCTTGGCAGATATTTTAAGCTAGAGCAGCACAGTCTGATGATCTTAGTAGGTTGCGGTGCTGCTGGAGCCATAGCCGGTATCTTTAAGGCACCAATTGCAGGTATTCTTTTTGTAATTGAGGTATTGCTACTCGACCTCACCATGTCTTCAATACTGCCACTACTTGTAACTGCAGTTACTGCTACTGTAGTTTCTTATATTCTTACAGGGATGGATGCCATGTTTGCATACACACTTGTAGAACAATTTACACTCGACCGTATTCCTTTTGTAATTTTACTAGGTATTGTTTGTGGAATTCTATCTCTCTATGTCATTAGGAGTATGAGCTGGCTTGAAAACATATTTCAGAAATTATCTCTTTTAAAAAGATTTGTGCTTGGAGGAATTTTACTTAGTGTTTTAATATTCCTTTTTCCACCCCTATTTGGTGAAGGTTACAACACAATAAATACACTACTTGCGGGAGGTGATTCATTTAAAAGTCTTACAAACGAAAGCTATTTTTACAACCTAGAGAGCAAATGGTCAATAATTGTATTCCTTATATTAGTTATCCTTTTTAAAGTTTTTGCAACTAGTGCCACCAATGGAGGGGGTGGCACCGGAGGGGTATTCGCCCCTACTCTGTTTTTAGGGTGTGTAGCTGGGTTCGTATTTTCTTACACTCTCAATCAGTTAGGCTACACAGCATATCTTCCTCAAGAAAACTTTGCATTAATGGGCATGTCTGGAGTGATGGCAGGTGTTATGCATGCTCCCTTAACAGGTATGTTTTTAATTGTAGAACTAACCGGTGGGTATGACATGTTTTTACCCTTAATGATAGTTTCCCTGGTCTCATACGGCACAATCTTGATTTTTGAAAGACACAGCATTTATGCCATACGTCTTGCAAAAAAGGGTGAGCTAATAACTCATCATAAAGATAAAGCAGTACTCACATTTCTTAAAATTGAAGATCTACTGGAAAAAGACATACCCACTGTAACACCTGATATGACATTGGGAGATATGGTAAAAGTGATTTCAAATTCTAACAGAAACATATTTCCTGTTGTAAATAAAGACAACATCCTACTTGGATTGGTTTTGATGAATGATATACGCAATATCATGTTCAGACCTGAACTATATGATAAATTTACAGTTGAAAAGTTCATGGTTGGATCTCCGGCTAAAATTGAGATCAATAACAATATGGAGGAGGTTATGCACACATTTGAAAAAACAAAAGCGTGGAACCTGCCCGTTGTAGATGAAAAAGGAGAATATATTGGTCTGCTTTCACAATCTTCGGTATTTAACTCATACCGAGAAGTGCTGGTAGAGAATTACTCGCAAGACGATGAATAAATTTCCATTATGAAGAAAGAGGATTTAAGAATATTATTTATGGGCACTCCTGAGTTTGCGGTTGCTTCGCTTAAAGCTTTGGTAGAAAACAACTACAACGTTGTAGCTGTAATTACTATGCCAGACAAGCCAGCTGGGAGAGGATATAAGTTGCAAGCATCACCAGTAAAACAGTATGCCTTAGAAAAGGGACTAACTGTATTTCAACCAGAGAAATTAAAAGAAGAGAACTTTCTTGTTGAATTAAAAGAATTAAAAATTGACCTTCAGGTAGTGGTTGCTTTTAGAATGCTTCCTGAAGTTGTTTGGAGTATGCCAACAAAGGGCACCTTCAACCTCCATTCTTCATTACTCCCCCAGTATCGTGGTGCAGCACCAATCAATTGGGCAATAATTAATGGCGAAAAAGAGACAGGAGTGACTACATTCTTTCTGTCGCATGAAATAGATACTGGTGATATCATTTTTAGAGAAAAGACTACAATAAGAGAATCAGATAATGCTGAAACACTTCATGACAGGTTAATGGTGATGGGTGCACAGCTTGTTCTAAAGACAGTAGATGCTGTTATTGAGTGCAATGTAAAAAGTATACCTCAGGATGAAATAAATTCGAATGAGATTGAGTTGAAGCCTGCTCCAAAAATTTTTAAAGATGATTGCAGAATTAACTGGAATAAAAACGCTGAAGATATATTCAACTTCATAAGAGGTTTATCGCCCTACCCTTCTGCATGGACTGAGCTGCATAGGCCAGAAACAGATGAAGTTATCAGGCTTAAACTATATTCTTCTTGTAGGGTAAGTGAAGAAGTTGAATCTAAAAATCTAAGTAACGGCTCAATATTAAGCGATAATAAAAGCTATATATATGTATTAACAGGAGATGGAATACTTAGCATTACAGACTTGCAGCTTTCTGGCAAAAAACGTATGAGCGCCATTGACTTTTTAAATGGATACAAGTTAAGTGAAAACGATTATTTTAAATAATCGCTTAGTTACTACCACTTATAATTAAGTCCGAAACTAAGAGTCTGATTAATTTGCCAATGTTTCAAATCAGGATCTGCCGGCACACTATCATCAAACCTCACATTAAGATAAATTCTTGTTGAGAAAGCATTACTTAATGCTAGATTAAGGCCGTTCTCAAATTCAGAAGTCACCTTCTCGTAGCTTGTAAAGTAGGTTAAACGAGAGTCCCAGGTTATATAACGAGTTATGTTATACTTGACTATAGATGTGATGGTAGAACCTAGGTCGAGTAACGATTTATCTCCTTGAGGTATACCATATCGTGCAACATCAACAGAATCGTGTCCAACGTATCTATAGTTTATAGATATCGGAGCTATTGCTAAATCCCATCTAATATTTCTATGACGAACCTTTTCAGAATTTTTACTAACAGCGTATTTCAAACCGACACCAGCATTTACATATAGAGGTGCAAGAAATGCAGAGCGTATTTGATTAGAGTTGGTTGGATATGCATTAAATAACTGAGATTTTGCTTCCATATTCATAGAATATGACCATCCGTTTAAAAATGCATCGATACCAAAGTCGCCATAATAGCGAAGCAGGTCGTTACCTATTCTATACTGTCTAAGCGAGTCGTCTGGAGCATTAAATACAGACAATCTCCACTCAAGAGTATTATTAAATTTAACTTTCTCTTTTTTATAATTAGCTCTTAAAACATGATGACTATTAAAGTTAAGATTGTTAGTACCCCCTTTATGCCAATTATCGGAAAAATAATTTTGTGCAAACTGAAAAGAATGCTCACCAGAGCGAACCCAGTATTTCCTCTTAATTGTTGTAACATCAACCCCAGGTGCTTCTAATGTAAAAGCTGTTTCAGACTCTAAAAGCTTTTTAAATGGGTTGAATGTATCTCTTACATCTTCATCGCTTCTTCTTACTCTTGGAAGGGAATCGATATTAAGTATCGAGTATTTTATTCTATCTGGATACTCCATGTAAAAGTCTCGTCTTACTCTCTGTATGAAATCAACATGGTCTAAATCGGGAGCAAATGTTCTATTTCGAGGTATAAGTTTTCCTCTATCAGTATTATCTTCGGTAGAATATAGTTTTATTTCGCGGGGAAGCATTTTCCCATTATATATAATAGGTAGAAAAAGGGGATTAAAGAAAATAGTATCTCTAAATGTCAAACCTCTCAATGAATTAGGACTTTGATAATACTCGGGAAGTTGTAGTGTTCCATTTGCTTTTCTTGTAAATATTGAATCTAATGGATTTCTACTTACAAAAGGAATAGCTGCTGGTACAATTATTGAATCTTTACTAATTGTGTCTCCAATGATCGGCTCTCCAATGATCGGCTCTCCAATGATCG
>Ga0209075_1004910_pt1 | contig 10500 bp, 11 predicted proteins | sample Stecom2011_FD_187523 | JGI IMG/M metagenome (GOLD analysis project Ga0209075, IMG submission 187523) | Agricultural soil microbial communities from Utah to study Nitrogen management - Steer compost 2011 (SPAdes) (version 2) | ecosystem: Environmental > Terrestrial > Soil > Agricultural land...
CTGGGGAGAGGAAAAACTTTTGCCCAGGCCCTGGAAGATGGCATTGGTATGGAATTGGTAGATTTGCATGATTTATCCTTAAACTAAAGATAAATAGGGGGAAGTAGATTGGTTCGAGCACACAAGATTTTAGTGGTGGAGGACGAAAAACCCATTGCCGACATCCTGGAGTACAATTTGGACAAAGAGGGTTATGACGTTAGGGCGGTGTACACCGGTGATGAGGCAGTGGACATGGCCCTGAGCTATAAGCCAGATTTAATTTTATTGGATATCATGTTGCCAGGTATCGACGGTCTGAATGTCTGTCGGCAAGTCCGTCAGCAACTTGACTGCCCCATAATAATGCTCACGGCGAAAGACGCAGAGATAGACAAGGTGTTGGGGCTGGAGTTGGGAGCTGATGATTATGTCACCAAGCCCTTCAGCACTCGGGAGCTTTTGGCTAGAATCAAAGCGCAATTGCGCCGCCATCACCAAGAACAAAAGCATCAAGAAACCCAGGAGAGCCAAGGGTCTGGCCTGGTAATTGATCGGGACTTTTTCACCGTCAAGCGTAGCGAAGAGGTTATCGATTTGACCCAACGGGAATTTGAGTTGCTGGATTTTTTGGCCAGCAATCCCGAAAGGATTTTTACCCGGGAAGAATTGCTTAAAAAAGTATGGGGATATGATTATATCGGTGATGTCCGCACCGTGGATGTAACCGTGCGCCGTTTACGGGTAAAAATAGAGGAAAACCCAGGCAAACCGCGTTACATCTTGAGCAGGAGGGGGCTGGGCTATTACTATAAGGGGTGAGGACAATGAAAAGCATCCAGTGGAGATTGGTTTTGACCTATACCTTGTTGCTGATATTTGCCCTGGAGCTTTTTGGTGTGTACGCTCTTTCCTCCTTGGAGAACTATTTGATGGAAGATGTAAAGGCCAGTCTTCACAACCAGGTCGACCTTCTTTCGAATCTAGCAGAAAGGTACTTTTCTCCTCATCCCGACGATGAGGGTCTAAAGCAATTGATCGACGAGTTTAGTACGGTGGTGGGCCGGGATCTATACTTGATGGATCGGCAGGGAGTAGTGGTGGCTGCCTCACCAGGACAGGAGCAGTCCGTTGGACGCCGGATTGTGCAACAGGAAATTGTTACAGCGTTGCAAGGCAATGCTGGAGACTCGGTCCGATATGACCCCGACTTAGGGCAGCGCCTTTACTGCTATGCAGAACCCGTTTACAGTTCTGGAAATGTGGCGGGTTTGGTTTATGCTTCATCTTCTCTGGACCTGGTGGATACCACAATGCGGCAGATGCGCAGAATTCTATTTGCGGGAACAGCCCTCACCCTACTCCTTTCTGCGGTTCTGGGACTGTCCCTCTCCACCACCATTACCCGGCCCCTGAAAAAAATCACTAGACAGGCAGAATCAATGAAGGACGGGGATTTTAGCCAAAATATCGATATTCATTCCGCCGATGAAATTGGCCGATTGGCTGAGACCTTCAATGACCTCGCTCAACAGTTGCAGAGGAGCTGGGCCGAAGTCATTCAGGAAAAGGATAAGGTCGAGGGGATACTGACCAACCTCAGTGACGGACTCTTGGTCTTTGATCATTCAGGTGAAGTTATGCATATCAATTCTACAGCCTGCAGTTGGTTTGGCGTCAACAAGGAGGAAATATTGGCTCAAGGTACGGTGGAAGACTTTCCCCAGCTGGAATCTGAGCAGAGCATCATCTATCTGGAAGAAGAGCTGGGATTGGTGCTGCGACAAAAGCGTCTTCCTTTTTTACAAGAGGGCAAGAAACAGGGAACCATTGTTGTGCTCAGTGATGTCACCGAGCAACAGCGCTTAAACAATATGCGTCAAGAGTTCGTCGCCAATGTTTCCCACGAATTACGCACTCCACTGACTTCAATGAAAACCTATCTAGAGGCCCTACAGGATCACCCAGAAGAGGACGAAAGGGTGCGGCAACGCTTTCTGACTGTGTTGAGTGCCGAAACTGACAGGATGGTTAGGATGGTAGAGGACCTCTTGATCCTCTCAAAAAATGAAAAAGGGCAAGGTAATTTTGGTTTGGTTTCCATGACCGAAGTTATCGACGATGTTGTCAAGGGAGTGGAGGTTCAGATATCCAACAAGGGGCTGAATCTGGAACTAGAGGTCCCCGACCAGCTTCCCCCGATTATTGGGGATAGGGATCAAATACACCGCTTGTTAGTGAACATCGTGAACAATGCCATCAGTTATACCGTTGAAGGAGAAATCAGCATATCCGCCATTAGTTTACACAACTATGTTGAAGTGACGGTAAAGGATACCGGCATCGGAATTCCCTCCAGGGACTTGACCAGAATTTTTGAGCGGTTTTATAGGGTGGACAAGGCCAGAAGTAGAAAAGCCGGTGGTACAGGGCTGGGCTTGTCAATAGCTAAACAAATTGCAGAAGCCCATGGAGGCTCCATCAATATCAGCAGTCAGGAGGGCAAGGGGACAGAAGTTTCTATTCCTCTGCCGATGGCTAGCCAGGAGGGGTACTTTGACCTGGCCAAGGGGGTGGAGAAGGATGACTAAGTTTAAAACGGTTTTGCTAGTGATGCTGGTAACCAGTTCCCTGGTCTTGGCCAGTATGCTGATTCTGGGGCAGCCCAGTTTCTCAGTTGAACCCGAGGAGCAAGTATGGTTTGGTCCCGAGCCGGTTCTATATGAAGTAAGTAAACCTAGCCGTATCTATATAGTGGACACAAATGAGATTTTTCTGGTCCACACCTTTTCGGAAATGTATGATGAGTTGGTAGCTACCTTTGCCCAAATTGAGTTAGGCAGCGAGGATGTGTGGACTTCCGGCCAGTATCGTTCGTCGTTGTCCCCGGGAATCGTACTCCGCTATGATTACCAGATTTCCAGGGGACTGCTGGCCAGTTATTTTACCACCTTTTATGAATCTGACTTTCCCTTTGCCTCCGTAGACATCATCCATATTCCTTTAGATCGGGGACCTATAGAGTTTATAAATTCGGCCACCGGTGAGGTTTGGCAGCTTCATGCTCAGTTTGCCTGGGGTGTACTGGAAAATGCCCTGGCTCATCCCCGAGATGTATTTAGTTATAATTGGGTGGAGCTGAGGCCAGGAGAGAACTACACAGTGGTTCCCGGGGTGTATCAACTGGCGCAAACAGAGACCATGGTAGTTCCCAACTACATCCAGGAGGAACTGAATCATGACGCACTAATCCGTTCCTTTTACTTGGAGCCAGTATTAATCCAAGAGGCCGACGGCACAGAAATATATACCGATGGTTTTCAGGCCCTGCGCATTTTTCCTTCGGGGGCGGTGGAATACTCCGTTGGCAGTCATGGTCGCGCAGATTTCATGGGACAAGCTGAGTATGCCAAAAAGGCCATGGGCTTTGTTTCGACCCATGGCGGTTGGGTACAAGATGTGCTTCTCACCCATGTGGGGGGCACACCTGAGGAATACCGCATGGAATATGTTCCATACAACTTTGGAATTCCTGTTCTAGGTCGAGATAGTGGTTTGACGCTGGAATTTCTCAATGGTGAGGTAAATCGCTATCGACGTTCCCTGGTTATGCCCAAATCAGATAGTATAGAAAAATATGTGGAAATTAATCCTTTATCACAGCTATTGACCCCCCTGACCCAGGCCGGGCGCTATGTAGCGACACTGGACAGCCCAATTCACGACCTGGCCTTGGCTTACTATCACATCGACGACGGTCTGGTGCCGGTTTGGCGAGTTTGGGTCGGTGGTCAAATCATACTGATTGGGGCGGAAGATGGTCGAATACTGGAAATTAAAAGTACGTCAGGGGGGGAGTAAATGGATTGGGAAAGGACAAAAACTGTATTGATTCTTGCCTTCTTGCTCCTCAACAGCGTTTTTGTATATCAATTGTGGTTGGAGCCAGCCCTAAACTCCTCCATGTCTATCAGTCCTCAGCAGGTGGAGGCAAAAATACAGGAGCTGAATTACAGAAATATATCTGTGGACGCCCAGGTGCCCCGTCGGCTGGAGTCCAGGCAAATGTTGGCCGTGACGGTTCCTGCCTTGGAGGCCAAGGAGATTGCGGCTGCGCTGTTGGGTGCGGAATTTCAATTTGTGCCCTTGCCCCCTGACTCCGGTTATCGAAAATTTAAATCTTCCTTGGGTAAGGTGGAAGTTTACGAAGATGGGAGGATAGACTTATCCCACTTTGCTTCGGGTGGTAATATTCCCAGGGAGGATGCCCTAGATGTGGCGGAATGTTTTTTGCAAGAGAGCCTGGGAAAACCAGCTGATGCCCAATTGGATAGGATTGTGGAATTAGATGATGGTGGCTGGCTCATTCAGTATTCTCAACGTTGGCGACGGAAATTGGTGGATGTATCCCGGATTATTATGTTGGTGGACGGTCAGGGTGTGCGAAAAATGCATTATTATTGGGTGGATATCCTGGGCTACTCCGGCGAAGAGGATATCGTGACCATTCCCGCCACAGGAGCCCTCACCCTGGCGGCGGATATTTTGCCTGGAGGAACGTCGATAACAGATATACGCCTTTCTTGGTACAGAACCCCGGTGCTGGCTCAGCAGTGGAATGCCTACCCAGTGTGGGTCCTTGAGACAAATGTGGGAGTATTATATATCAATGCCTATACCGGAGAATTGGAAGGAAGAGAAGATTTTCCTGCAGGGAAAACCCAGTCCAGTGTTGAATTAAATATGTATCGACTAAGTATGGGTTGGGGGTAAATCATGGACGAATCAATTTTTATCAAAGAACCTACGCGTTTGATGGGTAAAGTGAAGATTAGCGGAGCAAAAAATGCTGCCGTTGCTATAGTTCCTGCTACTATCCTGGCCCCAGGGCCTTGTATTTTAGAGAATGTTCCTCCCCTCACTGATGTAGTTACTCAATGCGAAATACTATCGGCACTGGGTGCCAAGGTTGAGTGGTTGGATATGACAACGGTAAAAATAGATACCACCTTGCTTAAAAATCAGGCCCCACCAGAGGGCTTGGCCACCAAAATGCGAGCGTCATATTACCTGATGGGGGCCATGCTGGGAAGATTTGGGCAGGCCAGGGTTGCTCTGCCCGGGGGATGTAAAATTGGGCCCCGCCCCATTGACCAGCACCTCAAAGGGTTCCAAGCCCTTGGCTGTTCCTGGCATGTGGATAATGGAGAGGCCATGCTTCAGGGCAAAAATATGCAGGCCGGCCATGTCTATTTTGACTTGGTCACAGTAGGAGCCACCATGAATGTCATGATGGCCGCTGCTGGGGCGGAGGGAACCACCGTCATCGAAAATGTGGCCCGGGAGCCTGAAATTATCGATCTGGCTAACTTTCTCAATAAAATCGGAGTGGTGGTCCGGGGTGCCGGAACGGGAACTATACGGATTTCCGGTAGCCGGCAGCGTGGGTGGTCGGATCATAGCATTATTCCCGACCGCATCGAGGCTGGCACTTTTATGGTTGCCGCCACGGTCACCGGCGGTGATGTGGTGGTCCAAGACGTTATCCCGCGTCATTTGGAAGCGGTGACCGCCAAGTTACGAGAATCGGGGGTGCAGGTGGTAGAAGGTGACGACTGGGTCCAGGTTGTGGGGCCAGAGCGAGGAACGGCCATAGATTTAAAGACCCTACCTTACCCAGGCTTTCCCACGGATTTGCAGCAGCCCTTGACGGCTTACCTCAGTCGGTGTAGCGGCACCAGCATCATTACAGAAAACATATTTGAAAACAGGTACCGTTATGTGGACGAGTTGAAGCGAATGGGGGCCAATATAAAGGTTGAGGGCAGGGTGGCTGTGGTTGAAGGCGTGGAAAAGCTTCAGGGTGCCACGGTGCAATCCATGGATTTGCGGGCCAGTTCTGCTCTGGTCATTGCTGGGCTCTGCGCCCAGGGAGAGACAAGGGTCAAAGGTATTGAGCACCTCAAGCGAGGTTATTACGACTTTGTTGGCAAGCTCAAGCAGCTGGGTGCAGAAATAGAAATGAACTAATGGGGCCCCGGCCCCAGTTTTTTTTTGGAGGCGATAGCGTGGAAATACATTCCCTGGGCAGCGGCAGCAGCGGAAATGCATACGTAATCCAGCATAAGAACGAGGCTGTGCTGTTGGACGCAGGATTGAGCGGAAAGCGGATTGCAGCGGGATTAGATCATGTGGGGGTAGACTCCCGAAGGGTAAAGGCCTTGTTAATTACCCATGAACATAGTGACCATATTGCAGGGGCAGGAATCATCAGCCGTCGATTCAAAATACCTGTGTACGCCACCCAGGGGACCTGGCAAGCCGCGGGGCGAAGACTGGGCAAACTACCCTATCAGGTGGGGGTTGTCAGCCCGGGAGCAAAATTTTCCTTGGCTGGCTTGGAGATTACCCCCTTTTCTGTATGCCATGACGCTCAGGATCCTGTAAACTATGTTTTTGATACAGGTAATAAACGTTTAGTGGTTCTGACGGATACTGGCTGTATAACCAGGGCAATGCTAAAGTTGCTAGCCACCTGTCATGCCATGGTCTTGGAGGCCAACCACGATTCAGAAATGCTGGACAACGGTCCATACCCTTGGCCGTTAAAAAAGCGAGTTGCGGGAAAGAGGGGACATTTATCCAATTTGCAGGCAGGTAAAGTGGCGGCATGGTTGGCAACGCAAGGTAATCTATGTCAAGCTCATTTGGGACATCTATCTGCGGTAAACAACAATCCCGATTTTGCCTTGGCCGCGGTGGCCATGCATCTGCGGGGAGCAGGGCTGGGCTCGGAACAGGTGTATCAGAGCCTCCAGGTCCTGCCCCGAGAAGGGCCCGGGCCGGTCTTGCGGGTTGAAGGGTAAATTTGTTACAATTCCCATGGAGGTGTGTGTATATGGAAGAATATTATAATTCTGCCCGTCCCTCGCGTTGGGCCCGCTTCGTCCAGCTAGTGGTGGCAGCCCTGGTGGGTGGCCTAATCGTTTTGGGGGCTCTGCCCTTCTTGTTGCCACGCATGCTTCCCGAAAATGGCTCTGAACCTAATCTTCCGTGGAATTTTGAGCGAGAAGCTCCGGAAGCCCCGGATTTAGAACATCAGCAGACCGCTGTGGTCAATGCCGTCAATGAGGTATCTCCCGCCGTGGTGGGGGTGACGAGAATTTCCCAATCCCGAGATATATTCGGCAGGGTTAGTCCCCCGGCTCCCTCGGGCCATGGTAGTGGAGTAATAATCAGTCCTGAGGGCTATGTGGTGACCAACTACCATGTTGTGGAAGAGGCCGTGGCTGTGGTGGTCACCCTTAGCAATGGTGAGGAAGCTGAAGCCGAAATTGTCGGGGTCGACCCTGGTACGGATTTGGCAGTATTAAAAGTTCAAGGTGAACAACCTTTGCCCTGGGCTAGGATGGGAGATTCTGAGAGCCTAGTGGTGGGAGAGTTTGTCGTGGCCATAGGCAATCCCGGCGGCCTGCAGTTGGAGCGGTCGGTAACCTTTGGCGTAATCAGCGGCACCGACCGCCGGGTTGAGGTCTATGATTGGGTGTTCGGACTAATTCAGACCAGCGCAGCCATCAATCCTGGCAATAGCGGTGGTCCCTTGGTCAATATGCAGGGCGAAGTAGTGGGGATCAATAGTGTTAAGATTACCGATGCCGAAGGGCTAGGGTTTAGTATTCCCAGTGAGTTAGTAAAGGGTGTTAGCGAGGAACTTATTGAGCATGGGCGAGTAATTCGCCCCATGTTGGGTGTAACAATTAGTGAGGTAACTCCTTTACTAGCTGACTACTATGATCTGGCCAGCGATTACGGACTTTTAGTGGCGGAGGTATCCCCCGATGGCCCTGCCCAACAGGCGGGATTGAGACCGGATGATATAATTATTGAGGCCGATGGTAGCAAAATTGAAAGTTTGCGAGATTTGCGTCGGAAGATGAGCGCCAAGGGCGTAGGTGATGAGGTAGAAGTAATCGTCCTGCGTGGGGACTCCAGCATGACATTTTCTGTGGTGCTGGCGGACCTGGAAGTGGACTAAGGGGAGGTAAGGTATGTACGTGGTTTGCCCCGAACATCTGGAACAAGCAATTGATGAGTTTGTCGAAGTTTATGAAATGCCCCCGGATCTGTACCAGTTGGACAAAGTAAGCTTCACTGATTGGACTGCGCCTCATTACTGTGATTTTTGTCAACACGCCCCGGTGTACTTGGTGGTCTAATGCGTTACCACTTGGTGGTTGTGGGCAAGTTGCGGGAAAAATGGCTGCAAAGGGGCTGTCAAGAGTATATAAAGCGCCTGCAGCGTTGGGGCAAGGTTGTGATTTCTGAAGTCCCCGATGAGCCATGTCCCAAGGGTAAAGTGAATCAGCAGCTGGCCCTGGAAAAGGAAGGGAACCGGATTTTGTCTCGGATAAAGCCCCGTAGTGTTGTGGTGGCCTTGGATATCCAAGGGAAATCCCTCACGTCACCTGGCCTTGCTGGCTGGCTTCATGAACTATCGCTTCGGGGCCGCAGCGACATTACTTTCATTGTCGGCGGATCTTTGGGCCTGAGTTCCCTGGTGCTGACCCGGGCTGACCTGCGTTGGAGCTTTTCCGATTTAACTTTTCCCCATCAGTTGATGCGTTTAATTTTGTTAGAACAGATTTACCGGGCTTGCAAGATTAACGCTGGAGAAACCTATCATAAATAGGCGCCAAATTGGCGCCTATTATGGTGGTGGTTGGGTGCAGGAAATTCATTGGATTTTGGCGAACTAATACGTGAAGGAGGGGGCAAAGTGAAGGACTATTACAAAGTGCTGGGAGTCCGGCCCGGAGCTCCGGCAGAAGTAATAAAGGCTGCCTATCGGGCTCTGATGAAAATACATCACCCCGATGTGGGGGGAAGCAAAGAGCGGGCACAAGAGATAGAAGAGGCTTACCGGCAACTGGCTGCGGCCTTAGAACCGGCCCGATCCCAGGCACTGGCGTGGAAACGGCCTTCGCCGCCAGCCCCGACTGGGTCGGTGGTGCCCCAGACTGCAGTTATGGCCAGGGGCAGGCATCTGGAGCTCAGCTTGGTAAAGTTTCAGGCCAATGAGGTGTATCCTTGCCCCCGGGAATGTAGTTTTTCCCGGCGCCGTTGTCGTTACAAACAGCAGTTTTCCCTGGATGGTACTACTGAAGCCTTGAGGGCTTCGACTCTGCTGATCCGCGTGAGAAATTTCGCTGACTATTCACAACAAGTGGATTGTCTCAACGGGCACGCAGTTCTAGTTGATCAAAAGGGTGATTTCTATGCCTGTAAAAACGTTTGCACTTGGCAACATCCTCCGAAGTACAAAGAAGCCAACATAGAAATGTTTCCGGGAACCCAAGCTACTCTGATGCTCTGGTTTCCTCAGTTGGAAGCCGGTCGCTATAGCCAGCGCTTTATTTACAAGCATAAGGTGGTGGTGCGGGATGAGCGGGGAGACTGGTTGGATGAGGATCTCATGGAACTTGTCTTGGCCTAAAACAAACCTGCGTTGACGTTGACGCAGGTTATTTTTTTTGAATTTGTCTCTGGGTGGCGGAAAGGGAATGTTTAATTTCCCAATGAATTAGGAGGCTCATGGCTCCCCGTAGCACTATTATGGCTCCCAGGACCATAACTTCGTTGAGGGAGCGAATGACCACGGTGCGAAGAATCTCTCCCCCTAATTTAAATTCCAACCCCAAGGCTAGGCCTTGGGCCAAACTGAGGCGCAACTTTTCCGTGGCTCCGGACAATTTGCGCCAAAAGTTAACAAACACGATGACTGCTGTGGTGGTAAGTACCAGCGCACCTAACAAGTCCAAAAGATTGGCCAACCAGAGGATTATAGCATGACCAAATTGTCCCATGGTATGGATTATTTGCCCCAAAGACGCTGGTGGTCCGCTGAGCTGGAACGAAATTCAGTTTCCATATTACCGGGCAGGTAGCTGAGGTGACTGATTACCCGGGTGACACCCCGAGACTTCCCCGCCGCGGCAATGGCTGCGTTTTCCTGGCCGCGGTTTTCCACATTACCATGCAAGAAAACTGTTCCACCGGAACATTCTACGCTGATGTGGGTAGCCGCCAACTCGGGGTCGGCCTCCAATTCTTCCCTCACCTCCAGGACAACCTCTGTGTCGGTGAATTCACCATCGGTGCTCGTACTGATTTCGTCTCGGAACTGACCAATACCCGCCCGGGCAAGCAAGGATTTTACCCTTTTTTTGTCGGCCAATGTATCGACGATGCCAGTGAGCTGCAGGGTATTGTTAGCGCTACTGGCCTTGATGCCATAAACCGAAAGGTCTTTGTCCGAATCTAATAGCCTCTGAATTTTTGCCACGATGCCAGGCTGAAAACCTTTGAGGCCGGTATCCTTCGTCGGTCCAGATTTATCACTGGATCCGTTCTTGGTGGCCATGGGCCATTTTACACCTTTTTCATTGCCGTGCTGGTGATAATTCAGTTGAGCTAGCTGGGATCGCGATTCCCTCTGTGTTGGTTTACCCTTAATTTTGGGCA
>Ga0209075_1004911_pt1 | contig 10499 bp, 11 predicted proteins | sample Stecom2011_FD_187523 | JGI IMG/M metagenome (GOLD analysis project Ga0209075, IMG submission 187523) | Agricultural soil microbial communities from Utah to study Nitrogen management - Steer compost 2011 (SPAdes) (version 2) | ecosystem: Environmental > Terrestrial > Soil > Agricultural land...
ATGGTTGATATCACGATTTTCAAATCCAGTAAAAATGACCAATTTTCTAAATAAAAAATATCATATTTTACTCGGTGTATAATGTCCTTATCGGTTTCTACTTCTCCTCTGTATCCATTGATTTGAGCAAGTCCCGTAATTCCGGGTTTTATAAGATGTCTAACCATGAACTTATCGACCTTTTGCACAAAGCGTTCGGTTTCGGCTATCATGTGCGGCCTTGGGCCTACAACAGACATATCGCCTTTAAACACATTCCAGAATTGAGGTAGTTCATCAATACTTGTTTTGCGGATAAAAGCTCCTATTTTGGTAATTCTCGGGTCGTTTTTGGTAACTTGTTCTGTGTCAGCTTCAGCATTAAGTTTCATAGAACGGAATTTGTAGCAGTAAAATTCTTCATAATTGAGTCCGTTGCGTTTTTGTTTAAAAAACACACCTCCCTTTGATTCCAATCTGATGAACAAAGCTAGGATAGGAGTGAGCCAAGAAAGAATTCCTACAATTACTAGTAGCGAAAAAACAATATCAAAAGCTCTTTTCACAATTTTATTTGCTCGTTTGTCTAAAGGGACATTTCGCAAGGACAGTATAGGAATATAATCGTAATAGTCATAAATAAGATTTCGAGCCAGAGGTTGTTTGTTGTCAGGCAAGAACTTGAGTGTTTTTAGGTTGTTATCCGTAAAGTCAATCAAATCGTTAATGTCATCATTGTTGATATTTGATAGCGAAGAATATATTTCGTCTATTCCTTTTTCTAAAACAAAGTCATAGCATTCTTTGAGTTGTTCTTCTTTATCTGTTTTCAGGTCAAATATACCTTCTAATTTATAGCCATAATCAGGATTCTCATTAAAAAATTCAGCTAACTGTTCGGCTGATTTTCCGTTTCCAACAATAACTACTCTTCGGAAATTTCCTCCGAAAATCACACGAAATCGTTTGAGGAAGTAATAGATAGAAAACTTAAAAAATCCGATAACACAAAGAGCGGTAGTAACATACCAAACAATATCCGAAGGTTTTGAAAATTTCCAGAAAAATCCGATAAAAGCAAAATTCAAAATCAAAAATGAAATATATTGTTTGATTAGATTTCCAACTATACGGAGTACTTTTGTGTAGCGGTATACTTCGTAAAAATCAATATTCCAGGCAATAAAAATCCAAGAAGCAGAAATAAAAACATGAAACCAAACTGTATTGAGGTGTTCTGCAAGCATAAGATAAGCAAGCACGTTTATCGTAAGCAAGTCTAATGCATACGAAAACGGACGAATATATCCTGAATATCTGCCTGTTTTTCTTTTCACTTTATTTGATATACTGTTGAAAATCTTTGTGTTCTTCTTTTACTAATTCTTCTTTGGGTAAGGACTTGAAATACTCATACGTAATTCTCATCCCTTCTGACCTTGTGATCTTTGGTTTCCAGTCCAAAATTTCTTTGGCTTTAGAAATGTCGGGTTGACGCTGCAAAGGGTCATTCACAGGAAGAGCTTTATACACTATTTTTTGATTAGTTCCTGTCAGTTTAATAATTTCTTCTGCAAAGTCTTTGATAGTAATCTCGTCCGGGTTTCCGATATTTATCGGGAGGTGATAATCGCTGTGTAAAAGCCTGAATATTCCTTCGACTTGATCATCAATATAACAAAACGAACGGGTTTGATTTCCGTCCCCAAAAATAGTTAAATCTTCTCCTCTCAGTGCCTGTCCGATAAAGGCAGGAATAACTCTCCCGTCATTCAGTCGCATTCTGGGGCCATACGTATTAAAAATTCGCGCTATTCTTGTTTCTAGCCCGTGAAACGTATGGTAAGCCATTGTTATAGATTCCTGAAAACGCTTTGCCTCATCATAAACTCCTCTTGGTCCTATAGCATTTACGTTTCCGTAATACTCTTCAGTCTGTGGATGTACCAAAGGGTCTCCATACACTTCAGAGGTTGAAGCAATCAGAATTCTAGCTTTTTTGACTCTGGCCAATCCCAAAAGATTATGCGTGCCTAAAGAACCCACTTTTAGAGTCTGAATAGGAATTTTAAGATAATCGATAGGAGAAGCAGGAGATGCGAAATGTAAAATATAATCTAGTTTTCCGGGAACGTGAACAAACTTGGTTACGTCATGATGATAAAATTCAAAGTTTTCTAATTTAAAAAGATGTTCCAGATTTTTTAAATCTCCAGTAATCAGGTTATCCATACCTATAACGTAGTAACCTTCGTTGATAAATCTATCACATAAGTGAGAGCCTAAAAATCCGGCAGCTCCCGTAATAAGAATTCTTTTCATTATATCTCAAATTTCTATAAAACAATACCATGCCTCCTATATGACAGAAAAATCATTTGTATTGTTTTGTCAAAACGAAAAGTCGTATTTTCTATGTGCAATATAACAAATACTTTTATACGTTTTAAAATCTGCCGCAAAAATACAAAACTAAACCAAAAGATTATCAAATGTTTTTTTACGGCATTATGGTATTAGTAAGATGCGAGAAAAACACAAAGGTTGCGTTGAAAACAAAACTATTTTTTCGATTTTAGCTGAAAATAAAAAGCAGGTAAAAAAAGCAGTAAAAATAAGGGTTGAATTAAAAACCTTCGGATATAAAAAAGAGTAAGATTATAACTACTGTCTGTATAGTTGATGATATAAAAAAGCGTGGAAATCAGTAGTATAAAAAACACTATATACAGAAAACTTACAATTTTTATAAACTCTTTATTTCTGAACAAGATGAAAATTATACCCAAAGAAAAAACAGTGTTTAAAAGATAGCGAAAGCCAAGACTTACAAACAATTGAAATCCGTTGAAATCCGGGAAGGAGTTTTCTTTATAGCTTCCTTTAAAATAATTCAGAAAGGGATCGTAAAACCAACTATCCTCATACAGTCTTACGAGAATTAGCCCGATTATAAACGGAATGGTGAATAGGATTTTTTTCAGCATATTTATTTTTTTTGCTCAGAAATAAATCCTGAATATTTTCTGACCCAAATTATCCAAAGAGTGAAGACAAATCCGTAGATGATTAGGGGAAACAAAACCCCGTGAGTCAGATGTGAATGTTGCGGGAAATGATATAAAAGAGCACCTAAAACAGCAATTCTGAAAAGATTCAGAAGGTGAATCAGAATCAATCCGATTAGGATAAAAATCAAAGTTCTTTTTGGTTTTCCTGCAAAAGCAATCACAAACGATACAAACAAAATCATTACACTAACTGCATTACAACCCTCGACAATTCGTGCGATATTCTGGTCGTTGTAGGCTAATCTCGTCCATTGCTCACCCATATACTTGTAGATTTCGGTGTTTCCTCCTAAAAAGTTATTCGAAACGAATTTTACTTGATAAGAAACACTTTCTGTAAATGGGTCTATCGGATATTTTTCATTTTCGTATAAGGACAAATAGTGATTATACAAAAACGAAAGTACTCCGTAGGTTAGAAAAAACAGCAATAGGAATTTCAGAAACGGACGATATGTAACAAAATATTTTTTCACAGTATCATAAAAATAAAAAGTGCAACCCTAAGGTTACACTTTCATAATTTCGGCTTCTTTTATGCTTAGCATATCATCGGTTTTTTTGATGTAACTATCCGTTAGATCTTGAACCTCTTGTTCGGCAGACTTAACAGTATCTTCTGAGAGTCCGTCGATTTTTTTGATGTCGTTATTAGCATCTTTACGGGCGTTTCGGATACCGATTTTAGCATCTTCGGCTTCTGATTTCGCTTGTTTTACGAGTTCTTTACGTCTGTCTTCTGTCAATACCGGAATGTTGATGATGATGTTGTCACCATTGTTCATCGGGTTAAATCCAAGATTGGCAATCATAATCGCCTTTTCGATAGGTTGCAGCATATTTTTTTCCCAAGGGGTTACCGTAAGTGTTCTTGCGTCAGGAACATTGATGTTAGCTACCTGAGAAAGCGGAGTCTGAGAACCGTAATAATCAACTTTGACACTTCCAAGCATAGCAGGAGAGGCTTTTCCTGCTCTGATGTTTAAAAAACTTCTGTCGAGATGAATCAAGGAACTTTCCATTGATTCTTTCGTACTGGCCATTATAAATTCTAATTCTTCCATTTTTGTTGGGTTATATGGTTATGAGTTATAAATTTTGCGTTTTAAACGGTTACAACTGTTCCTATATTTTTTCCTCCACAAACCTCGAGGAGTGAATTTTCTTTATTCATATCAAACACCACAATTGGGAGTTTGTTTTCCTGACTTAAGGTGAATGCTGTGCTATCCATTACGTTCAATCCTTTTTCGAGAACTTCTTCAAAAGTAATGGTTTCAAATTTTACAGCATTTGGATCTTTTTCAGGGTCAGCAGTATATACTCCATCTACTCTTGTCCCTTTCAGAATTACATCTGCCCCAACTTCGATTCCTCTCAAAACAGCAGCCGTATCGGTCGTAAAATACGGGTTTCCTGTTCCTGCTCCAAATATTACAATTCTTCCTTTTTCTAAATGTCTTACTGCCCTACGTTTAATATAAGGTTCTGCAATAGCTTCAATCTTTAGTGCAGTTTGCAAACGAGTTTGCATGCCTTGGTCTTCTAAAGCTCCTTGGAGTGCCATTCCGTTGATGATAGTAGCGAGCATTCCCATGTAATCTCCTTGTACACGATCCATTCCGTTGCTTGCACCTGCTACCCCTCTGAATATGTTTCCTCCTCCGATAACGATGGCAATTTCTATACCTTTGTCATGGATTTTTTTGATTTCGTCTGCGTATTCAGAAAGTCGTTTCGGATCAATTCCGTATTGACGTTCTCCCATAAGGGCCTCTCCACTTAATTTCAGAAGGATTCTGTTGTACTTCATTTTGTAGTTCTGTTGTTTGAAATTTTGCAAATATAATGAATATTGCGAAAAGGAAAGAAATTTAATACTTTTTGAAAAGGCAAATAAATAGATTCTAAGTCTTACCCGAATAAGTTTCGACTTTTGCCCGAAAATAATACCTTTGCAAAAATTTTAAATAATGAAAAATCTTGTAGAAGAACTAACTTGGAGAGGATTGGTTCATAACATAATTGACGGAACAGAAGAGCAATTGCTTAAAGAGTCAACAACGGCTTATATCGGATTTGACCCGACTTCAGATTCGTTGCATATCGGAAGTTTAGTCCCAATTATTTTATTGGTACACCTTAAGAACTACGGACACAAACCCATTGCTCTTGTTGGTGGAGCAACCGGAATGATTGGAGATCCTTCAGGAAAATCAGATGAGAGAAACTTGCTTACAGAAGAAATGTTGGAGAAAAACGTAGCAGGAATCAAAAGAGTACTCTCTCGTTTTTTAGACTTTAATTCCAAAGAGGCAAACGCTCCGATTTTAGTAAATAACTATGATTGGATGAAAGATTTTTCATTCATCGATTTTGCTCGTGATGTAGGAAAAAGAATCACGGTAAATTATATGATGGCCAAAGATTCAGTTAAAAAGCGTTTTGCTGCAGACGGAGCGGGAATGTCTTTTACGGAATTTACGTACCAACTTATTCAGGGTTATGATTTTTACCATTTATACAAAAATTACAATTGTTTGTTGCAAATGGGAGGCTCTGACCAATGGGGGAATATCACCACCGGAACAGAGCTTGTAAGACGCATGAATGAAGGAGAAGAGGCGAAAGCTTATGCGTTAACTTGTCCTTTGGTAACTAAAGCAGATGGAACAAAATTCGGAAAATCTGAAGGCGGCAATATTTGGTTGGATGCTGATAAAACTTCGGTTTATAAATTCTACCAATATTGGATAAATACTTCGGATGCAGACGCAGAAAAATACATCAAAATCTTCACTTTTTTAGATAAAGAAACTATTGAGAAATTGATTGAAGAACACAATCAAACTCCACACATGAGAATTTTACAAAAACGTTTAGCAGAAGAAATCACAACGTTTGTTCATTCAAAAGAAGAACTAGAAAAGGCCGTTGCTGCGTCGAAAATCTTATTTGGAAACTCGACTGCTGAGGATTTGAAACAGTTGGATTCTGAAACGTTTTTAGAAGTTTTCGAAGGCGTGCCACAAGCCGAAATTCCAAAGGTTGATTTAGAAAACGGAATTGACATCGTGGAGGTGCTGAATGCAAAATCTGGATTTTTTAAATCTAACGGAGAGGCACGAAGAGCTTTAGCGGCAAATTCAATTTCTGTGAATCGCGAGAAAGTACAAGAAGAATTTGTGTTGACCACAGTTGATCTAATCAACAATAAATTTGTTTTATTACAAAGCGGTAAGAAAAACTATTTTGTAGTGTCATTCTTGTAGCAACAGAAATGAATATAAAAGAAAATACAATCTATTTTCATGGAAAAGAATTCAGCATTAACAATTCGATGTTATTGTTTTTGGGTTCGGGAATAATTGATGGAAAAGAATATGCCTTATGGTCTTTGGTGGCATTTAACGGGAAAAGAATAAACGATTCCGAAAATTCTGAAATCTATTTGGATATCGAATTTGCTACACCTTTAACCTATACCGAAAAAGGAACAATACAGCTTTTGGTGGTTGATGATGAGTTGCTTTTTAGTAAAATTCATCATATTCGAATTGGAGGAGAAAACATTAAAGTCGAAAAACAAGAAACAGGAACCATTCAACTTTTGGAGTTTAGCAAAACAGCTGATTCAATCAGTTACAAGTCAGTAGTGGTGATTGATGATTCACTGTTGGAGGTTTCCTATAGCGGAATTACCAAGTTAATTGTAATGCAATAATAAGTTTTGTAAATTTGCTTTTTAACAACTTAGAAATGAAAAACTTAGAACGTGTTTATCGAATGTCTTTCGCAGGCGTTTATCCGCATTATATTACCAAAGCAGAAAAAAAAGGGCGTACTAAAGAAGAAGTTGATCAAATCATACTTTGGCTAACAGGATACGACCAACAAGCTTTACAGAAACATTTGGACGAAAAAACTGATTTCGAAACTTTTTTTAATGAGGCTCAAATCAATCCGAATGCTTCGAAAATTACAGGTGTAATTTGCGGTTATCGCGTAGAGGAAATCGAAGAAAAGATAATGAGAGAAATCCGTTATCTGGACAAAATGATTGACGAATTGGCTAAGGGCAAGGCAATGGAAAAGATTCTGAGAAGTTAATTATTCTTTCTTTATACAACTATAACAAAAGTTGATAGCTCTTTAAGAAACAATTAAAAATTAAATTGTAAATTTGTCTTTTAACAAAACTTAAAAATAAAATTATGGCTTTAGAAATAACAGATGCTACTTTTGACGAAGTGGTTTTGAAATCGGACAAACCCGTATTAGTGGATTTTTGGGCTGTTTGGTGTGGTCCTTGTAGAATGGTTGGTCCTATTATTGACGAAATTAGTAATGAATACGACGGAAAAGCAGTTGTAGGAAAAGTGGATGTAGATGCCAATCAAGAATTCGCTGCAAAATACGGAGTAAGAAATATTCCCACTGTATTAGTGTTCCAAAACGGAGAAGTAGTAGCACGTCAGGTTGGGGTTGCTCCAAAGAAAAACTATACCGACGCGATTGATGCTTTGTTGTAAGACAAGATTATAAGGTTACTAAAAGTTATGTTATGAGGTTAGATAGTTGCAACTTTCTAACCTTTTAACTTTTATGATATTCGTGAAATTCATAGCAAAAAATGATAGAAATAGGTAAATACAATACACTCAAAATAGTCCGAGACACTTCGGTCGGATTGTTCTTGTCGGATGGAAATACAGATGTATTACTTCCAAACAAATACGTTCCGAAGCGCTTTGAAATTGAAGAGGAAATCGAGGTGTTTGTCTATCTTGATCATGAAGAACGATTGACAGCTACAACCCTAAAACCGTATCTCAAGCGAGATGAGTTTGCCTACCTGCAGGTTAGTTATATCAACCAATACGGAGCTTTTTTGAACTGGGGATTAGAAAAGGATTTATTTGTTCCTTTTAAAGAACAAGCTAGAGAAATGGAAGAAGGCAAACGATACCTGGTGTATGCCTATTTGGACGAAAAAACCGACAGATTGGTTGCTTCAAGCAAATTAAATCAGTTTCTGAAACACGAAAACGTTGAACTAGAAGTAGGAGAAGAGGTTGATTTGATTGTTTCGCATATTACCGAACTTGGAATTAACGTAATTATCAATTCAAAATACAAAGGATTGATGTACAAAGATGAGGTTTTTGAAAATCTGACTCCTGGAAAAAAAATCAAAGGCTATATCAAAAATATCAGAGAAGATAAAAAGATCGATGTTTCGCTGACGCAATCAGGGCTTGACGGAATAGAAGAAAACGCACAAGTTGTTTTGGAAGAACTCAAGGCCTCAAACGGATTTTTACGACTTACGGATAATTCACATCCTGAAGAAATTAAGACCGTATTGAAAATGAGTAAAAAAGCCTTCAAAAAAGCCGTTGGAAATCTTTATAAACAAAAAATCATCTCTATAAAAGAGGACGGAATTTATTTGAATAAATAATTAGAATCAGTGTTTAGACTTTTAAAACGAATAATGTTAATCCTATTTTCGATAGTTGTTTTACTTACTCTTTTTGGGTTCTTGTTCATGAAGCAAACCAAATTCGGAAAATTACCTCAAGGAAAACGATTAGAAATCATCCAAAAGTCTCCGAATTATAAAGAAGGGGCATTTCAAAATTTGAGTCACACTCCAAGTTTGGAAGAAGGAACTTCAATGGTTGGAATCATGTTCGAATTCTTGTTCAAAAAAGTAGAGAACAAAGCCCCTTTAACGGGTATCCCGAGTATTAAAACCAATATAAAATCAGTAGACCGCAACCAAGATATTCTAATTTGGTTTGGACATTCGTCCTATTATTTTCAACTCAACGGAAAGCGTTTCTTAGTAGATCCTGTTTTTAGCGGGAGTGTTTCTCCAGTTCCAAATTCCGGAAAATCGTTTAAAGGAACAGATGTTTATTCGGTAGAAGATTTTCCCGAGATTGATTATTTACTAATTACACACGATCACTACGATCATTTGGATTTTCAAACGATTATAAAATTAAAGGATAAAGTAAAAACAGTAATCTGCGGATTAGGAGTCGGAGCACATTTCGAGTCGTGGGATTACGACCCTTCAAAAATCATCGAAAAAGATTGGTATGATTCGGTAGAATTAGAGAATCAATTAAAAATCACCCTTACACCTGCAAGACATTTTTCGGGAAGAACTTTTAAACGAAATACTTCACTTTGGACGTCCTATGTTTTAGAAAGCCCTGATTACAAAATGTTTATCGGAGGTGATTCTGGTTATGACTTTCATTTTAAAGAAATCGGAGAAAAACATGGCCCTTTTGATTTGGCTATTCTCGAAAACGGACAGTACAACCAAAAATGGAGATATATTCACACTCTTCCGGAGGAAATTCATACGGTTGCAGAAGATCTTAAGACCAAACGATTTTTTCCGGTTCACTCTGCCAAATTCTCCTTAGCTTATCACTCTTGGAAAGAACCTTTAGAAAAAGTATCTGAACTTAACAAGGAATCTGATATTTTGATGATTACTCCAAAAATCGGGGAAATCGTACAATTGCGAAACACTACTCAAACCTTTTCGAATTGGTGGGAAGAGGTGAGTAATAAGCCTTAAAATATAGAATTACCTTTAATGGTAGGGTTTTTGAGGGTTTTACTTTTAAAAAACATGAAAATTTTCACAACACTTCTATTTATACTCACTTCATTTATTTCAGTTGCTCAAATTCAGTTCGAAAAAACATTGGAAGCTACTTTTGCTAAAGCAAAAACGGACAACAAAATTGTTTTTATTGATTACTTCAATGCAGGCTGTCCAGTTTGTCAACAAGTAAATCCATTACTTGAATCTGAAGAAGTCGGAGATTTTTACAACCGATATTTCGTAAGTTACAAACTTGACACGAGCGAAGAATCAACACAGAAAGAAAGAGAATGGCTTATTGACAAAGGACTACACATTGACGGTGTTCCGAAATTCATCTTTTTTGATAAGAACCAAGAATTTATTCATTTTTCAGGAGTCAGAGCCACAACCAAGCGAATTTTGGAAATAGGAAAAGACGCTCTCAATCCAAACAAGAAATTGTCTATGAAGCCTGTTTTTTATGAAAACGGACAAAGAAATATTGGTTTACTATATGCCTATTCTTCGTACGCTTTATTGTTCAACGATATGGAGTTGGTTCATAAAATTGCAGACGAATTGTATGAGATTTTCCCTGAAGAAAACTTGAACAACAACACGAGCTACCTTATTCTTAAAAATGCGGTTTTTACAACAAACAACGGGTTTTTCAAGCATTGGGTAAACAGTTTGGACAAATTGAAAGATTTTGAAAAAGGTTCTAGAGAAGGAACTGAAAAAGAACAAATCGAAAGAATCATCGCTCTTGATTTAAATAATCAAAATAAGGTGTGGACGAGTAAGGAATTGGCTGAATTGCGAAAATATATGGA
>Ga0209075_1004912_pt1 | contig 10497 bp, 10 predicted proteins | sample Stecom2011_FD_187523 | JGI IMG/M metagenome (GOLD analysis project Ga0209075, IMG submission 187523) | Agricultural soil microbial communities from Utah to study Nitrogen management - Steer compost 2011 (SPAdes) (version 2) | ecosystem: Environmental > Terrestrial > Soil > Agricultural land...
AAAAGCCCATGGGGATTAAGCCTAATTTTTCCGCGTCATAGAAGGTCTCCTTGTCCACGCCCAGCCAATTCCTCAGGTTCTCCCCGCTTTTGTCATCCCAAGGCACGCCCGACTGATGGACCTTGCGGCCCGGCGCCTGCCCTATGATGACAATCTTACTTCTCTTGCTTGCCGCGATGACTGGGTTCACACCTGCCTCAAGGAAGCTTTCACAGGCCCTACAGTTTTTGATTTCTTGAAACAATTGATCCATTATCCTTAATCTCCCTGTCATCCCAACAGGTTAAAGTCGCTTTTCATTCCCCAAGAATTCCAAAGTTTCTAAAGATCAGTGGCAGGGTTGTGGCTGTTTTCGAGAATAAAAGATAAAAAGGGCATTTATTTTGAAACAAGATTTTTTCAGGCGTATCTTTACATTGTCATGAAGCCAGGCAAAATCCACAGGATCAAAAACAAGAGCATGCTTTTATTGGCAACAGTCATGTTGTTTAAGGCATTTTTAGCCCCTGCTGTTTTTATTGATTTTAAGCTGAATCAAGACTATATCTCTAAAGTTCTTTGCATCAACCGCGACAGGCCACAGCTGGACTGTGATGGGCAGTGTATCCTGATGCAAAAAATGAAAAGCACCCAAGATGCCGATCATCCGGAACAAAGCCAAAGTTCTAAAACGCAGCTTTTGGAGATATTTTCAGAACTGACAGCGCTTTTCCTCCCTATGTCATTTCCTTCTGTCCAAGAAGAATTTTTTCCTTACAATGAAAGTGTTTCTGTAGAAAACTTCTCAAGTATATTCCATCCTCCTAAAATTTCCTAACGGTAATCGTTTATCTGATCAATGATTGACCATAGCCCCTGTCGGGTATGGCCCATGCTTGGTTATCTTATGTCCTCCTGGGCATTTTTATCAATTCATTTTATTACGATTTATCATGTGTGGAAAAATAAAAAAACTCACACTTGTGCTGATCGTGTGCTGGGTAAGCCTAGACACGATGGCTCAGGTATTGGTGAGCGGCAAAGTACTGGATCAACAGTCCGGTGAAGCGCTCCCCGGCGTCAATATTTCTGTCAGCAATGCAATTAAAGGAGCCGTATCCGACCTCAATGGAGAATTTTCCATAGATGTACAAGATTATTCAACCGTACTCACGTTTTCTTCTATAGGTTTTATGACGGAAAGGAAACAAGCGGCTGATAGCCCAATGACTGTTTCATTACAGCCTTCTCTGCTTGATCTTGCCCAAATAGTCGTTTCTGCCGGAGGCGGAAGCCAACTGAGAACCGATGCTCCGATTGCGATCAGCAAGATCAGTCCAAAAATACTGGAAGAGGCCAAAGCGGCCAGTCTTGAACAGGTCATCAACAAAGTCAACGGCGTTTACATGGTCAACCTGGGCAACGAACAGCACAGCATGGGCATACGCCAGCCGCTGACTGTGAAAAGCCTCTTTCTCTACCTGGAAGATGGGATCCCTCTCCGCCCAACAGGAATTTATAACCACAATGCCCTGATTGAAGTGAACATGACCGCACTCCGATCCATTGAAGTAATCAAAGGTCCGGCCTCCTCCATCTATGGCAGTGAAGCCATCGGTGGCTCTATCAATTTTATCACCAACATTCCCCCCGAACTTGGTTCCGCTAAATTTGGTGTCCAAGGAGACAACCTGGGCTACAAACGAGTGGATTTTGAAGCCGGGGACACCCATGGCAAAAGCGGGGTCTACGCCGCGGGATATTACGCCAATCGACATAATGGTTACCGCGAGCACAGCGATTTTCATAAGCTGGCTTTCAATATAGGAGCAAACTATGACCTAGGAAACCAGGACAAAATCACCGCTGCACTTGCTTTGACGGATTATAAGACGGATATGACCGGGAGTATCGACAGTGTGGATTTCTACAGCAAAAGCTATCCCAGCATGCATACTTTTACTTATAGAGAAGTAAAGGCCCTTCGAATGCGAACAACTTGGGATCATTTCTGGAACGATAAAAGCAAAACCAGCTTTAACCTGCTCTACCGGGACAACCTTTTGGGCCAGAATCCCGCCTACAGGATCCGGAACAATCCCAAAAATGCAAGTCAGGCCTCAGGAGAGATCAATGAGCAGACCTTTCAAAGTTACGGCGCCATCATCCGTCATATGCAGGAAATGGGTTGGATGTCGTCAAGGCTGGTAGGGGGGGTGAGTGTGGACTACAGCCCAAGCAATTTTATGGCTGAGTTTATTTCCGTGGATAGGGATGAGCAGGGCCATTATTCGGCTTATCAAAGGATGGACTCTCTATTGACGCATTATAAGGTAAATCTGTTAAATACGGCTGCTTTCGCCCAATTTGAGTTTTCCCCGGTCCAAAAGCTCAAGCTGATCTTAGCGGCTCGGTACGATCATTTCCAATATGACTATCAGAATTACCTTACCCCGGATGCCTTCTCAGGAGCTCCGGATGCCGTTAATTCTTTTAATTACCTCAGCCCCAAAGTTGGCTTTACCTATGATGTTTTGCAGGGCAAAGGCTTTTATGGAAATTATAGCGTGGGTTTTGCCCCGCCGCAGGTGTCCGAATTGTACCGCGGCGTCAAAGTGCCGGTGCTGGAGCCATCCCTATACTATAACTACGAATTAGGCGGCTGGTGGAATTTTGGAAAGCATATCGCGCTGGACATTAGTCTCTACCAATTAGATGGAACCAACGAAATTCTCAACGTATACCTGGATGATGGCACCACCGAAAACAGAAATGCGGGCAAAACGCTTCACCGGGGGATAGAATACAGTATCAGTTACAGCCCTGTGACTGCGTTGAAATTCCGCTTTGGCGGCACCAATGCCCATCATGAATACGTGGATTATGTGGAAAGTGGCAACAGCTACAACGGCAAAAAGATGGAGTCGGCACCGGCCTGGATTGCCAACTCGGAGGTATTCTACTATCCCCAATTTTTAAAGGGTCTCCGTATCGGCTTGGAGTGGCAAAGGATGTCAAGTTATTATATGGATCCCGCCAATACCGAAAAGTACGAAGGCTTCAATGTGTTTAACGTACGCTTTGGATATGAAAGGAAACGATGGGATACCTGGGTCAACGTGTTGAATGTGGCCGATGAACTTTATGCCACCAATGCCAGTAAGTCAAGGTTTGGAAAAAGCTATTCCCCAGGCGATCCACGCACGGTTAGTCTAGGCCTGGCCTTCCGGTTTACAAAGTAACCCAAAAACCATCCTTTTAAGAAACATAGTACAATGACCAGTATGAAAATCAATCGCCTACTCGCAATACTTATTTTTATCAGCTCCTGTAATTCTTCCAGAGAGCAATCAAACGAGACTTTGGAGCAGAAGACAGCCGGACAGGTGTCCTCTTTGGATTCCCATGCTTCCAATCCCTTCCTTTCCAAAAACCACTTGGGCCATCCTGTCCTTTGTTGGACGGAGGAACTGTCCGACGGAGATGGATTTGTAGTAAAATATACAGTTTTTGATCCGGAGGAAGCCAGCTTTGGAGACATTGTAACCGTGGCCCCTTCTAAAGGCACGGCTGCACATCCCGAAAATATGAACAAAGTAGCATTTAAGTCGGATGGTACGGCAGTCGCAATTTACTCCAGAAAGCACCCGACGGAAGAAAACCGTTTTGCCGGATCGCTCCTGTATACCCAATCTTTTGATCAAGGGAGGACTTGGACACCCGAAAAGTTTTTACATTCGGATACCTCCCGCAATGTGGGCCGGGGATATTTCGACATGGCCACTTTGCCGGACGGTGAGATAGGAGCCGTCTGGTTGGATGGCCGATATGGAAAGGAATCAAATGGATCAGCCCTGTTTTTTGCCAAGACGAGGGATAAAGAGGGTTTTGGGGAGGACAAAGACATCGGGGAAAGCACCTGTGAATGTTGCAGAACGGATTTATATGTGGATTTAGAAGGTAGGCTCAATATTGTCTACCGGGACATTCTGAATGACAGTATCCGGGACATCGTTCATCAATACTCCGCTGACAATGGAGCGACTTTTTCCGCTTCCAGAAGGATCAGCCAGGACAATTGGATCATTAATGGCTGTCCGCACACAGGTCCATCATTGGCCAGCACTTCTTCGGGTCTTCATGCCGTTTGGTTCACTGCGGGGGGAGCGCCCGGAGTTTACTTCACCAGTACTGAAGATCAAGGCCGAACATTCAGTTTGAGACATAAGATTAGTGATAGCGCTAGACATCCACAGATGGCATCTTTACCGGACGGCCAACTCGTCTTGGTATGGGATGAGATGCAGGGAGAAGTAGCGGAGCCTAGGCATGCAGGGATGCATCAAGGGGGAGCTCATGGTGCGCCTGCCGGAGGTTCAAAAATCGTCCTGCAAATCCGAAAGGGCACAACGGTCTTAGAAACCCTCCACCTCAGCAGTCCTGGCGCCAATGCTTCCTTTCCAGTGCTGGACACGGTGGAAGGAAAGACTTTGGTGGCCTGGTCGCAGGAAACTGATGGGAAATCCTCCATATTTTATCAATGGATGGATTAACTCTGGGTGAAGGGGGATTAGGCAGATGTCAGGTGAGTGAAGATGGAAGGTCATGAGTCCGATATACGAAGTAGAAATGAGAAATCTTCAGCGCTATCGGCGAGTCCAAGAAAGACTTCTTCTTGAGATTGTCAAATCCACTATAGAGCAGCAATAATTTACGAAGGCAGTGGGTATTCGGGTTTTTGGTTGTTATCTTTAGAGTATAATTTTATCTCCATGGAAGATCTACTTGCTGCCAGATTACAAATGGCAGTTTCTCTCGGCTTTCATATCATTTTTGCCTGCATTGGTATGGCCATGCCATTTTTTATGGCTATTTCGGGGTACAAATACCTTAAAAGCGGTAAGGAAGTCTATAAAGACCTAACCAAAGCTTGGTCTATTGGAGTGGCCCTATTTTTTGCTGTGGGCGCGGTCTCGGGCACAGCCTTATCGTTTGAATTAGGTTTGTTATGGCCTACTTTTATGGAACATGCCGGGCCGATCTTCGGAATGCCTTTTAGCTGGGAGGGAACGGCTTTCTTTATTGAAGCCATTGCTCTTGGTTTGTTCCTTTACGGCTGGAACCGGCTTCATCCTTGGGTACATTGGGGATCTGGGGTCGTTGTCGGGATTTCAGGGGTGGCTTCCGGCATTTTCGTCGTAGCCGCCAATGCCTGGATGAACGCCCCCGCCGGATTTGACTGGATAGACGGTCAAGCTCACAATGTGGATCCTGTGGCGGCAATGTTCAACGATGCTTGGTTCTCCCAGGCTTTGCATATGACCATTGCAGCCTTTGTGGCTACGGGCTTTGCAGTAGCAGGGCTTCATGCTTTGTTGTTGCTTAAGGACAAAAACAATCTCTTCCATAGAAAGGCCTTAAGAATATCGCTTACCGTCGGCGCGATTGCCGCCATCCTGCAACCCCTTAGTGGTGATATTTCGGCCAAAGATGTCGCCGAAAGGCAGCCCCTTAAACTAGCGGCTATGGAAGCACTTTTCGAAACCAGCCAGCCAGCAGATTTTATAATAGGAGGGATACCGGATGAGGAAGCCAGGCAGGTAAATTATGCCATTCATATTCCGAAGCTATTAAGTTTCCTTGCTCATGGGGATTTCAATGCAGAAGTTCAGGGCCTGGATGCCTTTCCCAAAGAAGAACATCCGCCGGTATTGATTACCCATATCGCGTTTCAGATCATGATTTTTTGCGGGATGCTGATGGCGGCCATCGGGCTTCTGTTTTTGCTATTCAATTGGCGCTGGAAACACCTGCTTGACCGACCTTGGTTTTTATGGATGATTACTTTGGCCATGCCTTTGGGATTTATCGCCGTGGAAGCCGGCTGGACGGTGACGGAGGTGGGGCGTCAGCCGTGGATCATTTATGGAATAATGCGGACGGAGGATGCGGTGTCTCCTATGCCGGGGCTGGACGTCACCTTTTATATCTTTACCGGGCTATATTTGATGCTTAGCTTTATCCTAGTGTGGCTAATGAGGCGGCAAATTATGACCCTTTCGGATAAATACAGTTCTGCACGAATACATCAACCTAGAGGGAATAACTGATATGTTGTACGTAGTAATTGTTTTTCTCGGCCTTTCCTTGCTCGCCTATGCGCTGCTTGGAGGAGCGGATTTCGGGGCGGGAATTATTGAGATCTTTTCGGGAAAGGTGACTAAAAAGACCATTACCCATGCCATAGCCCCGGTGTGGGAGGCCAACCATATGTGGTTGATCTTGATGGTGGTGATCCTTTTTGTGGGCTTCCCCTTGATCTATGCACAGATGTCGTTGTACCTACATATCCCTTTATTGGTGTTGTTGGTAGGGATCATTCTGCGGGGTACTGCTTTTACCTTCCGACATTATGATGCCGTCATTGACAAGTCACAAGATCATTATACTTTTATCTTCAAGCTTTCCAGTGTGATTGCGCCCTTGTTTTTGGGGGTTATCACCGGGGCGATGATCTTGGGCAACATCAATCCAAATCCGGCCTCTTTCTATGAGGGTTTTATCGACCCATGGCTGAACAGTTTTTGTTTTATGCTGGGGATTTTTACCTGTTGCCTTTTTGCCTTTTTGGCGGCGGTATATCTGATCGGAGAAGCCGAAAGCATTTTAATTAGAAACCGTTTCCTGAAGTTTGCCAGAAACGCCAATATAGCCACCGTGTTGAGTGGTGGATTGGTTTTTGTATTTGCAGAAGCCAACGGCTTGTCTCTCGCCCGCATGTTTCTGAATTCTCCAGGGGCCTTGACTGCCGTGATTTTAGCCACCCTTTCCCTGCCGATGTTGTGGTGGAGCCTGGTGCAGGGCAAAGTTGTTCTACCCCGCATTTTGGCGGGCTTTCAGACCCTGATGGTCCTTGGAGCCTGGTTTTGGGATCAATATCCCGCTGTTTTGCGCTATTCCAATGGGGATTATCTCAGCCTTTTCAATTCCGCTGCACCGGAAGCTACCATGCACCAATTGGCTCTGGCGCTATTGGTCGGTTCGTTGTTGATCTTGCCCGCGCTGTTTTTCCTGATGAGAACGTTTAAAGGAAGTACTTTTATCGAAGATGCAGAGTAATATTCAATGACTGGCGACGAGGTGATAGGCATCCCGCCTTCTTAACCGTTAAAAAAACAGGGACATCTACATAGCCTTCTTCAACACTTTCTGCCGCTGGAACGAAAGGGTAAAATTGATGAGCACCTTTTTTGCCTTCAATGCCTTTTTTCGGTAAAAAAACGCTTTTATAGCCTCGGTAAGGGATCCAGCCTATCAGCAAGCGGAGGTTTATTGTGGCAGAAATGCAAACTTTAAGCATTCATATCTTGTTTGGAATAAGTACCTTTATGGCACCAATTTGTAGCACAAAGATTTTGATAAAAAACAATAAGATGGGATTAGGAAAGGGTTCGAAATTATACAGCATTGCGACATGTAGATGTCCCAAATGTCACGAGGGAAAAATGTTTCCATCGGGGACTTTGTTTCATCCTGCCAAATTCAGTAAAATGAACGACTATTGCCCCGTGTGTGGACAATCGTTTGAACCGGAACCAGGCTTCTACTTTGGCTCCATGTTCGTGAGTTATGCGATCAATACGGCCCTTTTCATCGCTTTTTGGATCATCACCAGCTTTCTGGTGGAGGATATGTCCTTGACCATGATTTTAGGGATCCTGTTTGGCGTGGTCATCGGGCTTTTACCTATTATTTTCAGGGTGAGCAGATCCATTTGGATCAACTGCTTTGTCCACTATGACCCTAAGGCGGTCAAGGTATAGTCTTTAGACCCAGCTTTCCTCCCTGCTCTCCACTTCATACAATACCTGGTCGACCAAGGCCGTGGCCACCGCTAAACGGACGTAGGGAAGACTTACTTTTCCACCTGCGGTAACAAAAATAACCGTTGCCAGCTGTCGATTTCTCTGATAGAGATTTTGATGGAAATGTACCTGTTGGACTTTTTTCCAGTTTAATAAGGTAAATTTTCTGCCAAAAACTCCTGAAAGCCTTTGTAGGCCTGTATCATTTGTTTGCCAACGGAAGTTTTGATGCCATTTATACTCATTCCAGACCACGAGGGGATAGATCAATAGCAATACAAGAGCTTGCCAACCGATCCAAAAGGAGAAGCCGAGGAGAGGGATAAAGGTGATCAGCAGGGCACTTCTCCATAGACTCCTTTTCCAATAATCGGACTCAATTCTCAGGCTTTTTTCTTCGTTTATGCCATGGAAGCTTTGGTAACTGCTTGCCAGTTGGCTTACCTTCCCAAAGGAAACCACCGGAATGCGTATGTTGGTCTCTTTGTTTTCCTTATGTCCTACCGATTGCACATGGATCGTCCAATAATCGATTTTCCTTCTTAGCCAGTTTGCCTTCCAGCTGAGTATCTGAATTTTATTTAGGGGGACTATTTTTTTTGTTTTGTCAAAGAGGCCATAGGAGATGATCCACCGGCCATCGGCATCCATGAGCCGGAATCCATAATACTTGACCATGGTGCGGACAATGGAAAACAGCATGGAAAGTACAATAACTGCAACCACCAAGCTGCTCATAAATAAAACCGTTTGACCCATTAGATTCCTCCCATAAGTATCCATGTAGTCATTGCCTCCAAGGATTTGCCTTAATTCATCGAACACATTGATGAGCAAGGCCAATAAAATGAAAAAAGCTTCAAGATGGTTGGCGGTCAAACTTAGTTTCAGGAGATCAGGAAAGGCCAGGGAGTAGGTAAGCGTTTTTTGCTCCTGCTCGGTCTCACCCGGGTCAGGAGGCGGAGGCGCTTTTTTTTCCATCAACAGGTGCCTTAATTGCTCTGCTTTTCCAGTGGCCAGGGCATCCAGCTTGGCTTCAATATCATCACTGCCTACACTGTCAAAAGATACCTTGGCTACGCCAAAAGCCTGTTGCCAGACGTTTTGTTCTAAATGAACAGCTTGGATGGAATGTATGGGGATGCTTAAGGTTTTCTTCTTAAGCCAGCCGGATTGTATGACTAAAGTATCTTCCTTGAGGTGAAATTTTTTAAACCAATAGCCGATCACTGCCCCACCAATGGTCAGGAAGCTAAACCCTGCAATGCCCCACAACAAAGTCAGGGAGTCACTGTCTTTTTCACCCCTAAAAAAGTACACGGCCAATATTGGCCATAAACCCTTGAGCAGGTTGATGGCGGTGCTCCACAGCAAAATAAAAATGGCGGCAGGAGATTGCCTCTGGGGTTCCTGCCAATGGTTTATGGGACTATTGTTCTCCATCTCCCTTGGCTTCGAGGCTTATCCACGCTTTGATTTTCTGGGCGGTATCTTCTGTAATGCCGGTGATGGTAAAATCTGCTGCTGAAGAGCCCGCAGTAAATACAGACACCGAAGATAAACCAAATCTTCTCTCCAAAGGACCGGATTGTACGCTCACGTGCTGAATTCTGTTAAGCATCACTATTCTGGTTTTGCGGGTGAGCCAGCCAGTCCTGAACAATAGATCTTTTTCCCGTATGGCATAGCCACTGTATTTATAACTGATATTGATCGCTAGCAGTCTGAAAATTACCATTAGGGCTAAGACGGTAACTGCAACCGAAATGATGACAGGATCCTGCAGGTTGTCAATAAAGTAAATGAGTGCTATGCCTATGGCCGACAAGATGCCCATGGAAAACAATAGAGACATCCGTTCTACCACTAGAAAATCTTTTTCCAAAGATTGAAAACTGACCTCTTCTATGCTCGGAAGTTGTTCGGGAGCAATAAGACTATTGGAAAAATTCATGCTTAAAGTTAACTGCATTTTTGTTTAGCGCAAGCAACATTTTTTAATAAGGTGTGTCCTTTTCGCCCTTTTTAGGGAAACTCCGCCCACAGCCCGTCTGCTAGTACTGGCATCCCTTTTGATAAGAATTTCAAGAGGTTATGCATTTTTCAGTACATCACAATCTTAAACAGACATACCATGAAAAATTTACAATTGTCCCAGCTTCTTATCTTTGTTCTTTTGGCCACCACTTTGACAGGCTGTGAATTAGTAGGGGATATTTTTGAAGCCGGTGTGTGGGTAGGGGTGGTTGTGGTGGTTTTGGTGATCGTTTTCATTTTTTGGATCTTCCGAAAACTGATGAGCTAACATCATATGTTTTGGCGTAAATGCCTAGGGATCAATATCCGCTCTATCCCTTCAAAGAGCAGTTCTATTAAGACAGCCAGAACTGCTGAAGGAATGGCTCCCTTAAGGATCAGATTGGTATTATTAAGCGCCAGCCCAGTCACGATAAATTCGCCCAAGCCTCCAGCCCCAATAAAGGCTGCCAAAGTAGCCGTTCCCACGGTAATCACCGCTGCTGTACGGATTCCCGCCAGAATAGAGGGCATGGCCAAGGGGAGTTCGACCTGCTTCAATCGTTGCCAATCATTCAGTCCAATGGCCGAGGCCACTTTCTTTAGCTGGGGGTCTACACTAACCAGCCCTATGACG
>Ga0209075_1004913_pt1 | contig 10497 bp, 12 predicted proteins | sample Stecom2011_FD_187523 | JGI IMG/M metagenome (GOLD analysis project Ga0209075, IMG submission 187523) | Agricultural soil microbial communities from Utah to study Nitrogen management - Steer compost 2011 (SPAdes) (version 2) | ecosystem: Environmental > Terrestrial > Soil > Agricultural land...
AGGCTTTCCAAAACACGCTGTGAATACATCCGTGTACGCTCTGCTCCGCCATCCATGGCTCCGCAAGGTTTTGGAAAGCCTACCCCACCGGCCTGCGGCCCGAGCTTTGGCGGGTTACATCAACTTTTTTGGGAAATATGGGGGTTTATCGCCTATTGCTTGCGCCAAGGCAATCATTCCCCAAAGTACAAACGACGTGTGAAGAACGATGGCCCAGACGATGGCGAAGGTCCAGAAGCTGCCGGTATTGCCGTGTATCAGCCAGGCAATCAGGACACCAGAACTGATCAGCACGGCGCCCAGTATGGACATATAGACACCCGCCTTGCTGTGGGCCCGGCGTACCGGATTATCGTCTCCAGACTTCATCGCAATCGAAAGCAACACGAGAAAACCAATCACCGGCAACGCCAGCAAATTCAGCAGGTACCAGATCACCGGGGCCACCGCCCCCGGAGCTTCACTCTTCTGACTGGCCGAATAAGGCATACACCACCTCCATAAGTGCATTGACAGTAACCGCGTCGTCCGACAACGGTTCGATAAGGCCAGCGCGACAGGCTTCAACAGCCGGCACGCCGGAGCGGATCAGATAGGCAGTGTGGATCAACAACCGGGTCGACGCCGCCTCCTCCAGGTCGTGATCTTTCAGCTTGCGCAGAGACGCCGCCAGGCTCACCAGCTGCTTCGCCAGATCAGCGTCACAGCCGGCTTCTTCCTGCACAATCATCTGCTCGATCTCCGGTTTCGGATAATCAAAACTCATGGACACAAACCGCTGCCGGGTGCTCGGCTTCATACCCTTGAGCAGGCTCTGGTAGCCCGGGTTGTAGGACACCACCAGCATGAATCCTGGTGCCGCCTGCAGCAGCTCACCCGTGCGTTCGATGGGCAGTTCCCGGCGGTCATCGGCCAGCGGGTGCAACACCACCGTGGTGTCCTTTCGGGCCTCCACCACTTCATCAAGGTAGCAGATGCCACCCTCTCGTACCGCTCGGGTCAGGGGGCCGTCCTGCCAGTAGGTGCCGTCCGGGCCGATCAGATGTCGGCCCACCAGGTCTGAGGCGGTGAGGTCGTCATGGCAGGCGACGGTGTACACCGGCCGGCCCAGTTTTTCGGCCATGTAACGGACAAAGCGTGTTTTACCGCAGCCCGTCGGGCCTTTAATCAGAACCGGCAAGCCGTTTTCGGCAGCGGCGCTAAACAGTTCCACTTCATTGCCTACTGGCTGGTAGAAAGTCATGGAGCACTATCCTTTTCTTGCGTGGATTCGGGTGGCACAAAACCGGACACCCATTCCGGGAATAACTGAAACACCTGCCTGTCATCGGATCTCTGTATCCGGGTCAGCGCCGCCAGGCAAAGATCGATCTGGCTAACCGAAGCCTCCGGTGCTGTTTGATACCAGCCGGCGCCCTCTACAGGTTGGCCGTGCCAGGTAATCGCCAACCCTTGCGATTTCAACAACCCCGATACAAACCCCAGTTCCGAAACCGCCGCATGGGTGTTGTTGTGTAGTAACAGCCCCAGGGCAGAACTGAAATCTGCCGCCTGATAACGCTGCCCCCGGGAGGGTGTAACGCCCTGGCTCGCCAGCGCCTGTAAGGCTGCGGCTCCGCCGACCGGATCAACCCCGGCCACCAGGGATACATCCCGCCCGTTCAGCTCCGCCAGGGAGCGAACCCCCGAGGTTTTCCGGGTAACCCACACCGGCACCGGGCTCTGTCCTGCCGGGTTGACCGCCTTGAGGACCTGCTCACCTCCAACAGGCTGTGCGGAGAAAACCAGTCCTGGTCGCTTTGCCAAACCCTCGAATTCTGGTTCAGCCACGGCAATTACCACACTCGCATCACACCCTTGCCGGTCGAGATATGCCTGCAAACGCTTTTGCGCCACGGTGTACGACGCCAACTCCGAATGGACTCGCAACTCCAACGCTTTACCGCCAAACGCTGGCGCCACAGGCGCAAAGCCGGCGGCGACCAACGCCGCGCACCAGCCCCATTGGAATTTACAGCCCCAGCGCATGGGCCCGACTGGTAAAGAAAATACCCGACGGCTTACGGGCCGGCAGGGTGGCCACTTCCTCCAGCGTGCGGGTGCTGTAAACGGTTATCCGGTCGCTGTCCCGGGACGACACCCAGACTTCCTCACCACGGGGCGCAAACTCCATGTGCAGCACGGATTTTCCAGGCTCAAGGCTGCGGACGATCTCCCGTGTCTGGGCGTCAATCACCTGCACCACATCGTTATCCGGATGAGCAAAGCTGACCCAGATCTGCCGGTTGTCCGGGCTCGCCATCACGAACACTGGCTGACCTTGCACCGGAATGCGTTGCACCATGCTCCAGTCATCCATTGTCGCCACCAGCACTTCATGGCGACCAACCGCCGGCACAAATGCGTGGCCGTCAGCAATGGCCCAGCCTTCCAGGTGGGGCATCTTATACACCGGCAGGCGCTGTTCGCCCTTGCCGTAATCCGGCAGAATGCTTCGCACGCCCTGCTCCGGCGCCCACAGGTCCATCATGGACAAGCCGTCTTCACCAAACAGGCCAGCAATGTAGTAACGGCCATCGGGGGTGATCAAAGCATCGTAGGGTTGCTTGCCCGCCGGGTGGCGGGAGACGGCCGGCGGCTGCGAAACCATATCCACCGTCCAGATTTCGCCGGCTTCAAACAGGCTGAAAACAAACTGATTGCCCGGTGCATCCACCAACCCTACGGTTTTGGACTGGTCCTGCTCACCGCTGGCGTTGGTGTAGGTTGCCGGCAGGGTCAGTACGTTTTCCAGGGTGCGGCTATCAAAGATGTTCACGCCGCCAGGCTCGTAATTGGACACCGCTACGTAACGGCCATCCTGGGAAATGGCACCGCCGATGCTGTTGCCAGACTGAATCACCCGGTTGACGATGCTCTGGGTCAGCAGGTCAACCTTGGTGAGCCCACCATCGCGACCGAACACATAGCCATAGCGGGCATCACGGGAATACACCACCGAGGCATGGGACAAATCACCCAACCCCTCAACCCGGCCGAGAATTTCGTACTCGGAATGGTCAATGACCAGAACGGAGCCTGTGGCCCGCTCAATGATCAGGCCCAGGTCACCAGTGCCCCGCAGATTATCCGCCGGTGTTGTGGCCACAGACTGGCAACCGGTCAGCACGGCCAACATCAGCAGCGGGAGCGTTAAACGAAACAATGCGTTCATGGCAGTTCCTTGGTTAGTGACGAAGGTGCGGTTTCGCGCTTCGTCAGTCACTCAGTAAAGCACCTGACTTCAGCTGCTGGCTGATCCAGTCAATCTCATCGTCAGTCAACAGGGCTTTCCAGGGCGGCATTGCCGTGCCGGGCACCCCTTCGCGGATGATGGCGGCAATCGCAGCTTCCGGCAGCTGGCTCAGATCTTCCGGCCGTAACGGAGGGCCCAGGCCTCCACGCATGGTCAGGCCGTGGCAGGATCCGCAATCCTGAATGACAAAGTTGGTCAACTCCTCCTCGCTGGCGGGCTGCGCGGCAGCAACCGGAAGCGCCAACCAGAGCAGCACGGCAACCGGCACTTTCCTCACCCCCGAGGGCCACAAGCTGTTCATCTCGACATCTCCTGTAACCAGGCCTTCATGCTGCGGATACGCCTCATTCATAACCTTGATATTGATTAAACTTTTAACTCACTGCCAGAGATCTTTGGGCATACCCACCTAGGGGTACTCTCTTGAAAAGATGTAAACCCGTGACATTAATCAATGTTCAGAAACAGCAACAAGAGAAACCTAGTAAGCACTCTTGAATACCAAGGAGAGAACCTGATGAGAGTGACCGACATGATGATCAAACCTCTGGCTCTTGCGGTGGCCATTACGTCTATGGGCGTGATGACCGTGCAGGCACAGCCACACAAGAACGTTGATGAAGCCTCCGTAGCCTACGAGGGCACCCCAAGCTCAATCGATGCCGCGTCTGCCAAAGTCGTCCGCACCCCTGGCGCGCCTGACCTGACCGACGAAGAGTTCGCCCGCGCCAAGCAGATTTACTTCGAGCGCTGCGCCGGTTGTCACGGTGTGTTGCGCAAAGGTGCCACGGGCAAGCCGCTGACCACCGACATCACCCAGGAACGGGGCATGGATTACCTCAAGGCCCTGATCAGCTATGGCTCCCCAGCCGGCATGCCGAACTGGCTCACCTCCGGTGACTTCGACGAAGAAACCGTCGAGCTGATGGCCAAGTACATCATGCACGAGCCACCCCAGCCTCCCGAGTTCGGCCTGGCCGACATGAAGGACACCTGGGAAGTGGTGATCCCCCCCGAGAAGCGCCCCACCAAGCAGATGAACAAACTGAACCTGGAAAACCTGTTCAGTGTGACCCTGCGTGATGCCGGTGAGATTGCCCTGATCGATGGCGACACCCATGAAATCGCCAAGATCATCAAGACCGGTTACGCCGTGCACATTTCCCGTATGGGAGCGACTGGCCGCTACCTGTTCGTGATCGGCCGTGACGCCCTGGTGAACATGATCGACCTGTGGATGGAAGAACCGGAAACTGTCGCCAAGATCAAGGTCGGCATGGAAGCTCGCTCGGTTGAAACCTCCAAGTTCAAGGGCTGGGAAGACAAGTACGCCATCGCCGGCACCTACTGGCCACCGCAGTTCGTGATCATGGACGGCGACACCTTGGAGCCGAAGAAGATCGTCGGCACCCGGGGCATGACCGTGGGCGACCAGGAATACCATCCGGAACCACGGGTGGCGGCGATTGTGGCCTCCCACGCGCATCCGGAGTTCATTGTTAACGTAAAAGAAACCGGCAAGATCATGCTGGCCAATTACGAAGACCTGGACAACATGACCATCACCACCATTGATGCAGCCAAGTACCTGCATGATGGCGGATGGGACGCCAGCATGCGCTACTTCATGACCGCCGCCAACAACTCCGACAAGATTGCCGTTGTGGATGCCCAGGACCGCACCCTCGCTGCCATTGTCGACGTTGGCAAAATCCCCCACCCGGGCCGGGGCGCCAACTTCGTCGACCCGGATCATGGCCCTGTCTGGGCAACGTCTCACCTGGGTGACCCGACCATTCAACTGATCGGTACCGACCCGAAGAACCATCCGGACAAAGCCTGGAAAGTGGTTCGCACGGTCAATGGTCAGGGCGGTGGTTCGCTGTTCGTGAAAACTCATCCCAAATCCAAGAACCTGTGGGTAGATACCGCCTTGCATCCGCTGGAAAGCATCAGCCAGAGCGTGGCGGTGTTCGACATCAACAACTTTGATGCCGGCTACGAAGTGCTGCCCATTGCCGAGTGGGCAAATCTGGGTGAAGGGCCAAAGCGGGTTGTCCAGCCTGAGTACAACGTGAAGGGTGACGAGGTGTGGTTCTCTGTCTGGAACACTCAGGACAAGAAATCCGCCATCGTGGTAGTTGATGACAAGACCCGTAAGTTGAAGAAAGTCATCGACGACGAACGCCTGGTAACGCCGACCGGCAAGTTCAACGTCTACAACACTCAGCACGACGTGTATTGATCCCGGCCCCGGCCCGGAGGAGCTATCTGATGAGACTGGATATGGCAGACAGGCAACTGATCGACAGGTACCAACGTAACCTGCCCGTCAGTGAGCGCCCCTACGAGGACATGGCCCGGGAACTGGGCCTGACTGAAGCAGAGGTTATCGAAAGACTGTCTGCCCTGCAGGAACAGCAGGTACTCAGCCGGGTTGGACCGGTGTTTGAACACAGCCAGGCGGGCGCCAGCCTGCTGGCTGCCGTGGCGGCACCAGATGAACAGATGGATCTGGTTGCCGCCCGGATCAACCGTGCCCCGGGGGTAAACCACAACTACGCCCGGGAGCACACCTACAATCTCTGGTTCGTGATGACAGCGCCAAATGAGGACACCCTGGAAGAGCGCCTGGACGAGCTGGAACACCAGTTGAAGCTACCCATGCTGAGACTTCCGATGGTTGAGGGTTACCACATCGATCTTGGCTTCGATATCGACTGGGAGGCGCTGCCATGAACCTGCCCGCCACCCGCCAGGATCAGAACTATCTGTTTGACACCCACTCCATCAGCGCCTGGGGTTTACTGAGACTCCGGGAGCAACTCGAAAACGGCCTGCCACTGACCCCAAGGCCTTACCTGACCCTGGCCGAGCGTACCGGCCTTACCGAACAACAAGTCATGCAGGCGGTCAGCCAATGGCAGCAGCAGGGGCTGATCAAACGCCTTGGCCTTGTGGTTAAGCATCGCACCCTGGGCTATCGCGCCAATGCCATGGCCGTCTGGAACGTGCCGGATGATCGGGTATCCGAGCTGGGCAAAGCCCTGGCCGCGTCACCGGTCGTCACCCTGTGCTATCAGCGCCCACGGCGCCTGCCGGACTGGCCCTACAACCTGTTCTGCATGATTCACGGCATTGACCGAAACCGTGTTCAGGGCCAGCTCGAACAGCTTGTTCATGAGCATAGGCTGGAAGACATCCCCCATGCCGTGCTGTTCAGTAACAAAGCCTACCTCCAGCGCGGAGGGCGCTATGTCAGCGACCGCTGAGCAACACCGCCACAGCGAAGTGCCGGATTTTACGCCGGTCGAGCGGGCGATCATCAACCGACTGCAAACGGGGCTGCCGTTAACCAGAACACCTTACAAAGACGTGGCTGAGGAAATCGGCATTACCGAACAGGTCTTGCTGGACCACCTCAAAGCCCTGCTTGCCGACGGCACCCTGACCCGCTTTGGCCCCATGTTCCACGCTGGCGAAATGGGGGGCGGCCTGACCCTCGCCGCCATGCGCATTCCCGAGCACGACTTTGAACGGGTAACGGAACAGGTTAACCGTTTCGACGAAGTGGCCCACAACTACCGGCGCGAGCATGAGCTGAACATGTGGTTTGTGCTGGCCACCGAAACCCCCGAAGCCATTGCCGACACCATCAGCCGGATTGAAGACCTCACCGGCTACCCGGTTTACAACATGCCCAAGGAGCAGGAATTCCATGTCCACCTCCACTTCCCGATCTGACTATCGGCTCTGTGACAAGGATCGGCAACTGATCCTGACCACCCAGGGTGGCCTGCCCCTGGTGCCTGACCCCTGGGCCGAACTCGGGCGCGAGCTGGCCATACCCGCCGATGAGGTGCTTGCCCGTTTTCAGCGCATGCAGGAGAACGGGGTCATCCGCAGGGTGGCCGCAGTGCCAGACCACTACCGCCTGGGCTACCGCTTCAACGGCATGACAGTCTGGGACGTGACTGACGAGGCCATATCAGCCATGGGTGAACAAGTGGGTGGACTGCCCTTCGTCAGCCATTGTTACCAACGGCCCCGACACCTGCCCTACTGGAGTTACAACCTGTTTGCCATGGTCCACGGCACCAGCCGGAATGAAGTGGAAAGCAAGGCTGGGCAAATCCGGGAACTGCTGGGCGACACCTGCTCCGGACACACCATTCTCTACAGCTCGGCCATCCTGAAGAAAACCGGACTAAGGCTTCGAAAACAAGCAGATAACCGTTAGTAAGTACCCCTTCAAGTACTCCATCAAAGGTATGGATACCCAATGCCCGGAGGGGGATAGTGAAAAGGGCAGAGAGCCGGCAAAGGCCCGCCCGGAGAGGCAAGAAAGCCACTCCCGATGAGAGAGAAAAACTATGTTTCGCATGACCCGCTACATCAAGAGCCTGATGAACCCGGCACCGGTGCGCCCGGTGCCCAAGCCCAGTGGCCCGGTGGTGATCTGGAATCTCATCCGCCGCTGCAACCTCACCTGCAAACACTGCTATTCGATCTCTGCAGACATCGACTTCAAGGGCGAACTCAGCACCCAGGAAGTCTACACCGTGATGGACGACCTCAAAGCCTTTGGGGTGCCAGTGCTGATTCTCTCTGGCGGTGAGCCCCTGATGCGTCCGGATATTTTCGACATCTCCCACCGGGCGAAAGAAAAAGGCTTTTACGTCGGCCTGTCTACCAACGGCACCCTGATTACCGAAGAGAACATCGGCAAGATCAAAAACGTGGGTTATGACTACGTGGGCATCAGCATCGATGGCCTGGAGGCCACCCACGACGAATTCCGCCAGAAGAAAGGCGCTTTCAAAGAGTCCATGCACGCCGTGGCCCTGTGCAAACAGGCCGGCATCAAAGTGGGCCTGCGCTTCACCCTGACCCAGGACAACTACCCGGAACTGCCGGCCATGCTGGAGATGCTCGACGAGCACCAGATCGACAAGTTCTACCTGTCGCACCTGAACTACTCCGGCCGCGGCGGCCGCAACAAGAAGCGGGACGCCTGGTACGACATGACCCGCGACGCCATGAACCTGTTGTTCAACCATTGCCACGACGAACTCAAACGGGGCATCGAACGGGAATACGTCACCGGCAACAACGACGCCGACGGTCCCTTCCTGATCGAGTGGGCCAAGGAACACTACCCGGACCAGGTAGGCGCCCTCACCCAGCGACTGACCAACTGGGGCGGCAACTCCTCCGGCGTGAACATTTCCAATATCGACAACCTGGGCGTGGTCCACCCGGACACCTTCTGGTGGGACCACAACCTGGGCAACGTGCGGCAAACTCCGTTCTCGAAGATCTGGTCTGAAACCACCGACCCGCTGATGCAGGGCTTCCGACAGCACCCGCGCCCGGTGAAAGGCCGCTGCGCCGACTGCAAATACCTGGACATCTGTAACGGCAACACCCGGGTACGAGCCTATAACGTGTCCGGCGACTTCTGGGAAGAAGACCCCGGCTGCTACCTCACCAATGAAGAAATTGGTGTGGTTGGAAACCTGCCCCGACGAGTGGCAGCCCCGATTGACGAAATCCCGGTTCACAACCTGTAAGGAACACGCCATGAACACACATCCACGGAAAAAGTGCCTGGTGGAATTCCAGCTGGCGGAACAACCCTTGCGGGCGGGCGAGGTGGCCATCGTCGGCGCCGGCCCCGGCGACCCGGGACTGCTGACCCTGCGGGCCCTGATGCTGATCCAGCAGGCAGATGCCATTGTCTACGACCGGCTGGTCTCACCCCAGATCATGGAACTGGTCAACCCCCGGGCCGAGCGCATCCACGTTGGCAAAGCCAGCGGCTGCCACTACGTGCCCCAGGAAGAAACCAACGAACTGCTGGTGCAACTGGCCATGAAGCAGCGCCGGGTGGTTCGCCTGAAAGGCGGCGACCCCTACATCTTTGGCCGCGGCGGGGAAGAAGCCGAGTTCCTGGTGGAGAACGACATCGACTTCCAGGTTGTGCCCGGCATTACCTCGGCTGCTGGCTGTGCCTCCTACTGCGGCATACCCCTGACCCACCGGGACTATTCCCAGAGCGTGACCTTTGTCACCGGCCACCGCAAGGCCGACCAGAGCCTGGAACTGAACTGGCAGGTCTTGGCTGCACCCGGCCAAACCCGGGTGTTCTACATGGGACTGCACAACGCCCCCACCATTGTGCGGGAACTGACCGCCCATGGCTTATCCGGGCAGTGCCCCGTGGCCCTCGTTGAACGGGGCACCACGCCGCTTCAGCACATGACCGTCACCACCCTGGACGACCTGGTGGAGACCATTGCCCGGGAAGACTTCCAGCCACCCACGCTGATTATCGTAGGGGAAGTGGTGCAGCTGGCCGAAAAACTGGCCCGCCCGGCACAGGCCGGCTGGAACAGTGCCCTAACTGGCCCGGCGGCAACCGTCGCCCGCAGGCCGGCCTGAACACGCCATTCTGATCAACCTGAACCGGGAGCAGTTGCTGGTGAACCTCAACAAAGCGCGCATTCAACGGAGCAAGGCACTGGTACTCGCCACCGCCCTGATAACCGGCCCGGCGATGGCCAGTGATACCGTAGACACAGACACCCTGTACCTGCAGCACTGCGCCGCCTGCCACGGCACCGACCGCCTCGGCGGCATGGGTCCGGCCCTGTTGCCAGATAACCTGTCCCGGCTCAGAAAGGCAGACGCCGAGAAAGTCATCCGCAAAGGCCGGCCCGCCACCCAGATGATTGGTTACGAAAGCATCCTCAACGACCAGCAGATCTCAGCCCTGACCGAGTTCATGTACCAGGCGCCGACGCACCCGCTGAAATGGGGCGAAGCGGAAATCCGCAACAGCCGGGAAGTCACCCATCCGGCAGGCTCATTACCCGACGATCCGGTTTTTGAGGCCGACCTGATGAACCTGTTCCTGGTGGTGGAAATCGGCGACCACCACGTCACCCTGCTGGATGGCGACAAAATGGAACCCATCCACCGCTTCCCCAGCCGCTTCGCCCTGCACGGTGGCCCCAAATACAGCCCCGATGGCCGCTATGTGTACTTCGGTTCACGGGATGGCTGGATCACCAAATACGACATCTACAACCTGAAAGTGGTGGCGGAAGTCCGCGCCGGCATCAACATGCGCAACATCGCCGTCTCAGCTGACGGCCACTACGTGATGGCCGCCAACTACCTGCCCCACACCCTGGTAC
>Ga0209075_1004914_pt1 | contig 10497 bp, 6 predicted proteins | sample Stecom2011_FD_187523 | JGI IMG/M metagenome (GOLD analysis project Ga0209075, IMG submission 187523) | Agricultural soil microbial communities from Utah to study Nitrogen management - Steer compost 2011 (SPAdes) (version 2) | ecosystem: Environmental > Terrestrial > Soil > Agricultural land...
GAAGGAAAGGATGAACTTTTAGAAAAAGCAATCGAGCTTATTTTAAAAGAATAAGGTTCTCTTCTCAATTTTACTTCTCCTCCTTCAATTGTGACTTGATAAAAGGGATTTTTGGAGCTAAAAAATAGCCCGTTAAACTTGCAAATAAAATTGGAATTAAATAGGTGAAACCTGTAAGCGTAGCAACTAGAATTGTTGTACTCATCGGGGTACGGGTAACCGTTGAGTTAATTGCCGCCATACAACAGATTATCGCTAAAGAAGCATTGATGTCTGGGAATAGTTCAGAGATAATTAATCCTAATGTTGCGCCAACAAAGAACAAAGGAATAATAAACCCACCGCGCCAACCTGAAGTTACAGTAATTGAAATCGCAGCAATTTTAAAAAACAAGATTGCGATCAACATCGTCAATGTATAAGGTGTAGTCAGTAATTCATTCACTTCGTAATGACTAAAATAGCGCGTGATGGGGAAGGCATAGGAGATTAATCCTAAGAATATTCCTCCGATCAGCATTTTGATGTAAATGGGAAGAGGTTTCCATTCGAATAGTTTTTTAAAACTCTTAGTGAAGTAAATAAAAAACCAACCAATTGCAGCAGCGATTACTCCATACAACACGGCGAGTCCAAAATCGAACATTCCGTGGTATTCGTAGACAGGAACTTGCCAAAGTGCACCGAGTCCTAAGCTGATGATTAAAGCAAATACCATGTAACTGAATAGACTCGAAACAAGTGCAGGGATAATGGCTTGATAATACTGTACAATGTGCTTGTGGTGTAGAATCTCAAGTGCAAATAAACTACCTCCCAAAGGTGCGCCAAATAAAGCCGTAAATCCTGCAGCCATTCCTGCAATACTCATCGAGCGTAATTCTTCTCCTTTTAAGCGAAAAACTTTACCCAACCAAGTTCCTGTTGAACCGGTTACTTGAACGAGTGGGGCTTCAGGACCTAGGCTACCTCCAGATCCTACACACAAGAGCGATGATAACACCATTGAAGGATTACGCTTAGGGTCGAGCTTTCCTTTGTTGAAACGAATGTTGTTGACAATAAGTGATATTTCTCCAGGATCTCCAATAAAATGAATGATTAACCCTGCTAGAAACCCTGAAATAGCCATTGTAGGAATGACTAGCCAACCTTCAAATTGACCCAGCACGCCGATGACTAACTCTAAAACTATCCAATAAACTCCTGCAATAAGTCCACCTAAAAGCCCAAGAAGAGCCCATAAAAAAAAGGTGCGACTAAATAAAAAAGGGTTAAATCGGATAGGTTGATCTAATATGTTTAAATAATTTACGAGTTTTCGTCTTTTTCTTAACTTCACATCTATATTGGGTCTTTTATTATGAATCAGGCAAAAGTAATAATTTGTTAAGGGAGTATAGGGTATTTAAGTCTTTTATTTTACTGTAAGTGAATAAGGTTTGATCATATTCTATATTATTTTAATTAAATTATCTGATCTATTTATGATAGAATTTATAAAAATTAAAGGCCATACCGAAAGGGTATAGCCTAAAGTAAAGAGTATGTTTTCTATTATAGCTTAAAAGAAAGTCCTGCATTTAAAATTCCACCTTGTCCAATTCCAACAGCTACATTTGCACCAAAGTTTTCAGTAAAGAAATACCTCATTCCAACTCCAATTCTTAACGCAATAGGTATAAGTCCTTGACTTATATCGTTGTTGAAATCTGGATTAGTACTAGCAACGTTAAAATTTCTATTTGCATATCCAGCTCCAGCCATTACATAGGCATCTACTTTTTCAGAATTCTCTACGAAGTGGTAATTAAAAGTGACCATTATCCCAATTTTCCTAGTATCTAAATCATACCTATACACTTTGTCTTCAAAATTACCTGTATTTTCATTATATACTTCTTCTTTCTCTAGATAATCTATGTGGGTATTTGTAAAGCCTATATCTAGACCTAAACCTACCTTGTCAGTAAGTAAGTACTCTACGCGACCACCAAGCGGACCAATACCTTTTACATTTAAATTCATTTCATTACCTGAACTGGCATTTGCAGCTTTGAATACAGTTTTATACAAGTTTGGGAAACCATAATAGCCATCAATAATAACATCTCCTTGAAAGATTGCTTGGGCTTTAACGGTATTCAACATAAACATTGAAAGTAAGCTAGCGATTATAAGTTTCATTTTATTCATAGTTGTTGTTTTAATTAAAAGTGTAACAATAGTAGTACCATTTTTTGAGAAAATAGATATTATTTCCAATTTATTTAGTTTATTTTTTTTAAAAAAACTTCAGAGTGGTCTTATTATTAGTTGCTTACATTTAAGGAGAGTGTAGGATTTAATATCATAAATAAAAAGAGTAGAAAGCCGTAAGACTTTCTACTTTAAAATTTTTATAACCCTAATTACTATAAGTGAATAACTTCACCATAAGCCATTGCTGCTGCTTCCATAACTGCTTCAGACATTGTTGGATGAGGGTGAACTGTTTTAATTAGTTCTTGTCCTGTTGTTTCTAACTTTCTAATCGCTACTAATTCAGCAATCATTTCAGTTACGTTCATACCAATCATATGACCACCTAATAATTCTCCGTATTTAGCATCAAAAATTAATTTCACGAAACCCTCATTTGCTCCAGCAGCACTTGCTTTACCTGATGCAGAGAAAGGGAATTTACCGATTTTCAACTCGTAACCAGCTGCTTTAGCTTGTTCTTCTGTATATCCAACTGATGAAATTTCAGGAGAAGCATAAGTACAACCTGGAATATTATTATAGTCTAATGGTTCTGGATTGTGTCCTGCAATCTTCTCAACACATAATATTCCTTCCGCACTTGCTACGTGAGCTAATGCTTGACCAGGAACACAGTCTCCGATTGCATAATAACCTGGGATGTTTGTTTGATAAAAATCATTTACTAAAATTTTCCCTTTATCTGTAGCAATACCTACGTCCTCAAGACCAATTCCTTCGAGGTTAGCTTCAATCCCTACTGCAGATAGTACAACATCACATTCGATGTTTTCTTCTCCTTTTTTGGTTTTGATATTTACTTTGCAAACTCCTCCTTTAACATCAACCTTCTCAACAGAAGATCCTGTCATGATTTTGATGCCTTGTTTCTTTAAGCTTTTTGTTAATTCCTTTGAAACATCTTTGTCTTCAACTGGAACTATGTTATCTTGGAATTCAACTACAGTAACGTCTGTACCTAAAGAGTTATAGAAATAAGCGAACTCAATTCCTATTGCTCCAGATCCAACAACTACCATTTTCTTAGGTTGTTTTTCTAAAGACATTGCTTCTCTATATCCAATAATATGTTTACCATCTTGTGGAAGATTAGGTAATTGACGAGAACGTGCACCTGTAGCAATTATAACTCCTTTAGAAGCTGTATATGTCTCTTTTTTACCTTTATCATCAGTAACTTCTACTTTTTTACCTGCGATAACTTTACCGAATCCATTGATTACGTCAATTTTGTTTTTCTTCATTAAGAATTGAACGCCTTTACTCATTCCTTGAGCAACACCACGGCTTCTTTTAATAATTGCACCAAAGTCAGCTTTTGCATCCTTTACTGTAATTCCGTAATCTTCTGCATGATTCAAGTAATCAAATACATTTGCACTTTTCAATAATGCTTTTGTAGGGATACAACCCCAGTTTAAACAAACACCTCCAAGTGATTCTTTTTCTACTACAGCTGTCTTTAATCCCAACTGTGAAGCGCGAATTGCAGTTACATATCCACCGGGTCCACTACCCACAACAATAATATCGTAATTCATATTCTTAGATTTTATCAAATTTTCGTACGGCGAATTTAATGATTTAAGCCTTAATAAGCAGATAATGCTAAAGATTTTTTGAATAGTATATAAACAATGGAGATTTAGAGTAGGCATACCATTAAAATGTCAATAATTGTATCATCATAATTACTACTTATATTAATCATGATTATTATTTTTACCTTTATAGAAATCAAAATTTGAAACATGAAATTTACTTTTGACGTTAAGTCTCCACAACAACAATACATTCAAATTACCGCTGAAATAGAAGTTACAGGAAAAGAAACTACTGTGTTCTTTCCTGCATGGCGACCAGGCAGGTATGAGTTAGGTGACTTTGCTAAAAACGTAAATCATTTTCAAGTTCATAATGGTGATGGAACAGCTTTGGCATATAAAAAGAAGAACAAAAACACCTGGATTATACAAACTGAAGGTTGTTCGACAATTACTATTAAATACAGTTATTATGCAACAGATTTAAATGCGGGTTCTACTTTCCTAGACGCTACTCAGCTTTATGTTAATCCTGTTAATTGCTGCCTTTTTACCGATGAATCATATAATGATCCAATTACTGTTCAACTTAATATTCCAAAAGAATGGGAGATTGCACATTCTTTAAAGGTTGAAAATAATATTTTCCTAGCTCAGAATTATGATGAGTTAGCGGACAGTCCATTTATTTGCTCTGCAGATTTGCAAAAGGTAACCTACAAAGTTAAAGACACTACTTTCTATATTTGGTTCAATGGAATTATAAAACCCGATTGGGAGAGATTAGTAAAAGATTTTACAGCGTTTACTGAAGCACAAATAAAACGTTTCGTTAGTTTTCCAACAGATGAATATCATTTTTTAATACAGATTTTACCTTATGCGACTTATCATGGTGTAGAGCATTCTAAATCTACAGTGATAACGTTAGGTCCAAGTTATGCTGTTTTCGAAGAGTTGTATAAAGAGTTACTAGGTGTAAGTTCTCATGAATTATACCATACGTGGAATGTCAAGTCTATTCGTTCTAGCGAAATGGTACCTTATAATTTTAAAAAGGAAAACTATTCGGAATTGGGATACATAGCAGAGGGTGTTACAACCTATATGGGAGATCTGATGCTTTACAAGAGTGGAGTTTTTTCAATCGAACAATACCTTGTAGAAATGAATAACCAACTTCAACGTCATATGGATAATTTCGGACGTTTTAATTATTCTGTTGCTCAGTCATCTTTTGATACTTGGTTAGACGGATATGTTCCTGGTGCTCCAAACAGAAAGGTTTCTATTTACACAGAAGGTTGTTTGTTGGCCTTTATTCTTGATGTTTATTTATTGAAAATCACTTCAAATAAAAGAGGGTTAGATGATGTAATGCGTACTTTATATCATGATTTTGGTGCGAAAGGAATTGGAATTACCGAACAAGACTATCAAAAGGAAATAGAGAGAATTTCTGGTAAATCTATGCAATGGTTTTTTGACGATTACATTCATGGAACGAAAAGCTATTCAACTTTACTAGAAGATTCTTTCAATACGATTGGAATAGAACTTCATAATGAACCTGTAGCAAGTGATGTTGCTGCTTATCTTGGAGCAAAAATAATGGAGGTGAATAACGAAACAGTTGTTATGGCTTTATATCCTGGTAGCCCACTAGATGTTGCTGGAGCAATAATAGGGGATAAGCTGATTGGAATAAACGGAGTAATGATTAATAATGACGCTGACCGTTGGGTAAAGTATTTTAAATCAGATGATAAACAGATTACATTAAATAGAAAAGGTAAAGTGGTTCAATTGCATTTACCTGAATCACATAGATCTTATTTTCAAAGATACTTTTTGAAGTTGACTAAAAATCCTAATAGAGATCAAGTGCATGCTTTCGACGGATGGAGGAACGCTGAAGTAGGAGAACGCACAGTAAGAAAACGTAATTTTAAGGAGTAAAAATACTTTACAAATAAACCTCTATTCCAATATTAAAACCAATAGCGTATGGTTTTCTAACGTACGGAGATTGGGAATTGAAATTACTATTAAGTTGTCTTCTAGCTTCAACCATTGCAAAAATCCCGTAGTTTCTGCTCAGTTTTATTTGTGTACCGATTGTAGCTACAGCATCAATTAAAAACATGTTAAAATTATCACGTTCAATTGATTGAGAGGTATGTTCTTTCTTGTAGATATCTAAAACTGTTTCTTCACGTTTCATTGATATAAAAGCTTTTGGAATAATTCCTATTCCACCATAGAAAGAGATTTCTTCACCGTATGAGTACGCAAGTCGGATAGGAAAACTAATGTGACGATATATATTGTAATATCTATAAACAGAATCACTTTGTGTAAAGTCATAAGTTTCTGCATTACTTGTGTATCCTACACCGATTTCAAACTTTAAAAAATCATTGATTTTATTTCTTACTCCAGCATTAAATCCTGTCGTCCATTTAGCTGTTTCATTTTCACGATAGCCTATTGGCTGTGCAAATAATCCATCATTTGTTGAGAGTGTTCTGTATGTATAAGCTGGACTAACACCTAGATATATTTCAATTCCACTTTTTGTTTTTTCTGCAACTGATTTTTCTTCAACAGGCTCGTTTTTATCTTTTTTAGGATCACTTGTAATAATTTGAGCGTTTCCGATAAAACTGGATATTAAAAGTAAAATTATTATATAATTTTTCATATTGTTAATATATGTCAAGATTCTATAGATTTAAAAATTTAAGTTATATTTAGCTAATTAAAGGAAAATTTTAAATTTAACCCCTTAAAACATAATTTATGTCACCAAAAAAAGAAAAAAAGAAAAAATCAATATTTAAGAGGATTCTAAAGTATTCTGGAATTGCTTTTCTACTGCTACTGATTACCATAATTATAATACCTATCTTTTTTAAAGATGAGTTGAAAGAATTAGCACTTGCAGAAGCAAATAAAATGTTAAATGCAGAAGTTGCAGTGGGTGATTTTGATTTAACTATCTTCTCATCATTCCCAAAGATGAAATTGATTTTTGATGATGTTTCAGTTACAGGAAAAAATGAGTTTGAAGGAATTAAATTAATAGATTTAAAATCATTTGAAGCTAAATTAGACTTTTGGAGTGTAATAAACATGGAAGATATTGCAGTTCGCTCTGTAAAACTAGTTAAACCAAACATCCATGTTAAAGTGTTAGAGTCTGGATTAGCTAATTATGACATAATGAAATCTACAGAAGAAATGGTAGAGGAAGGAATAGATACTACTGCTACTCCTTTTAAGTTTTCATTGGAATATTATGAAATTGCGGATGGTAATATTATTTATGATGATCGACTTTCTTCAATGTATGCAAATATCGTAAATATTAACCATTCTGGAAGTGGAGACATGACTGCTGATGTAATTGATTTTAAGACAAAAACAACTATGGATGAATTAACATTCAAAATGGAAGGAATGTCTTATTTGTCAAAAGTAAAGACAGGGCTTGATATGAATATCTTAATGGAGTTCAAGGATGAGAGCAGTAAGTTTACTTTGAAAGATAATGAGCTTAAATTAAATGCATTAAAGTTATCTTTTGATGGTTTTTATGAAATGTATAAGGACTACGATGATATGGACCTAAAGCTGATTGCTAGTAATACAAGCTTTAAAGATTTACTATCATTGGTTCCTGCTTTTTACCATACTGGATATGAAAGTATGATTGCAAAAGGTAGTTTAAGCTTAAATGCATTTGTTAAAGGGAAATTAGATGATGCACGTTACCCAGCTTTTGATTTTTCAGCAAAAGTAAATGGAGCTTCTATTGCTTATCCAGATATGCCAGCAACGATTGATAATGTGAGTATTGTTGCAGGTTCTAAATTCCCTGGTGGATCTAACTTGGACCTCATGACGATTGATGTTGATCAATTGAAAGCAACTTTCGTAGGAAATACGATTGATGCTAATTTCTACATGAAAAACCCGATGACAGATCCGTACATGAAGTCTAAAGTTCTTTTAAATGTTGATTTGTCAACTATTGGCCAAGTTTATCCATTAGGAGAAGGAGAAGAGTACAATGGAAAGTTAACTTCAGATATTTCAATCGAGGGGAAAATGTCAACTTTAGAAAAAGAAGAGTATGATAAATTTGATGCTAAAGGCTCTTTGCGTTTGCAAAAAATGCATTATGCATCTAAGGATTTACCTGCAGCCGTAGACATAGAGAATATGTTGTTTGAATTTTCACCACAGCAACTAAAACTTGCTGAGCTGAAAGCAAAGATGGGTCAAAGTGACTTTTCAATGGATGGTGAAGTGAAAAACTATATGGCATACTTATTCAATGATGGTGATTTACAAGGGGTATTTAATTATCATTCTAATTTACTTAACGTAGATGAGATTATGCCACCAGCAGCTGAGGGAGCAACGACTGAATCAGGTACAGAAACAGCACAAGCTGAAGTAACTCCTTCAGGAGATGAAGAGGTAATGTTAGTGCCTGAGAAAATTGATTTTGTTTTAAATACAAGCATTAATAAAATAATTTATGATGGAATGGACATCAATAACTTAAAGGGGCGTGTAATTCTTAGAAACCAAGAGGCAATATTAGAAGGATTGTCAATGCAGACTTTAGGAGGGACTGTTGGTTTGAGTGGAAAGTATAATACTCAAGATAAAGCTGTTCCAAAAATGGACTTTAGTTACAGCTTGAAAGAATTAGATATAGAACAACTTGCAAAGAATTTTAATACAATAGATAAGTTAGCCCCAGTAGCAAAGTATACTAAAGGTAAAATCTCATCAGATTTCTCTATGACAACAAGCTTAAAACCATCATTTGAGCCTATTTATAATACGCTAAATGGAAATGGTAGTTTATTCTCAAGTCAAGTTACTATTTCTGGATTTAAACCTCTAGAAAAACTGGCAGATGCTTTAGAGATGAAAAAACTGAGTAAGCAAACCTTAGATAACGTAAGAGCGAATTTTTCATTTACAGATGGAAAGGTAATTGTCAAGCCTTTCAATGTCAAAATGGGGAAAATCAATACTTCTGTTGGAGGCTCAACTTCTTTTGAACAAGATATTGATTATGAACTTAAAATGAATATTCCTAAAGAGGAAATTCCAGGTGAACTTTTGAAATATGCTGAACAAGCAATTGCAAAAGCTAAAAATATACCTGGATTTAATATGAAGGAGTTACCAGCAAATATACCCGTATCTGCTTTCTTAACCAATACAATTACTGATCCTAAGATCAAAACAAACCTAAAAGAACAGTTGTTAGAACTTGGAGGTGACATCAAAGGTGGTGTCAAAGATTTAATCGATGACAAGGTTAATGAAGCAAAAGATAGTGTGAAAGCTGTTATTGATAATAAAATTGATGACGCTAAGGCTGAGCTTGAAAAGAAAAAACAAGAAATACTTGATGCTGCACAAAAACAATCAGATAATATAAAAGCTGAAGGTAAAAGACTTGCTGATAAAACTAGAGAAGAGGCTAATAAAAATGCTCAAAAATTAATTGATGAAGCGGGTTCCAATCCTTTAAAGAAAAAAGCTGCAGAAGTAGCAGGTAAGAAATTACGTGATGAGGGTGAGAAATCTGCTCAGAAAATAGAAAATGAAGCAAATACTCGAGCTGATGATGTAATGAATAAAGCACGAGAACGCGCAAATAATCTTAAGTAATTACAAACTTTATTGAATAACCAAAAAGAGGAGAGTGAAAGTTTTCCTCTTTTTTATTTGACTTTAATATTAGTTAAACCTCAAGAGTTGACTAAACATTATTATTTTAGCATTCATATTATTTATAAAATAAAAAAACAAGTGGTAGATCAAATAAAGTTCGGAACAGATGGCTGGAGAGCAGTTATCGGAGATACATATACTGTTAATAATATTGCTAGAGTTGCAGAAGGGACTGCTTTATGGATTAAGCAACAGTCCAACGATCCAAGTATCGTAATTGGACATGATTGTCGTTTTAACGGAGAGTTATTTATGAAAACGGCAATTAAAGTTTACTTATCTCATGGTATAAAAGTATATTATGCTGAAGGATTTGTTTCTACACCAATGGTCTCTATGGGAACAAAGAAATACAATGCTGATATTGGAGTGGTTTTAACCGCATCTCATAATCCAGCTTCTTATGGAGGTTATAAATTAAAATCTAATTTTGGTGGACCACTTTTACCAGATAAAATTCAAGAGGTTGAAGATTTAATTCCTGACAATATTGATAAAGGAATGCTAAATGTAGACATAGATGATGCAATTAAAAGTAACAGATTGATTGAAGTTGATCTAGAGTCGGAGTATATTGCTGCTGTAAAAGAAAACTTTGACATTGAAGCAATTAAGAAATCAGGATTAAACTTGGCTTTTGATGCAATGTATGGATCAGGTCAAAATGTACTCAAACCATTATTTCCTGATATGCACTTCTTGCATTGTGAACACAATCCTGGGTTTATGGGGCAAGCGCCTGAACCAATCGCGAAAAACTTGAAGGAACTTGAAGCTTTTATCAAAGCAAATGGAACTATTGATGCAGCTTTGGCAACTGACGGAGATGCAGACCGAATTGGTTTATACGGAAAGAAAGGTGAATTTATTGATTCTCACCATATTATTCTTTTGTTGATTCATTACATGGTGAAATATAAAG
>Ga0209075_1004915_pt1 | contig 10496 bp, 9 predicted proteins | sample Stecom2011_FD_187523 | JGI IMG/M metagenome (GOLD analysis project Ga0209075, IMG submission 187523) | Agricultural soil microbial communities from Utah to study Nitrogen management - Steer compost 2011 (SPAdes) (version 2) | ecosystem: Environmental > Terrestrial > Soil > Agricultural land...
CACCACCATGAACGTTGATGTGGAAATCGAACGATTCGAGATGGTTGGTGAGCACCAGCGGCTGGCGCACGATCATGCGGCCGGTTTCACGGGCGAAGTATTCGTCGACGGGCTTGCCGTTGACGACGATGTTGCCCGACCCCTTCTTCAAGAAGACACGAGCGACCGAAGTCTTGCGGCGGCCGGTGCCATAGTTCCAATTACCGATCATGACCTGTCCTTAGATTTCGAGCGGTTTGGGCTGCTGAGCAGTGTGAGGATGCTCGGCGCCGGCGTAAACCTTGAGCTTCTTGGCCATGGCATAACCGAGCGGGCCCTTGGGCAGCATGCCCTTGACGGCCTTCTGGAGCGCACGACCGGGAAAACGCTGCTGCATTTTCTCGAAGTTGGTTTCGGTGATGCCGCCCGGGTAGCCGGAGTGACGATAGTATTTCTTGTCACGCGACTTGTTGCCGGTCACGACGATTTCGGCGGCGTTGATGACGACGATGTAATCGCCGGTGTCAACGTGCGGCGTGTATTCTGGCTTGTGCTTGCCACGCAGACGGTGTGCGACTTCGCTGGCCACACGCCCGAGGACCTTGCCCTTTGCGTCGATCACGTACCAGTCACGCTTGACTTCATGCGGCTTGGCCACAAAGGTCTTCATGATGGTTCCTAATGAATGAAATTAGCCCGGCGGAACATCCGCACCATGCAAAGAACGGGCTCGCTTCCTGGTAAGCCTGCCGCACTGATTCAGCCGACGCAGCCGGCACAAGGTAGTTCGCCAAAGCGTTGTTTCCCGCCCGTGCAAGCCTACCCATTACCCGGAAAAGCCTAGCATTCTAACACAAAGGGGCGCGCCCGGTGGCGCGCCCCGTATGAAGCAAGGCCGAATTACCCGCGCTGCGACGCCAGGGCGGCAGCCAGATAGTTGTTGTAGGCGCCTTCGGCCACGCGGTACCAGGGCATGCTGCTGTCGCGGAATGCCATGTAGCTGTCGTGGATCTTCTTGAAGCGCGCGTCTTTCTCGCCGAATTCCTTGAAGAGCTCATTGGAGGTCTTGAAGGCGGCGTCCATGACATCGCGCGGGAAGGTGCGCAGCACGGCGCCCGAGGCAATGAGGCGGCGCAGGGCGTCGGGGTTGTGTGCGTCGTAGTCGCCCACCATCTTGCTGCCCGCAGCGCGCGATGCCATGTCGATGAGGGTCTGGTACGCCTTGGGCAGCTCGTTGTAGGCCGCGTCGTTCACATACAGCGAAACTTGCGCGCCGCCTTCCCACCAGCCCGGGGCATAGTAATACTTGGCGACCTTCTGGAAGCCGAGCTTTTCGTCGTCGACCGGGCCCACGAATTCGACCGCGTCGAGTGTGCCCTTTTCGAGCGAGGGATAGATGTCGCCAGGCGGAATCTGCTGGGGCACCACACCCATGCGCGACAGCACTTCACCAGCGAAGCCGGCCGTGCGCATCTTGAGGCCCTGCAGATCGGCCACGGAGTTGATTTCCTTGCGGTACCAGCCGCCCATTTGCGTGCCGGTGTTGCCGAGCGGGAAGTTGACGATGTTGCGCTCGGCAAAGAGTTCGCGCATGAGCTGCATGCCGTCGCCTTCGTACATCCAGGCGTACATCTGGCGTGCGTTCAGGCCGAACGGCACAGCCGTGTCGAAGCAGAACGAAGGGTCTTTGCCGTAGTAGTAATACGAGGCGGTCTGACCGCACTCGACGGTACGGTTGCCCACGGCTTCCATGACTTCGAAGCCCGGCACGATCTCGCCGCCCGGATACAGGCGGATGGAGAAATTGCCGTCGGTGGCTTCGCTGATGAAATTGCAGAACATCTGCGCCGTGCTAAAGAGCGGCGGCAGCGACGGCCCATAGGTGGAAGTCATTTTCCAGCTGATCTTCGGGTTGCTTTGCGCGAACACCGGAGCGCCGATAGCGGCCGTGCCCGCAACTGCTCCGAGGCCGGCCTTCTTTAGAAATGAGCGACGCTGCATTGTTTTGATCTCCTATTTCCAGCATCCGTTTATGAATATTCTGTTGACGGAACCGCCAAGGTTTCCGTCCGTTTCGCGATACTACACCGCCCACGCCCTCTTGTGGCGACGGACATTCCCTAAGCATGCTTAACAATGCGCCGGAACGCTGGCTACCGTTCGGATGGTTCAGGGTATCGCCAAGCCGCTAAGCGCCGGCAATCGCCATCTGTTCGATCAGGATCGAGCCGCTGGATTTCGCGCCGCGCACCATGGTGTCGCTGCCCACGGCCACGATCTGGCGGAACATCTCGGCAAGATTGCCGGCAATGGTGATTTCCTGTACCGCGTGCTTGATTTTGCCGTTTTCGACCCAGTAGCCGAAGGCACCGCGCGAATAGTCGCCGGTAACATAGTTCACGCCCTGCCCGATGAGCTCGGTGACCAGAAGGCCCGTACCCATCTTGCGCAGCATGGCATCGAGATTGTCGCTGCTGCGCGTCAGGCGCGAACGCAGCTCGAGGTTGTGCGAGCCGCCCGCATTGCCCGTGGTGGGCAGGCCCAGCTTGCGCCCGGTGTAGGTCGACAGGAAATAGCCCTGCAGCACACCGCCGGTGACGACCGAGCGCGGCTGAGTGCGTACGCCTTCGGAATCGAATGCGCTGCTGCCCGCCGCGCCCGAAATCCAGGGGTTCTCGTAAATATCCAGATGATCGGCCATGACCTGTTTGCCGGCGGCATCCACCAGAAAGCTGGCCTTGCGGTACAACGCGCCGCCGCTGGCCGCCTGCACCAGTGCGCCGATCAGCCCCACCGCGAGCGGAGCTTCGAACAGCACCGGGAAGCGGCCCGTCTTGATGCGCCGCGCCGACAGGCGCGCCAGCGTGCGCTCAGCCGCGTAGCGTCCCACCTCTTCGGGGTCGGCCAGCACCCGCCAGTCGCGTGCCGCGCTGTACCAGTAGTCGCGCTGCATCGAATCGCCCTTTCCGGCGATGGGCGACACACCAATGCTGTGGCGGCTGTAGGCATAGCCGCCCATGAAGCCGGCGGTATTGCCCAGCACGAAATGACCTTCGTGCGTATCGAGGGAAGCGCCATCGGTATTGGTGATGAGCGGGCTGACGTCGCGCGCCGCCTGTTCGGCCCGGATCGCAATGGCGGCCGCCTCGTCGGATGACAGCGCCCATGGGTGATGCAGATGAAGCTCGGGATACGGTTCATGCGCGAGGCGGTCGGCGTCGGGCAGGCCCGCGCAATCGTCTTCGGCCGTGAAGCTGGCGATATGCCAGGCCGCTTCCACCGTTTCGCGCAGCGCCTGTGGCGAGAAGTCGGATGTCGAGGCCGAACCGCGCCGCTTGCCGGCATATACCGTGACGTCAAGCGAACGGTCGCGCGTCTGCTCTATGGTTTCAACGTCGCCGGTTCGCACCCCCACCACGAGCCCCTTGCTCTCCGAGACCTCGGCCACCGCATCGCTTGCGCCCAGTTTGCGGGCATGGGCCAGCGCATCGGAGACCAGCTCGCGAAATACGCCCTGTTGTTCGGCAATCTGCAAAGAGGATGCATTCTGTTCGCTCATTGACGCCCTTCCATCTTCAATTTGGCAGTTATCATAGCTGCAGGAAACGCCCATTGTATTCAGCCCATGTCCCTCTCATCGCCCACCGATCTTCCCAACGACAGCGCCCCGCAGTACGACCGCCCCAGTAAATCGCAGGTCAAGCGCGACATGCTCGCGCTTACCGCGCTCGGCAAGCAACTTGTAGACCTGTCGCCCGAGCGGCTGCGCCAGCTGGCACTGCCCGACGCGCTTCACGAGGCGATCCGGCTCGCGCAGCGCACAACGGCACGCGAAGGCCGGCGCCGGCAGATCCAGTACGTGGGCAAGCTGATGCGCTCGGCCCCGATCGACACCGACGCCATTCGCCGCCAGCTCGACACCTGGGCACATGGCTCGCGCGAAGAGGCACGCCAGCAGCACCGCCTGGAAGCGCTGCGCGAACTGCTGCTGCGCGACGACGACGCCCTGACCGAGCTGTTGGCCCACCACCCCGTACCCGACGTGCAGCAATTGCGCGCCACGATCCGGGCGGCGCGCAAGGAAGCGCGTCAGAACGAGGCCCTGCCGCCCGGCAGTGAGCCACAACGCAAACACTATCGCGCCCTCTTTCAGGCGCTCAAGAACCTGAATCTGGAACCATGAACGACATCGCAAGCAAGGTACTCGACAACATCGAAATCGAAACGGGGCCCGAACCCCGCTACGCCGTCATCTGGCTGCACGGTCTGGGTGCCGACGGCAACGACTTCGTGCCGGTCGTGCCCGAGCTGGGCCTGGGCGATCTCGGGCCGGTTCGCTTCATCTTTCCGCATGCCCCCATGCAGCCGGTCACCATCAACAACGGCATGGTCATGCGTGCGTGGTACGACATCGTCATGGCCGATCTCGTGCGCCGTGAAGACGAGCAGGGCTTGCGTGCGTCTCAACAATTGGTCGAAGCGCTGATCGCGCGTGAAAACGCCCGCGGCATTCCCACCGAACGCATCGTGCTGGCCGGCTTTTCGCAGGGCTGCGCCATGGCCTTGCAAACGGGGTTGCGCCACCCCGAGCGCCTGGCCGGCATCATCGGGTTGTCGGGGTACCTGCCGCTGGCCGACCTGGTCGACGCAGAGCGGCACGCGGCTAACGCCGACACGCCGATTTTCCTTGCGCATGGCACGATGGACCCGGTGGTACCCTTTGAACGCGCCCAGGCCAGCCTCGAGGCGCTCGAGCGCATGGGCTATGCCGTGCGCTTCAAAACGTACCCCATGCCGCACTCGGTGTGTCTGGAAGAAATCCACGACATCGCCGCTTTCCTGCGGGAAGTGATCAGCTGACCACCCTGCCGGCGCCCGAGGTCTCGCCCAGATCGAGCCAGACGCGCCGCATGCCCGGGTCTTCCTCGTCCGGGTCGATACGAAAGCCCAGGTACGACATGAGCCCGAGCATCGGCCGGTTGGTGCCCAGCACCAGCCCGTCGATGTACGTCAGGCCCTGTTCCTGGGCGGCTTCGATCAACGCACGCATCAGCTGCGAGCCCAACCCGCAGCGCTGCCACGCGTCGCCAATCACCAGAGCGTATTCCGCCCCGCGCCCATCGGCATTGCGCAGGTAATGTGCAAAGCCGATGATGCGCTCTCGCATTCGGCCCCGCTGCTCGGGGTTCGGTTCCTGTATGGTGGCCACCAGCGCCAGTTCGCGGTGGTAATCGATGCGTGTGTAACGCGCCAGCATGCGCGGCGTAAGCTCGCGCAGCATGGAAACGAACCGCATGTAACGCGACTGATCGGAAAGATCACGCACGAATTCCTGCAGCGGTGCGGCGTCTTCCGGGCGGATCGGCCGCAACAGCCATTCGGTGCCGTCGCGCATCTGGCGCGTCTGAACCATGTGGCGCGGGTACGGATGAATGGCCATGTGCCGATACCCGGTGGTTTCGGGCAGCACCAGCATCGACACACTGGCCAGCTTCACTTCGAGCCGTTCGGCCACCAGGGCATCGTCAACCACATGCAAGGGGTCGATATCCAGTGACTCGACGGCCGGCACGTCAGACACCAGCAACGAAATGCGTTCAAGCGCCTCGCGCAGAAACTCGAAGGCCGTTGGCGTCAGCGTGCGCGACAGCGTGTTCTGCCAGAAACCGCTGCGTTGCACCAGCTGGCGTGCCAGATAGCCGTTCAGGGGCGGCAGCTCGATTGCAGCTTCGGCGCGCTCGAACGGTTCCTGGCCACGCCCGAAACTGATGCAGGGGCCGAACTTGGGGTCGGTACGCACCCGTATCGCCATGGGCGGTGTGTCGTCGGCGCGCTCGCCCAGCTGAATGGGCACATGAAAGCACGACAGCAGCTCGACAGTTTCTTCAGGCGACAGCACCAGCCGGCCGCGCCGCTGCGCCGATTGCACCACGCTGCGCGCACGCTCGACGTCGGGCGGAGTACTGAGCGGTTCAGGCGGCAGAATCTGTTGCGCCAGATTCTGGTTGTAATGGTAAGCGGCCAGAATTCCGAATGCGTTTGCCGCGCTCTCGGGCGTGCGAAACGCGGGCGTGCCTGCGGCATCGAGAATATGCCGCAGGCGACGCACCGTGGCGTCGCCCATGAGACACGTGACGATGGGCTTGGCAGAGGCCGGCGCAATTTCGGCCAGCTCCTGGACCACGCTTTCGTGGTCGGCCAGGGGGTCGGGAGCCAGCAGCACCAGCACACCGTCGACCGACTTGTCGGCGACCAGCACGTCGAGCATTCCGCGCATGCGCTGCGCCGTGAGCGGCGCATAGGTGACGACGGGGTTGTCGACCTGCGCTCCCTTCTCGAGCAGCGCGGCAATACGCTCTTTGCTGGCAGTGGCCAGCTCGGCCCGGTACACGGCCGACGCGGTGCCCATCACGTCCAGCGCAAGGCGCGCCGCACCGTCGCCGTTCGAAACGAGGGCAATGCGCTTGCCCCGCGGCCGGCGCGTATGCACCAGCACCTTGATGGCAGAAAACAGCTGAACGAAGTAACGGATGCGCACCGCGCCCACCCGCTGCAACAGGGCATTGAAGCCCGCCAGATGTACCGGATCGCGGTCGAGCGGCTCGGCCACCTTGAGCACGATGAGCGGCTTCACACTGGCGGCAGCACGGGCCGCACTGGTGAAGCGCCGCGACGAGGTGGTTTCTTCAAGGTACAGCGCAATGCTGTCGGTGCGCGGGTCCATGGAAAGGTAATCAAGCACCTCGGCCACGTCGATCGCGCCTTCATCACCCACCGAAATCACGGCCGAGAACCCCAGGCTGACGTCGGCCGCCCAGTCGAGTACGGCCGCCGCGATGCTGCGCGACTGGGTCACCAGCGCCACGCGGCCCGGTAACGCACGCTGCGGATGGTGACTGAAATTCATGTGCAGGTGCGGGCGCTGCACCCCGAACGAGCGCGGCCCCAGCACCAGGCAGTCGTTCAGCTGGCTCCAGCTGCGCACGTAAACCAGTTCCTGCATGGGGTCTTCCGACTGCTCGGTGTGAGCCAGCACGATGACGGTATGGGGCCGGTACCGGCGCAGCGTATCGAGCACCGCAGGCAGCGAGTCGGGCGGCACACACACCAGCGCCAGATCAAGCCGCGCCCCGGGCCGCAAGCCATTGAGCTGGTATGGTGCATCGCCACGCACGGCCGCTTCAACGGGAATGTGCGTGATGGCGTTGGCAAGCTTTGCAGGGGTATGTGCCTCGACAGGTAAGGGGCGGTCTGAAACGACCGCCAGCACTCGAGGCTCGAACAGGGCAGCGAGTCGGTGACGCAGCATGGTTTCCTTTTCGATGGGTGCCACGGAAGCTTACTCTAAAATACCGTACGCTCCTTGCCAACCTTGCCGTGGCGGCCACGCTGCTGCGGCGCTCTTGATTGCCATGACCACACACACTGCCGTACGTACCCGTTTTGCCCCGTCTCCCACTGGTTTCCTGCACCTCGGAGGCGCACGCACCGCGCTGTTTTCCTGGGCCTTTGCGCGTCACCACAAGGGCACCTTTGTGCTGCGCATTGAAGACACCGACCTCGAGCGCTCCACGCCCGAGGCCGTTCAGGCGATTCTCGACGGCATGCAATGGCTGGGGCTCACCCCCGATGAAGGGCCCTTCTACCAGATGCAGCGCATGGACCGCTACCGCGAAGTGATCGCGCGCATGCTCGAAGAAGGCACGGCCTACTACTGCTATTGCACCCCGGAAGAGGTCGACGCAATGCGCGAACGCGCCCGCGCCGCGGGCCTCAAACCCCGTTACGACGGTACCTGGCGGCCCGAGCCGGGCAAGACCCTGCCGCCAGTGCCGGCCGACCGGCGCCCGGTGGTGCGCTTTCGCAACCCGCAAGACGGCGTCACCGGCTGGAACGACCTGGTCAAGGGCCCCATCAGTTTCGACAACAGCGAACTCGACGACCTGATCATCGCCCGGCCCGATGGCACGCCCACCTACAACTTCTGTGTGGTGGTCGACGACTGGGACATGCGCATCACCCACGTCATTCGCGGCGACGACCACGTGAACAACACGCCACGCCAGATCAACATTCTGCGTGCACTGGGCGCCGAGCCGCCCGTTTATGGCCACGTGCCCATGATCCTGGGGCCCGATGGCGAAAAGCTGTCGAAACGCCACGGTGCCGTCAGCGTCATGGAATACGATAAGGCCGGCTACCTGCCCGAGGCCATGATCAACTATCTGGCCCGCCTGGGCTGGAGCCATGGCAACGACGAACTGTTCACCCGCGAACAGCTGATCGAATGGTTTGACGCCAGCAACCTCACGAAGTCGGCAGCGCAGTGGGACCCGAAAAAGCTCAACTGGGTGAATGCGCACTACATCAAAAATACGGCTGACGCCGAGCTGGCGCGGCGTGTTGCTCCGCGCATCTCGGCACGGGGCGGCAACCCGGAAGCGGTGGACCTGACGGCCGTAATGGCCTTGCTGAAAGACCGCGCCGAAACCCTGAACGACCTGGCCGAAGGCGCCCTGCTGTTTTGCGCACCCTTCACCGGCCCCGATGCCGAGCTGCTGCAAGCACACGTCGACGACGACGCACGCACGCTGCTGGCCGACTTTGCGGCCCAGGCACGCGCGCTGCCCGAATGGAATACCGAAGCGATCGACGCGCTCATCAAATCGGTACTGGCCACGCACGGCGTCAAAATGCCCAAGCTGGGCATTCCGCTGCGTGTGGTCGTCACGGGCCGCAAACAGACACCTTCCATCGGCGCCGTGCTCGCCATTCTTGGCCGCGACACGGTGCTGCAGCGCCTGGCCGCCGTTTGAAAGTACCCTAAGGCCCCTACCAGGCCAGGCGGAAATCGGGCGGCATGCGCCGTGCGTCGAGCTGCACACCGTCTGGAGCCGCAAGCCGCAGACGCTCGCCCGATTCACGCGTGATCTGATACCGGTTGACGTAGATGGGGTCGTCAAGATCGACCGGCGAACCGTTTGATTCCACCGTGCGCAGCACCAGCGTGGCGCCTTCGCGGTGCCAACACCCCGTCTCGGCCAGCCCCTGCGGGGGGTGGCCGGGCCGGCGCAGCTGTTCGGCATAGCGCATAGTGCCGTCGGGCTGCAGGGCGAAGAACGTGCGCAGTTCACCCGCCACGCCTTTTTCGCGCCGCACGCTCAACCAGTTGCCCGTGAGCGCATCGCCCGGGGCGGCCGCCTTGCAGGTCGTATCGGGCGGTGCGGCGGGGCCTTCCGGCTGCAAGCCTGCGCAGCCCGCCAGCGCCGCGAGCAGCGTCAGGGCGAATACCTGACGGGAATACGGAATCACTTGCCGCATATCGGAAACTCCTTGGGTCAATCCTTGATGGGAAGCGTGGTTTCGTTTTTGATTTCACGCAATGCCACGATGGTACGCGTCTGGCGCACGCCGGGCAGGTTGAACAGGAAGTTGTGCAGAAAAGCGTCGTACGCTTCCGGGCTTTCGACCAGAATCTTCAGCAGAAAATCCGAATCCCCCGTCACCACGTGGCACTCGAGTATTTCAGGCGAGCTCAGCACGGCGCGCTCGAAGTTTTCCACGACTTCAGCCGAATGCCGATCGAGGCTGATCTGTGTGAACATGCAAGCGCCGAGCCCGACCTTGTGACGGTCGACGCGGGCATGGTAACCCTGAATCACGCGCCCGGATTCCAGCGCCTTGATGCGACGCCACACCGGCGCGGGCGACAACCCCACCTTGTCTGAAACCTGTTGGGCCGAGGCCCGGGCGTCGGCCTGAAGGGCGTTCAGGATCCGTCGATCAATTTTGTCCATGCCTCCCCCTTGATACGAAATATTCATTTCGATTTAAAGGGATTCTACGCGATCAAAACGCAATAAATGACAGTCGGAAGATGCCTATCATGGGATGAAGGAGACACACCATGGCAGCCATTCCCGCAGCCCGATCGTATCGGCTCGACGACAATCTCACCGCACAACAGCAGCGCATTTTTCTCACCGGAACGCAGGCTCTGGTGCGCATGCTGCTCACACAGCGCAGGCGCGACCGTGACCACGGCCTGAACACCGCCGGGTTCGTGAGCGGCTATCGGGGCTCACCCCTGGGCGGCGTCGATCAGGCCCTGTGGCGGGCCCAAAAGGCGCTCGATGCGCACGACATCCGCTTCGTGCCGGCCATCAACGAAGATCTTGCAGCAACCATGATCATGGGCTCGCAGCAGGCGGGTCTGCACCCCCAGCGGCGTGTCGATGGCGTATTCGGCATGTGGTATGGCAAGGGCCCCGGCGTCGATCGCGCAGGCGATGCACTGCATCACGGCAATGCGGCCGGTGCCTCGCGCCAAGGCGGTGTACTGCTGGTGGTGGGCGACGACCACACTGCGGCCTCGTCGTCCATTGCGCACGCGAGCGATGCCACCCTCGCCTCGTGGCGTATACCGGTGATCCACCCGGCAAGCGTCGAAGATTACGAATATTTCGGCCTGTGGGGGTGGGCGCTTTCGCGTTTTTCGGGGGCATGGGTCGCGTTCA
>Ga0209075_1004916_pt1 | contig 10495 bp, 8 predicted proteins | sample Stecom2011_FD_187523 | JGI IMG/M metagenome (GOLD analysis project Ga0209075, IMG submission 187523) | Agricultural soil microbial communities from Utah to study Nitrogen management - Steer compost 2011 (SPAdes) (version 2) | ecosystem: Environmental > Terrestrial > Soil > Agricultural land...
CAGGAAGTGGCCGAAGGAGATGTCTTTCAGCGGTCGCTCGAAAATCGGCTCACACACGGTGCGGATGGCGGCTTCGAATTCGTTGACCCGGGTATCCGGCGGAACCCAGCCGGACTGGATGTGCAGCTGCGCCACCTGACGGTAATCCCGGCGGAAGAACGCCAGCAGGTTGCGGGCCAGGTAACTCTGATCGTCTGGCGCCAGGGTGCCGACAATGCCGAAATCGATGGCAATGTATTTCGGGTCTGCCGGGTTGGAAATGTCCACAAAGATATTGCCCGGGTGCATATCGGCGTGGAAGAAGCTGTCCCGGAACACCTGGGTGAAAAAGATCTCGACGCCTTTCTCGGCCAGCACCTTCATGTTCACGCCGGCGTTTTGCAGGGTGTCCACATCGGCAATGGGAATGCCGTGAATGCGCTCCATTACCAGTACCGACTTGCTGGTGTAATCCCAGTCGATGAACGGGATGTAGATCAGCGGGGAATTCTCGAAGTTGCGGCGCAGCTGGCTGGCGTTGGCGGCTTCGCGCTGCAGGTCCAGCTCGTCGTGGATGGTGGCGTCGTAATCGGCTACCACATCTACCGGGTGCAGGCGCTTGCCTTCAGACCAGTATTTCTCCAGCAGGCCGGCCATCAGGTACATCAGGCCCAGATCCTGGCGGATAACCCTTTCGATGCCGGGGCGCAGTACTTTAACGACCACCTTCTGGCCGTTGCGCAGGGTGGCGGCGTGCACCTGGGCTACCGAGGCCGAGGCCATGGGGTCCGGGCTGAACTCGGCAAACAGCTCTGATACCGGTGCACCGAGGGATTTTTCGATAATGCCACGGGCCTGGTCGCTGGGGAAGGGCGGTACCCGGTCCTGCAGTTGTTTCAGGGATTCAGCCATGTCGTCGGGCAGCAGGTCACGCCGGGTGGAGAGAATCTGGCCGAATTTGACAAACACCGGCCCCAGTTCCTCCAGCGCCAGGCGCAGGCGGTCGCCGCGGCTCAGTTTTGGCTGCGGGAACAGGTGCCAGGGCGCCAGCAGGAAAAAGATTTTCAGGGGCGTGGGCAGTTCAGACAGGGGCAGAAACGTGTCCAGCCGGTAGCGGCAGAATACCCAGGCAATTCGGAACAGGCGTTGCAGGCGGGTCACAGGGTCTCCGTATCATTATCACTGCGGGGCGCTGCCAGCTGGTTCAGGCGTGCTTCCAGCCGCTCGGTGCGCAGGTTCAGCTCGTCGATGTCCTGGAAAGTGGCTTCCAGCTCCCGGCGGCCGGGCAGGGTGCGGCTCTCTTCGTGGATGTATTCTTCCACGTTGGTGTTCATGGTGCTGACCGCCTGCCGGCTCCATTTCACGGCGTTACGAATGCGCTGGCCCAGAAAGTGGGCGGGCACATCGCCGATGTGCCGGGCCATGGCGGCTTCCCAATCGGGCTGCAGCTGATTCAGGGCCCGCTGGAACTGGTGGGCCAGGGCGGTGTCGCCCTGTACTTGCAGGCGCTCGTCCGCAAAGACCCGGTCATCACCCAGCGCCAGGGCGGCGAAGGCAACCGGCCGGCCGCTGATCTCAAGGGCTGGGGCGTCTGCCGGCTGGCTGCGCACCTGCACCCTGTCGGCCACCGGTTCCAGTGTCCAGCTCATGGCCACCGGCGCGGTCAGGCTGAACTGAACCGGCCCTGCCAGTGCCTGCATCAGGGCTTTGTGGCCGGCAGGATCCAGCTCCAGGGCCCGGTTCAGCGCAGCTTCTATAATGGCGCTGATAGCAGACAGCAGGGTAGGGCCGGGAAACATCAGGGCTTGATTCCCACGTGCAGGGCCACGATGCCGCCGGTCATGTTGTAGTACTTGCAGTTCACCAAGCCTGCATTTTCCATCATGCCCTTCAGGGTTTCCTGGTCCGGGTGCATGCGGATGGATTCGGCCAGGTACTTGTAGCTCTCGCTGTCACCGGCAATCAGCTGGCCCATCAGCGGCAGGGCCGTGAAGGAGTAGGTGTCGTAGGCCTTGCTCAGCAGCGGGTTGGTGGGCTTGGAGAATTCCAGCACCATCAGCTTGCCGCCGGGCTTCAGCACCCGGGCCATGTCGCGCAGGGCCTGGTCTTTGTCGGTGACGTTACGCAGGCCGAAAGCAATAGACACCGCCTGGAAGCTGTTGTCGGGGAACGGCAGGTGTTCGGCATCGGCCTGCACGTATTCGATGTTGCCGGCGTAGCCCCGGTCGGTCAGGCGGCTGCGACCCACCTGCAGCATGGAGGCGTTGATATCAGCCAGCACCACTTTGCCGGACGGGCCCACCAGATCGGAAAACTTCATGGTCAGGTCGCCGGTACCGCCGGCAATGTCCAGTACCTGGTGGCCGGGGCGAACACCGCTCAGCTCGATGGTGAAGCGTTTCCACAGGCGGTGAATGCCCATCGACATCAGGTCGTTCATGAGGTCGTATTTGCCGGCCACGCTGTGGAAAACCTGGGCTACCTGGCTGGCTTTCTGGCTCTTCGGTACGTTGCGGAACCCGAAGTGGGTCACGTCGTCCTGGCCGTTGCCGGGAGTGCCTGGCGGTTGCTGCTCGCTCATGGATACTTGTCCTGTCAGAAACTGAATGCCGTATTCTAACCTTTGAGGGGTTGGCTACAAGTTTATTGCCGGCTTACACTGTAAAACCGTTTCCAAATCACCGAGAAAACTGATTCATGTCTGTTATCGATATTCATCGTGCCCATTCCCTCGACAAGGAGCACGCCCGTGAGGCGGCCGAAACCCTGGCCAAGGACCTGTCCAGGCAGTTCGACGTTAACTACCAGTGGGAAGGCGACCTTCTGAAATTCAAACGCAGCGGCGTGAAAGGCCAGCTGGACATTGCCGAGACCGACCTGCACATTCGCCTGGAGCTTGGCATGCTGCTGCGGCCGTTCAAATCCCGCATCGAGCAGGAAATTCATTCCCAGCTGGACCAGATCATCCAGGCCTGACCGCTACAGGTCGCCCGGCAGTGAAAACGGCTCCGGGTGACCTTTCAGTATGTTCTTCATGACCTGCCGTTCCCGGCTGATCAGTCGTTCAATCAACACATCCACCTTGTCCATTTTCCGGAAAGCACTGTAGCCCCGGTGCAAAAAGCTGTGCAAATCACCCAGTTCGGCCATTTCCGCCGGCCTTCGGGTCATCGACAGCAGCCAGCCCAGTGTGCGGTTGCGCACATAGCGGTCGAGCTGCAGGCCGGTATCCGAGACCAGTTCCAGTTGCCGGTGCCGCGCCGGTAGTTGCCCGCTGGCCCGGTAGCCTTCGCACCAGGCGTCAGCGGTGATCAAGCCGGTATCCAGGCCTTCCCGGTCAAACCATTCGGCCAGTTCCAGGTCCAGGCTCTGGGTCAGCAGGTTCAGTTCCACCAGGCCGGCAAAGGTGGCCAGCAGGTGGTCGGGTAGCCACTTCACCATTTTCGGGAATACGCGGTCGATGTTGTCGTCGCGGTGGGTCATGCCGGCCGGGGCGTAGAGGTCGGTCAGCAGGAATTCCAGGCCGGTATGGTAGCCGGGGTGGCGGTACAGGTCCTGGTGGGTGGTTTTCAGGCGTTCGGCCTGCCAGTCGGCAATCCGGTGGGTGTCGTCCAACAGCGGGCTGGCGGCTTTCAGTTGCCGGAAATCATGGTATTCAAGCAGCAGGCGCTTGAGCCTGTGGGCGTTTTCTGACTGCACTTCCGTTGCGACCAGGCGCTCACGATACATGCCGGTACTCCATCACACTGAACCTGAAACCGCGCAGTTTAACGAAGCCCTGCAGCCAGCGCACCCGGAATCGGGGCCACAAAGTCAGCCCTGTGCAGCGGCCGGCAGGGTTTCAAAGCCCGGTACCCATTCCTTGCTGTCCAGGGTGATGAAGTGGCTGGGGGCCCCGGTTTCAACAATCCGCATGGTGGTGGGGCTGGTGCGGGCGCTGGCCAGCATGGCGGTACGGTCCAGGATGCGGTCGGTGCCGGGAATCAGGAAGGTGCCATGGCGCACGTGTTGATACACGGAACTGTCTGTGCGGGCCATCCACTCCATGATGTTCTCGATGTTGCGAACAATGGTGAGGTGGTCTTTGGTGGCGGAGAACAGCTTGCCCAGCAACTGGCGCTTGCGCGGATTCATCTTGCCGAAGAAAGTCTGGCCATAGGCCGACTGAGGCGCACTGTTGATCAGGCGGATCAGCCAGGGCCACATGCCATGGCTGACCGGTTCCAGCAAGGTGGTGACCAGTCCGTGCAGCTTGCCCTGGGGCAGCACCGGGGCTTCCAGCACCACCTCCACATCTTCATAGAGTTCCGGCCACTGGCGGATGGCTTCCAGGATAACCGCGCCGCCCCGGGAGTGGCCGTGTACACGGATGTTGCGGGTCGTGGGCAGGTTCTGCAGGGCCTGGTTCAGGATGCAGGCATCGTATTCGATGGTGCCTTCAAGGTGTTTGATGGGCACTTCCCAGTCCGGAGTTTCAGGCGTTACGCCATTCACCGGTATGTGGTAGTTGCTGCAAGTGAGCAGGATCAGTTCGGTTGTGGGGGCGTCGTAGGCCTGGGTGAAGTAGCAGTGGTTTTCCAGAAAGCCGTGTACGCCAATGACAGTCTGTTGAGCGGTGCCACTGTGATTGCGTACGGAAACCGCGCCCTTTCCGACCCGGAATACCCGGCCGGAAAACATTTCCGAGTAGGCATTGTCGATCGGCTTGATCAGTTTGCGAACATGGCTGGCTTTCATTGTTCCTCTCCTCCCGGCACAACCTCGGTTTTTTTTGGAATTGGGTAGCCGGTTCGTCTTTTGTACCCCGATCGGCGTGCGGGTGTAGTGGCACCAGCGCCCGGATTTTTGGTGACCCGGGGCCAATCAGGCTTCTGCGTGTTCAGTCTATAACCATTGCACCAAGCCATATAACGAGTATAGAAGTGAACAGTTAATCACGTGTAACTTTTTGTAAGCCTGTGCGCGCTGTTCGCACAATGGAGCCGGATGAATGAGTCTGGCACAATGCCGGATTGGCTTTTTACCAGTTTACTGACCGGGGACCTTCAGGTTTGAACCCAGAGCACTCGCATCTCATGCTGCCTTCGGATTCAGCCTGGCTGGCTCTGGAACGGCCGGACAACCCCATGACCATCACCGTCATGCTCCGGGTAGACGGGTTGACCGCCGGACGTTTCCGGGAGTTTCTGAGCGTCTACTGGTCAGCCTGGGAGCGCTTCGGTTGTCGTCCGGTGTGGAAAGCGCCGGCCTGGTACTGGCAGCCGGACGCCACCTTCAACGTGGCTCACCACCTGGATGTGGCGATTGATCGTTTTGACCGGAACCAGCTGCAGGACTGGGTGTCTGCCCGGCTCAACGAACCCCTGCCGCTTTACCGTCCGGCCTGGAAGTTCTGGCTGGCGCCCAATGCCGAAGGCGGCGGGGCCCTGCTGTTGCGGATACACCACTGCTATGCCGATGGCTTGTCGCTGTTGAGTATTTTCGACCAGCTGTGCCCGGCCTCCCCCAGGCAATACCCGGCGGTATACGGCGCCCCGGAGCAGCCCCGGACAGGGCGCTGGCTGGAAACCGCGCAGCAATGGCTGGGCTCCGAGCTTGCCCGTTATGTTTCCCCCTCGCAGTCTGATGCAGAAAAGCCGGAGTCCGGCACGGAGCAAAACCTCGCCGCCCGCACCGTTCAGAACGGAGCCCGGCTGGTGCATGAGCTGGGCCAGTTCCTGGCCGAGCCGGAAGACTCACCGTCTGACCTCAAGCAGCCGCTGGCCGGCCAGCGCAATTGCCGCTGGTCTGCTCCGGTGCCGCTGGAGCGTTTCCGCACCATTGCCCGCCAAACCCACACCACTATCAACGATGTGCTGCTGGCCTGTGTGGCGGCGGCGGTGCGCCCGCGGCTGGGCATGACACCGGCACAGCTGGATGAGGCGGTGATGCATGCGGCGGTACCGGTGGATATCCGCACCCGCTTGCCCGAAGGCATCAAGCCCGAAGCTGGCGAGCCCGGCAACTGCTTCGGTACCGTGTTTGTGCCATTGCCGGTGGATGGCGAAAGCGCCCTGGAGCGGTTGTTCCGTATCAAGCACGAAACCCGCAAACTGAAGAAAAGCTGGCAGCCGGGCCTGGCCTGGGGCCTGACCGCCTGCGCCTCCCTGTTGCCGGACATCGGCCGCAAGCCCCTGGCCGACCTGTTCTTCCGCAAGGCCTCGGCCGTGGTCTCCAACGTGCCGGGCACCCCGGAAACCCGTTACCTGGCCGGTTGCCCCATTACCGAGCAGATGTTCTGGGTGCCCCAGGCCGGGGATATCGGCCTGGGTGTGAGCATTGTCAGCTATGCCGGGCAGGTGCAGTTTGGTGTGGTTGCCGATGAGGCGGTGATGGCGGATCCGGCGGCGTTTCTGGAGGATTGTCTGGGGGAACTGGATCAGCTGGGCTGACCATACGACCATTGGCCTAGCCGATTCTTGCTGCGCCTGCCTACAAACCTTCCGGATTGGGTCTACCTTTGTTGTGTTAACGCAAAAGGCTGCGTTGCCCTGCGACAATCACAACTAAAGAGGCAGAAGTCATGATCTATGCACAACCCGGACAAGAAGGCTCCGTTGTTTCCTTCGAATCCCGTTACGAAAACTACATTGGCGGCCAGTGGGTGGCGCCTGTAAAAGGCCAGTACTTCGACAACATCACCCCGGTAACCGGCGCCGTGTTCTGTGAGGTGCCCCGTTCGACTGCCGAGGACATCGACCTGGCCCTGGACGCCGCCCACAAGGCTGCACCAGCCTGGGGCAAGACCTCCCCTACCGAACGCTCCAATATACTGCTGAAAATTGCCGACCGCATCGAGGCGAACCTGGAAAAGCTGGCGGTGGCGGAGACCTGGGACAACGGCAAGGCGGTGCGTGAAACCCTGAATGCCGACATCCCGCTGGCGGCCGACCATTTCCGTTATTTCGCCGGTTGTATCCGCGCCCAGGAAGGCCACATGGGCGAGATCGACCACAACACCGTGGCGTACCATTTCCACGAGCCGCTGGGCGTGGTCGGCCAGATCATCCCCTGGAACTTCCCGCTGCTGATGGCGGCCTGGAAGCTGGGCCCGTGCCTGGCCGCCGGTAACTGCACCGTGCTCAAGCCCGCCGAGCAGACCCCGGCCAGCATTTTGGTTCTGATGGAAATCATCGGCGACCTGCTGCCGCCGGGTGTGCTCAACATCGTCAACGGCTATGGCCCGGAGGCGGGTCAGGCCCTGGCCACCAGCAAGCGTATTGCCAAGATCGCCTTCACCGGCTCCACCCCGGTGGGCTCGCACATCCTCAAGTGCGCGGCTGAAAACATCATTCCGTCGACTGTTGAGCTGGGCGGCAAGTCCCCGAACATCTACTTCTCCGACGTGATGAAGGCAGAGCCGGAGTTTGTCGACAAGTGCGTGGAAGGCCTGGTTCTGGCGTTCTTCAACCAGGGCGAAGTCTGCACCTGCCCGTCACGGGCGCTGGTTCAGGAAGACATGTTCGAAGAATTCATGCAGAAAGTGGTTGCCCGCACCAAGGCTATTAAGCGTGGCAACCCGCTGGATACCGAGGTTCAGGTGGGTGCCCAGGCCTCCAAGGAACAGTTCGACAAGATCATGTCGTACATGGAGATCGGCCGCCAGGAAGGCGCGGTGGTATTGACTGGCGGTGACCGTGAGCACCTGGAAGGCGAGTTCAACAACGGTTTCTACATTCAGCCGACCCTGTTCAAGGGCGACAACAAGATGCGTGTGTTCCAGGAAGAAATCTTCGGCCCGGTGGTGGGTGTGACCACCTTCAAGACTGCGGAAGAAGCCCTGGCCATCGCTAACGACACCGAGTTTGGTCTGGGTGCCGGCGTGTGGACGCGCGACACCAACCTTGCTTACCGCATGGGCCGCAACATTCAGGCCGGTCGGGTATGGATGAACTGCTACCACGCCTACCCGGCCCACGCCGCGTTCGGTGGTTACAAGAAGTCCGGTGTTGGCCGCGAAACCCACAAGATGGCGCTGGAACACTACCAGCAGACCAAGTGTATGTTGACCAGCTACGACACCAACCCGCTCGGGTTTTTCTGATTGCTGCTCATTTCCGGGCCGCGGTTTTCCGCGGCCCGGTATTTCTGGTATACCCGGTTCAACAGATGTCATTAACCCCTGGAGGGCTGAATCCGAATGTTCAAAGCAATCCTGATTGAAGGCAGTCGGGGTGACCAGCAGGTCTCTCTCAAATCCGTCGATGAAGCGCAGTTGCCGGAAGGCGATGTCACCGTGGATGTAGCCTACAGCACCCTGAACTACAAGGACGGCCTGGCGATTACCGGCCGGGCGCCCATTGCCAAGACTTATCCGATGGTTCCGGGCATCGACCTGGCTGGTGTTGTCGCGGAATCGTCCAATCCCGACTTCAAGGCCGGAGACGAAGTGGTCCTGAATGGCTGGGGTGTGGGTGAGAAACACTGGGGTGGTCTGGCCCAGAAAGCCCGCTTGTCGGGTGACTGGCTGATTCCGCTGCAGGCACCGTTCACCGCCCGCCAGGCTATGGCCATTGGAACGGCAGGTTACACCGCCATGCTGTGTGTGATCGCCCTGGAGAAACACGGTGTGAAGCCGGAGTCTGGCGATATCCTCGTGACCGGTGCCACCGGTGGCGTTGGTAGTGTGGCGGTGGCCATTCTGGCCAAGCTGGGCTACTCGGTCACTGCGGTAACCGGCCGGCCGGAAGAGGAAGCCTACCTGAAATCCCTGGGCGCCAAACAGATTCTGGACCGGGCCGAACTGAGTGAACCGGGCAAGCCGCTGGCCCGGGAAGCCTGGGCCGGTGCTGTGGATGTGGCCGGCGGCCAGGTACTGGCCAATGTTTGTGCCGGCATGAAATATCGCGGGGTAGTGGCCGCGTGTGGCCTGGCTGCCGGTATGGATTTTCCGGCAACCGTGGCGCCGTTCATCCTGCGTGGCGTGACCCTGTGTGGTATCGACAGTGTGATGGCCCCGAAAGCGGACCGGGTGTATGCCTGGAAACGCCTGGCGGAGGATCTGTCACCGGAGCTGCTGGACAGCATGATCACCGAAGTGGCCTTCGAGGATGCCATAGACGCCGCCGGCCGGCTGATGGACGGCAAAATTCGTGGCCGGATTGTGATTCCGGTGGCCGGTTAGCTCTATACTGGTTGAACGCAAGAGCAATAGAGCAGGGAGACCAAGTGAGCGACTTCAGAACCGAGACCGACAGCCTGGGCGAGGTATCCGTACCCGCAAACGCCCTCTGGGGCGCCCAGACCCAGCGGGCCATCGACAACTTTCCGGTCAGCGGCCAGCCTATGCCGGCCGATTTCATCAAGGCGGTGGTGCTGGTGAAATGGTCTGCCGCCCAGGCTAATGCCTCCCTGGGTCTGTTGGACGCACCATACCGTGATGCCATCGTGCAGGCCTGCGGTCGCCTGAGCATGGGCGAGTTTGCTGACCAGTTTCCGGTCGACCGCTACCAGACCGGGTCTGGCACCAGTACCAATATGAACGTGAACGAGGTGGTGGCCGCTATCGCCCGGCAACAGGGGGTGGATGTAAACCCGAACGATCACGTGAACATGAGCCAAAGCTCGAACGATGTGATCCCCACGGCCATCCACATCAGCTCGGTGCTGGCAGTAAAGAACAAGTTGTTGCCAGCCATCTCGCACCTTCGCGGGGTGATTTACCAGCGTGAGGGTGAGCTGGCAGGGCAGGTGAAAACCGGGCGCACCCACCTGATGGACGCCATGCCGGTTACCCTCGGCCAGGAACTGAAAACCTGGCGGGAACAGCTGGCGGCAGTCGAAAAGCGGCTTGAAGCGGCGATGGACGAGCTGGCAGACCTGCCCCAGGGTGGCACGGCGGTAGGCACCGGGGTAAATGCCGCGTCCGAGTTTGCCGGGCAGTTCATCAAGTTCCTGAAGATAAACAGCGGCTATAGTTTTCGCTCCCTCAACCACAAGTTCGTGGCTCAGAGTGCGGTGGATGCGCCGGTGGCGCTGTCGGCCCAACTCAGGGGCCTGGCCGTGGTGCTGACCAAGATCGCCAACGATCTGCGCTGGATGAACAGCGGCCCCATTCATGGCTTATCAGAGATCAGCTTGCCGGCGCTGCAGCCGGGAAGCAGCATCATGCCCGGCAAGGTGAACCCGGTGATTCCGGAGTCGGTGGCCATGGTGGCTGCCCAGGTAATGGGGCTGGATAACGCCGTGGCCATGGCCGGCCAGTCCGGCAACTTTCAGCTGAACGTGATGCTACCGCTGGTGGGGGCTAACCTGCTGGATATGATCGGCCTGCTGGCCAATGCCACTTCCATGCTGGCCGACAAGGCCATTCAGGGCTTTACGGTAAATGCCGACAACCTGAATGCCGGCGTGGGGCGCAACCCGGTGCTGGTGACGGCCCTGAACCCGGAGATCGGCTATGCCCTGGCGGCGGACATTGCCAAGGAAGCCTACCGCACCGGCCGGCCGGTGATTGATGTGGCGGAAGAACGCAGTG
>Ga0209075_1004917_pt1 | contig 10493 bp, 8 predicted proteins | sample Stecom2011_FD_187523 | JGI IMG/M metagenome (GOLD analysis project Ga0209075, IMG submission 187523) | Agricultural soil microbial communities from Utah to study Nitrogen management - Steer compost 2011 (SPAdes) (version 2) | ecosystem: Environmental > Terrestrial > Soil > Agricultural land...
GCTCGGCCATGGCGCGCAGGGCGGCGCGCAACTGCTCGACCGGGGTGCCCAGGTTGCTGCCCAGGGCGATGTAGGCGCGTTCCATGCTCAGGAAACGTTGCCGGAATCAGGCTGCTGGGCGGGGCGGCGCTTGCGCGGGCTGCGTCGCCGCCGGCGCGGGGCGGCGCCGCCGTCCTCCTTGCCGAGGTCGCGGATCATGGCCCGACGGGTGCTGTCGTCCACTTCCTGGTAGCGGGTCCACCAGTCGCCCAGCCCGCCGGTCTGCTCGCCGGCGCTCTCGCGCAGCAGCAGGAAGTCGTAGCCGGCGCGGAAGCGCGGGTTTTCCAGCAGCGCGTCGGCGCGCTTGCCCTGGCGGCGCGGCAGACGTTCCTGCATGTCCCAGATCTCGCGGATCGGCAGGGTGAAGCGCTTGGGCACCGCGATGCGTCGGCATTGCTCGGCGATCAGCTCGTGGGCGGCTTCCTGCATGGCGGGAATCGGCGGCAGGCCACGCTGCTGCTGTTCCATTACCCGAGCCGGCAGTGCCGGCCAGAGCAGGGCGGCGAACAGGAAGGCGGGGGTGACCGGCTTGCCGATGCGGATGCGTTCATCGGTATTGGCCAGTGCCTGACGGATCAGCTTGCCGGTGTATTCCGGATTGTCCCGCAGGGCCTGGGCGGTGGCCGGGAACAGCGGGGCGAACAGGTCGTAGTGCAGCAGCAGCTCGAACGTCCGCACGGCGCGGCCGCCGAGGAACAGCTTGAGCACTTCCTCGAACAGGCGGGCGGCGGGAATGTCGCGCAGCAGGGGCGCCAGTTCGCGGATGGGGGCGGCGCTGTGCTTCTCGATCTCGAAATCCAGCTTGGCGGCGAAGCGCACCGCGCGCAGCATGCGCACCGGGTCTTCCAGGTAGCGCTGACGCGGGTCGCCGATCAGGCGCACCAGGCGATTGCGGATGTCCGGCACGCCGCAGGCGTAGTCCAGGATGCGCTCGGTGACCGGGTCGAAGTACAGGGCGTTGATGGTGAAGTCGCGGCGCTGGGCATCATCCTCCAGGGTGCCGTAGACGTTGTCGCGCAGAATGCGTCCGCTTTCGTGGCGCAGCGCCCGGTTGCCGTCCGCCGCTTCGTCGCTGTCGTGGCTGGCGCGAAAGGTGGCCACTTCGATGATCTCCCGACCGAAGTGCACATGCACCAGGCGGAAGCGCCGACCGATCACCCGGGCATTGCGGAATTCCGCGCGCACCTGCTCGGGTGTGGCATTGGTGGCCACGTCGAAATCCTTGGGAGGAATGCCGAGCAGCAGGTCGCGGACGCAGCCGCCGACGGCATAGGCCTGGTAGCCGGCCTGTTGCAGGCGCTCCACCACCATCACCGCGTTGCGGCTGATGCTGGCGCGGGTCACGGAATGCTGGCGGTTGCCCAGCACCTGGGGCGTGGTGCGGGCACGCCGCAAGGGGAAACGGAATGGCTTGAACAGCTTCTTCAGCATGGGCGCTACTGTGTCGGAGGGGAAAGTCGGAGGCTCAGGGTGGGCATGGAGCCGCTGATGGCCTGCCGGACGTGCAATGGCGGGATTCTAGCATCGAGGTGGGGGAATCGGGAATGCGAGCGCCCATCAATGGAAAGGGGAGCCGAAGCTCCCCCTGAAGTGCGCAATGCTGTTGTTCTTATTGTTCCGGCTGTTGGTGTTGTTATTGCCGAAGCGTGGCGGGCCAGTGGCCCTGTACGCATCCCCCAACCGGGGATCAATAGCGAACGGATTACTTTGGTTGCTGACGCGGTCGACCCATGCGTTTCGCCGTCTCGGGACAGTCTTGTTGTTCGCATGAGCCCGGGAATACCCCTGGCCGGTCCTCTCCAAAATGATCGGTTTGCTGCGCCTCTGCCTTCTTGTGGTTGTTATGTCAGAGCCGTTGCGTGTTGTTCTTGTTATGGGTTTTTCTGGTTTTTATTGTTGTTGTGCCAGTGATTAAGCAGAACCTGTGCCAGTTTCGAAAAGTTCAGTTATTTCAATGACTTGGCTTATTCCCTGGTTCCCGGGTGCTCACGCTCGGGCGGGCAGGCGTTACCGATGAACCCCGATTCCGTTACCCGGGCGAGGCGCGGTAACACCTCGCCGGGTCTCAGGAACCACTGCCCACACCGCTGCGCTTGCGGGGAATGCCCAGGCGCTGGCGGCGCTCCCACAGACACTTGCGACTGATGCCCAGCTTGCGGGCCAGCTCGGTTTCGGTCATGTGGTCCTGGTGTTCGAGGACGAAGTGCTGGAAGTAGTCTTCCAGGGACAGGTCCTCGGTGGGTTCGTTGCGCGGCGGCTGCAGGCCGCTCTCGGTCACCTCGTCCTCGCGCACGTCCAGGGCATCCAGCTCCAGATCGATGCCCAGCAGCTCGGCGGGAATCTTCTCGCTCTCGCAGAGGATCACCGCCCGCTCGACGGCATTTTCGAGTTCCCGCACGTTGCCTGGCCAGCCGTAGTGGCGGATCACCTTGCGGGCCTCCTCGTCGAAGTGCATGGGCGTGCGGCCCATGCGCTCGCACTGGCGGGCCAGCAGCGTGTCGGCGATCTCCAGGATGTCGGCGCCGCGCTCGCGCAGCGGCGGCAGCTTCAGGGCAATCACGTTCAGGCGGTAGTAGAGGTCTTCGCGGAACTGGCCCTGCTTGGCCAGGTTCTTCAGGTCGCGGTGGGTGGCGGCGATGAGGCGCACGTCGACCTTCTGCGACTGCACCGCGCCGACCCGGCGGATCTCGCCCTCCTGCAGCACGCGCAGCAGGCGCGCCTGGGCATCCAGCGGCAGCTCGCCGATCTCGTCCAGGAACAGGGTGCCGCCGTCGGCGGCCTCCACCAGGCCGGTGCGACTGGCGCTGGCGCCGGTGAAGGCGCCCTTCTCGTGGCCGAACAGCTCGGATTCGATCAGGGTTTCCGGAATGGCCGCGCAGTTGACCGAGATCAGCGGCGCCCGGGCCCGGCGCGAGAGGTTGTGCAAGGCACGGGCGACCAGCTCCTTGCCGGTGCCGGATTCACCCTGGATCAGCACGGTGGAGTCGGTGGGCGCCACCTTGCGGATCTTGCCGAACAGCTCCTGCATGGCCGGCGAGGAGCCGATGATGCCGAGGTCGTTCTGCTGGGCCGGCTGTTCCTCGGCGCGGGGCGCGGCCGCGGCCGGCGCCGGCCGGGCGGGGCGCTCGGTGAGGATGCGCGCCACCGCCTGCAGCATCTCGTCGTGGTCGAACGGCTTGGCGATGTAGTCCACCGCGCCGAGTTTCATGGAGTCCACCGCCGAGCGCAGGCTGGCGTAGCTGGTCATGATCAGCACCGGCGTGTCGCCGGCCAGGCGGATCAGCTCGGTGCCCGGCACCCCGGGCAGGCGCAGATCGCTGATGATCAGGTCGAAGCCCGGGATGCTGAAGCGCTCCTGGGCTTCCTGCACGGAGCCTGCCTCGCTCACCTGATACTGGTTGCGTTCGAGCAGTCGGCGCAGGGCGGAGCGGATGATGGTTTCGTCTTCGACGATGAGAATGTGGGGCATGGAACAGGCGTTCTCCTCGACGGCTCAGGACGTGACGGGGGTGGATGTGGGGGTCGCGTAGCGTGGCAGGGTCACGCGAACCCGGGTGCCGCGCTGGCGTTCCGGATCGGCCGGACTGTCGATGGTGATGTGGCCATAATGCTCTTCAACGATCGAATAGACCAGCGCCAGGCCCAGGCCGGTGCCCTTGCCGGGGTCCTTGGTGGTGAAGAAGGGCTCGAACAGGCGATCCATGGCGCCGCGGGAAATGCCGCTGCCTTCATCCTCCACGCAGAGCACCACGCTGTGCTCGTCGGCCTCGCTGCTCACCCGGATGGTGTCGCCCGGGCGGGAGGCGTCGCGGGCGTTGGACAGCAGGTTGATCAGTACCTGGGCCAGGCGCTGGGCATCGCCCTGGGCGCAGTGCTGCGGGTCGCACTGGTTGACGAAGTGCACCTCGGTGCCCTCGCGGTTGAGCTGCAGCAGGCCGATGGCGTCCTGGGCGATGCCGAACAGGCAGACCCGTTCGTCCCCGGGCTGGCGGCCACCGGCGTGGGCGAAGTTCATCAGCGACTGGACAATGCGCGAGATGCGGCGGGTCTGCTCGATGATCTGCGCGCTGCTTTCGGTGATTTCCGGGTCCTCGGCGCGTTCCTCGCGCAGGTTCTGGGCCAGGCAGGCGATGCCGGTGACCGGGTTGCCGATCTCGTGGGCCACCCCGGCGGCCAGGCGGCCGATGCTGGCCAGGCGCTCGGCGTGGATCAGCTTGTCTTCGAGGTTGCGGGTGGCGGTCTGATCCTCGATCAGCAGCACCAGGCCGGTGTTGCCGGGGGTCAGCGGCTCCTCGATGGCGGCCTTGTGCAGGTTCAGCCAGCGCACCTCACCGTCGAGCAGCAGGCGCTGCTTGTGGACATGCTCGTCGGGAGCGGCCACGAAATCGGTGAGCAGGCTGCGCCAGGGCTCGTCGATGCTGGGCAGGCGCTCGCCGAGCACGCGCTGCGCGGGGATGCCGGTCAGCTCCTCCAGGCAGCGGTTCCACATGAGGATTTCCTGATCCTTGGCCAGGGAGCACACGCCCACCGGCAGGTCCTGCAGGGTCTGGCGGTGATAGCGGCGCAGGCTGTCCAGCTCGGCGGCCAGGCCGGTCAGGCGCGAGCGGTATTCCTCGAGGCGGTTCTCGATGAAGTGGATGTCCTCGGCCACGTAGGCTTCGTTGCTCTTCTTGTAGGGCAGGAAGGTGGAGACGATGTCCTGGGCGAAGCTGGGGCCCATCAGACCCGACAGGTTGGCTTCGATCTGGTCGCGCAGGCGCCGCAGGGCATAGGCGCGGCGCTCGTCGAAGGGCAGCTTCAATTCCTTCAGGGCGCGCTCCACCTCGCGCTGGGCAATCTTCGCGCCCAGGGGCTTGCTCAGCTGCGAGGCGAAATCCTGTGGTGAGCTGGCCACCAGCTCGCGGCGTGGCTGGCGACGCACATTGCCCACCGCGCAGGCCTCGGCGGCGCTGCGCTCGCGCGGACTGGGCTCGGTGAGCAGCGAGACCAGGGTGAAGAGCAGCACGTTGGCGGTCAGTGAGGCAATGGCCGTCAGGTGCCAGTTGCCCTCGTCCAGCACGTAGCCGGGCACGAAGTCGAAGGCGGGCAGCAGGGCGCCGGGGCTGTTGCTCAGCAGGGGCAGCAACAGGGTGACCAGCCAGATGGCGAAGCCGGCCAGCAGGCCGGCGATCAGGCCGCGGCGGTTGGCGCTGGGCCAGTAGAGCACGGCCAGCACACCGGGCAGGAACTGCAGGGTGGCAACGAAGGACACGATGCCCAGGGCGGAAAGATCCAGCTCGGCGCCCAGCATCAGGTAGAAGGCGTAACCGGCGAGGATGATGGCGACGATCAGGGCGCGGCGCATCCACTTCAGCCAGGCGTAGATGTTGCTCTCGCCGCTGGGCTGGAACACCGGCAGCACCAGATGGTTGAGTGCCATGCCCGAGAGCGCCAGGGTGGCGACGATGATCAGGCCGCTGGAGGCGGACAGGCCGCCGACATAGGCCAGCAGGGTCAGCGTGGGGTTGTCCAGGGCCAGCCCCACGCCCAGGGTGAAGAATTCCGGATGGGTGCCGGCGCCGAGCTTCAGGCCGCCCCAGAGGATCAGGGGCACGGGCAGGCTGATCAGCAGCAGGTACAGCGGCAGGCCCCAGCTGGCCGACGCCAGGCTGCGGGGGCGCAGGTTTTCCGTGAAGGTCATGTGATACATGTGCGGCATGACCAGCGCGGAGGCGAAGAACACCAGCAGCAGGGTGCGCCAGGGGCCTTCCTGCAGGGGCGTGTGCAGGGTGGCCAGGGCCTCCTGGTTGTCCAGCAGCCAGCGTTCCAGTCCCTGGGGGCCGTCGAAGACCTGATACAGCACGTACAGGCCGATGCAGGCCAGGGCGCTCAGCTTGACCACCGACTCGAAGGCCATGGCGAACACCAGACCCTCGTGCTTCTGGCGGGTGGCGATGTGGCGGGCGCCGAACAGGATGGTGAACAGGATGATCAGCACGCAGTAGCTAAGCGCCACGCGGCCCTGCAGCGGCTCGCGGGTAAGGATGCCGATGGCGTCGGTGACCGCCTGGATCTGCAGGGCCAGCAGCGGCAGGATGCCGATCAGCATGAATACGGTGGTCAGTGCTCCCGCCCAGCTGCTGCGGAAGCGGAAGGCCAGCAGGTCGGCCAGGGAGGACAGCTGATAGGTGCGGGTCAGGCGCAGGATCGGCTGCAGCAGCACCGGCGCGAGCAGAAAGGCGCCGCTCACACCCAGGTAGCAGGCCAGGAAACCGTAGCCGTACTGGTAGGCCAGGCCCACCGAGCTGTAGAAGGCCCATGCGCTGGCGAAGACCCCCAGGGACAGGGTGTAGACCAGCGGGTGACGCACCAGCCGGCGGGGAATCACGCCCCGCTCGCTGAGCCAGGCAACGCCGAACAGCGCCATCAGGTAGGCGGCGCTGATCAGCAGCAGCTCGCTGAGGTTATAGCTCGTCGGCATCGCGGTTACTCAGCAGCAGGAAGGTCACGACGATGAGGATCAGCCACAGCAGGTAGGGGCGGTACCAGGCGCTGCCCGGCTCGATCCAGCCGGCCATGATGGCGGGGGAGAACAGATAGATGCCCACCACCAGAAGCAGAACCAGTCGATAGATGTACATAGTGGGCAGGCTTCGCGGATTGCCGGTATCGGCCCAACGTTATAAGCGATGGGCGTCAGGCTGCAAGCCGGGGGCCCTGGCGATGGAGAGAAGTCTGCTTCAGCGCACCTGCGCTTCGGGCAGGGTCGCACAGCGCGGGATGCGCTCGGCATTCCAGTGGGCGATGGCCCAGTCCAGCACCTGGCGCGGCGTGCAGCCTTCCAGGTGCGGATCGGGCTGCTGGCCCAGGGCGCGCAGGGCGCGACACAGCAGCGGCGCCGCCTGGTCGGCGGGCAGCGGCGGCGAGCGGTAGCTCTTGCCCAGCTTGTGGCCGTCGGGCTGGGTCAGCAGCGGCACATGCAGGTAGCGCGGCCGGGCCAGGCCGAGCAGCTCCTGCAGATAGAGCTGACGAGGCGTGTTGTCGAGCAGGTCGGCGCCGCGCACGATGTCGGTGATGCCCTGGTAGGCGTCATCGAGCACCACGGCCAGCTGGTAGGCGTACAGGCCGTCACGGCGCCGGATGATGAAGTCGCCCACCTCGCGCTCCAGCTGCTGGCGGAACTCGCCCTGCACCCGGTCGGTGAACCGGTACTCCAGGGACGGCACGCGCAGGCGGATGGCAGCGCCTTCCCGGGGCAGGCCCGCGTCGCGGCAGGTGCCCGGATAGACGGGGCGGCCCTCCAGCTGCTTGCGGGAGCAGTGGCAGGCATAGGCCAGGCCCTGGCGCAGCAGGCGCTCCACTACTTCGGCATAGGCGTCATGGCGCTCGCTCTGGCGCAACACCGGGCCGTCCCACTCGAAGCCGTAGGCTTCCAGGGTGTGCAGGATGGCCTGCTGGGCGCCGGGGACTTCCCGGGGCGGGTCCAGGTCCTCCATGCGCACTCGCCAGATGCCGCCCGCGGCGCGGGCGTCCAGGTAGGAGGCCAGGGCGGCGACCAGCGAGCCGAAGTGCAGGTAGCCGCTGGGCGTGGGGGCGAAACGACCGATGTAGGGAGTGTCGGACTGCATGTGTCGGAAACGAAACGGGGCGCCTGTGGCGCCCCGTCGGGATCAGGAACCGATCTGCTTTTCCTTGATTTCCGCCAGGGTCTTGCAGTCGATGCACAGGGTGGCGGTGGGCCGGGCCTCCAGGCGACGCAGACCGATCTCCACGCCGCAGGAATCGCACCAGCCGTACTCGTTCTCTTCGATCAGCGCCAGCGTCTCGTCGATCTTCTTGATCAGCTTGCGCTCGCGGTCGCGGGTGCGCAGCTCCAGGCTGAATTCCTCTTCCTGACTGGCGCGGTCGGCAGGGTCAGGGAAGTTGGCGGCTTCGTCCTGCATGTGGGTCACGGTGCGATCCACTTCCTGCATCAGTTCCAGCTTCCACTTGTTGAGGATGTCGGCGAAATGAGCGCGCATGGCATCGCTCATGTACTCCTCGCCCTTGGCCGGCTGGTAGGGCTCGAAGCCACGGTTGAGTTGGCTTTGTTGCTCTTTTGCTTTGGTGGGCATGGATGTCCGCCTCTCGCTTTCTCAATTCCCCAGACGCCGGGGAAGTTCCTTCCGGTCAATGGAAAACCGGACCCCTGCGCATTGAAGCGGGCGAAATTACCAGAACCCTCCGGGGTGCGCTACTCCCGGACGGTCGCAACTGCCCGTACCGCTCCCGGTTGGTTAGAATCGCCGGTTTTAGCCACCGCCACCAGGCCAGAGATCGCATGCTCAGCTCCTTCAGTGCGCGCAGCCGCGCCATCGAACCCTTTCATGTCATGGCCCTGCTCGCGCGCGCCCATGAGCTGCAGGCCGAAGGCCACGACGTCATCCATCTGGAGATCGGCGAGCCGGACTTCACCACCGCCGAACCCATCATCGCCGCGGGGCAGGCGGCGCTTGCCGCCGGACACACCCGCTACACCTCGGCCCGTGGTCTGCCACAGCTGCGCGAGGCGCTGGCCGGCTTCTATGCCCAGCGCTACGGCGTGAGCCTGGATCCGGAGCGCATCCTCATCACCCCCGGCGGCTCCGGCGCCCTGCTGCTGGCCAGCAGCCTGCTGGTGGATCCGGGCAGGCACTGGCTGCTGGCCGATCCCGGCTATCCCTGCAACCGCCACTTCCTCCGCCTGGTGGAAGGCGCCGCCCAGCTGGTACCGGTCGGCCCGCAGACACGTTATCAACTGACCGCGGAACTGGTGGATCGTCACTGGAATGCGAACAGTGTAGGCGCCCTGGTGGCTTCGCCGGCCAATCCCACCGGAACCCTGCTGCATCGCGACGAGCTGTCGTCCCTTTCCCAGGCTGTGCGCGGTCGGGGCGGCCACCTGGTGGTGGACGAGATCTACCACGGTCTGACCTACGGCCTGGATGCCCCCAGCGTGCTGGAGGTGGATGACGAGGCCTTCGTGCTCAACAGCTTCTCCAAGTACTTCGGCATGACCGGCTGGCGCCTGGGCTGGCTGGTGGCGCCGCAGGCAGCGGTCGGCGAGCTGGAGAAGCTGGCGCAGAACCTCTACATCAGCGCCTCCACCGTGGCCCAGCACGCCGCGCTGGCCTGCTTCGAGCCGGCGACCCTGGAGATCCTCGAGGCGCGCCGCGCCGAGTTTGCCCGCCGCCGCGACTACCTGCTGCCGGCCCTGCGCGAGCTGGGCTTTCGCATCGAGGTGGAGCCGGAGGGGGCCTTCTATCTGTATGCGGACATCTCGGCGTTTGGCGGCAACGCCTACGATTTCTGCCGCCACCTGATCGAGACCGAGCATGTGGCGGTCACGCCGGGGATCGACTTCGGCCATCACCTGGCCGACCGCCATGTGCGCTTCGCCTATACCCAGAGCCTGCCGCGCCTCGAAGAGGCGGTGGCGCGCATTGCCCGTGGCCTGCGGAGCTGGCAGTCCCGTGCGCTTTGAGCGGCCGCTGGAGCCGGCGCGGCTGCGCCGGCGCTACAAGCGTTTCCTGGCCGACGTGGTGACGGAGCGGGGCGAGGAGCTGTGCATCCACTGCCCGAACACCGGCTCGATGCTCAATTGCATGCAGCCGGATGGCCGCGTCTGGTTCAGCCGCTCCGCGGATCCGCGCCGCAAGCTGCCCGGCACCTGGGAGCTGAGCGAGACGCCCCATGGCCGTCTGGCCTGCATCAACACCGCCCGGGCCAACCCGCTGGTGGAGGAGGCTCTGCGTGACGGGGTGATCGCCGAACTGGCAGGCTTCGACGGCTTGCGTCGCGAGGTGCGCTACGGGCAGGAAAACAGCCGCATCGACTTCTGCCTCGCCTTCGGCGCCGAGCAGGCCTATGTGGAAGTGAAGAGCGTCACCCTCGGCTACGCCGAGGATGCGGTGGCGGCCTTCCCGGATGCGCGCACCGAGCGGGGCGCGCGCCACCTGCGCGAGCTGGCGGCGCTGGCCCGGGCCGGCGTGCGGGCGGTGCAGCTGTATTGCGTGAACCTGTCGGGTATCGAGGCGGTGCGTGCGGCCGAGGAGGTCGACCCGGCCTATGCGGCGGCCCTGCGCGAGGCCCGGCGCGCCGGGGTCGAGGTGCTGGCCTACGGCGCCGACCTGTCTCCGGAGAGCATGACCCTGCGCCGGCGCCTGGAGGTGATCGGCTAGGGGTCGATCCAGATGCCGTCCGGCCGTTCCTCGCAGGGAATCAGGTTCAGTTCGTCACCCAGGCAGGGGCCGGAGACGCATTCGCCGGTTTCGATGCGAAACTGCGCGCCGTGGCTGGCGCACTGGATCAGGGTGCCGCTGTCGTCCAGAAACTGGTCGCTCTGCCATTCCAGCGGTATGCCGCGATGGGGGCAGCGGTTCTCGTAGGCGTACACCCGCCCCGCGCGGCGCACGGCCAGCACGCGCATCCCGGCCAGGCGGAAGCCGCGGCTCTGG
>Ga0209075_1004918_pt1 | contig 10489 bp, 5 predicted proteins | sample Stecom2011_FD_187523 | JGI IMG/M metagenome (GOLD analysis project Ga0209075, IMG submission 187523) | Agricultural soil microbial communities from Utah to study Nitrogen management - Steer compost 2011 (SPAdes) (version 2) | ecosystem: Environmental > Terrestrial > Soil > Agricultural land...
CAGATGAGCTAGTTATAGACCCTGATTTTCAGAGATTATTCAGGTGGGATATTGCACAGAGAACAAGATTTATTGAATCTCTCTTATTGGGTATTCCAATTCCAAGCATATTTGTCGCTGAAGATAAAAATGGGCGATGGGAAATTGTGGATGGTTTGCAAAGAATTAGTACAATTCTATCATTCTTCGGGTTGTTAAAGAATTCAAAAGAAAATAAATGGGTGTTATGTGATGGTGAAATCGTTGAAGGATTGGATAGTTTAAATATTGATAATATTCCTACTAAATTTCTGCTTAACATCAAAAGATCAGCCTGCAGAATCGAGGTAATAAAATGGGATTCAAAATATGATATGAGGTACGAATTGTTTAATAGATTGAATACGGGTGGCTCTCCACTTACTGATCAAGAAATCAGAAATTGTATTTTTCGAGGTGTTAGCCCTGATTTAACAATTGAAATAAAGGAGCTTGCAGCATTACCACAATTCATTGAATTAATCAAACCTTCTGAACGACAATCATCCCAGTTATACTTAGATGAATTGGTTCTTCGTTTTTATTCATTATTTGGCAATCATGAAATCAAGAAAAACATTTCAGAACACATGACAGATTTTATGAGAGACGCATCAAAAAATCCACAGTTATCTACAGGTAAAAAAGAAATATTTTTGCGAACTATTGCTATACTTTCGCAGTTAGATAAAAACTTATTCAAAGGTGTTAATAATCAACTTTCATCTAGCCTCTACGACGGGGTGATGGTTGGGATTAGTTCATATATTGAACACTATGAAAAACTTAAACCAAATGAAGTAATGGCGAAAATTAACGAACTCAAAGAAGATGAAGAATTTGCAAAAGCTACTGGGGTTGCAGCAAGTTACAAACACCGTGTAAAAACACGTGTGGAACGTGCTCTTATAATATTTAGGCCATAATATGGAAGAATTCGCAGAATTATTATCATCTTTATATGACAAACGCATTGACAACATAAGGCGGGCTAAAACTACACACCTGCGATATGGCTTCAATGCTGCTGATATACAATTTAGTATAAGCAATGCAGTAGTAATTATTTATGCGAATTGGGAGGGTTTTGTAAAAGAAGCTGCTTCAGAGTATCTTCAATTTATAAATCGGCAACAAGCAGCTGTTGAAGATTTAGATGAACATTACTATACTCTATTGGTTGACCAGTATATAGAATTAAAGAAAACAATTGGTTCAAAAGCTGTTGCGATTAAAAGGTGCTGTTCTCTAAGAGAGGCATTAGTTAGGTTTCCGGGTTTTACTACAACAGTCAGCACTAAAAGCAATGCTAATTGCGATATTGTTAATGGGATCTTTAGCCGCTTTGCAATAGAGGAGATTATTAGTGTAAATACCTTCGGAGAACGGCTTAATAGATTATTGTTTTTTAGGCACAGTATAGCTCATGGTTCTGGCACTATAAGAGTGACACAAAAGGATATTGATGAATTTTCATTACTTGTACAAGATATGATGGTAATGATCTGCGAGAAACTTATTAATGCGGTATCAGGGTCAATTTGGATAAGAGCTGATAGAAGAGGCGCGAAAGAAGTATCAAATTCCCATGTGTAACAGACAGCCAACACGGGCAGCCCAAAATGTTTGCTTCATTATCATTACGCAAACACTTCGGGCGAGTGCCCGAACCCGTTGTAAGAAATGTTGCCCGTTCAAGCGAGGCAAAGGTTTTAAAGAAATTATAAAAATTCATAATGAGAATATGTTCCGATTTTATTTAAAGTATAGGTGATAAATGGTTGAAATAGACATTCTTCCTGCATCAAGTGAATCGCAAGGGGCTGATACAATTCTTTTACGCTTTGGTCAATTCAGTTATAATAATGGGGAGAATAATCAGAAAATAATTCTCATTGATGACGGTTTTAAACAAAATGCAGAAAGTATTATCAAACATATAAGAGATATTTATCACTCAAATACAATCGATTGTGTAATTAATACCCACCCAGACGCAGACCATATAAATGGGTTAATAGAATTGTTAACCCTTGATGAACTAAAGATCAATTACTTCCTTGTGCATGATCCGTGGAAGCATGCTTATTCGATATCACGAAAAATACAGGACGATAGAGTATCAACGAAATCGGTACAAAACCGGTTGGATTATAACCTTGACTCTTTAGATAATCTACTTAACCTTATCGATAAGAAAAAGATATGTCGCGAAATAGAACCTTTCGCAGGAGTTACATGCCACAATTTTTTAAAAGTAATCGGGCCAAGAGAAGATTATTATGAAGCTTTGATTAAGGAATTCCCTGGAATGCATGATGAAAGGAAGTTACCTAATTATGGTGATCCAATCCTTGAAGATTATAATGAGAATGGTGGCCATTTTCTAAAAAATCCAGTTACTTCGGCAAAAAATGATTCTTCTGTCATCTTATTTTTTGAATGTGATGGATTTAGAGTACTCTTCTCTGGTGATGCTGGGGTACAAGCTCTAACCAATGCAATTAATTACGCAAACTCAGAAAAAATTGATATATCATCACCAAATTATTTTCAAATACCTCACCATGGCAGTTTGAAAAACCTTTCTTATGATATTTTTGATGCAATTCGTCCCAATGCATGTTTTGTATCCGCTCCTTCTGATAGCAATAAACACCCATCTAGATTGATTACTAATTTTGTAATTTCAAAATTAGGAATAAACATGTATCATGTTTCAACTGGATACTTACTGATCCCAAACAACGCTCCAAGTAGGGGTTTGGGAATTGCTAAAAGTATGGAAGTATTTCCTAAAGTTTATATACCTACGTTAAAAGGATAACATATGGACAAGTTTGGCATTAAAGGAACATTATACGATTTAATCGGTTATATCCTCCCAGGTTTAGTACTCATGGTAGGGATTAACCAAATCTTCAGTTTTGAAAAAATATCTGTAGAGAATTTACTTAATATCAAAATGACTTTACCCTCTGTCTTTGTTTTGGTTGCTTTATTGTATATCTTAGGTCATGTAATTTCATCTCTTAGTTCTGTAATATTCGAAAATCACTTTATTGCAATGGTGTCAGCAAAAATATACAAATTTGATTCAACAAAATACGATGAAAGAGCTATTCATCTATTCGGTGCTCCATATTCAAAATGCAGCAGAATACCAATTGCGTTTTGCCAACTGAAACACCCTGTAATATATGAAACTGCATTCGTTTTTTTGTCATTTTATGGAATGGCAAGAAATCTTGCAACATCTATACTTATTATCTTTATTTGTTGGCATATAAAATTCCATTCAATATCTGCATGGTCATTTCTTGGTTTAGTGCTAATTTCATTGTTCATCCATCAATATTTTAGGTTTAAATTGTATTTTGATAAACAAATTGCAACTTCACTGTTAGTAGATAGCGGAGTACAAGGTGATAATACTAAAATCGCCGCCGAAAAAAACATGGAACGGGCAACACAACTTACAACAGGCGCAACCTAATATTCTGCTCCATTGCATTACGCAGAACTTCAGGTGAGTGCGCCAGCACGTTGTGCGACATACATTTTTTTAAGAAATAAAAAGATTTACCTGTTCCGATTTTTAAAGACAAAGAAGGGGTTTTAAAGAGAAATGCATAAAATTAATGGAACATTAAATGATTAAACCGAACTGGAATATATTTAGAGCAAAGTTCAATGAAAATCCTCAAAACAATTTTGAGTGGTTTTGTTATTTGCTTTTTTGTAAAGAGTTTAATAGGCCATTTGGCATTTTTCGATTTAAAAACCAATCAGCAATCGAAAATAATCCAATCAGCAAGGATGATGAAGTAATAGGGTGGCAGGCAAAATTTTACAACACCCCGCTTTCAAACCATAAGGATGATTTAGTAAATACTATTGAAAAAGCAAAAAGAGATTATCCGAACATCACAAAGTTGCTTTTTTACTCAAATGAAGAGTGGGGACAAAACAAAGGGAAAAATCCGCAAGGATTGATGGATGCTGAGCAAAAAGCAAAAATTCTAAATATTATATTAGAATGGAGAACAGCAAGTTATTTTGAATCTGAGTTTGTGTCTGTTGACAATGAACTCTTTGCCAAACACTTTTTCTCAAACAACAAAAGTATTTTTGATTTAATTGAAGAGCAGCAAAAACATACAGAAAATATCTTAAGCCAAATACAAACAAATATCTCATTCAATAATCAAATTTTTGAAATCAATAGAAACAAACAACTTGCAGAATTAAAGGATGTTTCACAGCAAATCTCGATATTAAGTGGAGTAGGAGGTGTTGGTAAGACTGTACTTATTAAGAAATTATATGAGGAAGTAAAAGAGAAAGCACCTTTCATTGTATTTAAGGCCACCGAATTTGAACTAAGAAGTATAAATGATATTTATACAGATTTTAGTATTTATGATTTTACTCAAGTTTATAAGTGTGAAGAAACAAAAGTCGTTGTCATTGACTCTGCTGAAAAATTACTGGATCTAAAAAATCACGATCCTTTTAAAGAGTTTTTGTCGGTTCTTATTAAAGACAAATGGAAAATTATTTTTACGACAAGGAATAATTATTTAGAGGATTTGAATTATCAATTCTTTGAAATATACAATATCGGTCCATTAAATATAAGCATCAACAATTTAGAGTTGGAAGAGCTCAGTAAGATTTCAGAGGAACAATCCTTTTCGTTGCCCAAAGACGAAAAACTGTTAGAGTTAATAAGAAATCCTTTCTATCTAAACGAATACTTAAAGTTTTATAAAGACAAAGAAGAATTAGAGTACAGTGGATTCAAAAATAAATTATGGAATAAAAATATAAAAAAATCTAAACCTGAACGGGAACGGTGTTTTTTACAAACAGTATTTGAGAGAGCCAACACAGGACAATTTTTCATTAGCCCAAATTGTGACTCGAATACTCTGGATAATGAATTAGTTAGAGATGGAATTTTAGGTTATGAAATAGCTGGTTATTTTATTACACATGACATTTATGAGGAATGGGGATTAGAGAAAATCATTAAGAGTGAATTTCTAAAAAAAATATCAAATCAGGATTTTTTTGAGAAAATAGGACAATCACTTCCTATTCGTAGAAGTTTTAGAAACTGGTTATCAGAAAAACTTTTATTAGAAAATGATGACATTAAAAGTTTTATTGAAGAAATAATTGAGAGCAAAGAAATTAAACCGTTCTGGAAAGATGAAATATTAGTTTCTGTTTTGCTCTCAGATTATTCAAAAGTATTTTTTGATCTTTTTAAAGATGAACTGTTATCTGATGAGCAACGATTATTAAGAAGACTTACTTTTATATTAAGAATTGCTTGCAAGGAAGTTGATGATGATTTCTTTAAGCAATTAGGTATTCGCAACCTAAATATATTTTCCCTAAAGTATGTCTTGACAAAGCCAAAAGGCCAAGGATGGGGTACCCTAATAAAATTTGTTTTTGACAACATAGAAACAATTGGAATTAAAAATATCAATTTTATTTTACCGATAATCCACGATTGGAATAGTAAAATTAAAGAAGGTGAAACCACAAGGCTTTCGAGTCTGATTGCATTACAATATTATCAATGGATTATCAGCGAAGACGTATATTTTTCTCGTGATAATACTAAAGAACACCTTCTGCAAACGATTCTTTATGGCTCATCTGAAATTAAAGAGGAATTGAAGGGCATTTTTGATGAGATTCTGAAGAATAAATGGAAAAATCATAGAGATCCGTATAACGACCTATCAAAAATAATTTTAACAAAGCTTGAAGGAATATCTGTTTCTAAAGTTCTACCTGACAGTGTTTTAAAATTAGCTGATTTATTTTGGTCTTATACGGAAAAAGAAGAAGACCATTTTTACCGTTCACGAATAGATGTTGAACAACACTTTGGATTGGAATCCAACCATTTTGACTATCATCCAGCAAGTGCTTACCAGACCCCAATTTATTGGTTACTACAGTTTCATCTTAAAGGAACAATTGATTTTATTCTCAGTTTTACTAATACATCAGTACAGAAGTATGCAATCTCTGGCTTTGATAATTCTGTACAAAAGGTTGATATTTATTTAGACGATGAAAACAAACGAAGCCAATATATAAGTCATTGCTTATGGAATTTATATCGAGGGACAGGCTCTCCTGTAAGTCCTTACTTGCTCCAATCTATTCACATGGCTTTAGAGAAATATTTTTTAGAAATGGGAGAAAAAATTGAATCCAATATACTAGAAAGCTGGCTTCTTTACATTATTAAAAATACAGATTCAGCTTCAATTTCCTCAGTTGTAGCAAGCATTGTTTTAGCTTATCCAGATAAAACATTTAATGTTGCTAAAATTCTTTTTAAAACAAAAGCATTTATTCTCAATGATACAACTAGATTAGTCTCTGAACATGGTGCGAAGTCTTTGTATTCAATTGGAAAGAATTGGGGTGTCAGGACGAACGAGTTTTATGATGAAGAAAGAATAAAAACTTGTGAGGACAAACATCGAAGTCTTAGCTTGGAAAATATTTTCTTACACTATCAACTTTTTAGAAGTAAAGATGTTGATGAAGAAAAAGCAGACAAAAGACAAAAAGAATTATGGAAAATATTAGATGATTACTACCAAGAATTACCCGTAGAATCAGAACAATCTGAGTCAGATAAAACTTGGAGACTCTTTCTCGCCAGAATGGATAGAAGAAAGATGAATATAACGACTGAAAAAACAGATGAAGGCATCGCTATTCAGTTTAATCCAGAAATTGATTCAGATATAAAGGAGCATAGTGAAGATGCTCAAAAAAAATATAATGAACAAATGAAATATCTACCTCTGAAATTATGGGCTGAATTTAAATTTAATAATGATGTTAAATACAAGCAGTATGAGAAATATGAAAATAATCCTTTACTTGCGCTCCAAGAAGTAAAGGATATCCTTATTAAATTAAAAACAATAAAAACACCTGAAATTTATAAGATTCACCATTCTGAGGAAGAAAGTTTATTTCTTTTTAATCATTCGATTCCTGCATATGTTTGTTCTGTTTTAATTGAAAAATATCTTGATGAACTTTCCGTAGAAAACAGATCCTTTTGCAAGGATATTATTTTAGAAGTTGCGACTTTTTCTCTTGACCCGAATTATCAATATCAAATATCTGATGGGGTACAGCCTGCTTTTTCTGCTCTTCCAACTTTGATAGAATTATTTCCAGAAGAAAAAGAAAATGTAAAAATAATTTTATTACTTAGCCTATTCAATAATTCTCATGTAGGCGGTATGCTTTCAAGCGAAAGCTTCAGTATTTTTCCAATCATAGCCATTCAGAAGTTATGGGGTAATAATTTTAGTGATGCTCAGTCTTTATTACTAGGATATTTATTGCTAAGACCTAAATATGATGAATTGAAAACTATAATTCGCCAAGAAAACTACAAAAACGGCGTGTATAAATATCACGATGATCAATTTTTAAAACGGTTTATTAAAGATAACGAAAAAAATATAAAACGTGTTGTTGACAACCAGCTTTCGCTATCAAATTTGATAGATATTGAAAAATATGATTTATCGATATTAAGAACAGCAATGCGGATGATTCCTCAAAGAACAGATAACAATGACCATAAGACGATTGCAAAAGCAGTGATTTCTGCTTTTGCAGAAAAATTTGGGTTAGATGATAGAGACGATAAAATTGATTATCAGGTTAAACATGATTTTTTACAAACCTACACTTATTTCGTGTTGAACTCACCTAAAGACGAAATTCAAGATTACTTAAAACCGTTTATTGATAATTTTAATTCATCTGAATCTATTGCAGATTTGTTTCAAGAGTTTGTTTTAACTGAAGACAAATTAAATAGCTATGATAATTTCTGGTTTATCTGGAATTCTTTTAAAGGAAAGATATTTGATATTTGCAAAGAAGGAGATGGGCGTTGGTATGTGTCCAAAATAGTGAAAAGCTATCTTTTTGCTACAGTACCATGGAAAGAATCAGCTAAAGAGTGGCATTCGTTAAAAGACAGTAATAAAAGATTCTTCGCAGAACTATCAAATAAAATTGGGCATTGCCCTTCCTTTTTGTATGCTATATCGAAATTATTAAATGATATTGGAAGCCATTATATAGATGATGGAGTGCTCTGGATTTCAAGTATTCTAAAAAACAATCAAAATATAGCGGATAAAAAACTCGAAGCTAATACCATCTATTATTTAGAAAATTTCACTAGGAAATACACTTTTAGAAATCGTGAAAAAATAAAAAAAATAAAAGCTATAAAAGACAACTTGCTCTTAATATTAGATTATTTAATTGAAAAAGGGTCTGTTGTTGGATACATGCTAAGAGAAAGTATTGTTTAAAACATGAAGAATTTGGCTCCGTGGCATTCACCCCTACCCCTCTGCCACTACGTCAAATGAAGAAAAATCGGAACAGGAAAATTCAATGAGTGGAGATAAAAAAATGTACGATCGCACAACAGCGGCTATACAAAATGCCTGCCGCAGGCGCAACACAGGCACTTCGCATAGCCGCAAACGTTATCCGAAACCGTACTTGAAGCCTCGTTTTTATGTATGAAAGATAAAATCAAAAAATATTAATGAATCTTTCAAAAAAGCCAAGTATATTTATTTATATAATTAATTAAACAATGTGGTAAATATAAATTTGACAAATGAATTATTAATATTTCTGAAAGGATTGATTTAAATGGAAAGTAAAATTACTATAAAGAGTGAATTATATAATATTCCTGCTGTATTTTGTCAACCAGATGTTGTTGGGCCGGTTCCTGTAGTTATTTTATGCCATGGTACAGGTTCTTCTAAAAATGAAGTCGGCAATTTATTTATAAAATTGGCAAAATCGCTTGCAAAAAAAGGAATCGCTTCGCTTCGTTTTGATTTTGCAGGTTGTGGTGAAAGTCTTGCAAAACAACAAGATTTAACTTTTTATGGTGAAGTTGATGATATTGAAAAAGTATATGCATACCTTTGCCAGAGAGAAAAGGTTGACTCAAGTAGAATTGCTGTTTTAGGATTTAGCCAGGGTGCTCGTGCAATGGCAGAGTTTTTAGGGAAATATCCGCTTAAAATCAAAGCCGCCGTTAGCTGGTCAGGGGCTTGTCATAACGGAACCGGAGTTTTTGATGGGTGGTTTCAAGAATACTACGAAGAAGCAGCAAAAAATGGTTATGTAAAAATACCAATGTTATGGCGTGATGATTTAATCTTATCTAAGAAGTGGTTTGATGATATTCGAGATTCTTCTCCAATGGAAAGTCTTTCCAAATATGAAGGAGCAATGCTGGCGATATCTGGTACAGAAGATGCCCTAGTTCCATATATACACGCTAAAGAAATTGTAAGTGCATGTAAGGGGGAAATTGGTGAGTATAGAATCATGGATAATGCAGATCACACTTTCAATGTGCTTAAAAAGGATAATATGATTGCAAAGAAGGTTGTAAAATATACAGCCGATTGGATTGCTACTAATATTTAGGATAATTTTATTTGAACAGTAGCTAGACCAATTGCAAACAAATTTTATTTTATCGATGGATTATGAGCATTATTTTAGTTGATTCCTTTTAATCACTATCATTAAATTAAGTACAAAAAGATACGGAGGTTATAAGGGATGTTGTTAATCCTCTGGAATTGGGAGGCGTACGGCATCGGATAACACAGTGTTCCCGTTACGCCAAAGACCGGCTACCCTTCGGGACATGCTCTCTGTCATGCTTTTTGCAAAAAACAGCAAAACTCATGCCAGGCCTACGGCACGAGCACGTCGGGAACACTGGGAACGTTATGGGCCATTTGTAAACCTACCGGCAACGAAAGCGGCGGAGAGAGAAGACAGAAGACAGAAGAAAACTTGCCCTGAAGAATGCCCGCCGTCCATGGCGGGCATGAAGAGGAGAACATGGAACAGGTCAATACCTATAGCAGAAGAATTGGAGAAAAAACCATAAATGAAATTAAATTACATCCGTCTTTCTAATTTTCAGTCCTTTGGCGAGAAACCCACTACTATCATCTTTGATGAAATCACCTATTTAATAGGGCCCAATGGCTCGGGTAAAACAGCTGCTTTACAAGCCCTTTGCAGGCTCTTTGCGTTTGACCCTTCAAAACGTCGCATTCTTAAATCTGATTTTCATGTTCCCTTTGACGAAACGGAAGTTCCTGACGAAAGAAAACTTTGGATTGAAGTTGATTTCGAATTTCCTGAACTGCAAGATGAAGTCGATAATAATTCCGTACCTCCCAATTTTGCTCACATGAGGTTAGACACTGCAGACGGGATTCCTAGAGTACGATTCCGATTGGATGCTACTTTGGGGGTTGATGATGATATTGAAGAGAATTTTGTGTACGTACTTGATGTTGATTCAGATGATGAACCATTAAACTCCTCAAAGGTGCCG
>Ga0209075_1004919_pt1 | contig 10484 bp, 10 predicted proteins | sample Stecom2011_FD_187523 | JGI IMG/M metagenome (GOLD analysis project Ga0209075, IMG submission 187523) | Agricultural soil microbial communities from Utah to study Nitrogen management - Steer compost 2011 (SPAdes) (version 2) | ecosystem: Environmental > Terrestrial > Soil > Agricultural land...
AAAATCGTGCCAGAAAGGCGGGGATGCGTGACAGAGATACTGTGCGAAAATCGTGCCAGAAAGGCGGGGATGCGTGACAGAGATACTGTGCGAAAATCGTGCCAGAAAGACGGGGATGCGTGACAGAGATACTGTGCGAAAATCGTGCCAGAAATTTGGTGGGATGAGTGCCAGATTAGTGGAAAGTTAGAAGTGGGAAGTGATTAGTGGTTAGTGTGAGAAATGTTATGCAAATTCAGAGGGAACGGTGCGAAAATCGGGGACGGATGTTGTGTGAAAAGTGGGGATGGATGCTTTGCAAAATTTGTGCCAGAAAATGCCGTTTATCTTATAATATTGAGTGAATGTCTGTCATAATGTGTTGCTAATCTTTAAATGCTAAAAACTATCCACTTCTGTCTTCCAATTTGAAAAAGCCAGGCGTGTGTGAGACTTCATCATCATTCAAATTTTTATTTTAAATATTTTTTTTTGTGGATTATTTCTTTTCTTGTTCGTCTTTGTTAGAGCTTTTGATTTTTAATCGATTCAAAAGTTTCACAATACTCATTTACACGGGCGAAAGCCGTTTTATACATTCAAAAACTATTTAAGGAGACTCTATGAAAAATAGGGTGTTTTTTCTTGTATGGCTAGCGCTTTTACTGCTAACAGCAGGCCTCTACGCCACACCTTGCCAATCTGTTTCGATATATTCTTCTCAAAATCCATCTGTTGGTGTTTTGAGTTCTTCTCAATTTCCAGAAGCCCCCGAATGGACGGCTAACTGGGGAGATTTTGGAGAGCTTAAGGCCCCCTATATTCGATTTTCAGGTCAAAAATCAATAAATTCTAATTGGAAGACTTATATTCAGTTTCCCAATATGCCGCTAAATGTAAAAGGTGGTTTTTTAGAGTTAAAGCTGCGTTCTACTCAATCTGTAAGTCTTAATATTTCTGTAATGGTTTCTTCAAAGGAATCCAATAAGAAAAATGTCCGACTCCAAGGGAACCAGACTGTGAGTTTAAAAATCCCCCTCACAGACTTTAAGCTTACGACAGATGTTTTCATCGAAAAACTTGCTTTTGAGTTGGTGAATGTTCCTCAATATCAGTATTTGAGTCTGTTTTTGGGTGATATTTCTTTTTCTTGTGCGAGTCTCACAGGGTCCGAAGCAGTAACGACAAGTCCAGCAGAACCAGTTCGTTTTACTTTTAGTAATACCAACTCAAAGTCTCCTGTACGCCCTCCTTTGAATGAAGATAGAAAAGCAATTCCTTATGCATTTAAAACACATTCTGATTCTTCAATAGCTTTTTTAAGCCCTAAATCACACACACAAATTGTGCTTTCTGGTTTAGATGAGACTCGTCTTTTAGAAGAAATGGAAAAGCCTTTGAGTGCAAAAGATTCTTGGGGATTTTGGAATAGAGCTTCTCATTATTTTAATAAAAGTGCTTTAAAAGACAGTCTATTTGCAAATTCTAAAGATTTGTTTAAGCTGGCTAACGATTTGGCTGCTTCTTACGAGTACCAAATGCTCCCCTTATTAATTGCAGCCTATGAATACGAGTTCCTCCATTGCGATGCCGTGGATAAAGACTCTAATTGTGTTCAAGAATCCTTAAAAAACTCTAGTTTCGCTCTACCCGGCTTGGCATCTTCTTTTGTGAATGGAACCGCTTTTGAATTGGTTTTAGACCCCTATTTTATTAGCACTAATTCCAGCAAAAAAATAGAAGTAGAAGTGTTTATAAACAAGCAATGGAAACAGCTCAGCATTCCTTCTCAAATTTCTGTTTATTTAGACTCTCTAGGCACTCATACTATTCCAGTCAAACTCCACTTTGCTAACACTAGCACTCAAAGAAACCTTATTTTGGAGGCACGCTAATATGAAATTTAAAGTTTTCCTTTTTACTTTTTTGCTTTGGATTGGAGTTTCTTTTTCTCATGATCTTTATTATCACAAAAGTATCGCTCCCAAACTTTGCATCAAAAAATCCTCTGTGTTTCCATTGTCTTTGGTAAAAGAGTGCTACGACGCTCAAAATCAAAAGCAAAGTCTTCTTTTACTAGAAAGCGAGGCTTTAAGGGCAAGAGTCATCTCTCCTCCCGAAAAGAATAATTCTAGACTCGGTTTTCAAATAGAACGACCATTCTTTATTATCGATGGGATTCATTTGAGTACCGATGAAAAACGAAGCCTAGAAGATTTTGAAAAAGAGGCCAATACTTATGGCTTTCCAAATACGCTAAAAGCTTTGGGTTACACCCCCGTATTGATACAATTTCCACACACAGTCGAAAAGTCCATTGAATCCAACGCCAATGCACTGGTTAGTTTTATGGAGTTTTTTGCTAATAATCAAGTGTTTGAATGGAACAATGCACACCAAGATGGGTTTATTGTGCTAGGAATCAGTCAGGGAGGTATTATTGGGCGGTATGCTTCGTATTTGTACGATAAAGCCAGAAAAAACAAGGGGCCTCAAATTAAACTCTTTGCTTCTTTAGATTCTCCACACCAAGGAGCAGTGCTTCCCAGAGGCATGCTTGCAGGCATTGATTTTTGGGCTAGAGGTGCACAAAAAGCAGAAGCTGAAGAGTTTTTAGACTTGGTTTCTGCTCCGGGGGCAAAAGACTTGATTATTTATGACACCCAAATGAGAAGCGATAAAAAACCAAATTCTTTTGAAGCTTCTTTTGATAAGAATCGTTTTTTATTTGGAAAATATAGAGAGGCAGCTAATTACACAGAGTTTCCAAGCGTATTGATTAGCCAAGGTCAACTTAAAGGAAAGTCAAACCCAAAACCCAATGGGGGAAGCTACTACAAATTAAGTCGATATGCCGAAAAAGGTGGAGGCGTATGGGGTAGAGCTCAAAGTAAAACGAGTTACAGCGAGTCTAGCAACTCTGTTTTTGCCGAAAATCGAATTTATGAAACCAATAACATCGATCTTTCTTGGTCCGTCAAAGGTGAAACAAAACTTGACTTGGTGCAAGGGACAAGCTTCCCTTTTATAGAGACCTTTTACAATAGTTTTAGGTCTGCTTTTATCGAAGCCATACCCGATCGTTTTACAAAATCTTATGGACCTCTTGGAATTTTATCTCTGAAATTTTATGGAAAATGGACCGACCAAGTTCTAAACCAAAAAAACTCCACCTTTATCCCTACCACTAGTGCATTAGATTTACTTTGCAATGGACAGATTTCGACCAGTCAAAACTGTGCGTTTAATGCCAAAGAGTCCGATATTCTATGGGAATCGCCTCAAAAAAACTCTACTGCAAAAGCAATTTATGCCGTAGATAAAACCCACCCCAGACACAGCGAAGAAAACAGTGGACGCCACATCGAAGCTCCCTACAAATCCGATGGAAGCCCTCTTCAAAATGTGATCCAAGGGAATCAAATGGACCTTTGGCGTTTAATGTGTGAAGTTGCAAAAGCGGATTACGATAAAAACAATGAGACATTTCAAAATCCTTTTTTAATGGGTCAATTTCACCCAGAACAAAGCTGCTTAAAACCCGATAAAATTCCAGAGGTCATCTTAAATGCTGGCAATGAAATCTCGGAAAACTTTAAAGTAGCTCGTTACGATTACGCTCCTCAATTGAACAATACCACACAAAGCGTATCTTTTAACCTACCTGCTGGGTGGCAAAAGGTGGCTTTATTTGACTATGGGAAAGATTTGCCCTCAAACGGTATTTTTGAAGTGGTCCTCAAAGCCGAAAACCCTAAATCCAACTGGTTAAAAGCCGATTTGCTCTTATTCCAAAGAGAAAATGGAACTCATCAATTGCAACTCGATGAAAAGTCTATTTCTCCCGACGGAGACTACCACACCATTCGTTGGCAAATGCCGTCTTCTAACACAACACTTAAAAACTTTAGATGGCTGTATTTGGTCTTGAACTCTAACGGAGCAAAGATCACCATAAAAAGTGTTCGTTTTATCAAGAGTAGCATCTCTTCTAGCGTCAAAGCAACACCTATTCCATTTAGCAAAATATACCCCAACAATCAGGTGTTCTTTGTCCCTTGGGAGTCTACAAACCAGCATCAACTGAACTATCAAGACAACAAAGGCTCGGGCTCTCGCTTTGTCTTTAATAAAGCTTACGAAGGGGTGCACTGGGAACTAGACAAAACTTACGACCTCTCTGCCTATAAAAATCTAAAAATCACCTATTGGACAAATACTTGCTCTAAAAGTTCCGTTTATATCGACAATTCTCAGCTCAAAAGAGTCCGTCTCAATAATGGCACAGTCCAAGGGAACTTTAGCACTTCTATTTTACCAATAGAATCTTTAGTTTCTACAGATGCAAAAGCCGCCAATCATTTGACGGGCTATAAATTTGTGTTACAATCTGTAATGGCCAACGAAGAGTGTATTATCAAAGAAATTTCATTAGAAAAATAAAACACAACGCTCATCCATCATAAAAACAACAAAGACTCCATAAACACATAAAAAATGGAGTCTTTTCATTATTTTCTACAAACTTCTTGATATTTTTTATCATTATACCACAAATTAAAGTATATTATATATTCTCATCATTTTTAAATCTAAAGTTTCTAAAACATGGTATTATTGGATTATTAAAATCATTAATAATTTGCGGTGTACAGATTTATTTGACCTTGATTTGGAGTTTTAAGTGTGATGAGTTGTTCAAATTAAATCAAACTTAAGTGAGGAAAACATGAAATTCACTAAACCCTTATTAATGCTCTTTTTTGTAATTTTAAGTAGCAGCTTTTTCACGGGATGCTTGCCCAGCCTATACCCTATGGGCTCAGAATCCACCTTGATCCACAAACCTCGACTCAACAAAAACAGTGAAACAGAAAAAGCCATTTCTGTGAGTGCTTTTGGTGGAATGGTCAGCAAGTCCCCAACTAATATAGAACATGTTCTCGATGGTGGAGCCAATTTAGATTTTAGCCTTCGCTCTCCTGGAGGCGTGCCTTGGCTTTTTATCAATACAGGGCTAACCAATGCCTATGGAAAGCTCAACATCGCATGCAATGACACCAACTGTGAAAACATGAAGAAAAGTGAAAAGAAAAACGCTATTTTTAGAAAATACGAAAACCAATCCTATGCATTTGGCTCTGTTCAAGAATATTTGCGTCTTGGAGTAGAAGGGCACCCTGGCATTCTGGTTTTAGGTCTAAGCGGAGGCATCCAACTTTTTCAAGATTTTGGTGACTTTGAAACTGCTCGTCAAGAATTAATAAAAGAAGAAATATTCAAAGGCCCCAAATCCAAAGCTTTAGGGCAAGAGTATAAAACATGGATAGGTCTGAATGTCTTGGACAAGGGAATCATTAATCTCGAAGTTAGCCTGCTCATCTATGACGGTGTAACCAGTTCTGGTCTAAGCCTAGGTTATTTCCACAATAATGGTCTATATACCGCAGTGAACCTCTCCACAACGGCCCAACTCCATATTGGAAAAAGCTTTGTATTTTAACTAAAACATTCAATCAAATCATTTTAATCCATACGCCTGCATCGCTTCTGATATAGGCGTATTTTTTTTATGAAAATATGGATATAGTGACTTTTTAATAAATCTCATTTCTGAAATTATATTCATTTATAGATAGTTTAAATATGCTACCATTTTCATATTAATAAACAAAGATTATGCAAAAAACTTTTCCAATCGATAAGCAACTGGAGTCTTATAACAAAAGCTACTATGAATGCGTCTCCAATTGTAAAACATTTCAATGCACTTAAAAATATCCTCTCTTACTTCATCGATGTTCGTAAGGTCTCGCGATATATGGTATCATACACTAACATAGTGCTTCCTAGGTGATTCTTAAGATACCACTCGAAAGATGGCACGGAATTTGCAGGATTATCATTTACAGAAACTCCCCTTAAAGAAGCTCCAGTAGAAGTTCCTCTCGTCGCATTATCCAAAACATAAGCCACCGCATTCTTCACAGCCCCACTAATATGATATTCGTAAGTAGAAACTGGGCGTGCCCCAGCTAAGCGATAGCCTCGCACACAACACTTCCGCTGGGTCGGGCTGTATTTTTGGGGTAACAAGTGACCTCCAAAAACGGAGCCTCGCTCATTGAAAAAAGCAATTAACACCACGCCAGTCTCCGCCCGTACGGGTCACCATCCCTCACGCCATCGCTGAAATATATCCCTTTACTACGCATAAAGAAAATATAAGTTATTATGGGGGGATAGGGATAAAAAACTTGTCAAAAAGAACAATGGACAGGGTAACGGGGCACCTATTTTCCTTGAAACTCAACGTTTTTATCCCTGGATATCACTTACTTTATTTTTATATACCATGTTTTCCTGTTTTTTTCCCATGCTTTATCAATAGAATCTAAAACATCTTTTTTTAAAACAACTACTGAATCCTTTCTACTAGAATCTAAATAAGAAATGTGCAACAAGAAAACCTCATTTGAATCAAAATACTGACTCCAACTACAGAAATAACATGGTTCAACACCTTCTTCATTATTCATTTTCAAAGTATCACACTTTTTTTTTGAAGAAACAAACGTTAAAAGTAAATCAGAATTGGATTCATTTCGGAGAGTCACTGAATAATCAGCATAATCCATAACACATCCAACAAAAGAAATACCCAAAATCAATCCAATCCATTTAACCATAAGTATTTACTCCCTTTTTCTGTTGCATCCTTTTCAATAAAAAAATCCATATGCTTTCTAGGTGAAACAAACAATGCATTGACTACACTTGGAAGTGCTATAAAGGGAAGATAGAACATCCCCCAAATACGACTTTGAATAACATGTCCATACTCATGAGGCAACAAAGGCATTCCAAAAAGATTACGCTCATTTAGCTCTTTTCTAGTCGCATACAAATTATTTCCTGCAATATAAGAACCTAATGTTAAAGCTCCTCCTATATCAACTCCATAGCGAACTAAAGTTGTGCCTCTTGCATAATCTACCTCATCTACCATTCCTAATTCAGAGGCTCCAATAGCAAGAGATAATCCTAAAAGCGTTTGTGGTAATTCCCAAGTAAATCGTGACAGTAATTGTCCACCCGCACTCAACAAAGAGCCTTCTGTATCCACAGCAAAAAGGCCTCCAATAGCTTTTGCCGTATTAGTTGCTTCCCAGCCATTTTTCGATGAATATTTTGCCATGTCAAACCGTTTATCTCCCCCATAACTCCCCCCACCATTTTCTGCCCAACTAGCATAAAGACTTGCACCTTTTACTCCAGCACTTGCACCCATATACAATCCTCTACCTTCCATGCCAAAAAGGCCTGCCTCATAGCCTGCAGAGAATCGATGTATCATAGCTTCAAGATTAGCGTTCATTAGTTTTTCATCATATACCTAGCCCTATCGCCAAGTAATCTACAATCGTTTTGATCAAACCAATTTCATCGTCATTTTCAATGGGTCCCAAACGCCCCACAACATAATAGACATTCTCATCATAGTCAAGTATAAGATAATATCCATCATAGAAATAACTAGAACTATTTTTTTGAATGGAATAATTGGATAAAGCAATATATACCCTTCCATCCTTATGCATTTTTTTCTCATCAGCTAATTTAGGAAAAATGATTGTAGCCTCTCTTCTTATTACATCAGTACCCACTACATTTTCATATGGAAATAAATCAAAGTATCTATTTTTACCCTTCCTTGTCCATTGCATTTGAGTGTATTCATATTCTGTTAACATCTCTTTATTTATAAAAACACTAGAAAATTTATAGTTATCTGTATTAGTACATAACTTACAAAAAAAAGTTTTTCTGTATTGAATAAAATCAATGATTTTTTCAATAAAAGGTTCTGCATCTTCTTTTAGATCATCAGGTACAAGGAATACAAATTCAATGCTCGCACCACTTTGAAACCACTCACGCCACTTAGACGAGGTGTCATATCTTGGAATTGAATTATATAAAAAATTACAACACGATGATAAAAAACATATCAGTAGAAGAAGTAAAAGTTTCATCTATAATCTCCATGATATTCAATGGTGATATTTGTTTTACGAATTAAGTCTAGCATGAGCATAACTGGAACTTTATATGTACTAATAATGGTGAACACTGTTCCAACTTCAATTCCGGCAAGAGGATTTGTATGAATATTTGTAAAAGAATTCCATACTAGTTTTAGATCCGCGGCAACAATTCGTGGGTTAAAACCTAAAAAAGCTCCAACTATACCACTTGCATTCTCTCCTTCATATCTTCTATCATGTGCAAAACACCCCCGATCTACACCATCTGTAAGTCCACCTCCACCGCCCGCGCCACAATAGTTTGTATTTCCCCATTTTCCTTTTTTTTGTAAATCAATACCTTTTTCAGGATACTTTATATCGTCATCAGCCAACAATGCATCAATAAATGATTTGCCCACATAATCAACTCCTTCATTCGAATCATAATTCCACAAATCGGTTTTTGTAGAAAAAACCCCACTCCAACTCCCCCCACCATTTTCTGCCCAACTAGCATAAAGACTTGCACCTTTTCCACCAGCACTTGCAATATTATCCAATGGGCGTGCCCCAGCTAAGCAATAACCTCGCACACAACACTTCCGCTGGGTCGGGCTGTATTTTTGGGCTAACCAGTTAGCTCCAAAAACGGAGCCTTGCTCACTAATAAACAAAACGATTAACACCACGCCAGTCTCCGCCCGTACGGGTCACCATCCCTCACACCATCGCTGAAATACTTCCCTTTACTACGCATAAAGAAAATATAGGTTATTATGGGAGAATAAAGACAAAAACTTTTATTAAATAGAGAATAAAAAAGCACCGCAAACTTCACCGATTTTAACCAATAAAAAAACGATTTTTTTGAAGAATATAAGCACCAAAGATGAGCTGCGGAGAAGTGCTTTTTCAGAAAGGTCTATGGTTGGGGCACCATTTAAATCTATGGAAAGATAAGGAAAAAAGGCTATATAACTATCCGTGATTTTGTGACAGGTCAGTACAATATAAGAAACAATCTATTTTTCTATTAAAAATTCTTTTTGTCCACAACAATAGCCGTTTGTAAGCACGAATAAAAAGAATTTCCAGCTAAAATTATCAGCGGCTCCAGGATAAAACAAAACTTTATATTTATTCTCGTTTACTTCCACCTTATATGGAATCCAATTAAATAGATAATAATCTCCTTTCTGATATTCTTGATTCCTGACCTCTTTTACTACTTCCATTTCTTTATTTGTCAAATTTGGATAACCATAGCCATCTTGTAATTTCTTAAACACGAGGTAATCCATTACAGCAAAACCTATAAGCAAAAAAAAGAAAAAACAACTAATAACGGCTCCTATATATAAAATTTGCAACATTTTTTTTAATATTCGAGCAAACATTTAATCGAATCTCCTTCATTAACAAGCCTAACATTATAATCAGCTTGTAACATATTTTGTATTCCTACATCTAAATAAATTCCAAAAATGCTATAATACACTTCCCTAACAGGGGATTTAAATGAGATGTAAGTTGTATCATTTTTTTCGACAAGTTCACTCAGCCAAAAATATTCTAAATCAGCATTACATTCTCTTACCTTCTGGAGAAGTGAAATATTCTCTTTTGTCACAACAAGCTGTTCGGAAGCATTTGTCGCCAACAAAAAACATAGACAAAAACCACTTAGTAAGCCTAGAAAAGAAGTAAACAAAAGTATTTTCAATTTGCGCATAAATCAATCCCAAAACCCATCTCTAACAGAACCAACTAGTATTCCATTTTGATATGTTTGCCATGACCCAGAATTTTCTAAATGAATACTTCCTGTAAAAGTATTACGAATTATATTCGTTGATGGTCCTGTTACAAAAGCACCAGGCATAATTGACGATAACCTTTCTGCCAAAACTGCATTTCCACAAGACATTAATATAATATTTTGACTGTCTTTATATCCATTTTTGTATAACCATTCTTTCAGAGCATATTCATCATATTGATTCCCCATAATGTTTATTAGACCAATAAATCTTTTAGATGTTTTATCATAAACTCCATGACCACCAACAATAAAATCATTATTATTATTATCATCTAGTGTTTTTAACATTTTTTTTTGGCCCCTATTATACACTACATCAGGAAATCCATCAATAATAGCCATGCGTTCTAACAAAGTGAAATCGAGTTCAAAAACACTCAAATTCAAATAGTTTGTCGTTTCAGAATTGTATTTTAAGTTTGCAAATTTATACCCACCACCCCAATTCCCCCCACCGTTTTCTGCCCAACTAGCATAAAGACTTGCACCTTTTCCACCAGCACTTGCACCCATATACAATCCTCTACCTTCCATGCCAAAAAGGCCTGCCTCATAGCCTGCAGAGAATCGCCCCATTCCAAAGCCTAAAGAAGCATAAACTTCTCCATATACAGTTGCTCCCATAAAGCTTCCGCCACGGTCCCAATAAAGAC
>Ga0209075_1004920_pt1 | contig 10483 bp, 10 predicted proteins | sample Stecom2011_FD_187523 | JGI IMG/M metagenome (GOLD analysis project Ga0209075, IMG submission 187523) | Agricultural soil microbial communities from Utah to study Nitrogen management - Steer compost 2011 (SPAdes) (version 2) | ecosystem: Environmental > Terrestrial > Soil > Agricultural land...
TAACACTACCTTAGCTATATCTTTGTTAGCTATGGGGTAGTTTGCAAGTTTGTTTATCTCTCTAATACGAGTTAAATCAAAGCTGCCATCATTTATAGACATTAATTGCTGGTTGAATTGGCCAGCCGATACGGTACAAGTAGATCTCTGGCATCTGCTTGGCTGGTCGCCAATAATTAAACTGTGCATAGTTCAGATCATACTGTTTACAAAAAGCGGCTCCGGATAAACCCGATGCCTGCCATGTTTCAATGTGCTGCCGCCAAAATTACTGACGCTCTTTTGATTTCATAATCCAATACCTCTCTTTAAAAGACAGGCATCAGCGTGCTGTATGGGTTGGGTTAAAAATGAACCGCGATGGCCAGAAGTGCCGAAGCTGACTAACTGTGCTGGGTTTGTGGGGTGGGTTTCGTTGAGTAGAAGGCGTTAAGCCAAGGGGTGATCAAGATTGAAATACCTTATTAATTTGAATTAACGTAAATATTTATAAAAAATCTTTTTCAGCCAAGTAGGTGATAATCGTACCAAGCCACGAGAAATACAATTAAATAAAAATTCAAATTGATTAATGAAGCCTATATCGCATAGATATCGATAGATTTTAATCTCGCCTTTAAGAAACTCTAACCCCCTACGCTCAGTCAGAGCATTACCTACGCGCATCTTCAAAAGCAAATCTGGCAAGTTTGCAAACTTATAACCTTGAGAGAGCATCTTTCCCCACAACGGATAATCTTCAGGATAAATGTTTGGATAGCCACCAACTGCTAAAACAGCAGACTTGCGAAAAATTACAGCAGGGTGACTTATGGGTGAACGATATTTAGCAAACTTAGCTATTTCTTGATGAGTTAACGGTAAATGACGCTCGGATATTTTATAAGAATAATCCTGCGACCACTCTTCGATTAAACCGCTGCACACTACGACTTCCGGGTTATTCTGCATAAAAGCAAACTGTTTCTCGAACCGGTTAGGCATTGCAATATCATCGGTATCCATTCGTGCAACCAACTCATAATTGCAATATTTTAAACCTTCATTCAGCGCAACAGCCAAGCCTGAGTTTTTTTCTAAAGGTACACACTGAAGTATATTTCCGAGTTTTTCTTTCCACTTTAATATTACGGAGTATAAATCTTTCGTTAAAGGGCCATCTTGCACCAAAACTATTTCTGTAGGCTTTACTATTTGCTCATCCCAAATGCTTTGCATCGCACGGTTGAACCAAGAGGGATTTTCTTTGTGATAGATAGACATTAATACTGAAAAACTCATAGCAGCTTAATCTCTTTTAGTAGTCTTTCAGTAGATTTATCATCAGCATAGTAATGAACTTCATTTTTCAAATCCCTTCTCATAGTGACAAATTCATCTACTCCAGAAGCAATTAGCTTTACGAATCGAGAAAAGTCTTCTATATCAACAATCTTTTCACCTACTAAATACTTATCAGGGTTCGATACTGTAAACCCACGTTTATCGCTATAGCCCTGCAAGTCATCCATTGTAAACGCCATAGGCTTATCTGTTAGAAGATAATCAAAAAGTATAGAGGAATAATCTGTAACCAAAGCATCAAAACACGCCACAAACTCATAATTTATAATGCCACATTTATTTAAATCTGAGTTCTTTACAAAAATAATATGACTAAAATTTTTAGGCGCATTTAGATTGAAAGTCGAATAAGGATGTAGTTTAACAATTAATTGTATATTTTTTTTTGCTAAAAATGCGTTAAATTCATTTAGTTGATCTCTTGTCTTAAAAATCGGAAGATCCCAAGCCTTATTAATTTCCACATCACTATAGCGGCCACCAATAGAAGAGCGAAAGGTTGGCATCCAAAGTATATTTTTTTCACACTGCTGGTTAATGCCTAACAAGCTTAACTTGTCATAGGCAGGACGAAATAAAAAATCATTGCGCGGAAAACCATTAATATAAACTTGCTCCGAAGTGCATGCAAAGCTTTGTTGGTATATATCAGTCCAGTTTTCAGATGGAACTAATATTTTAGAAAAGTCATTGTATTTATCCAATCTAGAAGATTGCTCCCCAAGCATTAATCCTATTTTTTTTAATGGTACGCCATGCCAAAGTGAAATAACAAATTGCTTTTTTGAGGGTTTGATTTTCAAAGTACCACAATCATAAAAACAATATTTTGCTATTAGAAAATAAATAGGTGCCAGATAAACTGGCTTATATTTTACATTCTCAAAATGCTTATATTTATCACCATCCTTAGAGAAAAAATATATTTTATACTCTTGGTCTACCTTTAAATGGACCAACCGACTCAATAACGCTCTATTATTATCATTAGTCTCTGCATTATTAGTAAATAAGATAATAATCCTAAACTTAGGAATAAAGCGATTAATAGCACTTAGCGACAGCAGGAATGCTAAAGCGAGATTCTTTATAAATTGCATTAAGATCAACCCTTAATCTCTGCTTTTATCTGCGTTGTACTAACTTCTGGTGTTCTAGGCAAATACACCACTTCACAATGCTCTTTAAGGAAATCAAACTTACCTTCCCAGTCGTCACCCATTACAAACTTATCCACATGGTACATCTTCACATCTTCTACTTTCTGCTCCCAATTATTTTCAGGAATTACTAAGTCTACAAATCGTACGGCTTCCAACAGTTGTTTGCGCTTTTCATAATCGAAGTAGCACTTCTTCTGTTTAGAATCCCAGTTGAACTCGTCTGTTGAGAGAGCAACAATTAAATAATCGCCTTGTTGTTTAGCACGACGTAACAGGTTGATATGACCGTAGTGAAGAAGATCAAAGGTTCCGTAGGTAATTATTCTTTTCATTTAAAACTCTATAAAATTATAATCAAAATTATAATCTGTTAATTTTAGTGGATATTAATTGGTGAACTCAACTCGTAAGTGCAACGCTTGATTTGGGTTGGAAGGCAAGCTGCGGTAGCAGCTTAGTTTTTTAATCCGGCAAGATTAGAGAAGCACTATGAGACACTACACACAGCTCACCAGTGGGCAACGATACCAGATTTCTGCCTTACTAAAAACAAGTCAATCGCTCACCAAAATAGCGGAAGTGATAGGTGTAAATAAGTCGACAGTTAGTCGTGAAATACAACGCAATAAGGGGCTTCGTGGGAACGAGGACTTAACGAAAACACGAACGGGCTGATTCGTCAGTACTTTCCGAAAAAGAGTTCTTTCACTGAATTGGCAGACAAGGATATGGAGCAAGTAATGGATCAACTAAACAATAGACCAAGAAAAACACTTAGATTTCGAACACCACATGAAGTACTTTACGAGCACTTGTGGCGTTGCACTTATGAGTTGAATCTAAGAATTAAAAAGCTATTTGAATAAACCACTAATAACTTGTTAATTACTTTCAAAAAAATCTTCACACCAGTTACGTCTACTGGTTAGGTATGGCTCACGTTTACTATCATCTTTATTAAATATACTAATGTAGGGAGCAATACGTGCACCTGAACAGGTCACCATATAATCTGTACTGCCATTCAATATGCTTCTATTGAAATCAAAAAAAGCTAAAAACAAAAAAAATAAAATAATAAACTTTGAAAGAAATATCTTATGATTTAAATAAAACCCTAGAGCTAGGAAGTATGAAAAATTAAAAATATGATTTAATCTACCAAATATATGTATGTTAGCAGCTGCAGCTTGTACTATTATTGTAATTATTATTAAAGAAACCAGTAAGTGTTTATTCTCATTCAGTAATTTTATTTTATTATGATGGAATAAAATATATGTTAAAAACAAGCCATTGAATATTACTCCAAGGCCAGTGCCAATGTCGGTTTTACGAGCATACCAGCTAGTTGAATAAGATGAATAGCCTAGAAACTTGCTAATGGGATTGTTGAAAATAAAATCTACAAGATTTTCACTATAAAAAAGAAGCGCAAAAAAAAGTGTTGCAATAGATAAGGAGGATATAAGCGGGGCGAAAAAATAAAAACGAACACTAAAAAAAGGAAGTATTAAAAAAACTATCGAACTCTTATGAAATAAAACCGAAAATAATATTATAAATATGTATTTTGTCCAGCCAATTTTATTATTGTAAAGTAGGGAGATTCCAAGCCATGCAATACTTAAAGCTAGCCAACTTCTGAGTAAGTTAAAAGTTGTAAAATATAATAATGCAATGAAAGCAAAGTGAAAAATATATTTATTTTTTTTAGGGTAGCTTAAGTTAAATAAAAACAATATAAAGAAAGAAACTATGGCTATTAAACACTCAAAAGGGAGACCCAGATTCGCTACAACCCAATTTAAAGCATAGTAACCAGGCTCAACCTTACCATCAGAAATTAAATAATTACCATCACGTATGTTTTCAAAAATAAGCTTATAGGAAAAGTAATCAATTCCAATTTCGTAGCGTAAAGCAGCAGGCAAAAATACAATTGAAAATGCAAGCAGCCGCATGATAATGCGCTCTGTTGGAAAGGGTGTTTTTTCTGATAAGTAAACGAAAGCAGTACTCAGAATTAGGACGCTATTATATAGAATAAGGGTGATTAACATGTAATTAAAGCCAATGTTAAAATACACGTTGAGTGTTTATTTTTAGAGCTTGTACAAGCTCTAAAACGTTTATTAGTCATGTATTCGATTCTTTGCAACTATAAACTTCAATAGTAGCTGCATGCGCTTGACGATTACTTTTAGGTGGAATAGATAGATAATTTTCACCATACAAGCTAATCAAGTAAGGGTCTGGTTTGGCAGGTCCTAAAAAACTATAACCTTCAAAAACAATTGGTTTTACAGGGAAGCAGTTTTCGCGATTTAACTTTGGTGCCATTCCTGTACCAAATACATGACAAATTTTATCTGGGGATGCTATTTTTTTTGAAATTATATTTATGCATTTAACTAAGAATAAAGAAACAGGGTATATGAAAGTAGAAGAAATTTTTTTAAACTTATCTCTCATAGGCGCTTTTAAGTGTGCTAATGACCCTGAATAGAAGTAATCAATGAGACCTTTTGCTTTATAGGATATCGTTTTTTCTAAAGGTAAGATATCTAACCATAAACCATGATATTTAAAGTTAGCTCTTGATCTGTTGTCCGAATAAACAACTTTGGAGTGTTTATCTACCACTCTTAAGTATTTTCGATAAAAGCTTGGGTCGGTTTTATCTGTTTGCATAAAATAATTATCAGATAGCTCGGTGGGTAAAATTTCTAACAGCTTTTTATAGTCTGTATGCCAAACATCAATATCTATATCATCGTCCCAAGGAATGAATCCGCCATGTCTTACCGCTCCTAAACAGGTTCCACCACTTAAAAAATATTGAATGTCGTGTTTCTTACAAATCCGATCAAATTCTATTAGAATTTCTAATAAACGCATTTGGGCTTTACGAAGATTAGTTCCTTCGCCGTTATATACAGTAAAATTCTCTGGCTCTTCTAAGTTGTTTTTAATTTTCATATTTAAAGCTTTTCACCAAACGCTTTTAACGTTTTTTCTAGTCCATCTTTCAACTCTACAACAGGCTGCCAGTTTAGTGCATTTAATCTGCTGCTATCTAAAGCAGTACGCTTATAGTTGGTGTAACCAGCTTGATTAGATTTATCTGTTTCTACTTTTACGCTTTTGCCATTGTTAGCTATTTTTTGAAGTAAATTAGCTAAGTCTATAATACGAATCGGCTCTAGCTCGTTTGCCAAGTTGTATGCAGTTGCTGGTTCACCTTGCAGCATTACTCTAAATATTCCTGAGATTGCATCTGTTATATAGCAAAAAGCTCTTTCTGCCTCACCAGTGCTCTTTAGGTGTATGTCACGCTTATTGACTACATCGTTAATAAGGTCCGACATTACGCGGCCATCACCTTCAATTTGCATACCTGGCCCATAGGTGTGGGCAATACGTAAAGCATTGAAGTTAACTTTGTGTTGCGTGTAATAAGCCATAAAGAGTGTTTCAGCTAGACGCTTACTTTCTGGATAACACGAGCGAGGGTCTAGTGGGTCTAACACGCCCATGTCGGTTTCAGTAATATTAAGCTTACCTTCAACTCGACCGTATATTTCACGAGTGGATGCAAATACAATATTTTTAGTATTGCTACTACGAGCTAATTCTAAAATATTCTGCGTACCTTGAACGTTGGCGTTAATAATGCCAACAGGGTCATTGAGTATGAAATAAGGGCTTGCAGCACCAGCAGCATGGAAAATATAATCAATTGTTCCACTATAATTGATAGGCTCGCATACGTCTTGAACTAGGCCGTGCACATTGTTTATGGAGTTGCCATATACTTGATTAAGCTTCTCTTGGCTTCGGGCTAAGAAAACTGGCTTGATGTTTAGGTTTAAATGCTCATTAAGGTAAAGCAGTGTGAAGCCTACGTATGAAGCAAGCATTCCAGTTGCACCTGTAATTAACACAGTCTTATTTTCAAGCGCAGCCCAAGGTAAGTTTTGTTCCGTTAACTCTTTGAGGTCTTCTTGTACTTGAGGGTGCAGGTAATTAATCATACTGTGAGTTAGTCTCCAAATATCTGACTGTTTTCACGCGACTCTACAATTGCTCTAAACATAAAGTAATCTGTTGGTGTAGTGATTTTAATATTCTCTACTGGGCCTTCAACTAGCGTAACGCTGTGGCCGTATTGATTCATTAAAGTACAGGAGTCAACTGCGTTAGTAATACCGTCTAAAAGAGCTTTTCGGTGTGTACTAATAATGTCGTTAAGTTTAAAACTTTGTGGGGCTTTAGCTAAGCGTGAGTGCTTACGTGACGGCACTTCACGCACTACCATTTCGTCGTCAACGACAACAAAGGTTTCTACAGTAGGTGCCGTGGTAATAGCATTACCAGTGTCTTTAACTTGTTGGATGTTAGATGTAATGATTTGATGATTAATAAGAGGGCGAACACCGTCATGTATTAATACGGTAGAGTCTGATGGAAAGTGTTTTTCTATGGCAATTAATCCATTAAAAATGGATAGCTGACCCGTTTCACCGCCTTCTACTACATCCACTACTTTAGTTATTTTATAGTGGGCTAATAACTCTTTGAGGTAATCGATCCAACCCGCCACACTGGAAATTACAATACCATCTATTTCTGGATGAGATTGAAACAATTCTAAGGTGTAAATAATAATTGGCTTTCCGTGGAGCTCTAAAAACTGTTTAGGTTTTGCCTTAGAGTTCATGCGGGTGCCTACACCACCTGCAAAAATGAGGGCTATATTCATTTTATCGAGCTCATAATATATTCAGTGGATCTCTTAATTTCGTTTAGACGTATTTTATTTGTGTTTTCATAATCAATGCGGGTTACATTTCTATTAATAGGTTGTCCTAGCTCCACATAGCGATCTTCTAGTTGAAATAGCCTTAATAAGCTTTTGATTTTGATATCGACACCATCTCGTGCAAATAAGTAAAATTCTTTATTGAATACTATTGAGAAACAAGCCCCGTGGAACCCATTTGTAAAAATATATGAAGCGTTATTAAACATATATAGGAACTCTTCAATACCAAGGTTTGTTAGGACTTTATGGTTATAAAGAATTTTATTTTGATTGTAATCACTGATTTCTATTAATTTCAAGTTTTTACTATCAGCGTATGCTTGAGCTTCTTTAAGAAGGTTTCTATCATTTTTCATACAGTTATAAACCAGTACATAGTCTTTGTAAGGTAATTCTTTTATGTACGGGTGATATTCAACATTATCTAAAAGTAATACAGGGTCTAAAACCCATTCACACTCTCTTCCAGTAATCTTTGCTACATAATTGGCGGTATCATCTTCTCGTGACGAAAGATAATCATAATTAGAAAGTAGGTTTTTAAACTCCCTTTCTTGAGAGTTTGTTAACTTGGTATTACTGATACTCGGAGAGTAAGCAACTTTATTGATACCATCGAAGCAATCAAAGTCAAAAAATAGCACCCTATCAAAGCCATCGTTAGTTAGCGGGCTCCAAGTTACATCGCTTTCGCACACGACCGTTGTAAACGGAAATTTTTTATACTTACCCTCTAAAAACTTACTATGATAAAAAGGCGCTCCATTGTCGGAGTACATTGTGCAATTTGTATCATAGAATTTCGTAAATTTTTTGTACTTTGTTCTTAGTGATCCTGTGTTTATGGCACTTGAAACCAAGTTTCTAATGCTATTTATTTTTCTTTTTTTGAAATTTGTTAAAAGTAGGTTATTGAAGTTGAAATCTTCTACGTGTTTTGATTTGTAATCAATGATATAGCTTTCTATGCCAAGCTTATTCAGTGCCTTTTGAAAGGCAAAGGAATGTAGTGCTGCTCCAAAGTTCATATATAAAGAATATTTGTTATAACTAAAAATACCTACTTTCATTTTCAAACCCAAAATAAATAGAAATTAATTAAATTTATAGCCAACGATAGATGAATCTATACCTAACCTTGCATAAACCATATACCAAGCAATTATTTTTCTAAAGATGATTGCAATTGTAGTTGCTGTTGCTGCACCTGATATTCCCCAGTAAGGGATCATAATAAAATTTAAGATAACATTAAGGCATGCTGCTAATGCAAGAATTAATAAGGTGCTTTTTTCATAACCATTCATATTTAGGATAAGCCCACCAGCACCACCTGCAGCATGAATGGTTTGTCCAATCGCTAGTATAAGCAGAGGTAAGTATGCTGAAACATATGCTGGGCCAAACACTAGTAGTATCAGTTCCTTTCCAAATATTAAAAACAATAGAGAAGTTGGTAAAGCAAGAAAAAACGCAAGCCGTGCGCTCTGTTTAGCTAAGTTTTCTAAGTTTTTCTTGTCGGAGTTAAAAGTAAACTTAGAGAAATATGGTGCTGAAACCATATTTGCAGCAGTTATTCCTATTGTCGTTAATAATGCACCTTGTAAAGCTACCCGGTATATCCCAACCTCTTCGGCGGTTCTAAAAATACCTAACATAACAATATCAGTTTCAGTAACTAGTATGTCGAGTCCAGATAACATCGCTAGCGGTACTACGCTAGATAACCAAGCTTTTCTTTCAAACTCTTTTTTCGCAATGTTGAGTTGTTTTGGCTTAACTCTATATAGTAGCCAAGCACCAAAAATAAAAGCAACGCCTGCAGATAGTGCGTTGAACATCATGGCGCTTTCGGCAGTTAGCTCGGCAACCCCCGTTAAGCCAACCACGGCCAGCATCAGGATAAATAACGCTGGCTTTAATACTTGTTCAGGCAGCTGCCCCTGAATAACTTTCCTTAAGCCCCGCAGCGAAGCACCGCGCAAAGCAGCCAAGGCCGACAATGGAATAAATGCAATCCCCCAGGCAAAGGTAAGAAATTGCATTTCAGTAAAACTTGCGCGGTTAAACCAAAGTACAAACGCAGCAATTATGGCAATAAAAATAGAAAGGCTTGCGGTTATGCTGTTCGACCAAAACCACAGGCCACGCATTTTCCCCCACTCTTGCTTAACCTCTGCCTTGGCCGTTTCACGCACAATCAACGACGGTAGGCCAAACATCGCAGGAATGGCTAATATTGAGACAATTGCCAGTACGTATGAGTAAACACCGTACTGCTCTGGCCCAAGTGCTCTTGCTAAAATAATAGCGGTCAGCAAGCTAAGGCCTAAGCCAAATATCTTTATAGCGATACTGGCTAAACCACCACGCATTAAATTGGATTTAAGGCTGTTGCCTTGGAATTGCTGAGTAATTCGATTAAGCATTAGAGTAACGACTATGTATTAGTAGAGTTATCATCATGATTACTCACAAATTTATCTTTTATATCCCTTAACGCTGTTTTAGCCTTCTTACTCGAATACTGCTCTAACGCCACAGCCGGTAACAAGGTACTAAACACTTCTAAGCACTGGGTAATCTTAAACAGGTAGGCTATCGACTGTTGCGCTGGGCGGTTATTACGTATTTTAAATTTATGCCATGCACCGATTTTTCTTTTTGGGCCTGTGCCTTTTATGTAACGCTGCACCATGTTTTCTACTATATTTTCTGTATTTGGGCAGTTTATTAGGCAGCGCTCTATGCCACTATGTACGGTTGCTTCCATGACCTTGGCTGAGCGGTTGGCATGCATACGCGCTATTAGCATATAGCCGCCGAATATTACGCCTAAGGCTGCAACGCCCATGCCTTTGTCTGCTAGGAATACTACCAAGCCCCAAAACACCATGACAACTGAGAATAAGAACATCAGCATTTAAGCCGACTTGTCGGGCTGAAGCCACGACCTACGGTGGTGTCAATCTACTAAAAAAGCACGCTACCGCCCTTGGGTTGAGGCTCCCAAAGTGCCGGTAACGATACAGTTTTGTGGGTTTGTACTTGTGTTGTTACAGCTTGTAATGCTTTGAAACTGTGCCTAAAGCATTGAGTGCAAGTACTAGACTTGTAAGGGGAGTAAAAGATTCCCTGTACTCGTATG
>Ga0209075_1004921_pt1 | contig 10481 bp, 11 predicted proteins | sample Stecom2011_FD_187523 | JGI IMG/M metagenome (GOLD analysis project Ga0209075, IMG submission 187523) | Agricultural soil microbial communities from Utah to study Nitrogen management - Steer compost 2011 (SPAdes) (version 2) | ecosystem: Environmental > Terrestrial > Soil > Agricultural land...
TTGTTTCCATTGTTCGCTTACAAAAAGAAAAAATATGCCTTTCGTCAACACGATGCTTTGTATACCAGTGGTTTAATTTTTAAATCTACACATATTATACCTTATATTCGTTTGCAACATGTGGTAATTAAACAAGGTTGGTACGCCAAGCGTTTAGGATTGGCAACTTTGCAATTACATACCGCAGCTAATGATAATGTGGATGTATCGATTCCTGGACTTACGTTAGAAGAAGCTGAGCGTTGGAAATCGTTTTTGTTGAATCGTTTACAAGAATTAGACGATGATGCAGTACAATAATTATGATTTTTCAGAGCCCAACAAATTAGACCGAAAAGCCTTATGGTTGGTTTTGGGTAATGCGTTATGGGCGATTATTCGTGGTATTTGGCCTATTTTGGCTGTTTTGGCTCTTCGTGGTTTTAAAACCGATGCTTATTGGATTTACATAGCAGTTCCGGCAGTTGTTTTGTTAACATTTGCGCGTTTGGCGATCAATTATTTTTACTACTCTTTTCAAGTGTTAGGAGATGAGTTGATTATCAACAAGGGTTGGTTAAGCAAATCTAAAACGGTAGTAAAGTTAGATAAAATCCATGAAGTAAATCTCAATCAAAAACTGATTCACAAAATTATAGGTTTGTATTTGGTAAGTATGGATACAGCGGGAAGTTCTAAAACTGAAATTACAATTAACGGTATTGCTTATCAAAAAGCATTGGCTTTGAAAGAAGTACTTACAAATACAGAAGTTGAAGCAGTTGATGGTCGTTCGGAAGATTTAATGATAAATTCGACAGAAAATCAATCAATTAATGAAAATATTTATCCAAAAATAAGTGCTACTGAAAAAATAGTTATTGGCTTACCAAGTTTGATTAAGATTGGATTAACTCGAAATTATTTGCAAACATTTGCACTTCTGCTTGCTTTTTCGTTTCAAATTATGGATCAGGTGCGTAGCTTTTTATCTTATGACGTGGATGAAGATGATGCATCAAAATATGAAGAAATGTTCCAAACATCTAATTTTGAACAATTAGGAGGGTTACTTATTCTGATATTTATTTTAGGATTGGTGTTTTTTGTTGTCCTTTTTAATTTGGGCAGAACCTTGCTTACCTATTACAATTATCAAATTCAATTAAAGAAACAGCATTTAACGGTTTCCTACGGGTTGACTGATTCACACATCATTGCAGTGCCTTCTAACAAGGTGCAACTGTTTCAATTTCAGCAAAATTACTTCCAAAAATTGATGAATCTGTTTGAAGTTAAAATCAAACAAATTGAATCAAGCGAAAATAATAAAAAGAAAAAAGGATTGATTGTTCCCGGAGCTGATCAAACGGAATTAAAAAAGATTTTCGATGTTATTTATCAAAGCAATTTAGATATTAATTCAAATGCTTACAAACCACATAAACGTATTTTATTGCTTAAATTTCTGTGGTTGTGTATTCCAACATTTATTGCATTGATGGCATTTTATTTTAGCGAAAATATTTCTTATAGTTGGATTATCTTGCCGTTTTTTGCAGTAATTTATTTGCTTATTTGGTGTGGTTATCGAAACGAAAAACTATATATAGAAAGCGATTTTATTGTTTTGAAAAAAGGGATTTGGGACATCAATACAACCTATTTACAAGTTAGTAAAATTCAAAAAGTTTCTATTCGTCAAAGTTATTTTCAGGAAGGAAAGCATTTAGGATCGTTAGATTTGGATACAGCTGCAGGAACGGTTACGCTTTTTTATTACGATTTTGAATTGATTCAAAAATTAGCTAACGAATTGCTTTATAAAATCGAAAAAAACAAATACAAATGGATGTAGTAAAACAAACCGAACATACTGTTTTTATAAAAACATCAAACGTATATTATAAAAAGTGGGAAGTTAAAAATCCGCAAGATACTATTGTGCTATTACACGATTCGTTAGGTTGCACGGTTTTATGGCGTGAGTGGCCAGAAGAATTGGCGCAAGCTTTAAATGTAAATGTCATTTCGTACGATCGTAGAGGTTACGGAAAATCAGATAATTACACTATTCCTCGCCCTATAGATTACTTAGAGCAAGAAGCTGAAATTTTAGACCAATTGATAGCACATTGGCAGATTGAAACTCCTATTTTATTTGGTTTTTCAGATGGAGCTTCGGTTGCGACGATCTATGCAGGAATGTTTCCTGAAAAAATAAAAGGTCTTATTATTGAAGGTGTTCACGTATTGATTGAAGAAGTAACTTTAAACGGTGTTCGCGAAGCACAAAAAACCTTGGAAACTACTAATATTTCAAAGGCTTTGGCTAAATATCACGGTGATAAGGTATTTGATTTATATAATGCGTGGACAAAAACCTGGTTGTCAGAAAAACATCAATCGTGGAATATTGAACATTTTATTCCAAAAATTAATGTTTCCATTCTGCTTATTCAAGGCGAAAACGATGAATTTGGTTCTATGAAGCAAGTCAATGCTTTTAATAATGCAGTGGTTAATGTAGAGAAATTAATCGTTCCAAATACTGGACACACAGCACATAAAGAAAATAAACAATCGGTTTTTGGAGCTGTTGTGAAATTTGTAGAAAATATTAATACATTGTTGCCAAAAAATAAATTATAGGCTATGAAAAAATGGATTAAAGCAGCTCGTTTACGCACCTTACCCTTGTCTATTTCGGGCATATTAGTAGGAAGTGCAGCGGCTTTTAAAGAATATCATTCGCAAGATAATTATTATATTATTTTGGTTTTGTGTTTATTAACCACTTTGTTTTTTCAAGTTTTGTCAAATTATGCCAACGATTATGGAGATGCAGTTAAAGGTACAGATAACGAAAATAGGGTAGGGCCCAAAAGAGCAGTGCAAAGTGGTGAAATTACCCAAAAAGAAATGAAGAACGCCATTATTATTACTTCAATTTTGTCGTTAATCACTTCTTTAGGTGTGATTTATGCATCTTTTGGGAGTGGTAATTTTTTATCGGCTATACTGTATTTTGTTCTGGCAATTGCTTGTGTAACAGCGGCTATTAAATATACGGTAGGAAATTCAGCTTATGGTTATCGCGGTTTAGGCGATTTGTTTGTATTTATCTTTTTTGGATGGGTGAGTACTTTGGGCTCGTATTATTTATTTGGACACACCATAAATCTGCACGTTATTTTTCCCGCAACCGCTATTGGTTTGTTAAGTATTTCCGTATTAAATACGAACAATATGCGAGATGTGGAAAACGATACAACCATGGGCAAAAATACTTTAGTGGTGAAAATGGGATTTGAAAAAGCAAAGCAATATCACTGGTTTCTAATCACTTTTGCTGTGATCTTATTTAATTTATATGCCATCAATACATTTTCTAAATGGTATCAATTTGTTTTCGTTTTAGGATTTATCCCTTTATTTAAAAACATTGCAGTGGTAAGCAAGGCAGCAAACCCAAGATCATTAGATCCTGAGTTAAAACGTTTGTCGTTAACAACATTTTTTATATCTTTATTGCTTTCAATAGCATTAATTTTAAACACATTTATTTATGAAAATAACGTACCTTGGACACGCTTCTTTAGCAATTGGAGTTAGTGGAAAACATATTATAGTAGATCCGTTTATATCGGGTAACGAATTAGCACAACATATTGATATAAACACCTTAAAAGCCGATTATATTTTTATTACACACGCACACGGAGATCATATTTTAGATGTGGAAACTATTGCTAAAAATACCGGAGCAGTTATTGTTTCTAATGCAGAAATCGCTGGTTATTATGAAGCTAAAGGATTTAAAACGCATCCAATGAATCATGGTGGTGCGTGGACATTTGATTTTGGAGTTGTTAAATACGTTAATGCCATTCATTCAAGTAGTTTTCCCGATGGAACCTATGGTGGACAACCAGGTGGTTTTGTTATTGAAGCAGAAGAAAAGAATGTGTATATATCCGGAGATACGGCACTGACTTACGACATGAAGTTAATTCCAATGAGGACCCCTTTAGACTTAGCTATTTTACCTATTGGTAGCAATTTTACTATGGATGTGGACGACGCTGCAATCGCTGCTGAATTTTTGGATGTTACAAGAGTCATGGGCTACCATTACGATACTTTTGGTTTTATTAAAATAGATCACGAAGTGGCAAAGCAAAAATTTGCTAACAAGCATAAAGAATTGATTTTATTGCCTATTGGTGATTCAATTGAGGTGTAAAGTTAATAATAAACTGTCCGAAAAGTCTTCATTTTGTCATTCAGAATGTAACGTAGTGAAATGAAGAATCTCTCAAACAAAGATTCTTGACAAGAGCAATAACTTTTTGGACGTTTTTTCTTACTTAAAATCAACAGCAGATGAACCCACAAATGCAATGGAGTTATTTATTTAAACATTGGTTTGCAACTTTGTTAATTGCCCCGTTTTTAAGTGATTTGTTTTTCTATGTAAATCCGTCTAATGCCAAAATTGGTGGATTACTCAGTGGGTATTTCACAGTTTTTTTTATGAGTTTTATCTTTTCGTTACCAACTTATATCATCTATGCAGCTGTTTTTTATTACCTAAAGAAAAAAAAGTTTAGTCTAATTTTTTCTAAAAAAATGTTAATAGCTATTTCAATGGTGGGAGTTTTTATAACATTTGCGTCTGTTTTTCCTGATATGTATTTTCCTGTAACTCTTGCTTATATGCTCGCTTCCTTGATTACCGGAATCTTCTTCAAATTAGAAAAAGACTGCCAACTGAAAGCTGATTACTGAAAACTTACAAAATATGAAAGCATCATTTCAAAAGTATATTTTAAATTTTAAAAGACCTTCGGGGACTTCCCGAGGCGTCATGACCGAAAAGGAAAGCTGGTTTTTATTTATTGAAAAAGACGGTAAAAAAGGAGTCGGGGAGTGTGGTGTTTTACGCGGACTCTCTTATGATGATAGATTGGATTATTCAGACAAGTTGCAATGGGTGTGTGATAACATCTATTTAGGTAAAGATGTACTTTGGGAAGCATTGCGCGAATGGCCATCGATACAATTTGGAGTGGAGCAAGCTTTTATGTCTTTGGAAAGTAATGATCCATTGATATTGTTTCCAAGTAGATTTACCGACGGACAACAAGCTATTCCTATAAATGGTTTAATTTGGATGGGTGAACCGGCTTTTATGAAAGAACAAATTGATCAAAAGATCAGTCAAGGTTTTGATTGTATTAAATTAAAAATTGGAGCCTTAGATTTTGATAAAGAATTAGATTTAATTCGTTATATTCGTTCGCATTTTTCACCTGAAATGATAGAAATAAGGGTAGATGCAAATGGAGGTTTTGATTCAAGTAATGCTTTATTTAAATTAAATCAATTAGCTGAATATAAGATCCATAGTGTTGAGCAGCCTATTAAGCAAAAGCAGTATGACAGTATGGCAGATTTGTGTTTAAAAACTTCTTTGCCTATTGCTTTAGACGAAGAATTAATCGGAGTGATAAATTACAGCGATAAAGAAAATCTATTGCGAAAAATACGCCCACAATACATCATTTTAAAGCCGAGTTTGGTAGGTGGAATTAAAGGTTCTGAAGAATGGATTGAAATTGCAGATAAATTAAATATCGGTTGGTGGATTACATCTGCTTTAGAATCAAATATTGGATTAAGTGCGATTGCTCAATGGACATTTACTTTAAATAATTCTTTGCCTCAGGGCTTAGGAACAGGTTCATTATACACCAATAATATTACATCTCCTTTAATTGTGAAAAACGGACATTTGTGGTATGACAATAAACTGATGTGGAATTTCGAAAATTTGCAAATGTATGTTGGAAGTTGAGCAACTAAATCGAATGCTTTTTAAAGCATAAACGTTAAAAAATAATCAAATAATATTTATTTTTCTATTAAATAGTTATATTTACATATTAAACATTTAAATCAACAAAAATGACAAAAAAAAGGACGCCATTTACTTCGATTCAAAGCTGGATTTTGTCGGCTTTTTTATTTATTGGACTTTCGATGTCCGCTGTTTATGGTCAAGGTGTTACACCTGATCATATAGCGAATATTAAAAACGTTACCGGAAGCTTAATTTCCGAAGATGGAAAATTCGTTGCCTATACTCTTAGTGTCCCCGAAGATCCATTTAAGACCAACAAACCAAATGCGAATCATTTGTATGTTTTAAACACTTCAACTGGTGTAAGTAAACCTTATTTTACAACAGCAAGTGTTGGTCAGTTGAAATTTCGACCAGGAACTAATACTTTGACTTTTGTAAGTCGAAAATTGGGAGCAACAAATAATGCCCTCTTCGAAGTTGATTTTGAAGGTGGCGAAGCTACAGAGTTGTTTGCCTACCAATCTAATATTCTTGGTTACGATTGGCATCCAGAGGGAAATAAAATCATGTTCACTATTATGGATCAAGGGGAAAAAGTAAAAACAACATTGAGCTATTCACCGGATTTTTATGAGGAAAATTTTGGACAAAGAAAAGTTTTGATCCACGATTTTAAACATCCAAACAATACTAAAGAATTGCCTATTGAAGGATCTGTTTACATGTTAAAATGGAGTCCTGATGGGAACAAAGCAGCAGTTTCTGTTGCACCTACTTCTTCTGTGGATGATTCTTATATGAAACAAGCAGTAAAAATCATCAATCCAACTAACGGAAACGTTTTGGCAGCCATAAATAATCAAGGTAAATTGGGTGAAATTGTTTGGAGCCCTGACGGTTCTTTGATTGCATTAAGAGCTGCAAAAGACTTAAATGATCCTACCAATGGTTCCATTTTGATCGTTACTTCCGACGACAGAACGCCTCAAATCATTGATGCTGATTTTGCAGGAAAATACGAGCAGTTGATTTGGAAAGAAAACAATAAAATTCACTTTTTAGCCAGTGAAGGAACCGGTTCTGTTTTAGGAACAATCCGACCAAATGGTAGTAATAAAGAAGTGATTTATAGAACTTCAGAGCAGGCAATCACTTCATTTTCTTTGGCTAAAAACAACACCGTCTCTTTCGTGGCAAGTGCTCCAACACATCCTGCCGAAGTTTTTACCATTGCGAATAGTAGAAGAGCAACACCACAGAAAAATACGAATCACAATCCGTGGTTGAATGATTTGAAATTAGGTAAGCAAGAAGTGATTACGTATAAAGCACGCGACGGGCAATTTGACATCGAAGGTATTCTCATTTATCCTGTAGATTATCAAAACGGAACGGCTGTTCCGTTGATTACGGTAGTTCACGGAGGTCCAGAATCTCATTACAGTAACGGCTGGTTGACTGGATATTCTAATCCTGGACAAGCATCTGCAGCAAGAGGTTACGCTGTTTTTTACCCTAATTACAGAGGAAGTACAGGTCGTGGAACTACTTTTACCTACAGCAGTCAAGGCGATTTGGCAGGAAAAGAATTTGACGACGTTGTGGACGGTGTTGATTATTTAATTGAAAAAGGTATTGCAGATAAGAATCGTATCGGTGTTACTGGTGGCTCTTATGGCGGTTATGCTTCAGCCTGGATGAGTACTTATTATTCGGATCGATTTGCTGCAGCTGTTATGTTTGTTGGAATCAGTAATAATTTATCGAAATGGGGTACAAGTGATATTCCAGAGGAACTGTATTTAGTTCATTCACGATCTAGAGTTTGGGATAATTGGCAGAAAAATTTGGAACGTAGTCCGATTTATTATGTAGATCGTTCGCAAACGCCAATTTTAATTATGCATGGTTCAGAGGATCCAAGAGTGCATCCAGCGCAATCAATGGAATTGTATAGACACATTAAAGTGCGTAAACCAGAAGTTCCAGTACGCTTGATTTACTATCCAGGCGAAGGACATGGTAATCGCAATTCAGGTTCAAAATACGATTACAATCTAAGAATGTTGCAGTGGTTTGATACCTACTTGAAAACAGGAAATTTAAAAGCTGAAAAGCCAAGTTTGGACTTACCAGTACTACAATAATAATAGAATTGACCTGTTTTTTAGCAGGTCAATTTTTTTTCATTTCACACAAATTAAAAGAAGTTTTCAGCACACAACAATAGTTTCTTTTTGGGCGTTCCCCCGCCCGATAATTATTGAAAAAAGGCGGGGTCGGGCTTTCCGTTACAATCTTTTTGTTCCGTTACCACTCCACAAAAAGGATTTTCACTGTAATCCCTAACGCAAACAAACAGGCTTCGAATTCCAGTTTCCATCAAATAAACCCACTACTGATAGCTGATTCCTGATAGCTGATTCCTGTCAAAAGTCTTGTAAGATTTTTCGAAAAAATTTGAATAGGTCAAAATTTGTAAAGAATTGTATTTTAATGTACTTTTGCAACCAATTTTGAAATAATTGAAATAAAATATAACTATGACAAATGTTGAACAATTCGATGCGTTCATCGAAATACCTGCAGGGAGTAGAAACAAATACGAGTTCGATTTTGATTTAAAAATGATGCGTTTTGACCGTTTGTTATTCTCATCAATGAAATACCCCGCAGATTATGGATTCATTCCAGAAACCTTAGCTTTAGACGGCGATCCTTTAGATGTTTTGGTTTTAACGACCGAACCTACTATTCCAAGTCTTTTGATTGAAGTAAAACCTATTGGCGTTTTTTATATGTCGGATGACAAAGGGAACGATGAAAAAATTATTTGTGTACCGATTGGTGATCCATTAATGCGTGAATTAAACGATTTAAACGACATCAATAAACACTTGATTAAAGAAATCGAACATTTCTTTAAGGTTTATAAAGATTTGGAAAATAAGAAAGTAGAAATCAACGGCTTTGGTGACAAAAAAGCAGCAATCGAAATGATTATAGAGTGCCAAGAACGTTTTGCTCAACTTCCAAAAGACAAACAAAACTATTTTAGCATTAAATGATTAAAACCGCCTATTAGCGGTTTTTTTTAATAAAGAATTTCTTGAAATCGACTACCATCGAGGTATTTCGCCGATTTCATTTTGACCTGAAGGTACAAAAGCCGAGATTCTTTATTTTGCCTCACCCGAATCTGTTGCAAACAGATTCGACCTCTCCAAAGAAAAGATGAAGTGGAAATCCCGAGGCGAGCTTCGAGGAATTTTTAGACTAAAATATGTTTTGCAGATATATCCATAAACCTACATTACTTCCTGTTTCTAAAATTGTTCAGTAAACTTTCTATATTCATTTTACCTACGGGGTTTTGACTGTGAACAACAAAATCCGGTAATTCCATTTCATTGTCCAAGCAATAAGCAACCAACCATTTGGCGCAATCATAGCCACTTTCTTGCAAGCCTAAATCATGATCGAACGAAATAAAATAAGGCAGACCGTTGTTGGTGATATGTGACACAAATTCCGTAAACGAACGCAATCCGATAAAACCTTCAGGAATGGTACGTACATCGTCTAAATAGATTTTTTTCATAAGTTTAATTTAAAAAGTTCTCGATACGCTCCGCTACTCGAACAGACGAAATTAAATACTGTCGCTTTCCTTAAAATTTCTCATACTTATTACCAAACTGTTAGCTGTCAATGCTTCCACCGTTGCCATTAACATTGATTTACTGATGAACTTTATTTCGTTTTTCATCTCGCTAAATTCGTTCATTTCTGATGATCCTTCATTAAACGATACAAAATGAACATTTTTTAAATCTTTTACTTTTGGATATTCTTTTTGTTGAAAAAACACCGTGTGAATAATGAAAATATGAATGTCATCATTTGATAGTTCAATTGAAAGTTTGTGCGGTGTTACTTTAAAATTTTGATGTTTTTGAAAAGTTAGTAAATAGGCCAATGCGTTGCAAAACTCAGGTTCTTCGCAAAATTGCATATAGTGCAGTTGTCGGTTAAAGTCGGTGTAATACCATTGTGGTGTATTCATTGTATTTGATTTTTTGACAAATATAACTCGGGAGGTGGACAAGGCATGGCTAGGTGAAAAAAGATTGTTAACTGCTTTGTTTATTTTATTTACTTTACTTATCTTTGACGTTAGTAACGCGAAAAGTATGATAGTATCTTTTGGAAATAAAGAAACAGAAAAAATATGGAATGGTATTGTTTCCAAAAAATTTCCTAGAGAAATTCAAGATGTTGCAAGAAGAAAATTAAGGATGATTAATAATTCGATAGATATCACAGACTTGAGAATCCCTCCTGCAAATCGGTTAGAAAAACTAAAAGGCGATTTAAAGAAATTTTATAGTATCCGAATTAATAATCAATGGAGAATTATTTTTCAATGGAACAAAGGAAATGCTTTTGATGTGGAAATAGTTGATTATCACTAAACATAAAAATTATGAAACAATTAAAAAACACAAGTCCCGGGGAAATTTTATTGGAAGAGTTTTTAGTACCTCTGGAAATTTCACAATACAGATTAGCTAAAGATTTGGACATACCCCAAACACGAGTTTCTGAAATTGTTAAAGGCAACAGACGTATT
>Ga0209075_1004922_pt1 | contig 10480 bp, 12 predicted proteins | sample Stecom2011_FD_187523 | JGI IMG/M metagenome (GOLD analysis project Ga0209075, IMG submission 187523) | Agricultural soil microbial communities from Utah to study Nitrogen management - Steer compost 2011 (SPAdes) (version 2) | ecosystem: Environmental > Terrestrial > Soil > Agricultural land...
ATCGCCATGAGATCCGACAAAACTGACTCAAGCTTCAGCGCCATGATCCACTTGGCAGCTGCCGTGGAAAACGCGCGATGAACCTCAACAGGCCCTAGACCGGATCGCGTTTGATCTGAACCACTTTGGGGTTCAGTCAAACGCGTGAATCCGGTCTACATCAAATAGATAGAGCAGATTCACGCGCCAAATCGGATCACTTCGTGAACCTGATTTGGCGCGATCTGCTCTAATCCTTTAATGCAGGCCGGATCGGATCTAGCGGTGGGCCGCCATCCACTCCTCTAGCCAGTGAATGGCGTAGCTGCCGTTGATGAAGGTGGGATTTTCCACGAGCCGCCGGTGCAGGGGAAGGGTGGTCTCGATGCCGTCGATGACCATCTCCTCGAGGCAGCGCCGCAGGCGCATGAGGCACTCATTGCGGGTCTGCCCGTGCACCACCAGCTTGGCAATCAAGCTGTCATAGTGGGGCGGTACGCGGTAGCCGCCGTAGAGCGCGCTGTCGACCCGAACGCCCATGCCTCCCGGTGGGTGATAGTCGATCACCTGCCCGGGGGAGGGCACGAAGGTTTCCGGATGCTCGGCGTTGATACGGCACTCGATGGCATGGCCGTTGAAACTGATGTCTTCCTGCCGAAGCGTCATGGGGTGGCCTGCGGCAATGCGGATCTGCTCCCGCACCAGATCAACTCCAGTGATCATTTCGGTAATAGGATGCTCTACCTGCAGCCGCGTGTTCATCTCGATGAAGTAGAACTCGCCGTCCTCGTAGAGGAACTCCAGAGTGCCGGCCGAGCGATAGCCCAGCTTCAGCATCGCCTGGCGCGCGATCTCGCCGATGCGTTCGCGGGCCTCGGTGTTGAGTCCAGGGGAGGGCGCTTCTTCGAGCACCTTTTGGTGGCGGCGTTGGAGCGAGCAGTCGCGCTCGCCCAAGTGGATCGCATTGCCCTGCCCGTCAGCCAGGATCTGAACTTCGATGTGTCGCGGCCGCGTCAGGTATTTCTCGAGATAGACCTCGCTGTTGCCGAAAGCCGCCTTGGCCTCGTTGCGGGCCATGCGATAGGCGTCTTCAAGCTCATCTTCGCTGCGCGCCACCTTCATGCCGCGCCCGCCGCCGCCCGCGGCCGCCTTGATCAACACCGGATAGCCGATGTCGCCCGCGACGGAGCGTGCCTCCTCCAGGCTCTCGACGGCGCCCTTGGACCCGGGGACGACCGGCAGCCCCAAGTCGATGGCTGCTTCCTTGGCCTGAACCTTGTCGCCCATCAATGCCAGGTGCTTCGGCTCGGGCCCGATGAAGACGAGTCCGTGCTCTTCCACCATTTCGGCGAAGCGGGCGTTCTCTGACAAGAAGCCCACGCCCGGATGAATGGCATTGACGCCTGTCATTGTCGCGGTTGTCAGGATTGCAGCCATGTTCAAATAGGACTGGCTGGAGGGGGGTGGGCCGATGCAGACGCTTTCGTCGGCCAGGCGCACGTGCATGGCATCCGCGTCAGCCGAGGAGTGCACGGCTACCGTAGCTATGCCCATCTCTCGGCAGGCTCGATGAATGCGCAGCGCAATTTCGCCGCGATTGGCGATCAGTACCTTGTCAAACACTGCGGGACCGGCCCTTTCCCGTTATTCGAGGATCAACAGAGGTTCGCCGAATTCAACCGGCTCCCCGTCCTGGACCAATACCCGCACCACCCGGCCGGCACGCGGCGCGGGCAGGGCGTTCATTACTTTCATCGCCTCGATGATCATCAAGGTCTGTCCTTCCGACACGCTGTCGCCCGGTTGCACGAAGGGCTTGGCGCCAGGCTCCGGTGCCAGGTAGGCGGTTCCGACCATGGGCGAGGTGACGGCAAACTCGTGTTCGGCCAGGTCGCTCGGTGCCGCGGTCGGCTGGGCGGCCGCGGGGGCAGCCACAGGCATGGGAGCGGATACGGCGGATGTCACGGCCGGCGTCTTTGCGACGCGCATGCGATGATCGCCTGCCTCGACCTCGATTTCAGTGAGGCCGGTGTCTTCCAGGATCGAAGCGAGGCGTCGCAACGCCTCCTCGTCGAGCGGAAACTTCTGGTTCATGCGCCCTTGTTGCCTTTCAGTCGTCGTGCAAGCGCCAGCAGCGCCGCCCGATAGCCGTCGAACCCGAGGCCGCAGATCACGCCGACAGCCTGAGGACTGATATAGGAGTGATGGCGGAAGGATTCGCGCTTGAAGATGTTCGAGAGATGCACCTCGATGGTCGGTAGGCCGACCGCCTCAAGGGCATCGTGCAACGCGATGGAAGTATGGGTGTAGGCCCCGGCGTTCAAGACCAGGCCGCCATAGACCCCGCCCGCCTGCTGGATCCACTCTACCAGTTCCCCCTCGTGGTTGGACTGGCGGCAGTCTACCTCCAGCCCCAAGGCTTCGCCTTCGCTACGGCACAAGTTCTCGAGATCTGCCAGGCTCGCTGAGCCGTAGACCTCCGGCGCGCGGCGGCCAAGCATATTGAGGTTGGGACCATGAAGCACCAGGACTCGCATGGTGTCGGTCAAGAGCTTCTCCTAAGGCGAATGAGGCGCGGAAGCGTTATCACGCTCGGCCGCGAGCCGCAATGTTACTAGACAGAAGCTCCTGTCAGTCGCGTGGCGCCAGGCGCACCGGTTGGCCATGGGGTGTGGTTCGATAGGCTTCGGCCCAGGCGGCCTCCAGTCGATCGAGATCCGCCGACGACGCCAGGTCACGCTGTTGCAGCAGGCGCTGCAGGGCGGTTAGCCAGGCCTCCCAATAGCCGACTTCCGTGTCTTCCGCGCGCCGGTCGCGCAATGCCCTGCCAAAGGTGTCCGCCCATTCGCTCCAGGTGAAGCGACCCGTTTCGTTGAGCTGGACCGTGAGGGCGAATACCTGGGCGTGCCAGGGGTCGGAAAAGACAGGGGGTTCAGGCCGGTTCAAGGTGCGGCTCCCAAAGGTCCAGGGTGATGCTGTCCCGAGGCGAGGCGTCTTTCCCCCAAAGCTCGCGGGCGGTGAAACGTACGGCATAGAGGTGTTGCGGGTCCTCACCGCGAAAGTGCGCGTTTGCGTCGGCGAAGACATGGGGGCCGTGGTGCAGCACGATTTCCCCGATGTGTCCGCGGGCGTAGCAGGGCAAGCGGGTGTGCCCCTTGGGGTGGGCGTTGATGGCCCGAACCTTCTGCCCCAGCGCGAAGCGAGGTTCCCGATCCAGCGGGCGCGCAGTCGGCCCCCCACGGCGTAAAGCCTCCCGCACCTTGGCTGCATCGAGCGGGGGGCGCGCCTTCGGGCTTCCGGGATCGGGCTGGCCACTTTCCAGCTCCTCGGAGGTGACCAGGCCGTGCTCGACCATCATGCGGGTCAGCGCCGCGATCCAGCGCTCGTAGTAGCTGTAGCGCAGGTAATCCGCTGGAGGCAGAGTTTCTCGAGCGTGGCGCGAGGAATCGATGTTCCACTTGCCCCAGCCTGCCATGGCCAGAGTGATGGCCAGCGCGCGCGCTTCCCACTCGGCGTGAAAGACGGGCTCATTCGTTTCCGGCAAGACCGGCCCGAAGCACTGCATGCCGCCCATGTCATGAACCCCATTCATCGCTCCAGTTCCTCCGGCGTTAGAGGTAGTCCGGTGCCGATCATGGAGTCACGGGTGACCAAATTCGCAAGCTGCTCCTCGCTCATGCCATCCGTGCCTTCGGGTCGTTGTGGCAGAACCAGATAGCGGACTTCAGCGGTGGAGTCCCAAACCCGTACGGCCTTCTCTTCGGGGAGCTCCAGCCCGAATTCCCGCAGCACGCCGCGCGGATCGATAACCGCGCGCGAGCGGTAGGCATCGGATTTGTACCAGACCGGCGGCAGGCCCAGGACCGGCCAGGGATAGCAGGAGCACAAGGTGCAGACGACGAGGTTGTGGGTTTGCGCATCGTTTTCCACAATCACCATGTGCTCGCCCTGGCGGCCCTCGTAGCTCAGTTCGGCAATGGCCGCCGTCGCATCTTTGCGTAGTCGCTCCAGGTAATCAGGATCGCTCCAGGCGCGGGCGACCACGCGCGCGCCGTTGCGCGGCCCCACCTTCTCGGCATAGGTCTCGATGATGGCATCCAGAGCAGCTGGATCGACGAGCCCCTTCTCAACCAGCAGGGTTTCCAGGGCCTTTACCCGCAAGGCCGCTGCAGATGGGGGATGCTGGTGCTCATGGTCATGCTCATGACCGAGTGCATGATCATGATGAGGACGGTTGCGCTCTGGCATGGGCTTGCCTCCCTTTCGCAAGGCTGAAGTTTGGCCCAGGAAGAAGCCTCTGTCATCTCTCTGCAGTTCGCCCTTGCAACGAACGGCGGCGCGGGGCATTTCCTCATTACCACTGCGAGAATGGATGACGGCGATGATCAGCGATCTGCTGGAGAATAACCGCCGCTGGGCTGCGCAAAAGGTCCAGAAAGACCCTGACTTCTTCAATCGCCTGTCAAAGCAGCAGGCCCCCGAATACCTTTGGATCGGATGCGCCGACAGCCGGGTGCCCGCCAACGAAATCGTCGGCCTCGACCCGGGCGAGCTGTTTGTCCATCGCAATGTCGCGAACATCGTGCACGGCGCCGACTTCAATTGCCTCTCGGTGATGCAATTCGCCATCGAGGTGCTGAAAGTCCGCCACATCATTGTCTGTGGCCACTACGGCTGTGGCGGTGTCCGCGCGGTGCTGGCGGGGCGGCAGTTCGGCCTGACGGACCACTGGCTCTGGCCGCTGCGGGAATTGCGCGCGCAGCATGTGGAGGAGCTCGAGGCGCTCCCGGACGAGGACGCGCGTGTCGACCGCCTCTGCGAGATCAACGTGCGGGTCCAGGCGCTGAATGTCGCGCGCACCCCTCTGGTCCAGAACGCCTGGCATCGCAAGCAGCCCTTGAAGATCCACGCCTGGATCTATGGGCTGAAGGACGGGCACGCCCACGACCTCAATTTCACTATCGATGGGCCAGACCGCCTGGCTCAGGCCCACCGGCTGGATCCCTTGTAGAGATCCATCGGCCGGCAGGGGCGGTTCTTGTCCCGTCGCGCGCTTCCTCCGCTATGACTTATCGGGTTCGGGGTAGAGGGTGACGACAGCGGCGCCATCCAACTCGCTGTGACCCTGCGCCACCAGCAGGCGGAACAGCGTAGTGGCCGTGGCCGCCATTGGCATCGCAATATGCTGCTTGCGCGTTGCCTCGTGGAGCATTTCGAGATCCTTGAGGATCTGCCGAGCGTAGCCGCGGGGTGCGTAGTCGCGCTCTACCATGCGCGGGAAGATGTTCTGGAGGACTGCGGAGTTGCCGAGACCGGGTTCCAGCGCCTCGGGAACCTTCCGCGCATCGACCCCATAGGCTTCGGCCAAGCGAAGCCCTTCCGCGACGATACAGTAGTTGGTGAGGCAGAGTGCCTGATTGACGAGCTTGGTGGCCTGACCGGCGCCGGTCGGCCCCATGTGGGTGAGGCGACCGAGCGTCTCCAGAAGCGGCCGCGCGGCTTCCACTGCTTGTGTGTCCCCACCGGCCATGATCGCAAGTGTCCCAGCTTCCGCCGCCGGCGGGCCACCGGAGACGGGGGCATCGATAAAATGGCCTCCGGCTTCTGCCATGAGGGCGGCCACTTTCTGGGTGGTCTCCATTTCAGTGGTGGAGAAGTCGATGATCCGCTTTCCTTCGATCTGGCCGCTGCCCGCGAGCTCTTCCACCACAGCCGCCACTGCCGCGGTGGTGGTGACGCAGATCGCCATAGTGTCGCTCTTCATCGCGACCTCTGAGGCTGAGGCGGCAACTTCCACGCCGCGGTCCTGCGCCTGCTGTCTGCGATCCTCATCCAGATCGAATCCAACCACCTTGTAACCCGCGGCCAGAAGCCGGCTGGTGAAGCCTGTGCCCATGAGGCCCAGTCCGATGAATCCCACTGCTTCCGTCATACCTTATCCTCCCTGTAGTTCGTGCTGCTCAAAGGCGATAGAGCCGAACCGCATTGTCATGAAAGAGCGCTCGCTGAGCGGCCGGGGAAAAGTCCGACACGGCCGAGAAGAAGCCGGAGTAAATTTCCTGAAAGCTGCCCACCAGGCTGTCCACTGGATAGTTGCTGGCAAACATGCAGCGCGTGACCCCCATGATCGCGATGGCATCTCGAATGATTGGTCCGTTCGCTTCTACACTCCAGGGAAGGCCGGGTCGGCCAAGTCCCGATATCTTCATCGCGATGTTGGGAAGCTCGGCGACCTGCTCGAGCGCCTTTCGCCAGGCGGCCAAACCCGCTTCGCTGCGATCTGCGGGCAGGGCCGTGTGATTGATGATGATCTGCGTCTGGGGAAAGTCACGCCCGAGGTCGGCGGCCGCCTCCAGGTGCCACCACGGGGTCTGCAGGTCAAAGGACAGGTCGTACTTGTGCAACAGGGCGAAGCCTTGGCGCCAGAGTGGGCAATCCATGGAGCCGGGTTCCCCTCGTCGCGCATCACCTGGGGTTGCCGCGGATCGGGGCTTGTGCCGGATACCACGTATCAGGCGGCTCCTGGCCTGAGCGGCCAGAATTTCTTCCACATCCGGTCGGTCTAGCCAGGCCTGGGCGACGCAGGCGCTGGGCAGCTTTTCCGATTCAGCGAGGCCCTCCAACCATCGGGTTTCCTTCAGCGGGTCCGATGGATCATGTTCTGCCTCGATATGGACCGTGCCAACGATGTTGAAAGCGCCGCTATCGTTCCTGTAGTCAGCAGGGAGATAGGTGCGACGGATGGCGCTGTAATCGCCGTAGCGGAAGGGGATGGCAGCCCGATCGCACAGCCAGGGATAGTAGTTCTCCTGCAGATCCCAGAAATGCTGATGAGCATCCACCACAGGCAGGGAATGGCTGTCTTCCGTTTCGCTCATGCTCCTCCTTCGCTGGCCGCTTTTGTGTCGGCTGGCTGTGGTCGGCTCTTCCCATAGGAAATTTGGTATGCAATTCTAGTCGCGCCTTGATCGTGCTGTCCAACAAGATCGACAGGCCAACAAAGCCAAATCTTTGGGAGGAAAAGACCAATGCTCAGACGGAGTTTTGTCGCCGCAGGCCTGATCGCCGGTCTCGGACTTGCTATTCAAGCCGGTGATCTTTCGGCACAGGAAGTGAACCTGCGCTACGCCCATGTCGGTGCTGAAGGAGATATCCAGTACTGGTACGGCGCGGAAGCGGCCGAACGGATCCCCGAGGCCACCAACGGCCGGGTCACTGTCACGGTATTTCCCAATTCGCAGCTTGGCGGTGTGCAGGAAACGATCGATGGCGTCCGTAGCGGCTCCATTGCGATGGCGCATCACGAGTTTGCCTCTCTGGCGCAGCTTGCGGAAGACATCGCCGTTTTCAACGCCCCCTTCGTCTATAGAGACGGCGCCCATGCTCTTGCCGCGACCGATCCGGCCAGCTCCGAGATCATGCAGGAGTTCAACGAGCGGCTGATCGAAGGCGGCGACATGCGGATCATCGGCCGCCTCTTCCGCGGCGCGCGCCAGATGACCGCCAATCAAGAGGTGCTCTCTCCCGCCGACCTCCAGGGCAAGCCCTTCCGCGGGGTGCCCGTTCAGCTCTGGACCAGCATGGTGACCGGTTTCGGGGCAATACCCACACCGGTTGAAGTGAGTGAGCTGCCGACCGCGCTGATGACGGGAATGGTGATCGGCCAGGAAAACCCCTTGACCATGATCAACGCCAACAAGCTCTACGAGGTTCAAACCCACGTGATGCTGACCGGACACATGCAGAATGTGCTGCCGGTCTTCATCAACGAAAGCGTCTGGCAAAGCATCAACGAAGAGGATCAGGAGGCCATCCTCGCGGTTCTCGACGAAATTGCGCAGGAGACCCTCGCCAACGCGACCCAAGCCGAGAAGGATCTGATCGGTGAACTGGAGGGCAAGGGCTTGACCTTCATCACCGAAGAGGACGGGCTTGATATCGAGGCTTTCCGCGAGAGCGTTCTGGCGCAGGTCAATGCCGACTTCCCGACCTGGGGCCCCTACATGGAGCGGATCGCCGCGGTCGAATAGGCGATCTCGCCGCCTTCGAGGCCGGAGGCTGTCGCTTCCGGCCTCGAAACTTGCGTAGAGTGATGGTTCATGTCGCTTCCGCCCACCGACTTCTCCCTTGTCCCTCCTGAAGACGCAACGCTGGCTGATCGCGTGATCAGGCCAGTCCGACGGGTACTGCGGGCTGTGGGGCTGCTGTTGCTCGCGGTGATGGTGGCCTTGCCAGTGCTCCAGGTGGCGCTACGCGAGTTCACCTCGTTTACCTTCGTGGGTGCCGGCGAACTCACGCGCTTCATGTTGATCTGCGTGGTCTTCGTGACGCTTCCCTATGTCGTTGCCTCGGGCGTCTCGATACGCATGGATGAATTGACCAGCGAGTTGCGCGGCGTGTGGAGGAGGGGCCTGCGCATGCTGATCGCTGCCAGCGCGTCGACCGCCTTCGGCATTGCCGCCTGGTCAGTCGCGCTGGCCACGCTGCGCAACCTGAACAACTCAACCCCGACGCTCGGGATTCCCTACTGGATCTTCTTTTCGGCGGCTTTCCTGGGGCTCCTTCTCGCGGCGGTGGAGTGCCTCATTCAGCTGGTCAAGGCGTGGCGGGACGTACCCCTCTACGTGAGCTTCGCCGAAGAACTGCCGCCCGAGGACCTCCCGGAGATTTGAAAACGATGAGTATTGTCCCGCGGCTGCGGAGGTTCCTGCAATCTGCCCTCACAGCGAGTAAGCGCCCATGACCTTGTTGCTCATTGGGGCGTTCTGCCTGTTTTTCCTGCTTGGATGGCCCGTCGTCCTGGCCATTCTGCTACCCGCCATCGTCTATATCCTGGCGAACGACCTTCCGCTGCAGCTGGTCGGGCAGCGTATGACCTACGCACTCGACTCCTTCCCTCTGGTAGCGGTGCCGATCTTCATCCTGGTCGGCAATATCATGAACCAGGCCGGCATTACCGAGAGAATCTTTCGTTTTGCGGATACGCTCGTAGGCCGTGTTCCCGGCGGCCTGGGGCAGGTGAATATCTTCTCCAGCCTTATCTTCTCCGGCATGAGTGGCGCGGCGCTGGCGGATGTAGGTGGCCTTGGCCGTATCGAAGTGAAAGCCATGACCAGGCGGGGCTTCACGCCTCAATTCGCGGGTGCATTAACCTGTGCGTCAGCGGTTGTAGGTCCCATCTTTCCGCCATCGATTCCGCTGATCATCTATGGATCGGTGACCAGCGTTTCCATCGTCCAGCTTCTGCTCGCCGGCATCATCCCCGCGATCCTCTGTGTGCTGCTGTTGATGGGAACGGTGGCGGTGATGTCCTACTGGCGAGACTTTCCGCGCTCGGAGCGCTGGGCGCGGCCCCGCGAAATCTGGCGCGATCTCAAGCCAGCCCTGCCGGCCCTCTTGACGCCGGTTCTGCTCGTTCTAGGCATGCTGCTCGGCTACTTCACGCCCACCGAAGCAGCCGCCGTGACGGTGGTTTACGTGCTGTTCATCAGCCTCTTCGTCTATCGCAGTCTGACCTGGGCGCATCTACGCTATGCGGCCTATGAAACGCTGAAAAGCACATCCGCCATCCTTATCATTGTCTCTGCCGCCGCGATCTTTGGCTGGATCATGGCGATCGAGCAGGTGCCTCAGGCCTTCGCGCAGCAGCTGCTCTCGCTCAGCAGCGACCCCATCATTCTCCTGCTGATCGTGAACGTGATACTGCTGCTGACCGGCATGATCCTGGACAGCACGACGGCAACACTGCTGGTTATTCCCATCATCGCCGGTCCCCTCCACATGGCGGGTGTCGATCCGGTGCATCTGGGGATCGTGGCGATCTTCAATCTCATGATCGGCCTCTTGACGCCTCCGATGGGGCTCGCGCTCTTCCTGATCACCGACATTGCCAAGGTGCCGATGCGCTCGATCCTGAAAGAACTTCTGCCGCTCTACATCCCCCTCTTCGGTACCCTGATGATCATTACCTTCTTTCCCGAGCTCTCGTTGTGGTTACCGAAGCTGATCCGCTAACCCAGGTCCGGAGGCGTCATGAACCTAGAAGCTCTGCTGCCGAATCCCGGTCAGCGCCTGTTCGAGGTCGCGCTGGTTGGAGCGGGTGAATTCGGTCGAACCTTCCTTTCCCAGGCACGGCGGGTTGCCGGCCTGCGCGGGCGGGTGGTCTGTGATCGCGATGCCGCGCGGGCGGTCGAAGCGCTGGTGGCCATGGGAATTGAGCCGGAAGCGGTGAGTCGCTGCGACAGCCCGAGGGAAGCCCGAGAGGCCTTCGATGCCGGTAACTATGTTGTGGTTCAGGACGCGAGCCTCCTGCTTGACCTGCCGCTGGACATGGTCGTGGAAGCCACCGGTATTCCCGAAGCGGCGGCCGCCATTGCCGAGGGCGCTCTTGCGCATGGCATGCATGTGGCCATGGTGACCAAGGAAGCCGAAAGCGTCGTCGGACCCCTGTTGAGCCAGCGAGCACGAGCGGCCGGCCTTGTCTATACGCCGGTGGATGGAG
>Ga0209075_1004924_pt1 | contig 10476 bp, 11 predicted proteins | sample Stecom2011_FD_187523 | JGI IMG/M metagenome (GOLD analysis project Ga0209075, IMG submission 187523) | Agricultural soil microbial communities from Utah to study Nitrogen management - Steer compost 2011 (SPAdes) (version 2) | ecosystem: Environmental > Terrestrial > Soil > Agricultural land...
CTCCTGCATGCGTTTTTCCTGCTCAATCAGGTTGGCGACTTCGTAGCACGCCACATCCACATTGCCCGAACGCACATACTCCGGCATGGCGCGTTTACACTGGTCGGTGGCGAAGCTGCAACGAGGATGGAACGGGCAGCCCGATGGCACATTATTGAGTGATGGCATGGAGCCCGGAATCTGGAACAGCCTGGCCCCGGGTTCTCCCATCTGTGGCAATGCGTTGATCAGCCCCTGTGTGTAGGGGTGCTGGGCGTCGTTGATGATCTCCCGGGTGGGGCCCTGTTCGATAATGCGCCCCGAGTACATCACCAGCATTCGCTGGGTAACCTGGGAGACTACGCCGAGGTCGTGGGTAATCAGCATCAACGCGACGTTTTCCTGTTCACACAGGTTGAGCAGCAAGGCCATGATCTCGGCCTGTATGGTGACGTCGAGCGCGGTGGTTGGCTCGTCCGCGATGATGATTTCCGGGTCCAGCAGCAGGGCTATGGCGATGATCACGCGCTGGCGCATGCCCCCGGACAGTTCGTGGGGGTACTGCTCCAGACGCCGGGCGGGTGACGGAATCTGTACTTTTGTCAGCCGGTCCAGAGCAATCGCTCTCGCCTCTTTCCTGCTGATTTTGCGGTGTGCCCGAATGGCCTCCGTCATTTGCGTGCCGATGGTCAGCACCGGATTGAGGGTCATCATCGGGTCCTGAAAGATCATGGCGATCCGGTTGCCGCGTATCTGCCTGAGTTCACGCTCATTCATGGCGGCCAGATCCTGCCCGTCGAACAGAATCTGGCCGCCGGCAATGTAGCCCGGCCGGGCAATGAGGTTCAGGATGGAAAAGGCAGCCACCGATTTGCCGGCCCCGGACTCACCCACCAGTCCCAGGCGCTCACCCTTGTCCAGGCTGAAGCTGATCCCCCGCAGGGCTTTGAGATCGCCCCCGCGTAATGCAAAGCGGACATCCAGATCTTTGACTTGTAACAGTGGCATGACCTTATCCCTTATACAGCCGTGGGTTCATGACATCCCGCAACCAGTCACCGAGCAGGTTGATGACCAGCACAAGCACCACCAGTACCAGCCCGGGAATCAGGGTGATCCACCAGGAGCCGCTCTGGATGTAATCAAAACCGGACTTGATCAGCGAGCCGAGCGAAGGCTGGGTTTCGGGCATACCAAGCCCCAGGAACGACAATGCCGCCTCGGAGATGATCGCGTTGGCAATCTGTACCGTGGCAATCACGAAAATCGGCGAGAGAGTGTTCGGCAGAATATGACGAAACATGATGCGTGGCGTACCAAAACCCATCACCTTGGCGGCATCGACGTACTCTTTTTTCTTCTCGGCCAGGACCGAGGCACGAACCGTTCGTGCGATCTGGGGCCATTCGGCCACACCGATAATAAAAATCAGCATGTAGATGGCGATTTCGCCAAACATGAGGTTACCAAAGCTGGCCTTGAACACCGCGCCCACGATGATCGCCACCATCAGCGTGGAGAAGGACAGCTGAACATCCGCGATACGCATCAGGATGGCGTCTACCTTGCCACCCAGGTAGCCCGCCAGCAGCCCGAACAGAATCCCGAGTGCTGCCTGCAGGACCACGGCCCCGAACCCGATCATCAGCGACACCCGGGTGCCATACAGGATGGTGGAGAGCAGGTCCCGGCCCTGGGCATCGGTGCCCAGGGGAAAGGCCGGATCCGCACCGGCAAAGCCGGCCGGCGGCAGCTCCGAGTTGAGGATATCGATCTGCGCCAGATCGTAGGGATCGGCGGGCGCGAGCAAGGGGGCCAGCACCGCCGCCAGCACCATCGCCAGCAGCACCAGAAAACTTGCGATGGCGAGTTTGTCGCGCTTGAAGCTGTACCAGAAAAAGGACGCGCGGAAGCGGTCCCAACGGGATACCGTTGCCGTTGTCATGCTTTCTTACCTGTCAGTTTGACGGTGGGATTGACCAGCCCGTAGATCAGGTCGACCAGCGTGTTGGTAATCACAAAGATCAGGCCGACAACCATCAGGTAAGCGACAATCAGCGGAATGTCGCTGCGGGTGATGGCTTCAAGGAACATCAGCCCCACCCCGGGCCACTGGAAAACGGTCTCGGTCAGGATGGTGTAGGCGACCATGATCCCGATCTGGACGCCACCAACCGTAATCACCGGCAGCATGGTGTTTTTCAGAGCGTGCAGGAAATTGATGCGCCCCGGATTCAGGCCTTTGGCGCGGGCATAGCGGATATAGTCGCTCTGCAGCACTTCCATCATTTCAGCCCGGATCAGACGAATAAACAGCGGCAGCATGATGGAGGCCAGCGACACACAGGGCAGCACCAGATGGGCCAGCCCCTGCCGGGTGAAAAAGCCCGACTCCCAGGTGCCAAACAAATGCACCAGATCATCACCGCGACCGTAAGACGGCATGCCCCCGTGGGTGCTGAGTAATTCATTGAGCCACTGCCCCCATCCGGTCTCGGGCGGGAACCAGTTGATGGTTACTCCGATCGAAAACAGCTGGATCAGCACAATGGCGGTCAGAAAAACAGGAATCGAGATGCCGACGGTGCTGACCCCCATAAAAAACCGGGACAGCCAGGCCCCGGGCCGGATCGCGGCGTACACCCCTATCGGCACAGACAGAAAAACAATGATCAGGCTGGCACCGATCACCAGTTCCAGTGTCGCTGGCAGATGCTCACCGATCACCTGCAGGGCGGGTTTGCTATAGAAGTAGGAGTTGCCCAGATCGCCCTGGAGTGCCCTGCCGGCAAAGCGCAGGTACTGGACCAGAAAGGGGTCGTTCAGCCCCAGCTCCTCCCGGATGACCTGCCGCTCTTCCATCGAGACGGACATGCCTACCATTTCCTGAAGCGGATCCCCGAGACCATCCTGAATGGCGAAGGCAATGACACTGATCACGAACATCACCAGCAGTGCCTGGGAGATGCGCTGGACTAAAAACGCTAGCATGACGAGAGTACCGCGTGTGAATGGCTGGACACCTCTCCCCCGGACGGAGGAGAGGTGTGGCACAGGGCGCGTTTGCCCGGTTAGTCGATGACCAGGTCACCCAGGTAAGGGAAGTTCATCACATTAAGCACCGGCTCAATGTTGACGCCTTTACGGGTGGCCCAGGCCAGGTCCTGCCAGTGCAGGGGCACAAACGCGGCATCGTCGTACAGCCGCTGCTCCACTTCCTGCAGCATGGCCGCGCGCTTGTCGAGATCAGTTTCTACGTTGGCTTTTGCCACCAGCGCATCAAGCTCGGGATTGCAGTAGTTGCCCGCGTTGTACTGTCCGGCCCCGGTGCCGGCATCCGGGCAGAAGGTAAGGAATTCATAAAAGTTGGCAGAATCCTCGGTGTCCGAATGCCAGCCGATCAGCATCATATCGGCCGAACGGTTATCGAACTCTGGCCAGTACTGCGCCTTGGGCACGGTTTTGAGATCCACCTTGATATTGATACGGGCCAGCATGGCCGCGGCGGCCTGAGCGATCTTGTCGTCATTCACATAGCGATTGTTGGGCGCCATCATGGTGATGGTAAAACCGTCTTCGTAGCCGGCTTCTTTCATCAGTTGTTTGGCTTTTTCGACGTCAAACCGGGGTTTGAGGTTTTCGTTGTGGCCCTGGTACCCCGCCGGCGAAAGCTGGGCCGCGGGCGTGGCAAAGCCCTTCATGATCCGCGCCGCAATCCCTTCCTGGTTGATGGCGTAGGCAATGGCCTGGCGGACTTTCGGATTGCGGAATGCCTCCACGCGTTCCTGATTCATATGGAACAGGATTACGCGGGTACCGCTCATGGTCACAAGCTCGGTGTTGCCGTCCCGTTTGATACGCTCCAGATCGTTGGGCGGCACAGGGGCAATAAAGTCGACCCCGCCAGAGAGCAGAGCCGATACCCGCGTGGCGTTTTCTTTTATCGGTGTCAGCACGATCCGGCCGACGTTACCCGGAGATTCGGTATCCCAATACTCGTCAAAGCGCTGGAACTCCATCCGTACCCCCTGCCGGCGCTCGGTAACCACATAGGGTCCGGTGCCAGACAGGTTGGCCGAGGCAAAGGAGTTGCCGTGCTTGAGGATCGCAGCCTTGTCTTTACCGTCCTCAGACTGGCCTGAGTAAAACTTGCTGTCGAGCGGGAAGATGTAGGTGGCGGTGTTCAGGAGCAGCGGGTAGGGTTCGCTGGTCACCAGCTCGAAGGTGTAGTCATCAACGATATTAACACTGGCGATGGGCTGGAAAATGGCCTTGAAGTCCTGGCTCTGCTTCAGCCGCTCCAGGGTGAACCGGATATCCGCCGTGGTGAGCTCATTCCCGGAGTGGAACTTCACACCTTCACGCAGTTTGAAACGCATGGTGTTGTCATCCACGCGCTCCCAGCTTTCCGCCAGCCGCGGCTGGAACTCCAGATCCTTCGTCCAGCGCAGGAGCGGATCAAAGCTCATGTGCGAGAGCTGCAGGATACCGCCGGAAAGCTGCTCGTGGATATCCAGGGTGACGGGATCGGCATCGTATGCCATTTTCAGTTCTTTGTTTGCATCGGCTGCGACGGCCAGCGGGGTTACCGCAAGTGCCATCGAGCCCACCAGAGCTGCCAGTAGTTTGTTCATCGTGTTTTCCGTCGTTGTTCTAGGAGTTTTTACGGACGATCGGCACCACACTCAACCGATTACCTGACAAACAACCTAATCTCGGAAAACCCCTACGGCAATCGAAATTGCGACATACCGCTATGCGTATCCTGCATGACTCCGTCGCAGACCGCGTCAGAGCGAGAAGACGAACGGCAGAAACAGCGCCGTAAGCACCCCCGTTAACCCCATTCCCAGCGACGAGAATGCGCCGGCCATCGGGCTGATCTCAAACGCTCTTGCGGTGCCGATCGCATGGCCATTGAGGCCCAGTGCAAAGCCGATGATGCGGTGGTCGGTAATCTTCAGCCAGCGGGCGCCCCAGTCCACAAACACGGAGGCCAGCACACCGGTAATCAACAACCCGCCCAGTGTCAGCGAGACAGAACCACCAAGCTGTTCGGCAATGCCCATGGCGATCGGAGCGGTGACCGATTTGGGTGCCAGGGACGACAGCACCAGGGGCGGAGCCCCCATCAGCCAGGCGATCCCCACGGCGTAGGCGGCAGCCAGGGACGCAGCCAGAGGAAGGGTGACCAGAATGGGTTTCCAGAGCGCGCGGATATGATGCATCTGCTGATACAGGGGCACACCCAGAGCCACCGTGGCCGGCCCGAGCAACGCGGTAAGCCAGCGCGCACCCTGCTCATATTCCTCGAAGCCGATACCACTGAACGCCACGAAAGCGGCCAGCACCAGAGCTGCGATCAGAACCGGCGGCATCCATAACGGCCGGCGAAACCAGGCGAACAGATGGTTGGCCACCAGAAACGCCGCCAGAGTCAGGGCAATCGAGAGCATGGGGCCGGCGGTCCAGACCGTGAGCAGTTCCGACCAGGCGTTACTCATGGCCTGCCTCCTGCGCTTCGCTCCGGGCTACCTTTTTCATTATCCAGAGGGTGGTGAGCACACTGAGCATGGTGCCGGCAACCAGCGCCACCAGCACCGTCGTCCACTGCCCGGCAAACTTGTCGATGATGAAGAATACCCCCACGACCCCGGGTGCAATCAACACCACCAGCACAGAGATAAGCCCCTGACTTGCTTCGGCCAGCTCATCACTGACCCGCCCGCGTAACATCAGGGTAAAGGTGACCATCACCATACCCAGCACGCCGCCGCTGACCGGCACACCCGCCAGCACCCGCACGGCCTCGCCAAGCAGGAAAAACGCTACCAACACCAGAAACCCGCGCAATACCACCATACTGTCGTGCACTACCTCTCACAATTTGCTTTACACTAACGCCCTGCTCACCCGATCACAGGACACCTCATGGCACTGAAAGCCACCATTTTTAAAGCTACCCTGCACATCGCCGATATGGACCGGCACTATTATGCCAACCATCAACTGACCGTGGCACGCCATCCGTCGGAAACCGATGAACGGATGATGGCACGCCTGCTGGCCTTCGCCCTGAACGCCAGCGACAACCTTGAGTTTACCAAAGGCCTGAGCACAGATGATGAACCGGAGCTTTGGCAGAAAACCCTGACCGGCGACATTGAGCTGTGGGTAGAGCTCGGGCTTCCTGATGAAGACCGGCTCCGCAAAGCCTGCAACCGCGCCCAGCAAGTCATCCTGTACACCTATGGCGGACGGGGTGTGCCTGTGTGGTGGGATAAACACCATAACAAGCTGGAGCGGTTTGACAATCTGACCATCGTCGACCTCGCCGCAGAGCAGACCGCCCAACTGGCCGGCCTGGCGGAACGTTCCATGAGCCTTCAGGTAACGATTCAGGATGGCGAAGTCACGTTCAGTAATGACTCCAGCCTGGTGGCGGTGACTCCCAGCCAGCGGCTGCCGAAAATCTAGTGCACGGATAGGCGCCAGGGGGCTGGACAGACGAAGTCTGCCCACGTAAGATTGCGCACTCGAAATTGACGTGCAATACACAGTTTCGAATGCGCCCGTAGCTCAGCTGGATAGAGCGCTGCCCTCCGGAGGCAGAGGTCAGAGGTTCGAATCCTCTCGGGCGCGCCATATTTTTTAAAGAGGCCTTACGTTGGAAAGCGTGGGGCCTTTTTTGTTTGTCTGTGTCCAAACTGTGTCCACAGCTTTAAAGGCGTTTCTCTGAGTGCAAAAATTCCGGCCTTTGCACTGAAGACATTATATTGTAGGGCCGCGCGATATTTGGCACTCTGAAACCCTTCCGAAATAGCAAAATGAATTGCCAAAAAATCTAAAGCAATGCCACTCATAGATCTCGCGGCGTAACTCTATTAGAGGCTCGTCTTGCAGGTAGTATTCCACCGCCCACCATCAGCGCTTCATAGACTAACTCCCTCATCAGGAACGGCCGCAGGATCAAATGCCTAACAATCGTGGATGACTTCACCAAGGAGTGCCTCGACATTCCCCGCATTCATCCTTGGGGTATCAGATACCTCTGGAGTCTGCCTCCGCTCTCCGACTTGGAAAACCGATTCAAAAGTAACGGACATACTAGGAAGCAGCTGGATTAAAGACTAGGGGCAGGTCAGCAGGACTCTACAAACGCTGTCGCAACAACACTTTCCCGCTTCGAAATCCGGTTATACCAATCGGCAAGCTTTGGGAAATCACTTTGCCAGTGAATTTCGGGCAATCTGAAAGCAATGTAGCTCAGTGCTACTGCATTGATAATCTGGGCAAGGTTAATTTCGCTCCCCATCACCTCCCTCTCTACAGCCTCGTCGAGCCGGCGGAGGCATCTGACAATTGCCCTGTGTCTACGCTCTCCCAGCACGCTTTGGTCGCTTTCTGAACCTAGGTGTTTTCTGCTAATGACTGTAGTAAACGCTGCGTCTGTCAGCCCCTGCCCTAAGCCGGCAAGCGACAAGATCTCCTCTCGATTGTGCTGAGGTGCCAGACTATGCCCAGAATCGAACCCATCTAGGTACAGGGCAATCAGCAAGGATTCAGCAATTGCATTTCCATCCGCCGTTACCAGTGCGGGAATACGGCTATTGGGATTGGCCTTCAGCAGCTCGCCATCATCTGTCCATGGGTCTACCCATTTGAGGGTTACGTCGTTGATCAGTTTCTTTTCGATAGCGCAGATTCTGACCACCCGAGCGTAAGGCGAAGTTTGATTCAGATATAGTTCCATACTGGCTTTTTCCTATTACTGAGGGTTTGTAGTGGCCAACTAATCCCGGAAAGTATTTTAAGGTTTTCCTCTGCCGCAACGGAAGAAATGCAACGCTCATTGGCGCTGCAGGAATGGGAGTGACAATGACATTCTGCCTTATCCTTACCGGGGCCGGCCTGCTCTTTACCGGAATGAGCTCCAGCACATACGTTCTTGCGATAATGGCTTGCCTGATAGGCATAGGTGGCGGGCCTTTTTATTTGATTCGTGAATCGATCACTCAGCCTCTGGCCTCCAAATCCTCCGTGGCCTGCATCTCGCTCATCAACCACTCTTTAAACGCGCTCATTCCGGACGTTAAGGGGCTGTTACGACGATAAACCAGATAAAACGCCCTGTGCGTATCGAGCGGGATATTAAAGGGTACCACCAGGTTCCCCGAGCTGATTTCCCTGGAAGTCAGAACAGAATCCGCCAGCGCCACCCCCAGATTCTCCATGGCGGCTGCCGTGGTAAGCTGGCCACTGGACAGCTGCAGGCTGCCCTTGGGCGTGCTGAACCCTACACCAGCCAGCTGCAGCCAGTTCTCCCATTCCCATTTACGCTTACTGACATAGATCAGTGTGTGATGTCGCAGATCTTCCGGAACTTCCAGCGGAAACTCACTGTTTAAGAGCTGCGGACTACACACCGGCACCAGCGTAACCTTGCGTAAAAAATGAACCTCAATGTCGTCCCAGTCCCCCTCACCATAGTAGACCGCCATATCCGTACTGGTTTGGTTGAAATCAAGCAGCCCGATTGATGCGCTTATCTGCAGTTCAACCTCAGGGTACAACTCCTGAAACCGGGAGATACGTGGCATCAGCCACCGGGTCAGAAAGTTGGGCGCCACACTGATTTGCACCACGTTGCTTTCCTGCTTACTCACCACCCGGTGAGTGGCCATCTCAATCTCATCCAGGGCGTGCCTGACCGACAGCAGATATTGTTCGCCCAACGGCGTCAGTTCAACCTGACGCCTCTTCCGGTCAAACAATTTTATTCCTAAGTATTCTTCAAGTGTCTTTATCTGGTGGCTGACCGCAGAGGCCGTTACCGACAGCTCCTCGGAAGCCCCGGCAAAACTGCTTCTTCTGGCGGCAGCTTCAAACATTCTTAACGCATTCAGAGGCGGAAGAGCGCGCATAGCAACAACTACCTATAGGTGAAATATATTAACCATTCTGGTTAGAAAGCTTCGCTATTTCAAGAGCAACAGCTTCGGTAAGATAGGTGGTATAGAAAATCACTGACACCACCAACGAGGACTTCATCATGGCTGGCCGATACGCTGCCCTATCCGACGCTCACGACATCGACATTGAGTATTACCTGGAACTTGCCAGAGCAGAACGCAACAAGTACCTCAAGGAGCTGGCCATCGCTCTGGTCGCAAAATTCAAAGGCATGTTCCGTTCCGGGCTCCAGATGACGGCATCCAAGCCGTCGCCAAGCCATTAATTAGTCTGGTTTCGCCCGGTACAGCAAACCACCCGCAACGCATGCGCCAGCGAAATACGGATCATCTCGCCATGCCCCGCCTGCGGGAAGGTCTGATAGTGAACGGTTGCGGCGCCCCTTAGCCCGTCCACCATCTGCAATACCGCGTCACGCGGTGAGAGAGCCTGCCCTTCCGTGCTGGTGATTGTCGCATTACCGGGCGCTGGTCTGTCGGCGGGCCTTGGCCTGGTGCCAATCAGGATATCGACGTGTTTCCCGGCCGCACGGGCAGGGTCAAAAGATTGCCACTCCTTATACAAGACACCGTCATGCCACCACATGGACGGGTCGCCCGCGATGTAACCATCAAAGGCGTCGGGCTGCCTGAGCAGCGTGTACAGCGCAAACAGCCCTCCATAGGAGTGACCCCAGAGCCAGTCGCCACCCTGTACGCCGGCGCGCTCCCGTACCAAGGGTTTTACCTGCGTTGCGATAAACTCAAGAAACAGGTCGGCCCCTCCTCCCATACGCCCCCGCACCACGGGCTTGTCAACCACACCCCCATTAACCCTGACCGGCGGCGTGTAATCGTAGGCGCGGGCAACCACATCATTTCGGGTATCTACATCGTAGCCTATGGCCACCAGGACCACGGGCCGGCCCTGGCGAAGCCTGGCCAGATCGGCCTCCGTCAGCGTTGCAATGGCCGCATTGCCATCCAGCATGTACAGGGTGCCTTCAGGCTTTTCTACCGTCAGCGGGATACCGATCTGGATTCGGTAGCGCCTCTGCCCATCTGAAGAATCGAGTGTATGGGTCTCAAACCGATAATAAGGGGAGGAGCGCTCAGCCACCGTCTCACCCACCTGCTCCTGCGCACGGGTATGGGCGGGAACACGGCTGTCCTCCGCAGAAGCCATTGCCTGGGCACAGCACAGACCAAAAGTAACCGCCGTCAGCCAGTGAAGGGAGCTGTGGTTCATAATATCGCCAATTTTTGAAGCCAGATTCCGGACCGCTTCTCATCAACTCTTGCGCAAACACCAACACTAATGTTAAATAAGAAGCATTCTCATCACTTTAGTGTACCGAAATCCACGCGGGCTTACCATGGAGTCAAAAGCAGCGAGTCTCTCTACAACCCCTGGCCCGGCCATCGCTCCGCGTCGGGGCATGCGGCCCTGGCGTGCATTGGGCACGGTGCGACGTCTCGAATTTGAAACGCCCGATTACCAGTTTGAGTCGATCCCGTTCTCGGGCGATGCCCCCATACTTGAGGG
>Ga0209075_1004928_pt1 | contig 10471 bp, 9 predicted proteins | sample Stecom2011_FD_187523 | JGI IMG/M metagenome (GOLD analysis project Ga0209075, IMG submission 187523) | Agricultural soil microbial communities from Utah to study Nitrogen management - Steer compost 2011 (SPAdes) (version 2) | ecosystem: Environmental > Terrestrial > Soil > Agricultural land...
CACTTCCGGGAAATGGGCATCAACCCGGCGGTAGACGAGTTTTCCGCCATCGGTATTGGTGATATGGCCGGTGACGTCTTCGGCAACGGCTTGCTGTGCTCCGAGAAAACCCGGCTGGTAGCAGCTTTTAACCACATCCACATTTTCATTGATCCGAACCCGGATGCGGAAAAGAGCTACAAGGAACGCAATCGTCTGTTTGAGCTGCCCCGTTCAGCCTGGACCGATTACGATAGCAAGCTGATCTCCAAGGGAGGTGGTGTCTTCAGCAGGAGCGCCAAGTCCATCCCGGTCAGTGCGGAGATGAAAAAGCTGCTTGGTATCAAGGCAGACCGTGTGCCCCCCAATATGTTGATCAGCCATATCCTCAAGGCGGAAGTGGATCTGCTTTGGGTGGGCGGTATCGGCACCTATGTGAAATCCGCCGCTGAAAGCCACTCGGATGTGGGCGACAAAGCCAACGATGGCCTTCGGGTTAACGGCGGTGAGCTGCGCTGCAAGGTGGTTGGCGAAGGCGGTAACCTGGGCTTTACCCAGCTCGGGCGTATCGACTACGCCTTGAAGGGTGGCCGCCTGAACACCGATTTCATCGACAACTCCGGTGGTGTGGATTGCTCAGACCATGAAGTGAACATGAAGATCCTGCTCAACCGTGCGGTCGCCATGGGCGATCTCACCGGCAAGCAGCGCAACATCATGCTCGAAGAGATGACCGATGATGTCTCTGCATTGGTGCTGAAAAACAACTACCGCCAGACCCAGGCCATCAGTATTGCCAGTCTCGACACTGCGCCGCGCCTGGAAGAATACCGCAGGCTGATGAACACCTTTGAGAATCAGGGCAAGCTCAACCGGGATCTGGAGTTCCTGCCAGACGATGAAGCGCTGTCCGAGCGCAAGCTGGCCAAAAAGGGCCTGACCCGGCCGGAGCTGTCGGTGTTGATCTCCTATGTCAAAGGCGACCTCAAGCAGACCTTGATCGACAGCAACCTGCCGGATGATCCGCTGCTGGCCGGGGAAATGTACAAGGTGTTCCCGAAGGAGCTCACCAAGCGATTCTCCTCAGAACTTGGTGACCACCAGTTGCGCCGGGAGATCATCGCTACGCAGATTGCCAACGACATGGTCAATCATATGGGCATCACCTTTGTGGAGCGGCTCAACCAGTCAACCGGTGCGGATGCCGCATCCATTGCCCTGGCCTGGATTATTGCCCGGGACGTGTTCCGCATCGACAACTGGTGGGACCGCATTGAAGCACTGGATTACCATGTATCGGCGAGCCTGCAGATGGAGCTGATGCAAGACCTGATGCGCCTGATGCGCCGGGCGGTTCGCTGGTTGCTTCGCAATCGTCGTGCCGAGCTCAATATCCAGAGCCATATGGAACGCTTTGCCGACAGTGTCTGGGCCATTACCTCCAGCCTGCCAGAGTACCTGGGCGAGCAGGCCTGTGCGGTCTGGGAAAAACGCCACTCCGATCTGGCCAGTGCAGGTTTGCCGAAAGATCTGGCCCAGGTGCTGGCAGGGACCGGATACCTGTACTCGTCTCTGGGCATTATTGAAGCCCAGGAGGCCACCGGCATGCCGCTCAAAACCGTGGCCAACCTGTACTATGATCTGGGTGAGCGGCTTGACCTGAACTGGTTTGCCAACTCCATTGCGGTGCTGACGCCGAACTCCCATTGGCAGGCCCTGGCTCGCGAGAGCTTCCGGGAGGACCTGGACTGGCAGCAGCGGGCCCTGACCACGGGCGTTCTGAAACTGGCCAGCAAACCGGAGGATGTTATGGCCAGTGTCGACGCCTGGCAGGTGAAGCATCAGCCGATGATTGATCGCTGGAAAGCCATGCTGGCCGAGCTGAAGAGCGCGCGCGAGCCTGAATATGCGATGTTCTCAGTGGCGTTGCGGGAGCTTCTGGACCTGGCCCAAAGCACCATGCATCAGTCGCCTGAAGACGCCAAGACCAACTAACTATTGCGTTATGCCATTGATTCCCGTTCAATTCCGGGCGGGAATCAATGCCGGGAGACGTGCGAATGCCACACCTACAACACCTATTGGAAAAAAACCGTGCCTGGGCGGACGGTATCAAAGCGGGCGATCCGAAGTTTTTTGAGCGCCTGAAGAATCAGCAGGCCCCGGAATATCTCTGGATTGGTTGTGCAGACAGCCGGGTACCAGCCAACCAGATTGTCGACCTGATGCCGGGCGAGCTGTTTGTGCACCGCAACGTCGCCAATGTGGTGGTGCACACGGATTTTAACTGTCTGTCGGTATTGCAGTTTGCAATCGATGTCCTGAAGGTCAAGCACATCATGGTGGTTGGCCACTATGGCTGTGGTGGCGTGCGGGCGGCCTTGCTGAATGAGGGCTTTGGCCTGATTTCCAACTGGCTGCGTCACGTACAGGATGTTCGGGACCGCCACCAGGACGTGCTGGATGCCCTGCCAACGGTCGAAGACCGAGTGGACCGCCTGTGTGAGTTGAACGTGGTAGAGCAGGTGGGCCACGTGTGCCAGAACAATATTGTTCTGGAGGCATGGCGGCGCGGGCAAGCCCTGACTGTGCATGGGTTTGTCTACGACGTAGCGGATGGCCTGCTGCGGGATATGGGGCTGGCCATTACTGGTGAAGAAGAGCGGGAAAGCGTTCGCCAGAAAAACCTCGAAGCCCTTATTGATCGCCCGGTTCGGTCAGGTCGTCAAAAAATATGACGCATTGAATGTCAAAAAGTGTCAAAGAATCGTGACGGGCGTCACTTGTTGACCCGTGGCGTCATCACAGATGGTCACCCTCCTGTTTGATACAGTATCTACTGTAGTAATGAGGGAGGTGACCATGAAAGAACTGATGCAAAAGGCCCTGAGTGCCATTGAGTCTCGCAGAAACGCCGGAGCGAACATGAACGGCAATCGACAGGACAGCAAGCGAAGCGAGCCTCGCCCCCAGGAAGACTGGGGAATGTCGCCTGAAGATGCTCTGCGTGTTGGCACGGTCGCGCGATACAAGTAAGTACTGAACCAGCGGTTCACTGGTGTGCCGATTTGCCGTTCCGTTTCCCTTTCTGATGAAGCCCTGAAAATGCCGCCATGGCAGACTCAGGGCTTTTTTCCGGTTAGCATAGCGCGTTTTATGATCTCCAACGGGCTTGTTATCCATGTCTGCACTGATCAATACCCACGACGTTCTTCTTCGTAACCGCGAGCTGCTGCAGGGGCGCCTTGCCTTGCTCGGTGTTTCCGATCCCGCACTGCTGTGTCAATGCGGCGCCAATGGTCTGGCCATGAGTGAGCATGCCGGTGTGCATAGTGCACTCATGCAGCGCTCGGACTGGCGGGCCTGTTACGGTTACGACACCGATGGCCTGGCGGCCGCCAGTTACGACACAGTCGTGGTTTTTCTGCCGAAAGCCCGCGCTGAGCTGGCTTTGCGGCTGGCCATGGCGCGGTTCCTGGGGTGTGAGGGAGCCAGGTTGGTGCTGATTGGCGAGAAGAAAGAAGGCATCGGCGGTGCCGTCAAACAGTTCCGGGAAGTAGCTTCCGATGTGGGCAAGGTGGACAGTGCCCGGCATTGTCAGGTGTGGGCTGGCAGTAATAGCCAGCCCCTGACGGCATTCAATGTTCGCGAATGGATTCGCTGGAGCCCTATCGAATGTGCCGGCGTTGAGATGTCTGTGGCGGGTATGCCAGGTGTGTTCAGTGAAGGCGAACTGGACGCCGGTACGCGCTTGCTGCTGGAAACCCTGGCTGAGACACCTCTGAAGGCCGAACAGGTACTCGACTTTGCTTGTGGTGCGGGCGTGATCGGCACCTGGTTGCAGGGCTTTGCCAGCCTTCATGGCAAATCACCCATGACGGTTGATGGCGTAGATGTCCAGGCCCAGGCCGTGCTCTGTGCCGAGGCCACCTATGCCAAAGCAGGCTTGCGTGGCCAGATCCACGCGGCCGATGGGCTTTTGACCCTGGAAGGGCGCTGGCAGGCCGTAGTGACCAATCCTCCGTTTCACAGCGGGGTAAAAACCGACACGTCCATGACCGAGCAGTTTCTCAGAGACGTGGCCAGCCACCTGGTGTCTGGCGGGGAGCTGCGATTGGTGGCGAATAGTTTTCTGCCCTATGAGGCTGACATACAGCGGCATATAGGGCCGGTAGAGCGGCTGGCTCAGGATCGTCGCTTCACGGTTTATCGTGCTTTTCGCCGCGCCAGTGCCGGATTGCGCCCATAAAAAAAGCCCCTGGGGTAAGGGGCAAAGGTCTATCTCCGGAAAAGTGCCGATCGTCCGGGTGTGAAGTGCCGGGCGACGTAACCGGAAAGGGTGTTCGGCGTGAACACATTCAATTTAGGGCTATTTTCTAGAGTAAACAGCCTAAAACCGGTCATTTTCATCAAAACTGAAACAGAGTGCCCAAAATGACAACCGCAACGTTAGCGTTCTCCACTGGTCAGCGAGTGCTCTGCAGGCCGGGTGTGAGTGACCCCAACCTGCGTGCCTGGGATGCAGCCGATGAGCTGCTTCTGGACGAAGCTCTACGCCGTGTGCACGCCGGAGATCGTGTTTTGGTGGTGGATGACCAGTTTGGCGCACTCACGCTCGGACTGTCTGAATACGCTCCTGCATCGGTAGCAGACAGCGCGGTTCTGGCGGGCGCATTGAGTGCCAACGCCACTTTGAATCCGGATATACCATCCCCGGCACAGCCTGCCAGTTGGCTGAATCCACCTCAGGGGCCTTTTGATCTGGTGGTGATGCGGGTTCCGCGCCAGAGCGAGTACCTGGGCTGGCTTCTACGCTGGGTGAACTCGGTGCTGGCGGACAATGGCTGCGTTCTTGCCGGAGGCATGATCAAGCACCTCCCGGACCGCAGTGTTGACGTATTTGCTGACGCGATGCCCACCGACACCGTGCTGCCAGCCCGTAAAAAGGCGCGGGTTGTAGTCTGTCGCCGCGGTGAGGCGGGCTTGGAGGGCTGGTCGGGGCTCTGGAAGGGGTATCCGGTGCCGGACATTCCAGCCACGGTTGAAGCCATGCCAGCGGTGTTTGCCCGCGACCGGCTGGACATTGGTACCCGCGAATTATTGCCGCTGGTGGCGCCGGCCGTGGCTCGACTCCCGAGTGATGCCCGGGTGCTGGACCTGGCCTGCGGCAATGGCGTCCTGGGGCTGGCGGCGTTGGCCTGCCGCGAGGATATCCGGGTGGAATTTGCCGATGTGTCTGCCCAGGCTGTCGCCAGCGTACGGCACAACCTGATCCGTTGCGGCTTTGAATCGAGGGCCGCCACCTACCACAGCGATGGCGTGGATAAGGATGCAGGTCACTATCGGCTGATTCTGCTCAACCCGCCGTTTCATGAGGGTGGGGTAGTGGGAGACCACATCGCCCTGCGGTTGTTTCGGGATGCCGCCCGGCATCTGGAAACCGAGGGCACCTTGCTGATGGTCGGTAACCGCCACCTCGGGTATCACCGCTCTCTGAAACGCTATTTCCGCAGTGCCGTGCAGCGGGCAGCCAGCCCGCGCTTTGTGGTGTTTGAAGCCAGCCTGTGAGCCCTCAGCCCCGGGCTGTTGGCGGACGGTCGTAGCCGAGCCGGGCCAGGGTGTCCACGATGGTCTGGGTCTGGCTGTCGACCTCAATGTTTACTTTCTGCCCCTGCTCCGCGCTTCCGAATGTGGTGGCCCGCAGGGTTTCCGGAATCAGATGCACGTTAAACCGGTTCTCCTGAACTTCACCGATGGTCAGGCTGGCGCCGTTGATGGCGATATAACCCTTCGGGAACACATACTTCTGCCACTCTGAGGGGATCTGGAACCACAATGTCACGTTATTCTCTGGCCGAACGATGTCCACCAGGGTAGCCGTGGTGTGAATATGACCGCTGAGCAGATGCCCGCCGATCTCATCGCCAATGCGGGCTGCCCGCTCAAAATTTACAGTATCGCCGGGAGATAGCTCCCCAAGCGTGGTCAGGCGCAGGGTTTCCTGCATGGCGTCAAAGTACAGATGGGTTCCTTCCTGCCGGGTTACTGTCAGGCAGGTGCCGTTAATGGCAACCGACGCCCCGATGGTCACGCCTTCAACCCGCGCACCCGGAAAGTCGATAACCAGCGTATTCAGGCCCGGTGATGCAATAATCTCGGTGACTTTAGCGATACCCTGAACAATGCCGGTAAACATAGTGGTGCTCCTGAACCCTGAATGATTGAGCAAGGATACCGGTGGCCGGTTCGGTTGCCAAGAAAGCCGGGTGGGCAAGCGTAGGCAAACCGGACATTCAAGAAACACCCGGAATGGCCGATACTTGCAAAAGGAACGATTCAATAAGGTGGCCTCATGGCTGAGCAAACTGCACAGAACCTGATAGACGATGCCAATGCTCCGGGCGCAGTCCTGAGGCCTGGCCGTGCGGCTGACCCTGTGCCCGGCAACCCGGAATCAGCCCTGAATGCGGCGCAGCGTACAGCAGCGCTGCAGGCGTCTGAGTCCGCCGGGGCAGAGTCTGAGCAACCCTCGGAGCCGGCAGAGCAGCAGAGCGGTGAAGGTCAAAGTGAGGCTGTCGACCGCGAGTCGCAGGGCAATATAGAGCAGGCGCTGGCGGAATCGAAACAGCGCAAACTCAGGTTGATGCTGCGCCAGTGTGATCGTGTTCTGTTGATGGATTTCGATCTGTTGTCCATGTCGGACTGGCCGAACAACTATCAGATGGCTGCCGCCCGTCGCAGTCGCGATTTGTGGGTGTTCAGTGCCCTGGTGGCAGCGACCATCTTTCTGTCCGGCCTGACCGGCTTCATTCCGGCCTGGATTGCCGGTGGTGGTTTTGGTGCCTTCGTTATCATCCTGTTGCTGGGATTGCCGTTTATTCGGCGTATCTACACCGAAAAACCGTCCTATCTGGACCTTGTGGTTAAACGGCAACGCCTTCTGCGTGATGCCCGGAAACACGTGGAGCACCTGGAGGGCAAGGAAGGGCTGGTGTGGCAATGCGCCCGGATGTCGGAATATAACCCGGCACTGAAACATCCGCGGTTCAGCGATATTGTGCGCTTGAGTGAGCAGCGGGCGCTGGCCAGGCACCTTGTCAGACGTGAATATGTCCGCCTGTATCTGATCTATATGCTGGAAGCGGAAAAGGGCTATAGCCGTGTGCAGCAGGCATTTTTTGAGGGTAATCAGGAGGCCATCGACAAGGGGTGGCAATCTGTTGCTGCGGTACCGGCGGAGCGAACTTGACACGATCGTGCTTCAAACGTATGTTTCAAACAGACGTTTGCTAGAGGCACTGAAAACAACATGGCGCAGTCTGATACCGTTGACCGCATACTCGACGCTGCTGAAGAGCTGTTTGCTGAGCGGGGGTTCTCCGAAACATCACTCCGGATGATCACCAGTAAGGCTAAAGTAAATCTGGCCGCTGTCAATTATCACTTTGGGTCGAAAAATGCGTTGATCCACGCAGTTTTTGCACGTTTTCTGACGCCATTTTCGGCGACCCTGGAAACCGCCTTCGACGACCTGGAAGAGCGGTGTGATGGCAGTCCCCCCACGCTAAACCAGACCCTCTGGGCGCTTACTGAGAGTGCCATACGGATGCCCCAGCGCAATGAACGTGGCATTTCCATCTTCATGCGCTTGCTTGGGTTGGCATACACCCAGTCCCAGGGCCACCTGAGGAAGTTCCTGGAGCAGGAATACAGCCAACCGTTTGGCCGGTTCATGCGATTACTCAAAGAGGCTACGCCGGAGCTTACCGCCGTTGATCGTTACTGGCGCATCCAGTTCATGCTGGGCGCCACTGCGTTCACCATGTCCAGCAGTGATGCCTTGCGGGACATCCTGCAGAACAAATTGGGTGTTGAAACCTCCGTGCAGGAAATTGCCGCCAGGTTGGTGCCATTCCTGGCTGCAGGCATGCAAGCACCCGATAAATTGCTGACTCCGCCACCTGAGAGCAAAGTCTCTGTTGCCTGAGGTTCCCCGCCTCGGGTAGGCTTCCCTCTGGTTTGTAACCGGAGGGAGCCGTGCCCCCTGTGAATACCCTGTCCAGCCCGACCGCGCACATTGAGATTTCCATCGCTGACCAGACCCTGGTGCTGGTGGATGCGGGCGGGCAGTTGTTAGCCCGCTATCGGATATCCACCGCGCTGAATGGCCCCGGAGAACAGAATGCCAGCGGTTGCACGCCTCGCGGTGAGCATTTTGTACGCGCCATGATCGGTGGTGGTATGCCGCTGAATACCGTGTTCATAGCACGCAGACCCACCGGTGAGATCTACACGCCGGAGTTGGCCGCAGCGCAGCCGGGCAGAGACTGGATTCTGTCCCGCATTCTCTGGTTGTGCGGCCGTGAATGGGGGCGTAATCGAGGGCCGGGCGTTGATACGTTTCGTCGCTTTATTTACATACACGGTACCCCGGATACCGAGCCTATGGGCGTTGCCCGCTCCCACGGGTGCATTCGCATGCGCAATCAGGACGTTGCGGAGTTGTTTGATCGGGTTGCACCGGGCATCCGGGTCTTGATTCATTAATGACTGTGTTCAGAGGGATACGATGATCGGAGAAACATTAAGCATTTTGAACAGCTGGATCAAAGAATTCGGGATGCTCTCGGAGGGGTGGCGTGCCGGTATTCTGATCTTCATGCTGGTGTTTGCGACGGCCACTGCCGCATTCATTGCATCCCGCGTGATCGTCGCTCTGGAGAACAAATTCAGCTCGACCCGTAACCTGTGGGACGACGCCATTCTGCACGCCGCCCGCACACCGGTTGTGGCGTTTATTTGGCTGCAGGGGGTCTATTGGGCAGCTGAGGTGGCCCACCACTTCTCCGATGCAGAAATCTTCAAGGCGAACGGTACGCTGTTGCAGATCGGATTTGTCTGGGTGTTGGTCTGGGCCATGCTCAGGCTGGTCAAAGAAGCGGAGAAGATACTCACCTCGCCCATGAAAATGCGCAAACCTATGGACTACACCACGGTGAACGCTATCAGCAAGCTGCTGCGGGCGGTGGTCATCATCACGGCGGTTCTGACCGCATTGCAGACCCTGGGCTTCAGCATCTCCGGGGTTCTTGCCTTTGGTGGTGTGGGCGGTATTGCCGTTGGCTTTGCCGCTAAAGACCTGCTGGCGAACTTCTTTGGTGGCTTTATCATCCATCTGGACCGACCGTTCAAGGTGGGCGACTGGGTGCGTTCGCCGGATCGGAATATTGAAGGTACGGTGGAACACATTGGTTGGCGCCTGACCACCATCCGGACCTTCGACCAGCGCCCGCTCTATGTGCCGAATGCAGCATTTACCACGATTGCGGTGGAAAACCCGTCGCGGATGTTTAACCGTCGGATCTCAGAGACGATTGGTATCCGCTATGCCGATATCAGTTCGATGAAGCAGATTGTCGATGACGTTCGGGACATGCTCAAAAACCACGAGGAGATTGACCTGGACCGCACTCTGATAGTCAATTTCCTGGCATATGGGCCGTCTTCCCTGGACATTATGGTCTACACGTTTACCAAGACTACCCAGTGGGTTCGTTTCCATGAGATCAAGGAAGACGTGTTGCTGAAAATCAGTGACATTATTGAAAGCCACGGTGCGGAAATCGCCTTGCCGACACGCACTCTGCACCTGCCGGACGGCGTAAAAGTCAGCGGCGACAATCAGGAGCAGTCAGCGTCTGAGCCAGCCAGCAAGGATGGCCGGGGGCAAGACTCAGGAACACAGGCGGAGAAACAGAATGACAGCAGTCGCTGATAGCAAGCCAGTCGGCATTATCGGTGGGACCGGGCTGACCAGTCTCAGCGATCTCACCATTGTGGGCGAGGAAACCGTCTCCACCCGCTGGGGGGAGCCGTCCTCGGCCCTGGTTCATGGTGTGCTGGGGCAGCAGAAGGTGACTTTCCTGGCCCGACACGGTAACCCGCACCGGATTCCGCCCCATCAGGTGAACTACCGGGCCAATATCCAGGCGCTCTACGATGCCGGCGTCCGAACCCTGGTGGGTGTCAACGCCGTTGGCGGTATTCACCCTGACATGGGGCCGGCCCATGTGGTCATTCCTGATCAACTGATTGACTACACCTGGGGGCGGCCGAGTACCTTCTTTGAAGGCGAGTTGGAGCACGTCACCCACATTGATTTCACCTGGCCCTATGACCGGGAAGCCCGGGAGTTGCTGGTTGCTACCGCCAGGAAGGCGGCCGTACTGTTCTCGGATTTTGGGGTATACGGTGCGACCCAGGGGCCGCGACTTGAAACGGCAGCAGAGATACGCCGAATGGAGCGGGATGGCTGCGATATCGTGGGTATGACCGGTATGCCAGAGGCGGTGTTGGCGGCTGAACTGGGGATGCGTTACGTGAGTCTGGGGCTGGTGGTGAACTGGGCGGCGGGCAAATCCGACCACATCATTACCATGGCCGAGATCGAAGAGGCCATTGAGCAGGGGATGTCCGGGGTGCGGTTGATCCT
>Ga0209075_1004929_pt1 | contig 10469 bp, 9 predicted proteins | sample Stecom2011_FD_187523 | JGI IMG/M metagenome (GOLD analysis project Ga0209075, IMG submission 187523) | Agricultural soil microbial communities from Utah to study Nitrogen management - Steer compost 2011 (SPAdes) (version 2) | ecosystem: Environmental > Terrestrial > Soil > Agricultural land...
TGAAATAGATTCGTCCCGATATTGATGATGCGCCCAAAGCCGAGCTTGCGCATTCCGGGCAGCGCCGCCTGGGTGGTGTTGAGCGCGCCCTGCACGATGCCGTCAAGCTGCTGGTGCATATGCTCCCAGCTCAATTGCTCGGCGTTGGGGCGCGCGTCGCCGTTGAAAGAAAAAGCGGGCAGCGCGTTATTGACCACGGTCGTAATCGGGGCGTCAAAATGGGCGTGTGCCCGTGCAAATAGCTGCTCAATCGCCTGGCGATCGCGCACATCTGCCTGCAGGGCAATCGCGCGCTCGGGCCACTCTGCCGCCAGCGCCTCGGCCGCCTCTTTGCTATTGAGATAATTGATCACCACACGCGCGCCCTCGCGCAAAAACGCGCGCGCCACATGCTCGCCGAGCCCGCGCGCGCCGCCGGTCACCAGGACAATTTGTTCGTTGAATGAATGGGGGGAATACACGCGCGCCCTCGCGCAAAAACGCGCGCGCCACATGCTCGCCGAGCCCGCGCGCGCCGCCGGTCACCAGGACAATCTGTTCGTTGAATGAATGGGGGGAATTCGTCATTTTTTGTGCCTCTCATTGGGTGGAATGGAGGCGAAGGTACGCACGGACGCAACGCGCCGCGAGCCGCATAGGCTGACATCCCTTCGCCAGTATGAACTGGATCAGGTTCGACGGGTTTTATCTCAGCCCGCGCGGTTTTGGCCGCGGGACACCCCGTGTCACGCCGGGAAGGTAGCGCGGATGCGCGGTGGGTTCAATCGCGTTGAAGTGCGGTGGGCATGAAAAAGGCCCGGCGAGGAGCCGGGCCTTTTTTTTGGGGGATCCGGCAGGGGGTTTAGAATCCGTCGACCGAGGCCGGGTCGGGGGGATAACTATCTCTAGTGATGGGATTGTGACAAATAATCGAGGTCGAATGGATCACTTTCGATATAGTCTCTCGCGGTCAAATCATCGAGCGTTAAAATGACTCCCAATACGGACGTAAAGCGGCCGCTTTCTGGGATATATTTAAGCCATGCCTCAAGATGAGCGGGCCAAGTTCGATTCTCAAAATCCGGTGCGTCCTCGTTTCGGATAAATAAGAATAGGAGTTCAACTGACTCAGCGTCCCACGAAGGTGCTGCTCGCACCCGGATTTCGCGCAACACGCGAAGGGCCCGGCCTTCGTCGCTACCCTTGCCATGCTTGCTTCTAATTCTTTTCTGGAGCGTGGCAGTGAATTCTACAAAATCATCGGGAAATGCCACCCGTTCACGCTTTCGAGCCAGCGAGAGCGCTAAGCGGCGCGCTTCGTGATCATCGGAGCATCCCTCCATACGCTCCCATTCAGCCACAACGGCCTTTTCAACGGTCATTACCCGGTCCAGATCCGCGACCAAGTTGTGTTTTGCTATGCCGGGGACAAACGCATAATTAGGGCGACGGGCTTTTTCGATTTCCTTAAGCACCGAATCGGCGACCGCGACAAGCGGGCAAACCTCTACAAAGGGGCGGTGGGCGCATTGCCGCACTAGATCGCAGGTCTGCGTGGCAACCATAAGGCCACGCACTTTGTCTTCAGCGGTATCGAGGGATTGCGCCGCTGCTATTTCCGCCGCTTCACTCAAAGGAAGTTGGGGGTTGAGGCGCAGTAAAAACCAATGCTCCCCGAGCACGCAATCCCCTTGGCGCCAGTGTTTTAGAGCTTCGTCAATACGTGTATATTGAGCTTCATCAGCCACGCTTATGCGCTCCATGTCGCACTGTTTTTACGCCTCTCCCCCGTCCAACATCTTGGTGGACGCGCTCCTGTAAGGCTTCCACCAATTCCTCGGGGTTTAGAGGCTGACGCTGGGCATGCGCCCATGCGCTCAGTTTTGTGCGTGGTTGCGCTTGAACTTCGACGCCTTGCGCGAGCAATATTCGCGCTCGCTCGAAATCGCTGGCGCTTAAAAGTTCAAACGCGCTCGTGCCATTAACGACCGCGAGAATGGCGCTGCGGGTGCTTGTAGCGTCCCCGCGATAGGCTTGTTTTATAATATCGTAAACCTGGTGAAGACGCGTCTCGTTTTGTGTATTTAAAGCCTTTCCGCTCGCCCAAAAGTGCACCGTACGCCGGCTGACTTCAAATATTTCAGCCAATTGTGCCCATGTAAGCCCCGACAACCGGCGCAATTCTGTGATGGTGATTCGTGTGTCTTCGTGGAGGCGATCGCTCTCCTCAGGGGTATCCGCCGGCTTTGAAAGCGCGGCCACTTCGTGCCAAATAGTACCTCCAGCGCTACTCGAAGTTGCTTCAACATATAACAAATGTTGTTGTGGGCTTACCGTATTGGGGAGCGGCGCACCGGTTATTATCATCCCACCGGCGATGAGTCCCCAGGACGCAACCCTGCCGATAATTCCACCCGAGGAGGACGGCGCATCCCCGAAAGAAGGCGCTCCGCTGAATCCCGGCGCATCAAAGTTTTGGGCGTGATCTGTCACCTCGGCGCTCCATAGCGATCCAGGAATTCGTCTTGGACGACCCAGCGGAAAAACGTATAAGTGCGCTCACAAAATTCCCGGGCCTGCGAGACGATCATATCGACGTCCAGAGCGCGTGATTCGGTCACAAAGACGTCGGTATCGAGCAGCCAGCTCGGCTCATCGATGGGCTCGATCGCCGCCGGGTCGATTGTCATTTTTGCCGGCACGCGGCCCCAGCGCGCCATGAGTTGAGCGGCCTCGTCTGGCAGAGCGAAAATATGCGTCGACACGCTCTGCTTTGTCTGTCCCACCAATAAGCTATTTAGAATACCAGACACCTCTGGGCGGACCAATTTTGCCACATCCTCAAGGTTTTGCCCTGTGATTCGGTCGATATAGCGCACGCCTAATCGGTCGATAAGTTGCGGGTTTATATGGGTTTGTAACGCGCTCAGTACACGCTTAAAGCGAGCAAGAAAGTCATCGCGACTCGTATAGCGCGTGGTTTCGAGCGCCAATGAACTCGACGCGACAGACAAGCGCCAATCTTGGTCAGCGCTGATAAACCGCCAAATAATATGCTCACTGATGTGGACTTCGCCCTGAGAACCAAATTTCACTTCGCGCGTGCTTTCCTCGCGTAAAACCGGATACTCTGTACGAATCGACTCCTGAAAGGGCGCGATGAAATTTTGCTTCTCAATCGAAGCGATTAGCGGAAAGCGCACCTGTGCGATCACTCGGATAAGTGGCGCATTTTTCAGCGGAATCTCAGGTGGAGCTGAACCTAGTAGCGGGTTTTCGTTCTTTAGCACGGTGCGGTACCCAATTTCGGTATTATTCGGTATTAAGTGATAGGCGGCCCTTTGGGCCTACTATCTGAATTCAAGTATAATCACAATATCATAATGAGTGAAGAGCAGTGTGAAGTGTGTGCAGTGCTTCTTCGCATCACGATCATTCACTTCACATCCCCAACCCCAGCCATTCTTGCCCTACCCAAGCACAAAATAGTAATGACCGCACCACAGAGGCCCCCCAGCCAAATAAAACCCGACTACAACCCACCACATCGACCCCTCAACTCAAATTAAAGGGCCCCGGGTGCGCCCAAACACCCCTCAATCCATATTTAAGCCCATTGCAACGCGCTGCATCGCCCCCTTGAGGCAATTTTTGGCGAGTTTTGGGCGGGGTGGGGTGGTTTCAGGTAAATTAGAAGCCATTGCAACGCGTTGAAGTGCGGTGGGCATGAAAAAGGCCCGGCGAGGAGCCGGGCCTTTTTTTCGGGGGATCCGGCAGGGGGTTTAGAATTCGTCGACCGAGGCCGGGTCGGGGGTGTCGGAAGGCTCGATGGTATCGGTATTCTCCAAATGCTCGGGGGCGTTTTTATGGGCCAGGGGCGTGCGCTGCAAGACCGACGTCAGCGCGGGCATTACCACGCCCAGCCGCTCGATTCGCCCGGTTTGGCGCAGCGCGGCGCTGAGCAGGTCGCGCCCGGAGGCGTAGCCGTCCTGGGCGACGATACGTGCGGCCAATAAATCGGTCATGGCGGACTTCGCGTCGCCGAATTCACGGCTTTCGGCTTCGCGGGCCTGCGTGACCAAGGCCAGCGCCTGGTCGACGGTATCCTGAATGGCGTCGCGATAGGCATCGGGCAAAAAGCGCCCGCCGAATTCACGCCCGCGCTGTACCGTCGAGATGGCCATCGCGAGATTGATGCGGCTGAACTCAGACGGCGCCATCCCGCTGAGATAGCGCTCCAGGCGCATCGCGGGCTCGTCGAGATGCCCGAGCAATTTGAACTCCGATAATTTAATCTGCAGCCCATTCCACAATTGCTCAAAGCTGCGGTTTAGCGCGACGCGCGCGCGGCGGACCTCGGCCTGGGCCTCGTCGGACTCCACCTCCTCGCGGTCCTCGGCGTCGACCCGCTGGGCGAATGCATCATAGGTGCGCCCGAGCAAGGCGACCGCCTCGCCGGCCCAGCGCGCCGGCGCGCCCTCGAATTCAAAGCTTCCGATGGTCTCCTTCGCGTGCTTCAAACCGTCCAATAAACGAATATCCTGCTGTGAGATCGCCATGGTTCTCTCCCTCATTATTGGGAAAACATGAATAAATCTTACCACCATTTCTTTACTGCATGGGGGTAGAATACGGGAAATTCTTCGGGGAGAAAAGCGACGCCTTCGGCGGGCGCAAACGCCGCGCATTCACGTCGCGTTTTTGGCGAGTTTGCGCTATAGCCTGAGGCGGAGCCGCTCGCGCTCGGTTTCTTTTCTTTCATCGACGTCCTCTCTTTCATCGAAGAATCCCACTATGTCCACAGATGCATTCCCGCCCAAATTTCGTCCGCTACCCGGCGGTATCGCGCTGACTTTTGAAGACGTGCTGGTGGTGCCCGCGCATAGCCATGTATTGCCCGGCGAGGTCGCGCTGAGGTCGCGTTTGACGACCGATATCGAGCTGAATATGCCGCTATTGAGCGCGGCGATGGACTCGGTGACCGGCGCGCGCACCGCGATTGCGATGGCGCGGGCGGGCGGCATTGGGGTGGTGCACAAAAATATGTCGCCCGAGCAGCAGGCCGGGGAGGTGCGCGCGGTCAAGCAGGCCGAGTGCCCGGCGGGGTTTCCCGACCCGGTCAAGGATGCCAAGGGCCGCCTCCTGGTGGCGGCGGCCATTGGCGTTGCGGGCGACCGGGACGCGCGCGCCGAGGCGCTGGTCGCCGCCGGGGTGGATGTGCTGGTGATCGACACCGCCCACGGGCACTCCGAGATGGTGCTTCGCTCGGTGGCCGACTTTCGCGGGCGCTATCCCGACGTGCAGATCATCGCCGGAAATATCGCCACCGCCGAGGCGACCGAGGCGCTGATCAGCGCGGGGGTCAACGCGGTCAAGGTCGGCATTGGTCCGGGGAGTATCTGCACCACGCGCATCGTGGCGGGCGTCGGGATGCCGCAGGTCAGCGCGATCATGGAGTGCGCCGCGGCCGCGGCCAAATACGGCGTGCCGGTCATTGCCGACGGCGGCATCAAATACTCCGGCGATATCGTCAAGGCGCTGGTCGCCGGGGCGAGCACGGTGATGATCGGCGGGCTCTTTGCGGGGACCGATGAGGCGCCTGGCGAGCTGGTTGAAGCGCAGGGGCGCACCTATAAGATGTATCGCGGGATGGGGTCGATCGGGGCGATGAAGTCCGGCTCAAGCGACCGCTATTTTCAGGAGGGTGCCACCGACAAGCTCGTCCCCGAGGGGATCGAGGGGCGGGTGGCATACCGTGGGCCGCTGGGCACCCAGATCTTTCAGCTGATGGGCGGGCTTCGCAGCGGCATGGGTTATGCCGGGTGTGCGACCGTCGCCGAGCTGGCTCAGAAGGCGCAGTTTGTGCGCATTACCAGCGCCGGGTTGCGCGAGAGCCACGTGCATGATGTGACCATCACCAAAGACGCGCCGAATTATAAATTGGGTTGAGCCCACGCAACTAGGACGAGAAATATGTCGCAAGAATCGGTGAATAAGATGGGCCTGCTCGATGATTTGGCCGACGGTATTCTCGTGCTGGATTATGGCAGCCAATATACGCTTTTGATCGCACGGCGCCTGCGCGAGGCGGGCGTTTATTGCGAGGTCTGGCCGTGCACGGACACGCGCGTTGCCGAGTTTATCGCCCTGGGCAAATTGCCCGCGCGCGGGCTGATTTTGTCGGGTGGCCCGGCGAGCGTGACGATCCCGGGGGCGCCAGCGCTGGAGGGCGGGCTGCTGGAGCTGGGCGCGCCGCTGCTCGGGATTTGCTACGGCATGCAGCTTCTGGCGCACGCCGCGGGCGCGCGGGTGGAGCCTGCCGAATCCGGCGAATACGGGCGCACCCAGATCACGGTCGACGCGCCGGTGGGGATCTTCCACGGTTTTGAGGCGGGCGAGGCGCTCGATGTATGGATGAGCCACGGGGATTCGGTGCACGAGCTGCCCGCCGGCTTCGTCCAGGTTGCCTCCACCCATAACGGCCTGCTCGCCGCGATCGCCGACGAGGCGCGCGCGGTCTACGGGCTTCAATTTCACCCCGAAGCCTCGCATACCGAGCGCGGCACCCAGATGCTCTCCAACTTCGCCTTTCACGTGTGCGGGTGCGCGGGTGATTGGAATATGGCCGACTTTTTGGAGGATAATATCGCGCGGATTCAGGCGCAGGTCGGCCCCGATGAGCGCGTGATCTGCGGGCTGTCGGGTGGGGTCGATTCCTCGGTGGTCGCGGCGATGCTGCACCGGGCCATCGGCGAGCGACTGGTCTGCGTTTTCGTGGACCACGGGCTGGCGCGCTACCAGGAGGCCGAGCGGGTTCGGTCGATCTTCGAGGATCATTTTGGCGTCGAGCTTCGGGTGGTCGACGCCCAGGATAAGTTCCTGGATCGCCTGGCGGGCGTCGACGATCCGGAGAAGAAAAGAAAGATCATCGGCGAGACATTTATCGAGGTTTTTGACGCCGTGGCCAAGGATATTCCGGGCGCGAAATTTCTGGCCCAGGGGACGCTGTATTCGGACGTGGTGGAGTCGCTGAATATCGACGGGGCGCCGGCGATCAAGAGCCATCATAATGTCGGCGGGCTTCCCGAGGAGCTCAATTTCGAGCTGATTGAGCCGCTGCGCGAGCTCTTCAAGGACGAGGTGCGGGTGCTGGGGGGCGCGCTGGGGCTGCCGGCCGACACCGTCGACGCGCACCCGTTCCCCGGCCCGGGGCTTGCGGTGCGGGTGCTGGGCGAGCTGACCCGCGAGCGCGTGGCGATCGTGCGCGCCGCCGATCGTATCTTTATTGAGGGGCTTCGCAGCGAAGGCCTCTACGACAGCGTATGGCAGGCCTTTGCGGTGCTCTTGCCGATCCGAAGCGTCGGCGTCATGGGCGACAAGCGCACCTATGACCAGGTCATCGCGCTGCGCGCGGTCAATAGCCGCGACGGCATGAGCGCCGACCGCGCCCACCTGCCGATGGAGTTTTTGGGGCGCATCAGCGACCGGATTATCAACCAGGTCAAGGGCGTGAACCGAGTGGTTTATGACGTGACGAGCAAGCCGCCGGCGACGATTGAGTGGGAGTGACGTGCGCACACCCCTCACTTTTAAATTTTCGCAAACCCGTGTACACCTGCGCGCCGCGGCGTCCGCAACGGACGCGCGTATAGCAATCTCGGACCCGGCCCTGCCGGGTGGCTCAGCCGGGCGCCTATCCCCCGGAAAACCCCAAGCGACACTCTAATTTTAGAAAATACCTCTGCACCGTCCTCGGTGTGATGCGTCGCTTGCTGACCTCAGGTTCACCCCAATATGTCTGTTTTTTCCACGTTTCGCCGCGAGTGGCTGTCGAATCCGCGCGCCGATATTCTTGCGGGCATCGTCGTCGCGCTCGCGCTTATCCCGGAGGCCATCGGCTTTTCAATCATCGCGGGGGTCGACCCCAGGGTGGGGCTTTACGCGTCATTCTCCATCGCGGTGATCATCTCTTTTGTGGGCGGCCGGCCGGGCATGATCTCGGCGGCGACCGCGGCGGTCGCGGTGGTGGTCGTGCCGCTGGTCAAGGAGTATGGGGTTGACTACCTCTTTGCCGCCACCATCCTGATGGGCATCTTTCAGGTCATCGCCGGATTTCTGCGCCTCGACCTATTGATGCAATATGTCTCAAAATCCGTCGTCACCGGATTCGTGAATGCGCTGGCGATCCTGATCTTCATGGCCCAGTTGCCCCAACTGATGGACGTCACCTGGGTCACCTACGCCATGGTCGCCGGCGGCCTCGCTATCATCTATTTATTTCCTCTTCTGACGAAGCTCGTGCCGTCTCCGCTGGTCGCCATCATCGCGCTCACAGCGCTTGCGATCTACGGGGGGCTCAACGTCAATACCGTCGGCGATATGGGCAAGCTTCCGTCATCGCTCCCTGCGTTCTTAATCCCCAACGTGCCTTTTAACCTGGAGACGCTGCGCATTATCTTTCCCTATTCGCTGACCATGGCGGCGGTGGGCCTGCTGGAGTCGATGCTGACCGCGCAAATCGTCGACGAGATGACCGACACCCCCAGCGATAAGCGCCGCGAGAGCAAGGGCCAGGGCATCGCGAACCTGGTGACCGGCTTTTTGGGTGGAATGGGCGGCTGCGCCATGATTGGCCAGTCGGTTATCAACGTAAAATCCGGCGGCCGGACGCGCCTTTCGACCTTCGTCGCTGGAATATTTTTGCTCTTCTTAATCGTCGTCTTGGGCCCGCAGGTGGCCCGCATTCCGATGCCTGCGCTCGTCGCGGTGATGATCATGGTGTCCATCGGCACCTTTAGCTGGGAGTCGGTGCGAAACCTGGGCGTGCATCCATGGCAATCCTCCGTGGTGATGCTGACGACCGTAATCGTGGTGGTCTGGACCCAGGACCTCGCCCAGGGGGTGCTGGCGGGCGTTTTGCTGAGCGGCGTGTTTTTTGCGGGCAAGGTCAAGCGGCTCTTCGAGGTCACCTCGGAGGTCTCGCCCGATGGCCTGACACGCACCTATTATTACGCCGGCCAGGTATTCTTCGCCTCCACGGAGCGCTTCGCCGAGTCCATTGATTTTAAAGCGGTTAATGAGCGCGTGGTGCTCGACGTGTCGGCTGCGCACTTCTGGGATATCTCGGCGGTCGCAGCGCTCGATAAAGTGGTCATCAAGCTGCGCCGAGAGGGGGCGCGCGTGGAGGTGGTCGGGCTCAATCAGGCCAGCGCGACCTTGATTGGACGATTTGGCACGCATGATAGACCCGATGCCGACGTCAAATCCGCAGGTCATTGAGGCATTTTTTGGCCAACGCAGCGATTCTGGCCTAAGCTGGGATTGCGGGCGCGTGATGCGTCGCAATTCTTTTGAAATTCTAGACGTTGGGTCATGTGATGAGTGTGGTGGCGAAGATATTTCGGATGGGCATGGTGGTTCTTGGGGTGCAGATGATGGCGTCGGTGGCGTTTGCCCAGGCGCCGGCAGCGCCGGCTTCGCATGACCTGCTTTTATTGATCACCGAGAAGGTCGATGGCGAGCTTGAGGGTGCTCAGGCGCCCACGCTTAATTATTGGTGGGAGCAGGCGTCGGCGCCGAAGTGGTCGGCGTCGGATACGATTATTCGCCAGGTCCTGGGGCAAAAGCAGGTCGGCGTTTTGACGCCTTCGGCCAAGGTGCAAATCAGCAAGATTTACCGGCGCCCGCAGCTCTCGGCGGGCAACGCCGCCACGCTTGGCGAGCTGGTGGGTGCCAAGAAGGTGCTCGTGGGCACGGTGAGCTATACGCTGGCGGAGCCGGTCGAGGTGCTGGGGCTGCGCCGGGTGTCGGCCTTTGCCGAGATTCAGCTGATGCCGGCCGAATCCGGTGCCTCGCCCCTGCAACGCTTTACGGTGGAGCGCGAGGCGTTTTCAGCGCGCGGCGACGAGGCGTTGGCGCAGGCGCGCGAGGCGCTCAGCCAGGCGCTCGGCACGTTGGTCGCCGCCAGCGTTCGCCGCGGGTCAGGGCCGGTCGGAGTTCAGGGGGAGGAGGGTTTTATCGGACTTCGGAACGCCGAGAATGCCGGGGCACTTGAGGCGATTATGGAGTTTTTGGAGGGCCTGGATGTGGTCAAACAAGTGAGCATTCGCTGGGCTTCCGAAGGTCTTATTGCCCTGGAGATCAACCCAGGAACCCAGGATAGCGCGGATACCATTGAGTACGCGATTCGGGCGCTGGGCAGCCAGAGTTTCGAGGCCTTTACGCTGGCCCAAAACCCGCGCTCGCCGGTAGAGGGCATGATCGAATTTGAGGTCGCGCCCGGCGCCGAAACGTCGTATTAAGGCCGTACCTCTCAAGCCGCGCTGAGCGTTTCGTCGGATGACTTCGCGACAAACCTAGGAGCTGCAATGGGCGCGAATTAACCTGGATTCATGGAGTATTTGATGGCCGACGAAACGAAGAATGATGAGACCGGCGAGCAGCCCACGAAGCCGGTCGAAGCGCTGAAGCCCGAGGTGGATGAAGCGGCG
>Ga0209075_1004930_pt1 | contig 10469 bp, 6 predicted proteins | sample Stecom2011_FD_187523 | JGI IMG/M metagenome (GOLD analysis project Ga0209075, IMG submission 187523) | Agricultural soil microbial communities from Utah to study Nitrogen management - Steer compost 2011 (SPAdes) (version 2) | ecosystem: Environmental > Terrestrial > Soil > Agricultural land...
TGCTCGTTTTTCTGAGCTTTTTGCTTTTCGCCATTTTGGGCACGATTCTATTTCTATTGATGGGTGTGCACCTGTCATCCTTTGTAACCCAATTTGTCTGCATCCTGGGCGCGGCGGTGCTGTGGCGATTGGCCCTGCAGGACGGCGCGGCGAAGTGGCCTAAATTTGGGCTCACCATCTCGCCACAGGCGCTTATCGTATCGATTTTGGCCGCCGTCTCGCTGGGCATGCTCGCCTCCAGCCTGGCCAGTATTTTGATCGAATCAGGCGACTTCCTGCGCTTATTTGCTGAGGGTTATATGGCCCGAAGCGCCGAATATATTACCGAGGTAATGGATTGGGAGCGCGTGGGAATGCTCGTCTCAAGCTTAGCAAATATCTTGATCGAATTAAGCGACTTCCCTCGCTCATTTGCCGAGGGCTATATGGCCCAGGTCGCCGAGCTTATCACCGAGGCCACGAGCTGGCAGCGCGCCGTGGGCATCTTGGCGGTTTGCGTCGCCGCGCCGATCTGCGAAGAAGCGCTGTTTCGCGGGACAATCCTCCAGGAGCAACGAAAAGTTGAGCGGGTCGCCGTCGCCGTCACGATAAACGGTTTTATGTTCGCGGCGTTTCATCTTAACCCGATCTCGGCGCCGGGCCTGTGGATTCTGGGCGCATTTTTGGCCCATCTCACCCTGCGAAGCGGCAGCATTTTGCCCGCGATCCTCGCTCACGCCGCGCTCAATAGCACCAACGCGCTTATCATTCCGGCGCTGACCTCCACCGGTGCCGAAGTTGCCGAAAGCGGCAGCACCCCAATCAGCGAAATGCTGCTGGTCGCCCTGGGTCTGGCCGCGCTGAGCGCCGCGTTATGGTGGGCCGTCCTCAAATTGATCCCCGCCCGCCCTGCTGCAACGTCTTCCGAGGTTTGATCAGGAATGCAGGTCCCGGCGCACATCACCCGGGGCGCTGCCGGTCCAGCGCTTGAAGGCGCGATTAAAGCTGCTCGCGCGCGCATAACCAAGCCTGAGCGCAATCTCCTCGGTGCTCAAATCGGGCTGGGCGAGTAATTCCAACGCCATCTCGGTGCGCACCGCGTCGACCAAGTCGCGGTAGACGCACCCCTCGGCGCTCAGCCGGCGCTGCAGGGTGCGCGTGCTCACGCTGAGCCTGCGCGCAACCGTCGCCGCGCCGAAGTTTCCCGTAGGAATCGCGTCGAGCAACTCCGCGCGCACCAGCGCCACGAAGTCTGTATTCCCGGCGCCCGTCGCCCCCGCCCGCTCGGCCTGAAGCATGGCGAATTCTTCTAAAAACGCGCGCGTATTCGACACGGCACCCGGGATCGGGCGGTCGAAGACTTCGCTCAAAAATGCGATGCGATTTCGCGGCGCACCAAATTTTATGGGGCATCCAAAATACTGCGCGTAAGCGTCCGCAAAGCGCGCATCCTCGTGGGCGAACTCCACAATCGCTGGCTTAAGCTGCGGGTCATCGAGGATTTGGCGCAAAATATTAATCGTCTGCACAAACGCAAACGCAAGCCGAAATTCAAGACTTTCTGAGAACGCAGGGTCGGGTTTTAACGGCACCACGATCGCGGCGTGGCCGGTCGCGGCGTCGAACTCCACATGCGTCTGAATATGCGTCGAAAAACTCTGGTGGCGCATAAAGATGCTCGATGCATCACGCAGCGTCCTGCTGTGGCGGCCGATCTCCCCGAAGAGTCCGAGCGTGCTGAGTTCGCATTCTCGCCCGATCTGCAAACCCACCGCCTGGGCCGCAACCGCGGGCTCCAACGCCATAAAAAGGCGATGCAGCGCGGCGTGCGAAATATACTCGGGCTGCGTCGCACCCCAGGTTTTCCAGCTACTTAAATCAATATTGTTTTGGGCCGCCCAGCGCAAAATCGGGGCGAGGGGAAAACGATCCGCGAAGTTCATATGCACGATTTTGAAGCGAAGAGTGTCGAGGAAAAGCCGCCAGCCGGGATGGGCGCGCACCACAGAAGCTTGGCGGCGAAAAGCAACCTTTAACATACCCAGTCTGGCGCAAAATGAAAGACAAATGTCGCCATTCGTGCTCGGACAAATCAAGGGGCGCACCTAAATTGGCCCATCGTTCAGCTACCCGCACTTCAAGGGTGGCACCATCCAATAAGTCAAAAATTCCAACGCCAAATTCTTCGAAAAAATCAGAGGATTCCGATGAGACAAAAACTTGCAATACTTGCGATTACCTTAAGCATGGCGCTCGCCTTGGCTACCGGATGCACCACGGAGTCGAAATTTGTGGGGCCTGCGGAGCCGGGCGCTCCAGGCGAGCCCAAAGATGTCGGGGGAGCCGATATCGACACGCCGGATAGCGCGTTCGAAGACGTCGCCTCCGAAGACGACGCGCTGGAAGACGTCCAGGAGCCCGCGCCGGAGTCACTGAGTGATTATCAGCGCTGCTTCAGCGACGGCGATTGCTCCAGCGGGATGGGAAGTTGCGTCAAAGAGGTCGCGCTCAACCGCGTCGACGCGAGCGGCGCGACCTCGGTGGCGATCGCCGCGATCTTCGAGTCCCTTGAGGAAGACGAGGGCGTATGCACGGTCGTCTGCACCGATAGCCCGGCGGCCTGCGACGCGCTCTCGGGCGAGGCGTCGAGCGCCGCGCATACCTGCCAACTTATCGTCGAGGGCGAGCGTCCGTATCCGGCCAGCGCGCCGGCGTTTCCGTTCGACGACGCGCTTAACCCGGCAGAGCAAGCGGCCGGGCAGATCTTCGGCGCGATTTGCCGGCCGCCCTTCGAGCTTAATCCGGCGGTCGACGCCGCATTTTGCGCGACGTGCGAGGGCGGCACAGATAGCTGCGGCGCGGACGCCATCTGCTGGAGCCTGCTGCACCAGGCGCGCGCGCAAACCGGCGAGACCGGGACATGTTTGCGCACCTGCGACGCCGATAACGCCTGCGCGCTGGGCTTTGTATGTGACATCCAAGACAGCGACGCCCAAGGATATTGCCGCCCCGTCCTGGACACCTGCACCGTGTGTCGCGACCTGGACGGCGACGGCTTTGGCACCGGGCGCTGCGGCGACGAAACCCGCCCGGTGACTCCGGATGACTGCGACGACCGAAACCCCACCGCGTATTTCGACCCGGATAATATGGCGCATGCCTTCCCGGCCTCCTGCGGCGTGCACGACCTCAATTGCAACGGGCAAAGCGACGACCTCGAGCAGATCGGAGATATGAACTTCGGCAGCGAGCACTGCGCGAGCTGCTACGACGTGTGCGCAGGCGAGGTCACCCACGGCGAACTCGCCTGCCGCAACCTGGGCGATTTGGAGAACCCGGCACCGACCTGCACGACGCAGTGCGAGCGCGACGCGCACGGAAACCTGCTCTTCGCCGACTGCGACGGCGATATCAGCAACGGCTGCGAAGTCGCGGTCGACGATCCCTCGCGCCAATATTATCGGGATCTCGACGGCGACGGTTACGGCGACCCCAACGATGTCATCTTCGCCTGCGACCCGAGTGTGGTCCCTGCCGGCTATGTCGATAACGCCTTGGATTGTAACGATAATTCCAGTGCGGCCCACGGCGGCCCGAACCCGCCTGCCGAGATTTGCGATGGTATCGACAACGACTGCAACGGGCTCATCGACGATGCGGACCCGGGCGTCACGGACCTCCAGGCCTTCTACCGCGATAACGATGGCGACGGCTTCGGCAGCAGCAGCGAGGCGAATACGACCTACGCCTGCCAGGCGCGCACGGGCTATACGGCCATCGGCGGCGATTGCAACGACACGCAACCCCATATCAACCCCGGCGCGCCCGATCTTAGCTGCAATAATGAAGATACCAATTGCGACGGCATCGTGGATAACGCGTTCCCCCAGAAGGGCAACACCTGCACCGTCGGCCTGGGCGTGTGCCAGAATACCGGGGCGCTGATATGCAACGCCTCCCAAAATAATACGACGTGCAGCGCGCAGCCCGGCACCCCGCAGATGGAGGTCTGCGACGGGCTGGATAATAGCTGCACGGGGACCATTGATAACGGTTGCCCGCACACCGGCTCCACGATCCATGGCAGCGGGGCGCGGATCGTGCGCGGTGGCTTTGGCGATAATGACTATGCCGAGACGGGCTCGATCGACCGCGAAATCATCTGCGCCGATAACGAGTTGCTGGTCGGCGTCGAGGTCTACGTCAATACCAAATACGACGATATTCAGGCGATTGACCTGCGCTGCCAGGACCTCTCGGTCACGCAGGCGAGCGCCACGACCTATCAATATTCCAGTGGTCGCCCCGCTGGAAACTGGGTGCGGCGAACCGGCATTGGGTATCGATCCCTTGGTGCCTGGGAGAATTATACCTGCCCGGCCGGCTCGGCCATCCGCATGATGCAGGGCACGCACGATAACCATGTCAGTTCGCTCCGGTTCACCTGTTATAATTATAAGTTGCCGACCGAACCCGGCCCCACCGCCGCCACGTCGAGCATCACCACTGACCGCTCCACCGGGAGCGTGAGCTTCGGCAATGCGCAGGGCTCCTCCCACGGGCCGTACTCCTGCCTATCCGACGAGGCCGCAGTCGGCCTGCGGATGTCGGGTCGCAGCACGCCACGCTCCAGCGGCAGCGACGGCCTCACCAAGCTCGACCTGATCTGCAAGAAGCTTGATTTCGGCCGCAGATAACCTCTGAGGCGTAGCAAACGAAAGCGGTCGAGACCCGGGGGGCTCGACCGCTTTTTTGGTTGCTGCGCAAGATGGCGATGTCTTTTTTAAGCCGGCAATGCCTCGATATCGCCGGTCTGCACGCGCCACAGGCGCGCGTAATGCCCGTTTTGGGCGACAAGCTCGTCGTGCGAGCCCTGCTCGGCGATCTGACCGTTCTCCAGGACCACGATCAAATCGGCATTTCGCACCGTTGAGAGGCGATGGGCGATGATAAGCGTGGTGCGGTCGTGGGTGACGCGGTTGAGCGAGCGCTGAATGGCGGCTTCGGTGTCATTATCGACCGCGGAGGTCGCCTCATCGAAGATAAGAATGGGCGGGTTTTTAAGCAGCGCGCGCGCGATCGACAGGCGTTGGCGCTGGCCGCCGCTGAGCGTTTCGCCGCGCTCGCCGACCACCGTGTCATAGCCCTGGGGGAGCGCCTGGATAAACTCGTCGGCCTCGGCCAGCGCGCCGGCGCGCTCAATATCGGCGTCGGTGGCCTCGAATGTGCCGTAGCTAATATTATCGCGCACCGTGCCGTGGAAGAGAAAAACATGCTGGCTGACCAGGCCGATGGCCCGGCGAAGCCCACTGAAATGCAGCGCCGAGATATCGGTCTGGTCGACGGTGACCTTGCCGGATTGAGGCTCATAAAAGCGCAGCAAAAGGTTGATAAGCGTCGTCTTTCCCGAGCCGGTTGCGCCCACGATGCCGACGGTTGCCCCGGCGGGAATCTTCAGGTCGAAGTCGCGAAGGATCGGTTCGCGATTGGGATAGGCAAAGGTGATATTCTCAAAATGAACCGCCCCCGCAACTTCCTCAATATCCAATATTTGCTCACCATTATCGATGCGAATCGGCGTCTCAAGAAGATCCATGACGCGATTGGTCGAGGCCATGGCGCGCTGATAGAGATCAAAGGTTTCGCCCAGGCGCGTCAGCGGCCAGAGCAAACGCTGGGTCATAAAGACCAGCACGGTATAGACACCAACCGGCAATTCGCCCTCAAGGGCGAGGTGGCCGCCGTAGACCAGGGTGGCGATAAAACCCAGCACGATGACCATGCGAATCAGCGGGGAGAACGCCGAGCTCAACACAATCGCCTTGCGATTTGCCTCGCGATAATCCGAGCTGACTCGCTCGATGCGCGCGCGCTCGTAGTCCTCGGTGGTAAAACTCTTGATCGTCGCAATTCCCGACAGATTATTCGCCAACTGGCCATTGAGCAGGCCAACCCGCTCGCGCACCACAGCGTAGCGCGGCGCGAGCAGCCGCTGGAACTTAAACGAGCCCCACAGGATGAACGGAATCGGCATCATCGCCATCCAGGCGACGCCGGGCGCCAGGGCAAAAAAGGCAACCGAGACCACCACGGCGGTGGTCAATACCGAGATAAGTTGGTCTGCGCCGGCGTCCAAAAAGCGCTCAAGCTGGTTGATATCGTCGTTTAGGATCGAGAGCAGACCGCCGCTGGATTGCTCGTGAAAATACGCCAGCTCCAGGTTTTGGATATGCCCGTAGGCGTCCAGGCGAAGTTCGTGCTGGATGGTCTGAGCGAGGTTTCGCCACAGCCAGGCCTGCGCATATTGGAAGGCCGATTCCAGCCCCCAGATCAGCAGCGTCGCCCCGGCAAGCCACACCAGTTGGCTGAAGACATCGGTGACCCCAAGCGCCGCGATGATGGAGTCCTCGCGCTGCACGACCACGTCGATCGCCGCGCCGATGAGCACCGGCGGGGCGAGGTCGAAGATCTTGTTGAGGATCGACGAGGCGATGGCCATCCAGATATAGCGGTGCTGGGTGCGCGCGTAGGAAAATAGTCGGCGAAGGGGGCGCTGATTTGGGGTATTTACGGTCTTTTCAGTCATATCGAGATGCTTGCTCGGCGGCCTTGCGCGGGCGCAAAGAATCCGCGCGCCGACTCAGTGCGCCAGAGTAATTTGAAAGATTTCAGTCGAAATAATCGAGGATGCGTCGCTCGTGGGATGCGCCGCGGGCGCGGCCCTGGGCCCATTCGCGCAGGGCTTTAATCTCGTCTTCATAGGTTCGATAAAGCGGGATGATTTCGCGCGCGGCGAAATCGAGGTCTTCGGCCTCGATATCGCGCTGGTGCTCAAAGGCGACGTACATCGCGTCGATGACCACCTGCTCAACCTCGGCGCCCGAGAAATGCTCGGTGCGCGCGGCCAATTCCTGCAAAATGGAATCATCGAAGTGGCGGCCGCGCCGGTGCAGATGAATGCGAAAGATATCAGTGCGCTCGTGCGCGTCGGGAAGGTCGACAAAAAAGATCTCGTCGAAGCGCCCTTTACGCAGCATTTCGGGCGGCAAGGCGCTGACATTATTGGCCGTGGCCACCAGAAAAACCGGCGCGGTTTTTTCCTGCTGCCAGGTCAAGAGTGAGCCGAGCACGCGCGTGGAGCTTGCGTCGGCGCCGTCGCCAAAACCCTTCTCGATCTCGTCCATCCAGAGCACACACGGCGCGACCGCCTCGGCGGTGCGAAGCGCCTGGCGCAGCGCATCTTCGGGGGAGCGTTTTCCATCGAAGATCGCGCCCAGATCCAGGCGCAAAAGCGGCAGCCCCCAGTAGCGCGCGACGGCCTTCGCGCTCAAACTCTTGCCGCAGCCCTGCACGCCCAAAAGCAGCAGCCCTTTGGGCGAGGGCAGCCCAAACGCGCTGGCCTCCTCGCTAAACGCGCGTTTTCGCTCGCCGAGCCAGCGCTTGAGCGCGTCGAGCCCGCCGACATCGTTTAATCCCTGCTGGAGCGGGAAGAATTCCAGAATATCACTCGCCCCGATCAGGCGCTGCTTTTCGCGCAAAATCGAGGTCTCCAGATCAAAGGGTTGATTGCGCTGGAGCGCCTCCTCGTACTGGCTTCGCACGCGGTGAAACGCGCGGAATGCCTGGCGAGCGGTAAGCCCCACGGCGCCGTCGACCAGCGCCTCGTGGTTGAGATCCGGAAATTGCTCGCCCGGAAATATCTGGTCGCAATCGCGCCGAATCACCGCGCGCCCGGGCAGCGGCAACTCGATATGCGTGAGGTCCTTTTGAAGTTCGCGCGCCTCGATTTTCAGTGGCCCCAGAAAAACGAGCGTCTTTCGCCCCGCGGCGCAGTGCCCCTCCATCTCGCGCAGCCGCCGGCGCACCTGGGGATCGTCGAGCAAGGCATGCGCGTCCTTGAAGACATAAACCGCCGGCTGGCCATCCTTGCGCACCGCGTCGAGCGCCTCGGCCAGACTTCCCGGGTTGGGACTGCCGTCAAATCCGGTCAGCGGGCTCCAGGCGTGCAGCGCGCGCCCGTCGGCCCCGGCGAGGGTGAGCAAAATCGCCTGGGCGCGCTCTTCCTCGAAGGTTTGCAGGTGAATCAGTGCGTACGGCGCGCGCAGAAGCGCGCGGAGTTCGCGCAAGAATTGGGCATGCGGGGGGGTGTGCATAATTTCAAAAAACCGGGGCCACCAGGGTCGACTCAGCGATTATAATACTCGACGACCCGATAATCGTCACCCACTAACACCCCACGGGTATCCGCTCGCCATTTTCTTTTTATTTCTGGGTAGTTACCCAGGTAATTCCCCGCCTCAAGTGGCGCCTGCAGCTCGACCTTCGCCGAGATTCCGCGCCCCTTGGGCTGCACCACGATAATGCCGATTTTACGCTTGGCGCAGGTCTCCACCATGATGCCGTTATAGGAATCATCGCCCTTGCGAAACTCATCGAGGGGCAACGCGATCCAACTGGCGTTGGCCTGGACCGCATCGAGGCTCAAGATCCCGCGCTTCATATCGAAGAGAGCGGTATCAAACTCGGTGAGCACCCGCACCGAGTGCAAGGCGTTGTGGTCCTGGGCGAGGAAGACCAGGTCAAGGGTTCCCTTGGTCAGATCTTTTTGGGCCTCATCATCTTTTATCTGGGAAAAAATACTATTTTCTCGTCCCGTCTCCCGCTCGAAAAGGCGCTCGATCGGCACCAACATGTCTTCGCGACTAAATGACGCTTCGGTCATCGTTTATCCCTCCTGGAAAGTAGCGCCAAAGAATAGGTTTGAGCGGCGAATTTTTGGCGCTTGAGCACAACAAATCCGCAGCCCGCGACCTAAACTTAAACACACGACAGACATTGTCTAATGCCCAGGAAGAACTTCCCCCCGGCGCTCCGAAATCGGGGCTCAGGCGCCGTGCAAAATATGCATAATATCGCCGTCCTGCACGATATACCCCTTGCCTTCGACCCGAAGTTTTCCGGCCGCCTTGATGGCCGCCTCGCTGCCATATTCCTGGAGCGCGGCCACGGTATAGACCTCGGCGCGGATAAACTTCTTCTCAAAATCGGTGTGAATCGCCCCGGCCGCCTGCGGCGCACTGGCGCCAACCGGGATGGTCCAGGCGCGCACCTCGACCTCACCGGCGGTGAAAAAGCTCTGCAATCCCAATAACTTATAGGTTGCACGGATCAACACATTGAGCGCCGGCTCCACGATCCCCAGCCCGTCGAGCATCTCCTGGGTTTCGGCCTCGTCGAGCTCGGCGAGCTCGGACTCTATCGAGCCGCAAACCACCACCACATCGCTGCCCTCGGCGGTCGCCAGCTCGCGCAGCACCTGGACATAGTCGGCCTCGCCGTTGAGGTCATCCTCGGCGACATTGGCGACATAGAGCACCGGTTTGGTGGTCAGAAGATGGCAATCATGGGCAAGTTTGGCCTCCTCCGCGGTATACTCCAGCGCGCGTGCGGGACGCCCGTCGTTGAGCGCCTCGATGATCCGCTCGAGCACTTTGACCCGCGCGATCTCGACCTTATCCTGGCCGCGCGCCGCCCGACGCGCCTTCTCCAGGCGCTTCTCGACGGTCGCCATATCGGCCAGAATCAGCTCGGTATTGATGATATCGACGTCGCGCGCCGGGTCCACGCTCCCCTCGACATGCACCACGTCGGAATCCTCAAAGCAGCGCACGACATGCAAAATCGCGTCGACCTCGCGGATATTGGCCAAAAATTTATTGCCCAACCCCTCGCCCTGCGAGGCGCCCTTGACCAGCCCGGCGATATCCAGAATCTCGACCACCGTCGGCACCACCTTGAGCGTGGGAATATGCTCGCAGATGATGTCCATGCGCGCGTCGGGCACCGCGACGATGCCCACATTCGGGTCGATCGTGCAGAAGGGATAATTGGCCGACTCGGCCCCAGCCTCGGTCAAGGCATTGAAGATCGTCGATTTTCCAACGTTGGGAAGCCCAACAACACCGGCAGAAACGCTCATGAGGATAAATCTCTATAAGTGCAATATTTGTGGGAGCTCCGGGCCAAGCTCGATTCGCGGGGAACCGAGAATCCCGGGTTGCTTGTTAACGGGGCAGTGGTTAATGGAATTCCCCTCGAATGTGAAGCCACATGCGCCTATAATGAGATTTTTATCCCCTCCACTCCGGTTTGATCATGTCCATTGACCCCGTAATTCGCTCGCATATGACGTATCTGATTCAGTGTGAAAAAAAGGATCTTGAGAAGGCCCAGGCGCTAGAGGAGGATATCGCGCTGTGGAAAAAACGCGTCGGCCTGGCACGCTCGCGCGGCGATGCGTCGCTCGCCGAGCAGGCGCGCGAGCGCGCGCTGGGGCTGATCGCCGAGCGGCGCGAATTGCAGACCCGCCTGGATATGATCGTGAGCGAAAAGGATATCCTGCGCCGCGAGAGCCGGCGCCCCGACGGCCACGCGCTCGAGTACGCCGAGGAATTGCTGCGCCGCTGGCAGGAAAGCGGGCTGGTCGACCC